>RCMZ01000057.1_pt1 | contig 79498 bp, 59 predicted proteins | sample 2041141 | NCBI WGS metagenome assembly RCMZ01 (sample SAMN09708263, study PRJNA481090) | Wastewater metagenome, whole genome shotgun sequencing project. | biome: sewage; isolation source: Davis station wastewater (DW) | place: Antarctica: Davis Station | collected 2010-03-01 | reverse complement strand
GCCCTCGGCGGCATTACCCCAAAACAGAAGTTGGCCCTGGTGGCCTGAGGTCTACTTCTGGTGAGTTTTAGGAATGGGGGGATTACCCCAAGATTTCTCCAGATCTGAGTCTTTCCTTCCAGACGGATTATTGGTTTTTTGCTATCAATAATCGAGAATCGATAGATCTCAGCCTTTTTTGACCTGGTATCTTTCGAGCAGGAGTTCAGCCGTTGCTCGGACCGTGAAACGAAATGCTGGTTAGCGGTAGGGTTTATGAAATCGTCAAGACTCGTCACATCTGGCCTTTGGATACAAAAGAGTTGGAGGATGCCGCTATTACGGATAATGGCGCCCAGAGAGGAAGGAGTGAGCGTGCCCTGATTCATCATGGACTGAAATAAATCAGCGAGCTACCCAAGCAAGCCCAAGTGCCAAGCTTATGTCAGACTCGCCGCCGCAGGTGAGCTCTCACAAAACACTCCCGCCAGTCACGCACCGAGCCTGACTGAGCGGGTGGCTATGTTTCCTAAACTACGTTTTGAAAAGCGCTTGAACTCTCAACTGGGCGTTCGCGAGGTCTGATCGTAGCAAGTACTCGTTGAGGCCGATTACCGCGTGAATTCCTGATGTGCTGACGCTGGGTTGCTGGTGCTCAATGTTATCAATAAGCCCTGGGTAGCAGCCCACCGCGACCGTTTTACCACGTTGTTCAACCAGCAAAGGCGCAGACGAAATCGGGCCAACGCTACAGGCATATCCCGCTAATTCAAGGCTGGCTCGAAGCTGAGCCAGTTTTACCAACTGGTCGGTGGCCGATGAACCGGCTGGAATCTCTCCTCGTACCGCGTAACGCAAGAGCATCGCACCCAAATGCCGATCAAGGCGGTGCCGAAGGTGTTGGTTATGGAAGTGGTTGAGGCATTCTGTGCAGGAGGCCTCACATGTGCAGTTTTCCAACAGATTAATAGTGGAGTCTAAAATCTCTTCCATGTGCCGCGCTGCAATCTCTGCGTACCCTGCGCCCCCTGACAACGTGTCGTACAAAAATAGGTCCAGGATACGGGTGTCATCCTGCAGCGCAGGCTCAATCCTAAAGCCAGAACCGAACTCGGCAGGGTCCAGATCCAGTTGCCGATGCCGACTGGCCGCAAGCCGCAGCGCCTCTGCAAGTGAATGCAAGGCATCTTCGAGAATATGCAACACCACCCCGTTTACCGTGTCGGTCACGATAGGCTCCGCGATTTTGAGGCGCAACAGTAGAAGGTCCGTGTCGAAGTGATGGCCCAGCAACACGCGTGCGAACTGCCCAGAGCACTTCGGAGGTGTTCCTTTTGGACCTAGTTGCTTGTAGGGGCGGTCATGTGGCCCCGCGTTCGCCTCCTGATCAAAGACTGAGGCATGGCCGCATTCCATGCACACTGAAAAGCCCCCTTCCCCTGTGCCTTCCTTACCTCGGTTGACGGTGACGAGCGTGCGGTCGATGGCATGGGTATAGCTTGCATACGGGCCACAGGCGGAAAAGCGGAAAATCTCCGGATCGACAGGTTGCGGCAACTGGGCCATCGTCGCGTAGGTGATTTCCTGCTCGCGGTCATTTTCCGGCAAATCCGCGGCGCTCTCCGGGCCGAACACCTCTGGCACAATCATCTGTTCTGTCACCAATTGTTGGCCGCAGACGGGACAGTTCATCTGTTCTTTGCCTGAACGATTGGGATCACGTACAAACGAGCAGGCTTTACAGTGTGTGTGCGGTTTTTTGTTTTCGAAGAGAGGGACTGCACGATTTACGACACCCGCTGGTAGATCTGCAAAGACACCGCCAGAGCGATAGGTTTTCTTGTCAATAACGATGAGGCGCCCCGGTGCGTACTCGCTCAGGGCTTTGATTATCGACTGTTGCGGGCGTTGCACCGTCCGCACTTCCCAGCGTTCTCGTGTGTTTTTGCTCAACTTTTCCACGAGAAAACTGCAAAGACTGGTCGGGAACGCGTAGCTCGGGAGCAACCCGTGAAAGAACAAAAACTCCAGAAGTTCCGCCTGTTCCGTACTTGGTGGAGGATCCTCGCCGTCCTGGATACCTTGTTCTGCGAGACCTTCATGCCTCGTAGTCGCCTCGACGGTTGTGCTCAGCTTCTTGAGTTCCTCAAGCAAGCCCTTACTGGTATCAGCCAGCCATTCCATCAATGAAAGTCCGCGGGTATCCAATCCCGGCGGTAGCCAAGCGACAATGGACTCGCGCAGATCGCCGTCACTGGCCAGGACCCGACGAGCCACCCAAGCTTCGAAGCTATTCAGAGTGGGACCGGTTTGCTCGGTGCTGCAGAAGAAATCCTCAGTAGGCCCTAGTGCTTTGAGCAACGATGAGTTTTTCTCAGTCAACGCACCGGTGCATTGCGCCATGATTTCATGGAAAAAAGTCTGGATCAGGTAAGCGTGAAGATGCCGACGGGCGATTTTCGCATTATCGACCTTGACCTCCGGTGTCCGAGGTGGACCTGCCACGATACTTTCGGGGTTTAAGAAGTAGTGGCTGTCATGCGGACCATTCTGTGAGTAGGTGACAACGGTAGAGACCGACGAACCGCGCCGCCCTGCCCGACCAGCGCGCTGCTGGTAGTTTTCACGCTGCGGAGGGACATTTCGCAGCGCTACTGCCACCAGCGAGCCGATGTCGACGCCTACCTCCATGGTCGTTGTGCAACTGAGTACGTCGATCGGGCGGTCTCGATCCTCAATTAGCACGTCTTGGAACCGCATCTCATAGAGCTCTGTGGTCGCGTGCACCCTGCTACGGTCACGGTTCGACAATTGTGCGGTATGTTCTTCGACGCTCATGTTGGACAGCTCTGCTCCGGGCGTTAGCGCCCTAGCTACTGGAAGCCGCCAGAAGTTTTTACGAGCAGTGACATATTCGCTGTTCTTTGGATCGAGAGACGATGCTGCGTCGCTGCCGCACGCCAGACAAACCCTGCCTTCCAAGGCGAAAGGCATCAGCACAGTGCAGTCAGTGCATTGCGCCCAACAGTGGGCTAAGTCGACGACAACGGCTAAGGAGTCAGGCACCAGGAACCAGGCGCCCTCGAATTCTTCCGCCAACTGGTCTCGGAAGATCGCTTCAACGCGCTGTACTGCCTCACCTGACCAACCGAAATGATTGGTTAGACGCTCCTTCAATGATTTTCCAAACTGACCGTTGCTGCCCCAGGCCGAATTCGCATAACCGGCTGCCTTCCAGCGATAGACCGACTCAATGGACTTGTCGAACGCATACTCCTGCAGCATCGAGTCAATCCACCCTACCGCCAATTCACGGACGTTCGCTTCGCTGATCGCGAGCCCGGTCTTCGACAAGTGCTGGCTGAGTTTTCGCAATTTCAGAGGGGTTGGCTCAACGAAGCCGACCATTGTCCCCGTTAGTGAGTAATAGTTGCCACAAAGGAGTTTTAGTAGGGCAATCTGGTAGCGCGCCGGGATTTCCTGTGGCGTAAAATTCGCTTCAATGGCTTCCACTAGGTCTGAATCATAATTGTCATTAAATAATTTACGTGCGCTCTCGACTCTTCTCGAATCACCTCCATCGAACATCGGCAGATCGTGCTCGGTCAATACGGAAAGGAAGGCTAAATATAGTAAGGCTGTGGGTTTGGCGGGTTTTTCCAGATCCATTAGTTTGTGACAAGCCAATGCGACAGCCTGTCGAAACACGTCGAGTTCGATATCACGTGGAATATCACGTGCTAGCCGAGCGGCCTTTTGCCGACCATCTGAGAAAATCAACACCTTGCGCCCTGCGTTCGGATGCCGTTTATCTTTGGCTCGACTGGCGGATTGTTTCGCCATTTGCGTCCGAACGAGCGCAGTGAACGGCGCCTCCCCCTTGGTGAGGTGATCCATGATTTTCGATGGGGCATCTTTGGCGTTTTTGATCTTACGCGTACAGACCGGACAGTGATCAAAAGTGAGATTGCCTGCGTCCGCCGCCTTGTCCGGTACACGGACCTTCCGGAACCCGGCTTCATCGCTCGGCTGTTCATCAGAGAGCCTGCCACTGGCCATATGTAGCCATTTCTCGATATGTCGACTGCGAGGATGGATCGCGTACTCCACGCACAACTCTATCGGCATCAGCGTAGAAACCGAACCGTCGGATAACGGCCCACTGGGCTGATGCCAAACGAAGTCTTGGTCCTCGTTTACAAAACCACGTAAAAAAGCGGCTCCGCAGTCACGATGTGTGAGCAGTTCATACACGCGGCCATTGGCTTCGCAGCCACACTGGGTTGAAGGTTTCGTATACAGACGGCCCAAGATAGTGGGACCGTCATGATGGCCTAAGCGCTTGGAGCAGACAGGGTTTACGCAAGCGAACAGGCCAGGCAACCCGCGATGGAAGAGGTGCAGGCGCGTCGGGAGCAACACCCGCCCATCCGTGCTCCGCTGTGCGTAGCTACCCAGTGCTAAAAGCGTGTCCGTGGCTTTTTCCGCATCGACCGCAGGGTGTCTGCCAAACAGCCGATCACTCAGATCGTCTAGTCGAACCGCACGCCCTGATACCTCGGTGATCAAGTTTTCTAGCGGTTCGAATCCGGTGAGATGTTCGAACAACCAGTTGCGAAACGCAGCATGATCCCCGCACGGTGGTTGGCTCCAGCCGAGCCGATGGGCGAGTTGCGCCGCAGCTTCAGTCGCCGCATTTAAGTCCTCGGCCGAACGCTGAAAATCGTCCAGATTAAAATCTGCCAGCGCCTCAAGATGTGCTGCTGGCGCTGCCTGTGATACGCAACGTTGCTCCGGTGTCCCCTGGATAACCCTGACGCGTCGTGGCGATGCGTCGGCCAAGCCCGTCAAGTCCCGCGCAAAACGCTCGCCATCAACCGAGGCGGTGTCTGCGGGTCCGAGACTCGCACTGGTCATGATGCATCGCATGCGCTCTCGTGGAATGTCGAGCCTCGCGCAAAGACGTCGGATCAACAAAGCCACCTCGGCTCCACCGGCTCCCCTGTACATATGCGCTTCGTCCAGAACGAGGATAAACTCGTTGCGCGGGTCCGCTTTGAGCCAAGCCTTCGTCTGATCAAAGATATTGCGCTCGATAGGTCGCATGAGCATGTATTCGAGCATGGAGTAGTTGGTGATCAATAGCTCGGGACAACGCGCTTGCATTTCATGGCGAGTCATCATCTCGCGATCAGTGGGCTGGGTCTCAAGCCGGCCTGCCCAATGCTTTCTGGTGAAGTTGCCGCCTTTCTTCTTCCCTGATGCATAGGTCTTGGTTTCAATGGCTGCGGCGCCGTAGAACCCCTCCAAGTCCTTGCTCGGCCAGCGCCCGATCCTGACCAACTCGTCTTTCACGGCAGGCTTCACGGCCACTTTATTATAAAACTCTTCAAACAGCGGCTCTATGAAGCGCTCGTCGCGCTCTTTGGAGCGCTCTCCAGGGTACGGGGTGCGCCCGGTATAGCTACCGAAACGGATCGGCTGGGAGCGGCTTTGAGTCAAGATCGACGATGCCTCAGTATTTCCTATGAGGCGTCGGATCCGCGCCAACTGGTCATTGACCAAGGCGTTCATGGGGTAGAGCAACAGTGCCCGACAACCCGGCAACTGTGCTGACTGGGGGCGCTCCTGGCCCTCAATCGCCAATTGACCAATGATTGGCATAAGAAAACTTTCGGTTTTGCCAGAGCCGGTACCCGTTGCAACAACCAGGTCCGCGGCCTCGGCACCTAAAAAAGCCGTGAGCGCTTGCGATTGGTGCTCGTAGGGACGAGGGTAAAGCCCGAGCCCCATGAGCGACAACTGGGTTAGCGTATCGGAGGCAATCCTCGGAATGGCGAGTTGATCGAACGGATCGCCTATTTTGTAGACTGTCGTCGCTTCCACATAAGGTGTCTGGACAATAGTTTCAGAGCGCAGCAGCAGAGCATGACGCTCTCTGACGAGCCCTTCATCACGAATATGGTATTGGGCTTCGATGTATTGTCGAAGGCTATCGGCCAAACTTTTCGCTGTCTCGTGAACACCCGATGCTTCATTCATTGAAATCCCCCCATTATTGTCTTCCCTCTGCAATCGGGCGTTCTGTCAGGTCCACGCGCAACCCGGCAAGTGCTTGACGCAGGAGCGGAAACATCTCACGCGGTATCACATATTCGGTCGTCCCTGCACCGCCAGGCGACGATATTTGCCAGCCCAGCAGAAGCGCTCGTGCCTCTTCCCGCGGCAAATGACGATTCAGGCGCAGTCGAACCTGTGATTGCGACACATGCGCTTGAACTTTCATGGGATAGCCGGCTTGTGCGTCGAGGTGAAACTGCAAGCGCCTCGCCTCTTCCCGTCGCAGTCCCGTCATTTGCCGAAGATGCCCTCGCGACACCTGTACCACAAAGTATTCAAACCGTGGACCTGTGCGGCATCTGGCAAGGAAGAGACCTTCTGCGGTCGCGCAAACAGGCAGTGCGATCCATTTGCCACTAGCCCTTATTGAAACGTCCGCTAGCTCACTAGTCGCAGGTGTCAGTTGCGCCTTGGCACTTGTCAACAACTGGATCGACCACTCCTGCAATCCTTCGAGCGGCGCGCCAATCCATTCCTGTGGTTCCCAGAGGTCTATGCGTCCTGCGCAGGCATCGATGTCGATCAGTCTGAGCCTCCCTGCCCCACGCATCGTGATTGACCAGGGAAAAGTTTGTGCAGGCCCACCGCCAGTGATCACGGCCAGCGGGCCTCCGGTTCTGATCGCCTGTGGCGGGGGGGTTAGCCAACGTCCTCCGTCGAGTCGCACCAGATCCCCTAGCTCTCCCAGGTTCTCCAGAATCGCTTTGACGCCCGGTTCAGCGGCTTGCTCATCGTCGAGAGTGGGCCACAAGGGGAGCAAACGCCGGCGAACCAGACTCGTCAAACTGAGCGTGGTCGCCGGCACCCAAGCTTCCCGATCCGTACTGGGGGCAGAACACAGATAGGATGCGGCCCGAAGACACTCCGCTACGGCCGCGATCCTCAATTCTTCACCGTCACTTCTACAGCCCAAGCCGGTTGCCAGAGTTTTCCGAGCGGCATCGCGATCGCTCCCTAGCCACTTCACTCAACACGCTCCGCTTGGACCGTTTGCACGTCGATTTCACTCAGGAGCTCGGTGGCGCTGCGCGTTAGTGCCTCGACCGGTCCCCCGAGGGATTGCGCCCATGGCAGTGCCCACTGCTTCAGCACCGCATGAAGCGCTCGCTCCGAAGGGCCTGATGATAGGAGTCGCAATTGGGCGTATGCCCGGTCAGCGACTCGCAGCCAAAGATTCCCTGGGATAAAATCCACCTGTGCAAGGCGCTCCCTCAACGTGCTCGGTAGAGCCAACAGTGTGGTCTCAGCAGGGCCGTGCAGGGCTTTCCAGTCATCCACAACCCGTTGGCCAAACTGCATCAGCGGCACCTGGGCGGATACCCCCCGCATAGCGAATTCATCCGTATCAAACACGGGCCCGAGTTCAGACAACGTACCGCCGTCTGGAAATGCCGCTGGGCCGTGAGTCCAAGAAGCAATAAGAACCAAGCGCGTATCGACCGTCAGGGTGAACTGACGACGCGCCACAAGATCGCGGATGACACTGCCATACACCTCAAACGCAGAGCGGTTGGCCCCTTTGAGCAACAGACATCCAGACGACTCGATCACGACTTCGAGGCAGTCGGTCGCGGCATCCTCTGACAGGAGGCCGACGGGAACCCGCCACTCATGGAAAATCATCCCCCCTACGGCTGCTGCCACGGCATCAGCAATTAAGTCCGCAGTTGATCCTTTGAACTGAATCAACTGGCCGGAGATGACTGCTGCCAGGATATGCCGTGCGTAACTATTGGCATCGTTCTTAACTACACCGCATGCCTGAAGGTTGTTGGCGATGACCTTCCAGGCAACGTCCACAGAGCCGACCTCAACGAACGGGCCGCTTGCTTCGTTCTCAATCAAGCGGACGCGTGCCTGGCCACTGGTCTCGTCACGTGGTTTGGCAACCCGCAAATCATGGTCGTCGAGGCGTTCGCGCAACGCCGCTATGGTGGCTACCGTGACCTCCCAGTCGGGAATGCGCGCACCGAGGGTGGTCAGTGCTTCCTCGATCGCCAGAACCTGCGGGCGTTCAGCCACCAGGTCGGCGACCTGAACAGCGAGGGAGTCCAGCGCAGTCGACATGTGCTCGCCCTGGAGCACTGAGTGCGCTAACGCTTGCGATATCTCTTGCTGCGCCCCGGTCGTTGAATGAACCAGTTCGCTCAGTTGTTGCAAGCGGTCAGTGACACTGTGCAGCGCAGTACGCAATGCTTCGACATCATTGCCAACACCAACGAAGCTGCCCGTCAGTTGCTTAACCGCTTCGGTCGTTGCAGTGGCAGTCACTTCCAACTGGTCGATGCGCTCAGCGGTCTCCTCTGCCGCCGCTTCGGCCAGCTCAAAATAACCCTCGATTTTATCCAAACGCCCCGGCAAGCCATCGATCATCCGATCCCTGGCCAGGGTGGACGCCGGATGAAAGCTGTTCAGGGCTGCCAGCATCGCCGGGTCTTCGGCGAAACCGCTGTACGCGGCCAGCCGCTCGACCGTTTCCCGAGGGGCGTCCGGGTACAACTCGGCTAATCGTTTGAAGAAGCCAGCGCCTGTGTCCGCCGATTGGGGTGACTTGTCTGCTGCGGGAAATGCGCTGTCCAAGCGGCTCTTTGCCCACGCCACCCACAGGCTAGCGAAAGCTTGCCAGTCTGCCTCCCCTTTCTGACCTGGCTGGGGATGCACCAGATGCCCGATCAACCGTCGTTGTTTCTCCTTAAATTCTGGCGGCGATCCGCGCCTAAACCCGGGGATCGAGGCTTGACGATCGAAGAACGACTTGCGAAAGGCATGGGGTACCTCTTCGACGAACTCGGTAATTATCGTGACCCCGAATGCCGAAATCCGCCCTCGTGCCTCTTTGCTGTACAGGTAGCTCATCGCGAGACCCCATTCCCTGAATGACGAATATCAAATCCACAGGCGCGCACAGCAGCCGCCAGTTGACGGTAGTGAGGGAGCAACTCCAGCCTAGGCACTGATGCGCCAAACGCGCTGACCAATGCCTGATCACTGCCAGAGAATGCGGTTACCCCACCGACGTGCAGTTGGGATAGAAAGCTCTGCAGACGCAAGCGCAAGGACCGCCCAAGCGACAGCAAAGCAGGTGTGGGGTTGGCCAGCGGCTGCGTAGCCCCGATGGCCAAGCGGCCCAACCCGCCAAAATCCAAATACAGCTGGTATAGCGGGTCGGTGAGGTATTGTTTGAGCAGACTATTCATTGCCGGCGGCATCTGGCATTCATGTGGTGCGTGGTCAGCCGACACTTCGCTAGACGTCAGTCGGTGGTATTCCTTATGCCCACTGGGTGAGACAACCTTCAGCCTGCCTTTGGCCCCTCTCGGCATTGTGAGGGAGTCAAAGTGCAGTTCCCCCGCTCGCGTGGCCACCACATAGGATTGGCTTTGCCTGCGGTGTAATGAGGCAACGAGACGTTCGCCACGCTCGTCAATGAAGACTAGGTCCACAGTAGCGTGTTTAAAGCTTCGCCCCAGCGACGTGCTCTTGGAAAAAAACTTGTCGACATCCGGATGGCCGCTCTTGCCGACCCTGAATTCATCGCTTCCAGCGCGTATCACGGTGAATAGCGCGGGTGATCGATCGGGGGCTGTTGCAGAAATGCGATCACGCTGATTGACGGCTTGCAAGGTTGGTCCGCCATCCTGCGGGCCACCCGGCATCCTATGAGCGGCCAGGATGACCGCGTCGGACTCGATGTATTCAACCGTATTGATGCTCGCGTTGCGGCTTAGAAACGGCCAGATGGTGGTGATCGCGGGCGCCGCCGGCATCAAGCTCAGTTGGGTGAAGGCTTCCAGCCAACTGATGCAGGCGTCTGAGGGGGCTTCCGGCACGGTGACCAGCGCCAAATTCCAGCCCTGCCGCGGCTTGAGCCTGTCCACCAACAGTTCCTCAGGGAATTCCCGTGTCACCGGTGCCGACCATAACAGGGCGTAGGTTTCGCAGCGATTTAATGCTTGGGCGCGGGGAAATCCGCTTTCGGTGCCTCGACCAATGGCAGTGAAAGCGGCCGCACCCGACGCTGGTAAACCCGGGCACGTCTGCGCAACTCCCGCGACGAATGAAGGGTCCGGCTTGCCTTCGAAAGACATGATCCTGTAGTCATTCGCCGTGGGTTCAGCCATGACCCTGAAGCCTGAGTCCATCCCGCGCATATCGAGCTTTTGTACCCTGCCACCGACATCGAGTTTGACGAAGGCATGACACGCTCGACAGGGGGGCAGGACCAATTCAATCCACCAGGCCCCGGCGTTCTGGCCTTTTTTTATCAGCAGCCGTAACTCCATCTGCCGCGTTAGCGATGGTTGAACCTTGTCATGATTGACATGGCTTACTGGCCCCGACATGAAATAGGCGCAAGAACTGGAGGACACGCCGCGCCAATGGGCGAAGTAGTTTTTTCGCGATGGCCCCGAACGTAGCCCGACCCGCTTGCGGCAGTAGGAACAAATGTAATAGCCAGTGCGTAACGCCGTATCGGCGGTAACCGGTTTATTCATGACCGGATCTATGGCGCAATCCATCGCTCATCTCCTTCGCAGTTAACCGCGTAAACCGACAATGCAGCGCGACTCAGTGGCTCCGCGGCTCGTTGCTGGAAAATGGCACGCCTGACTGCCGTACAAGTGAATGAGATCCACCGGGTTCCAACCGCGAAACTCGGGTCTGTTCCTTGAACGCGGAATCATCCAACGATTGAGCGCTAATTCACCGATTTCACCAACCGACAACAGCGATTGGGTGTCCGGTTTTCCACTGCCGCCATGGAGGAGCTTTGTGGCGTTGCCGGCCAATTGACAGATGAAGACTTCGCGCTGGATGCCGTGGCGCATCAGGTCGTCCTTGAAGCCCAGTGCCTTCAGGGCCGCACGCGTGGTGCGCAATCGCCAATTTGGCCCCTGGCCGAAGGCGTGCTGGTCGGCATACTGATGGTCGAGCTCGCGGAGATAGTCGCGAAGCTCAATAAACAACCAGTCGGGTATATGGAAATGTCCCCAGCCACCGGTAAAGCCAATGGACTTGAGGTACTCCGTACCATCCAGCTTCAATCGGTTATAGACTGCGGAGCGTCCCATCGATGAGGTCGTCACGACGGCTAGCAGACGCGCATTTTTTTCGGTTTGCGAGATTATGCCCGTAGAACCGCCGTAGGCGGTGGCAAAATCATCATAAATGTCCCGGCTGCGAAGCAGGCAAGCTACCAGCTTACCGCCCAATAAGGCGTTGTAAGGTGGGATCGCTCCCAGGACATAGGCATCCATCAAGTTGACCAGCCGGGCAGCCCTGTCCGCGGTACCCCAACCAATGAATTTATCTCTGACGCCAAGGTTGAAAACCGGATCACCGATGGCAATCAATCCCATCAGTTTGCCATTCGCCTGGTCCCAGACAAGGTAACGCAAGCGCCTGCCAAAGCCGTTGGAAACAGGGACGGACCAGGACAGTGACGCCAGCCGAAAGAGGTCACTTTGCCACGTGCCGGACGACACACGTTCAAGCACCGGGGAAATTTTTTCCGGTACAACCTCGCAGCCACTTGCAAAATATGACATCAGTTTGGCAGTGCTGCGGGCAATAAAACGTTCGCTGGCGCTGAGCCGTTCTTCGCGTTGGGCACTATGCAAGGCACGGATCGCTTCCTTACCATTTCCAGGCGGACACAAGGCCCCTTCCTGAGTTCTCGTGAAACCTAGGTGGTGCAAATGCTCTCGCACTTTTCGCTTGAGATTTGCTTCTCTCGGATTGACTCCAATAATAATCGCGCTGCCGGTTGGCATGTTGCTGCATTCCTTGCTTGGAGTTCATTTCAACGAGGTAATCGAAAAAGGTCGTGCTGCTTGGCTTCCGGCTGCCAGAAGTAATGCGCGCAGGCGTCAAAAGCCCTGCACGTCGAGGAGAAATGCAGGTAACTGCCGCATAGAGCCCGATCCTACACCTCACCCTCCATTTTATGAAGATGCGCGCCATCAAAATGGCATCGGTGCAACCAAGCATGCCTGATAGGGCGGCTTATGAATCGCTCGCTCCAGTTGCCATAGACAATCCTAGGCTTCATAGACAGGCCGAGATGCGCAGGCGGATAAGCCCGTTGAAGACTCAGTTACGCTTGCTCCAGACCACGATGCACTTGGCCTCGGGTTTAATAGCCCCCACAAAACCTCTTGCAGCGAGGGCATCAATCAGCCGGCGATCTATATCATGAGCCGGCAAGTTCACGCGCCGTTTGTTGAGTAACGCCTGATACTCCTCGCCCACGAGCGGCAATACTCCAGCCGTTTCTGGCCAACTGCAGCCCATCGAGAGAGCATGGATCAGCATGTTGATCCTTTGCTCTCTAGAGAGCGCCCCGTCCGGGAGCAACTTCAGCAGCGTCGGGAGGTAGGCCTCCGGGAACCGCAATCCATCTCGGGCCGCGTGATCACACGCTCTAGCCAATGCTTCAACGGCACCGTCGCACGTGTCATAGGCGTCGTAAGGAATGCCCGACCATATCTTGATGCTCTCAGCAGTCGAGCACACCTGTGCGTTGGTCAGTTCAAGGGCCAACGACACCGGCAACGCCGACATGTCCATCTGTTCACGGGCGACGCCCCACCGGCGGATGAGGTAAGCCCCTAGATAAGAGAAAGCGTGATCGGCAATGAAGGCCCGAATTTCCTCCCTGTACTCGACCATGTCACCATTGGCGAACATCGCCCACCGATTGCGAGGCGCCGCGGTGTCCATGACAACGCTTGGGCTCAACACCACCTTCGAGAAAAGCGTTCGTAGGGTTGCATTCTCGACTTGCGGCGTGCGAACGAGGAAAGTCTGCAAGCCAGCGTTGCGACTGGCGTCCTGCCACAACTCTTCAGCCAACTCTTGAGCGTTGTGCTTGAGAAACTCCGCGAAATTATCCAACGCCGACTCGCCCAAATCGACGAAATCTGCGGATTCTTTGTCAGCTATCAGAGCCCGATTGAAGTACGTCCAAGCTGCATTACCCACAGGCCGAACACGTCCCGCCATCATGATTTTCGCCCATAACAAGGTCGGTACCGCGTCAAGGTCAGTCACACTGCAGGTCGTCTGTTCGAGCAATACCTGTAGTGTGTAGGCTTCACTCTGGCAAAGTCCGAACAAGGCCACGAGCGATTCCGGTGTCTCTTCGAGCGATCCATCCTGGCTCACGAGCTGAGCCACGAAACCGTCCGGGTTTTCCTCGATCAGGGTGTCCATGCCAGTGACTTCCAGCTTGCTAAGGAAACTCTGAAGGAAACTCTGAAGAAGACTTCCTGATTTTGGCAAAATCCCCGGACTCCACTCACCGAGTTTTCCGATGAAGCAGATGACCTTCGCCGATGCCGAGTACGCCGACAAGCGCAAGCAGACCCGCAAAGAGCTGTTCCTGATCGAGATGGATCGGGTGGTGCCCTGGAAGGGGCTGATAGCCCTGATCGAACCGCACTACCCCAAGGGTGAAGGCGGCCGTCCGGCCTATCCGCTGATGGCGATGCTGCGGGTGCATCTGCTGCAGAACTGGTTTGGCTACAGCGATCCGGCGATGGAAGAGGCGCTGTACGAGACCACTATCCTGCGCCAGTTCGCTGGGCTGAACCTGGAGCGTATCCCCGACGAAACCACCATCCTGAACTTCCGTCGCCTGCTTGAGAAACACGAACTGGCTGCCGGCATCCTGGCCGTGATCAATGGCTACCTGGGCGACCGAGGTTTGTCGCTGCGCCAAGGCACCATCGTCGATGCCACGCTGATCAATGCGCCGAGCTCGACCAAGAATAAAGACGGCAAACGCGACCTGGAAATGCACCAGACCAAGAAGGGTAACCAGTACTACTTCGGCATGAAGGCGCACATCGGCGTGGATGACGAGTCGGGTTTGGTGCACAGCGTAGTAGGCACTGCCGCCAACGTGGCGGACGTTACCCAAGTCGACAAGTTGTTGCATGGCGAGGAAAACGTGGTCTGCGCTGATGCCGGTTATACCGGTGTCGAGAAGCGTGCCGAACATGATGGTCGTGAGGTGATCTGGCAGGTGGCGGCACGGCGCAGCACTTACAAGAAACTGGGCAAGAGCAGCCCGCTTTACAAAGCCAGGCGCAAGATCGAGAAGGCCAAAGCCCAGGTGCGGGCCAAGGTCGAACACCCGTTCCGGGTGATCAAGCGCCAATTTGGCTATGTGAAGACGCGCTTCCGTGGCCTGGCAAAGAACACCGCGCAACTGGTGACACTGTTCGCGCTGTCGAATCTGTGGATGGCTCGACGACATTTACTGACGAATGCAGGAGAGGTGCGCCTGTAATGTGGAAAATGGCTGCTGCGAGGTGCTCGCGGCGGCTAAAAACACAGAAATAAGCGGGCGATCTGATCGTTTTTGATCGGTTGACCGCTTTCAAAATCGGCGGAGGCTGAAGTCAGCCAGAAATACAGGGCTACTTCAGACCATCCCTAAGCCGATGGTACGTTACCCTAACGCTCTGATTTCCCGGATCCAGTGTCTGGCAGAGCAATTGCAGCATTTTGAGGTTAAGGGCCAAACAACCCCACTCCACCATTTGCCGCAAATCTCCAGACGAGGCACTCGAATCGAGGTTGGAGAATTGCGCTGGCAGCTCCCTGACCCACCTCCATCCGTTTTGACTACTCGCAAGCTTCGCTGCAAGAACCGAAGCATCACGCAGCTCATTGATAGTCTTCCTCAACCGGCCAGACTTATCGTCGAGGGTCTGCATCTCCTTGGGCGTCAGCGCATCCAGAAGAGCAATGAGGAACTGCTGCCGCAAGGTGGATGTTTTGAATCGATCATGGCTGAGCAGTAACGGAATGAGATCGCGATCTGCGCCATACATTGCTCTCATAAGCGCAGAACCGTACGTCCCAGGAACAATCGGTGCTACCACCTCAGCGAAACGCTCCTTGTAATCATGACCGCTTTGGAGGATCAAGCGAAGTTTGTCCCTTCTGGCAACCATCTCATCCTTGCGCGACTGCAAAAGCTCATGAATAAGATCGACCATAATGCCGCGCCCGCCATCTACCGAATCCAGATCCAGCTTCCTGATCACAAGCTCCGGATTATGTATTGGAGTGGTCACGTCGTACTCCTCCCCCCTGACAAGCCCCATGATGAGGTTCTTATCCGATTGGGTGAGTGATCCCTCGTAGAAATATCCGAGGTAATCGACGTAATCCGTGTCGAAGAAACCGCGGTGAACGAGGAACGTTATGAGCTCTAGCCCTTTTAGGCGTTTGGCAAGCTCTGCGCCGTACCCCAGGGAAACGATCTGCCGAAAACCTGCCGTTTTGAGGCGTAGCACTTTGCTTCGATTCGTTTCAAGTTGCTCATCCAACTCATCGAGCGAGGTCTGAAAGCGTTGCAGGCGCTCATCGTAACGTGCCTCTTGCAAAGCCTTTTTAGACAGGACAGCTTGGCCGTTATCTTGCCAGTGTGAAATCACAATTGGTTGCACGCTTCGACATGCTACTACCTGGGCGAATACAGGATCCGATACAAAGTCCAGTAGCGTGACCGTAGACCCGCCATCCAGCCGCACGTGGTTTGCAGTGGGTTTGTTCCCAAGTTTCAAAATCTCAAACCAGACGGACAAACGTAGATGCTCCACGCTATCGGCCACCTCGTCTTCACGTGCCGCACGCTGATCCTCTAGCGCTTGAGCTGCCGTTTCGAGTAAGTCGGTTTCGGCTTTTACCCACTTCGCGTAGCCATCAATGACGCCATAGATCGTGCCCCGCCGCTTGACCAAGTCCGCATAGGCATTGGGGTGCAGATTTCGGATCGCAACCATCGCAAACAGCTTGTTGGGATCCAGCTCCAGACCGTCCTTAGCCAGTACGTTCGCGTAGACGTCATACTCGTTGACGATGTTCTTGATCAGCCTCATTTCGTCGATGTAGTAGCACACCGTCTCGATGAGTTTGAGATTCAAGCCATCATCGAGCGGTTTGCCGGCCACCTGGCGGGCCTTCATGAGCTCGACCAGCTTTTCCCTGGAGTTCTCGGAGTTGATCACAGGGATGATGGGGATAATGAGGTCGAAGAATTTTGTCTTGTCCGTGACCGTGAACAGCTCATCACGGATGGCGTAGACGAAATGGACAGGACGCTTGACCTGGGGTGATCGCTGGATGATGAAGTTGATCTCTCGCAGCCTGAAGAAGATGTCCTGGATGTCGAAGCGATCCAGGTCTTCAATGACCACCACGTTGATATCACTGCGCTCGAAGCAGTAGATGATTTCATCGACGTTCTTATGAAGCACCGAGCCATGGTGAGTCGCTTCAAGCTTGCCTCCCTTGAGGGTCAGCCCATCGATGGTAAACAGGGACATGAACCTCAACCCGGCGTACAACAGATAGATTGCACCAATCGCCACTCCAGCCAGCGCTGCAGACTCGGGAAGAACCATTAAGCCCTTGATCAGCCATTCAAGCGACACGGTTTTTATCATCGCAAGCTTGGGTACATAGAGCCTCAAGGCGCAGACGGCAAGCAAAGTGAACCCCAGGGTGCGCATGCTAATACTGAAGTTTGAGGCCTGGGCTATCCGTTTCAGTCGAGTCTTGGGCACTTTCGCTGCGGGCACCGCGTAGAGCAGTTGCTGGACGATGGTCTCTTCAATGCGATTGACCAGATCGACATCCCCAGGTGAGTGCTCGCCCCCGGTAACAGCCGGGCCCTCAGGTGCGGAGTCAGGGTCGGGAGGTTGGCCACTAGGCTGAGGAGTCAAACCCAAGGTGGGTTTGCTGAAGGTCGCGAGGGACACATAGGTGTGGTTGAACTGTGGATGGTTGCTGAAGAATGTCTTCAGCACGCTGCTCTTACCCGCGCCATAGCTACCTGTGAGCGCGATGTTCAGAACATCGGAGTTTTCCAGGGCATGTAGCAACTCGCGCTCATACCGGGCCGATCGGCCGTCCGTGACAATGACGGGGGTCAACGGCTCAAAGAAAGGATCAACGTTGCCTCTCTGATGCCGTGTGGACAGCACCCTCCACGCAGCTCTCCCTCCAACCACAAGCGCTTCCCACGCCAGGCCTAGACGATTTTTGATAGCTCCCAGCATCTACCCAGATCTCATGCAATGGCCTTCCGTGTCCCGCCGAGCAGGCGAATGACCGCTAATAATATGCAGCGGTGGCGCTGCAACAAAATACAATAGCGGCTATATGACATATTCGGTCACGAAACACCACGCAAGCGCACCCCGTACCGCCGTCGAACATACCTCCACCATCACTGGATGGACGGATAAAGGTCGGGGCGACGAGACTAATGACCGGGGGAAAGCTAGGTCTATGAACACTAATCGATGAACAGTCGCGCTGATTTAGAGACCATTGAGTCAGCAATCTCGGGCCCTTGATCGACTTATGAACATATGACATCGCCCACTTGTTCAATAAGGTGCTATGTCAGATATGTTCATGAGCCTCCTAAGCTGCTGATTCGACAAACCCGTGTAATGAGGTGGCCGCCAATGAAGCTGGTTCAGTGTCGTTTCTCGTCCGGTCAGCGCGTGCCACTGCTTGTGCAGGATGGTCCAGCGGCGCCATTGCCCATACTCATTCCGTTCATCTACGTCCAACTCAAACTCAGACATCGCGCTTACAGCACTGCTACGGCTCATCTACGCGCGATTCAATGCTGGAGAGTTCGACGCTATCGCGATACTCCGGCACTGAAACCGACCACCCCAACTCCAGACTGATACGCCGGCGCAGTACATCCGACGCGTTAGGTTCCCCGTGGACGACAAAGGTATGTTTTGGAGGTCGCTTGAACCCACGCAGCCACTGCATGATTTCATCGGCGTCGGCGTGTGCGGACAGTGTTTGCATTGGAACTACCTCGGCACCGATTGGCACTTCTTTGCCGTGGATACGAACCGAAGACGCTCCCGCAACAATTTGCGCGCCACGGGTGCCACCGGCTTGGAAGCCAGGCATCAGCAGCGTGTTAATCGGATTGGGAGCCAGTGCCTTGAGGTGATGGACCACCCGCCCTCCTGTCGCCATGCCGCTGGCGGCGATAATCACCGCTGGGGTGCGTTGCTGATCAAGCGCTCTCGAATCATCTACGGTGCGTACGAATTGCGCCACATGGCACATACCTTCGCAGTCTTCCATGGATAATCTGTGCTCGCTCCGAAAGCGCTGGTACAGAATCGTGACATCAGTGGCCATCGGGCTGTTGAGGTAGATTGGGATATCGGGAATCGCCCGTTTGCGCTTCAACTGATACAGGTGATACATCAGCAACTGAGCGCGCCCAACCGCGAACGATGGTACGAGGGTGATCCCTCGGCGTAGCGCCGTGCGGGTGATGACCTCGGCCAATTGCGCCTGTGGCGACTCGTCCGGATGTTGGCGATCACCGTAGGTAGACTCCACCAACAGATAATCCGCTTGTTCGACAGCTTCCGGAGCGAACATCAAAGGATCGTCAGGCCGCCCCAAATCGCCTGAAAACACCAACGTCTGGCCGCCAGCAATCACCTCCACCGTCGCGGCCCCCAGGATATGCCCGGCACAACGAAGTTGAATGGTCATATCCGAGGCAATTTTCAACTTGTGGTGCAACTCCACCGGCCGCAACAGTTTTAGTGCTCGCTCGGCATCTTGCTCAGTGTAAAGCGGCAACGCCGGGCTGTGCTTTGAGAAGCCATGCCGATTGGCAAACTCAGCCTCCTCTTCCTGCAGTCGGCCACTGTCCAGCAGCAGAATTTTCACCAGCTCACAGGTAGCGGGCGTGGCGTAGACCGGGCCGCGATACCCATTGCGCACCAGGACAGGTAAATAGCCGCTGTGGTCGAGATGGGCATGGGTCAGGACAATGGCGTCGAGATCGCTGACCGGAAGCTGGAACGGGTCCCGATTGTGTAATCGCAGTTGTTTGTAGCCTTGGAACAGACCGCAATCGATCAGCACATGTTGGTTGCGATGGTCCAGCAAGTACTTGCTACCCGTCACCGTACCCGCGGCACCTAGAAATGTGATTCGCATGGCCGTTTTCCTTGCGCATTCAGGGGGAGCGCTATTGATCGCTCCTTTTGGCTCACGGCAAGTTGATTTTTATCAACTGCAAGCTCTACGGCGTTGCTTTAAATCGGGCAAGGCTAATGGCTTGACGATCATCAAGCTGCACGGTGCCCGGTTCAACACGCTTTCGGCGGTATCGCCGATAAACCGCTCAGGCCCATGGTGATAAGCCGTGCCCAGCACCACCATGTCGAAAGCATGCTGTTGAGCGAACAGTGCAATAACCTTGTCGGGGGAGCCCGTCAATAAATGTCGGTGGGCATCCTTGATGCAGTAGCGCTCGGCAAGCACATCGAAAGCCTCTTGTTGGGCATCCTCGATAGCGTCTCTCAAATTCTCATCAAGACTGCCTGTCGGTACACTCATCGGCGCATCGCCTATCTCTGACCAACGACTGACGTTAAGCAAGTGCAACTGCGCACCGCAACTGGCCGCCAGAGTAGAGGCCAGGTCGAGTATTCGGTCATTCAATCCCTGAGTGAGCTCCTCCAGATGGGACAGATCGATCGCCGCGAGAATTTTCAAGGGCTTGGGATTTTGGGCGCTGGTCACCAGGTGCAGGTGGGTCGGACACTCGCGTAGCAATCGCCAGTCCACAGGCCGATGAAAGGCGCGGTCCAGAGCCGGCACATAATGGGTGTCCTTGATCACCAGGTCCGGAAGAAAGTCGTTCACGTATTCCAGCAGGTTTGTCAGGTTCGACCTGGCCCAGACCACTTCGGTGGTCACCTGTATGCCGCTGCATCGTTGAAATCGGGCCTGCTGCTCCAGCCAATGACGGTGAACCTGCAGATAGCCTTCTCGTGCCTGTGCCATCGCGTCATGGTCAAGCAGACCGGCTACCGCCAGGGCCTGGACATAATCGAACGCGACAATGTGCAATAAGGCACCGGTTGCACCCGCCAAGGCATGTGCACGCTCAAACGCCGGGGTCAGGGTCATTTCGCTGGGGGCTATCAATAGAATGCGTTTGAGTTTGAGCATCACATACCTCGCCCTGAAACCTGCCTGAGTGCAAACCCGCCTGGTTGTCGAGCCTTGGGTCAAACGTTTGTTACTTCGAGCGAACTCATGACTGCAGCCAGCAACAAGTCCTGTCGACTTGTTGCGACCGGAAAGCGGCAGTTCGATTATTTGGCGTTATGCCGAGGGGGGATCTGACTTTTATCAACTATTCAACAGCTATCGTTAACGGAGCGACTGGCTTTCGATGACTTAAACCCTTGTTGATTCAGCTCAACGATTTTCCGGCTTCCTCGCGCAGAACTACGCAGATGCACTGCCTCCCCTATCGCTGGAGATTTGCCATGCTGGCAGTCACGCTGATCAATACGCTGGTGGTGGTCATCGCCGTAGTGATCCACTACGAATGCCTGTTACGCCTGAATGACTGGCTGCCCCGGCTCAAGGTGTGGAACCGCTTCAGAATCGTGGTTGGCGTATTCGGCGCCCTCCTGGCCCACGCCATAGAGGTCTGGTGCTTTGCGCTGGTCTATTACCTGATGGTGCACTCAGGGGGATGGGGCAGCCTGACGGGCAACTTCGACGGTTCGCTGATGGACTGCGTTTACTTTTCCTTTACGACGTACACGACCATCGGCTTCGGCGATATTTCGCCTGTGGGCAACCTCAAATACTTGACCGGCCTGCAAGCCCTTACCGGGCTGGTGCTCATCACATGGACCGCATCCTTCCTGTTTCTGGAAATGCAAAAGTACTGGAAGCGCAAATAATCCCCTTTCTGACTCGTATCAGACTTAGCTGACGGTCTGGATCAAGTCTGGTACGCACAAGATCTAGACCGCCAGAACGCAGCAGGGCACCTGATACAGAATATGCTCTGTCGTGCTGCCCAGAAGCTTGTCCACACCATGGGACTGGACTCTGCCCATCACGATCACATCCACATTGTGTTCATCGGCAAACTCACTCAACGCCTTTACCGGGTTTCCCTCAATGAAATGCCGACGATCGGAGGGCACTCCGAACCGATCTGCCAACTCAATGAACGACGTTTCCAGGTCTCTGCGAAGCGCGTGGGTCAGGTCAGCGAGGGTCAGGCCGCCCATGTCCGCCAGAAAAGCGGCCGAGATATCGCAGGCATACAGCAAATGCAGCTCGGCGTTGCACTGCATCGCAAGGCTGCAAGCCTGCTTGATGATTCGGTCGTTCAGTTCATTGTCGGTAGACTCGACATCCGATACCTCGACCGCTGCTACTACCTTGCGAGGCAAAACGAAGCTGCTCCCGCCCACCAGAAACACCGGCACTGGACAGTGACGCAACAAATGCCAATCCAACGGGGTGAAGAAGGCCCGCTTGAGCGCGGACTCATGCTGAACCTCCTTGACCAACACGTCGGGTTGCATGTCCGTGACGTGTTCAATGATGTCTTGCTTGATGTCCTCGGCCCAGGCCACCTCGGTGGTCACCTCTATCCCCCTGCCACGCAAATTTTCGGCCTGAGCCTCAAGCCAGCCGCGATGGTCCTGCAGGTACCGCTCCCGACCTGATTCTCGATCGCCCTCTTCAAGCAGCGATAACCATTTGGACGAAGGGCTCAGCGCCGCGATATGCAAACTTGCACCGCTGGCCTTGGCCAGCGCCGCTGCATGATTAATGGCTGAGGAATGGCGCAACGCCGGGTTGATGATCAGTAACAGGCGTTGATACTGGCTCATGAAAAATCTCCCGTGGGGTGGATATTCGGCTCAGCCTGGACGTCATGTGCCTGCAGTTGCTCGGCACTCAGATAATCGCTCATGAACTTCTCCTCTAGAGGATCAGGCCACCAACAGGTTTTTTCGATTCTGAGCGCCTGCAGCGCTCATGACTTGATTTGCATCAAATCTCAAAGACTGCATATGAATTGAATTGCGCATGGGAGCCAGCCGACAGAACGGTTTTCTACCCGTTTGTCTGTTACGTCCACAATAGGTCGGAAAAAACAGTGGTTTGGGCTATTAGCACCTATGCTAAGCCCATCCATACGGGGGCATTTAGATCATGTCTGAAGCCAGGCCGTTTCAAAGTCAAAACCTAAAGTCTGCATGTTCCAACTGCAGCGTCTTGGAGCTGTGCCTGCCGCTTGGCCTGACCGGTCCGGAAATCGAACGTCTCGACACACTGATCGTGCAACGATTCAAGGTCAAAAAGGGCGCGGCGCTTTATCGCGCAGGCGACCCGTTGCGTTCGCTGTATGCGGTGCGAATCGGTTCGTTCAAGACTAGCGTGCTGTCGGTCGATGGTCGCGAGCAAGTCACGGGGTTCCAGATCCCCGGCGAAACGCTTGGTCTGGACGCCATCAGCACCGATCTGCATGCGTGTAATGCCGTTGCTTTGGAAGATAGCGAGGTCTGCCCCATCCATTTTGCTCACCTGGAAAAACTTGCCCGAGAACTGCCTTCGTTGCAGCACAACCTGAACAAAATCCTCAGCCGGGAAATCGTTCGCGATCACGACATGCTGATGATGCTGGGCAACATGAACTCGGATGAACGCCTGGCCGCTTTTCTCCTCAATTGGTCGCAGCGCTTGAAGGCCCGTGGTTATTCGTCCAGCAGTTTTGTGCTGAAAATGCGTCGGGAGGAAATTGGCTCCTATCTGGGCCTGCGCCTGGAAACCATCTGTCGAGGCATTGCGCACCTGCGTGACCAGGGACTGGTGGAAATAAGCGGCCGCGACGTCAACATCCTGAACATGGGCGGGCTCAAGCAACTGATCGTGGGCTGCAATCGCAACCTCCGTTGACACCTCCAACCTGGAGAATCTACATGCGTGCCATGGTTCTGGATGGCGCTGTTGCGCACAGGTCAGTTCAACGACGCGACAATGCTCATTCCCTGACACGCGACCTGACCACCAACAGACTGCCCGGCACAGAGTACAACGCCCGCTCTGTATTGCTGCCGATCAACCGATCGAGCCCCACCCGATGCGCAGTACCCATCACCACGACATCGGCCAGGTATTGCTCGACAAACTCACTGATCACCGGCACCGGCAGTCCCATGACGAAATGCCGTCGCTCCGGTCGCACCCCGTGACGCTCCGCCAGTGCAACAAACGCCTGGTGCAAGGATTGACGCAGTTCTTCGCTCAGATCCACGCCCCAACCGCCCCCGGCCAATGGCGCGTCGCTGTTGAAAGCAGGCGATAGGTCATAGGCGTAAAGCAGGTGCAACGGCGTATCGCATTGCAGGGCCAGGACGTTGGCCGTCTGAATGATGGTGTCGTTCAAACCGCTCAATTGTGTCGACGGATCGAACGGATCCACTGCCGCCACGATTCGGTGCGGCAAGCTGTAACGAACGTGGTTGACCAGATGCACGGGGATCGGGCATTCACGCAACAAGTGACAATCGAGCGGGGTGATGAACACTCGCTTGAGCACAGGTTCAAGGGTTACATCCTTGATCAACAGGTCGGGTTTGAGATCCTCGACCGTCTTCAAGATATCCAGCAGTGCATGGGTGGTGAAGACGGCCTTGACCGTCACCTCCAGCCCCAGGTCGCTGAGTCGATCGAGCTCTTCGGCCTCCCAGCGGCGGTAGCGACGCAAATACCGCTGTTGCTCTGCGTCATCGACTTTTTCTTGCCATAAATGCACCACCGGTGCCGGTTCGACAAAGGCCCGCACATCCAGTACGGCCCCGGCTGCCTTGGCCAAGGCGACGGCACGTAGCTGGGCGGGAGATTGATGCAGGGTTTGGTCAGCGATCAGCAGAAAACGTTGATATTGCCCCATCACACACCTCCGTCCGACTCCGGTCGTACAGTGCCGGGATGTTTTCAAGACTGCGCTCTATCAGCTGGCGCGGTTTGATTTACATCAAGCCCACGCAAACCGGTGCCGCCGGCACAGCTGTCTGATCCAGATCAGATTCAAACGTGGCCAGCGGAGTAGAAAAGAACTCAAACGCGAATTTTTTGCCGCATGCCAATCTTGCAAACCGCACTGGAGGAACACCCCATGCTTACCGTCAAAGACCACAACGATCGGGCCGCGGCCACCTATGCCGCGGTCGACGGCCAATACTGGATAGAAGCGCTCAGGGACGGTCGCCACGTTTTGATCCGACCACTGGCGCAGAAGGATCGCGACCGTGAATACGCTTTCATCAAACGGCTGTCTCCCGAATCCAGTCATATGCGCTTTCTCGCGCAGATCAGCGAACCCGGCGCTGCGATGCTCAATCAGTTGATGGACACGGACAACAAACAGCGTGTGGCCTACATCGCCCTGGTCCATGACAACGGGCAACTGGTCGAGATCGGTATCAGCCGTTACGCGGCCACCCGTGAGCAGGAGTGTGAATGTGCCGTCACGGTCGCCGATGAATGGACGCACCTGGGCCTGGGCGCATTGCTGATGGACCACCTGATCAAGGCAGCCCGCAAAAACGGCTTTCGCCAGATGTATTCAGTGGACTCGTCCAGCAATGCCCCCATGCGCGACCTGGCCAAGGCGCTCGGATTCGAAACGCACAATGATCCCGACGACAGCCATCAGGTGATTCATCGACTTTACCTGTAGAAAATCGCCCCCGCGATGTTCCCGCCAATGGCTCATCGCGGGGCGATCCAGCCCTCAGGACTGCAGCTTTCTTCCTGGCTTGATCGCCAGCACACTGCACGGCGCCCGATGCAGGAGTTGCTCGGCGGTGGTTCCGATTAATTTGCTCAAGCCCCTGTGCTGCACCGTGCCCATGACAACGACATCGGTAAGGTGGTCCGAGACGAATTCACAGATACTCGGCACGGGTACCCCCTCAATGAAGTGACGACGTTCCGGAGGCACGCCGTGACGTTCAGCGATGGAGGCAAATGTCTCATGCTGTGCCGTTCCCAGCATCTCATAAACGCCGGTGGCCAGCGGCAATGCGCCAAAGCCCATGTCTTGGACGTATATAGCCGTCCAGTCATACACATGCAGCAACTCAAGACTGGCATCACAGACCGCCGCCAGTTTCGCCGCTGCCTCGATAATCTGGTCGTTGAACACACGGTCCTGATCTTCATCGCGCAACACATCAATGATGGCCAGCACGTTGCGTGGTCGGGCATTCAACGCAGTCGTCACCAGATGCACCGGTACAGGACAATCGCGCAGCAGCTGCCAATCCAGCGGAGTAAAAAATACTCGCTTGAACGCTGACTCTTCCTGGGCGTCCTTGATGATCAACATCAGCGGCATCTCATTGATGAAGTTCAGAATCTCCTCATAAGGATGCTGTACCCATACCACCTCGCTGGTGACCTCGACACCCTGCTTGCTCATCAATCCGGCCTGCTCCACGAGCCATTGGCGATGGGTTTGCAAATAGCCGTCCCGAGCCCGCTTGAATTGTTCCGGGGCGAACAGCCCGGCCACCGCCAGGGCCTGGGAATAGTCGAACGCCACGATATGCAACGGAAATTGCATCGCGAGCGCCAGCGCAGCAGCCCGGTCAAATGCCGGTGTCCGAGCCATGGTTGAAGGAGCGATCAAGAGTAAACGTTGAGATTGCGACATGGGGCACCTCAGCACACGGCTATTTCAATCCGAGAGTAGAACCACAGATTGATTACTCCTTGTTCCGACCACTTGATTTTTATCAGTTGCGCGCGCGATATCCATCAGAACAGCCCCATTCCTGCCCATAACGCCAGGGTCAGCAACACCTGGCCCGGGATCACGTAAGCGGCGAAGCGGCGCCCGCCGCTGACCCACGCCACCACGCATTTGCTGACGGAGTTGCTGCTGATCGCAATCAGTACAGGCCCGACAATGGCATCAAAGGGTAACTGACCAGACTTGGCCAAGGTGGCAATCGACGCTGTGGAAGCATGTGCGTCGGCAAATCCGCTGAACGTTGCCGTCAACATTACCCCCAGCTGGCCGAAATGGCTGAGCATCACAGACGAAACAAAGGTAATGCCGGTCATGGTCAATGTGACGATCAGGGCCAGCTTGAGGTTGAACGCCCCACCGACTTTAATCGGCTGGTTGGCCTCGATCGCTGACTTGGGAAACATCAGGCATCCCCCATACAACACCGTGGCGGCGGCTCCCGACATCAATGGCCCCCACATATGGCGCAGCAAACCGGGATCGACCGCCCCCAGGATCAAGCCGACCTGCGTAACGGTGGCCATATTGGACAGGATCGCGGCCGCGCTCAGAACCTTGATATTGTTGGGCTGCCGGGCGACGAGATGACCCATGGCAGCGATCGTCACAGTGCTGGAAGCGAAACCGGAGGCAATGGCGCTGATCGCATATCCGTAGCGGGTCCCCAGGGCCCGAACGGCGATATGCCCAACTGCCCCCACTGCCATCAGCAATACGGTCAGACTGCAAATAGTGCGTAGATTGATGGCCGCGTAGGGACCGATAAAACGGTCCGGTGCCAAGGGGAGCACGACAAGCGCAGCCGTCAGCAGGATAAGGCCGTTGCCTAACTCCGCATCAGTCAATTGGCTGCGGGCAAAGTAGTGAAGCTTCTCCCGATAGGTCAGCAATCCTGCCATCACCACACCGACAGCAATCGCCAGCTCGGGGTTTGTGGCACACAACGCCCCCAATACCAACACCGTAAATAATGCTGCTTCGCTAGTCACCCCGGGGTCGTTGCTCAGGCTTCGCCAATAAGCCACGGTGACGAGCAACCCCAGAGCGATGGCCAGGATGCCCACCAGCAAACCACCACCGACCTGCATCGCCACATAACCCAGCAACGCCGTAATGGCGAACGTCCGTAAACCGGCACAAGCGCGGGTTTCACCCTGATCCTTGTGCCGTTCGCGCTCAAGACCGATGAGCATGCCAATCCCCAGCGCTGCGGCTGCTCCTGTCAGCCCAATGGCTCCGTTCATTGGATCGTCAACTGGTTGAACTGCGCCCCACACTGGTCCACGTTGTTACTCCACGCGGTCGACGTAGACACGCTTGCCATTGAAGTAAGCCGTTTGACGGTCAGGCATCGGTCTTGTGTCGTCTGCCCGGCCGGTACCACTTGGCCAGACATGTGGCGCCTCGATACGCGCCTTGAGTTGGCCAACAAACGCCGGTGCTTCTCCCAGCGTGTAGACGTTCACTTGCAAGGCATCCATGCACACGACCCAGCAATGGCTTGCCGGTCTCTCCTTGATATCAATGATCATAGAGACCTCCGTACAGCTTCGAGTAAACGAGGACACCCTCACGGGGTGATCGCGACCTTCATCACGCCATCCCGTTGGTGCGCAAACAATTCATAAGCCGCTTCAATATCATCGAGTTTGAAACGGTGGGTCACCAGCGGCGACAGGTCCACTCCACCGCTTTGCACCACTGCCATCAAGCGACGCATGCGCTCTTTCCCGCCCGGACACAGAGTGGTGACAATGCTGTAGTCCCCCAGCCCTGCAGCAAAGGCGTCCAGGGGAATGCGCAGATCGCTGGAGTAAACACCGAGGCTGGACAGTCGACCACCCGGACGTAGTACGCGCAGGGCAGATTCGAAAGTACCCTGGGTACCCAGCGCCTCGATGGACACATCGACACCGCGGCCATCAGTAAGCGCCATGATCTGCTCGACTACGTTACCGTCCTTGAAGTTGACCACATGGGTCGCACCCAATTGTCGTGCGACAGTCATCCGCTCGGCCACGGCATCCACGCCGATGATCGTCGTCGCGCCTTTGAGGCGCGCACCCGCGACCGCACACAGGCCGATGGGGCCAAGGGCAAACACGGCAACGGTATCGCCGATATTCACCTCACCTCGTTCGGCCCCCGAAAACCCGGTAGACATGATGTCCGGGCACATCAGAACTTGCTCGTCACTGAGTTCATCAGGAATCGGGCATAAATTGGCAAGGGCGTCCGGCACCAGCACGTACTCGGCCTGGCAGCCATCGATGATGTTGCCGAACTTCCAGCCGCCGGTTGCGCGAAAGCCATGGCGGGTGTCTGGTCCTTCCTGGGAGCCGCAGCCACACAGGCAGGCATAACTTTGCCCGCTGGGCGTGATGGCACCGGCAATCACCCGTTGCCCTTCGATAAAACCGCGCACCTGCGATCCCAGCCGCTCAATGACGCCCACCGGCTCGTGGCCCACGGTCAACCCTTTGGCCACAGGGTATTCACCGCGCAAGATGTGTACGTCAGTGCCACAAATAGTTGTGGTGGTGATACGGATCAATGCGTCCAGCGGTCCGACTTCAGGGACGGGCTTGTCTTCCAGTACGATTCGGTTCTTTTCGACAAAAACAGCCGCTCTCATGGTTGCCATGGTGACCCCTCCTTTTACTTATGTAAGCCAAAGTCTGCAGGAGCCCAAAGACTGCGCCTGGGTATCGGACGAAAGATTGATAATGGTCAACAATTTCGTCACTGGACGAAGCCGGGACAACCGCACGTCGGGCAACACCCTCCATTCCCTTCCATTTGACAAAGATCAAACCCGGCGCCCTGAACAGCGGCAGGCTAGATTCAAGGCTTCACTGCCCAATAACACCGCAGCCATCGGGGCAAGCGATTACCTACCGGAGATCTGTCATGTCCGATCAATTACGCTTCATGCTGGTCGTTTCGCCGTTGATGGAAAACAGCCCCGCCTTCGACCGGGCCGCTGCCTTGGCCAAGGCCTCAGGTGCTGCCCTGCACATCGTGGCGTTCGATTATCTTGAAGGGCTGGCGACTGCAGGATTGGTCAATGGACAGGCACTGGAACAGATGCGGCTGGGCTATGTCGAGCGCCATCGTCAGTGGCTCGAAGACCAGGCCCGCCCCCTGCGCAAGATCGGTGTGCACGTCACCACGGAAGTCGTCTGGGTCGAAAGGCCTTTGCAGGAAATCCTCATACATCTCAAAGAACAGCCGATGGCCGTATTGATCAAGGCACTGGAACACGAATCGCTGTTGTCACGCCTGATGTTTACGCCATTGGATATCCACCTGCTACGTGAATGCCCGGTGCCCCTGCATTTTGTCAGTCATTCGCACAACACTTTACCGCGCAAGATCGTCGCCGCCGTTGACCCTTTTCATTCTGATGAGCAATACGAAGGCTTCAACGACCGTATTCTGCGCGAGGCCTCCAAACTGGCGAGCACCTGTAATGCAGAACTGGACGTGATCTACGCCCATGACCTTTCCAGCATCAGTGCGGACGAGTTCGGTTTCAGCAATGGATCGGCGTTTTTCTCCTCGGGAAAAGCCAAGTCGCTGTTCAAGGCGCAGGCTGATGCGTTTCGCGACCTTTCTGAACGCAATGGTATCCCGCCGGAACACCAGCACATGATCATGGGCAATCCGGCCAAGGTGCTGTCCAGCTATGCGCAGGCCTATGACACCGATGTGATTGTAATGGGACGCGTTGGACACCGCAGCATGGAGCGGTTGGTTGGCAGTACGGTAGAACATCTGCTGTACAAGTTACCCTGCAGCGTGTGGGTAGTTTCCCCGGAAAAAATCTGAACGATGGATAAAGCGCGTTTCAACAAAATAGGTAACGGGAGAATGAGGAATGAACGCTCAAATGACCGGGGTTACCTATTGACTCTGAGGAGGGTGTGGGCTAGGAAATGCGGGGCTTTCGGGGGGATCGGTTTTCAAGGGCTGGTCACAATCGCCGACTGTCGGCGTTGATAATATCTCTGATAAAGCGGCGCGCCGCCGCCGGCATTCCCAAAGGCGAGTTTTATTGGCCGGCGGTGGAAGCCCCCACCCCCGGGCGTCCTGCCGTATGAACAAAAACCCCACAAGTCGCAGTCTGTATCGACAGCAGATACAATCCGCCGCCTGCAGCTGAACGCAAACCCTACACGCCGAACTGAGGAAGCTATGAAGATTGGTCAAATAACACCGAGTAGAGCCGCGCCCTTCCTGGCTCTGATTGCGATATGGATGTTGCTGGGGTTGTTTATCCACTCTTTCGCTGGTGGTAGCCCATCAAAACCGCACTGGAGTCAAAGATGGTGGAATGATGAAGTGGTTCTTCACTCGGCAGGCATACTGTGTCGATATAGAGCCTTTCCAATCAGCGAACATTGGTTCTCACTAAGTGCACCAGGGATGGAGTGCAATGACCAAGAAAAACCAAACACGGTGAGCGACCTTGCAGATCAGCCCAATCTTCCGATTGTTTCATCTGAAACATTAGGCGGACAATCCGTTTACACGTCATTCCCGCCTGGAGCATTTATCATTGCTTCAGCATTCGTAAATCCTATCGCAAAATTTATGACAGTCTCGGATCTGTCTGCACTCAAAATCTGGAATTGGTGTCTTGCTCTGGTCACTGCGCTAATCTTCGCAGTGACCCTAAGGCGAGTATGGCCTCAAGATCTTAAACACCAGAACACCCTAATTGTTCTAGCGTGCCTACCCTTCTTAATAGCTGTTGAACCCATGCACTCACACCACCAAACACTGTGGGCGCACCAGGTCATGCAGCCAGTTATTGCCACTGCCCTGTATCTAATTGTGGGGAGGATGACGACACGTAGAGCTATTGCGCTGGGAACGCTGTGCTTCGTCGCTTGCTGGATCGAGTGGACAGCGTACCTGCTTTGCATAGCATGCTTCTTTGTCGTAGTAGTAAAATCCGAAAAAGACAGCCAACTAAAAAACGTGACTATATTTTCAATAACTACACTCCTAGGAGGACTTTCCGTTCTTGCTTATTACTGGCAACTCGTCGGAATAGAACCATATTTCCGGTCACTAACAGAAAGATTTACCAGTAGATCCGCCGCTGTCTCATACTACAATTGGGGGGACTGGCTTCTATCTCTGATGCAATCATTTGGCCCATGGATTGCTGCCATCGGCCTCTTGCTAATCGAGCTATTTACATATCGAAAAAATGATAGCAATACAAATATTCCAGCCACCTTAATAGCTGTATCAGCATTTATTCTTTTAGAAAATGCACTAATGCTTGAACACGCCATTGTTTATACGTTCGACAGACTGAAGTGGGCATTTCTTATCGGCCTGCTGATTTACTCAATAGGGCGAAAGGCAATTTCGGCCAATGAGCGGTCTATCGTATGGGTAACAGTTATTCCGCTATTAGCATCCGCCTACTCTATCTACCAGTATATGGACATCTATAAACCATACTGGCGTTAGGTCATCTCACAGCGAGCCACTGCCAGTACGGCGCTCCGGTATAGCGTAAAGCGATACCGAAGCCCGGACTGAGTGTGAATTCACCGGCAGTGGCGTTGAACTGAACGTTATTGATAAAAACGGCCCTTGCTCCAATAAATGTAACTACCTGAACCAGCCCTGTTCTATTAATTATTTTTTTACCGCTCCAAAAACCCCACATTCAGCGCCGCGATTTGATGCCTGATGCTGTGCTCCGATCTCTTTCAGAAACCAGCTGCCATGATGCGGCCCGATGCCAAAGTTGAAAAAATGTAGCTCTACCCTAAACCCGTAGATCGCCTCTGGTTACCTAGACACTCCCCAGCCACCAATGCTCGGGCGGGCAGCAGCAACTAGGCCGCGCCTGCCCTTGGGCATCAGAAATCGACCGTTGCGGACAACTGCAAGGTGCGCGGATAACCCGGCGAGAACGCGCCATATGAAGCGACACCCGACCAATACTCACGGTCAAACACGTTCTGCACCGTAGCGCGGAGTGTCGTCGGCCGGCCCTCGATCTTCGTTGCATAACGTGCGCCGGCATCGAAACGGGTCCAGGCATCCAACGCCTGGGCGTTGGCCTGGTTGACGTACTGGCTGTCGGTATAGATCGCACCCCCTGTCAGGGTGAAACCCTCCAGCCATGGCGTATCCCATTCAGCCCACAGATTGGCCTGCACGTCCGGTACGCCGACCGGTTTATTGCCGCGGTTGGCGGCGGTGGCCGAATCGGTCAACTTGCCGTCCAGCACCGTTACGCCCCCCATCAAGCGCGTACCCGGCGCCACTTCGCCGAACAGGCTCAATTCGATCCCGCGGTTGCGCTGCTCGGCTTGTACCGAGAACACGTTGCCCAAACCGATCTCACCGCTGGGTTTCTCGATCTGGAACAACGCCAGTGTGGTCATGAATGTGCCGTGTTCGTATTTCACGCCTAGCTCATGCTGCTTGGATTCGTAAGGCGCGAATGTCTCGCCGGCGTTGGCAGCCGTGCCTGGGGCAATGTCACCTTTGCTCAAGCCTTCTACGTAGTTGTAATAGAGGGAAACGTCTTCCCAGGGCTTGACCACCACGCCCACCAGCGGGGTCGTGGCGCTGTCGTTGTACTTTGAACTGACCGAACCCGCGGCATTGTAGTTGCGTGATTCGATCTGCTGCCGGCGTACGCCAAGGGTCAGTTGGAAGCGGTCGTCAAGCATGGACAGCGTGTCGGTGAACGCAACGCCGGACAGGTCCGACTCGGAAACACGCAACACTTTCGGTGAGCGGATGTGCTGCTTGGGTACATCGATCGGGTGATAAATGTTCGAGTGGATTTCAGTGCCGCTGTTGATCCCGCGGGACAATTCATCCTGATACTGGGTCGCCATCAGCGTGGTCGTATGGGTGATCGGCCCGGTGGCGAACATGCCACGGGCGCCAATATCGGCGGTCGAACGGTCGACGTTGAATTTGTAGTAACCCGGCGTATTGCTGGTATCCCCCGCCGCGTTGAGGATGCGCGGCACCTGGTCGGACAGGCGCTTGACGTCCGACTTGCCGCCACCGGCATGGGCGAACACGGTCAGGCTGTCGCTCACGTCATATTCACCGCCGAGCAACGCCGACTGCTCCTTGGTGTCCGACCAGCCCCAGGCCTGCGGCAGGTTGGTGCGGCCATTGGGCGCAGACGGAACCTCAACGCCCGGGGCAATGGTGAAAGGCCGTGAAGCACCCTCCCAGCTTTCCTTCTGGCTGATGTAGTCCAGGTTCAGGCGCAAACGCTCACCGCGATAATCCAGGGCGATGGCGCCAACGCCCAGATCCCGCTGTTGATCCTCGATGGCGGTATCACCGCCCTGCAGGTTGCCGTTGAAGCGCACACCGAACTGGTTTTGCGAACCGAAACGGCGGCTGAGGTCCAAGTGGCCACCCACTTGGGAGTCGGATGCGTAAGAAGTGGTGACCCGGGTCAGGTCTTCGTCCAGCGGCCGCTTGGGCACGATGTTGATGACCCCGCCTACCCCGCTGTTCGGCGAGATACCGTACATCAATGCGCCCGGCCCCTTGAGCACTTCGACACGTTCGGCATATTCGGTGAATACCCGGTAGTTGGGTGCCACGCCGTATACGCCGTCGTACGCCAGTTCACCCAGGTTGCCCTCGCCGATGGGGAAGCCACGAATGAAAAATGAATCGACGATGCCTCCTGTCTGCCCGGTCGAGCGCACCGAAGGATCGCGCTCCAGCGCATCGGCCACGGTCACGGTTTGCAGGTCGGCCAAGGTCTTGGCGGTGTAACTGGTGACGCTGAAGGGCGTGTCCATCACGTCTTTGTTGCCCATCATGCCCAGCCGTGCACCGCGGGCAACCTGTCCGCCAGCGATCACCGGCGTCAATGCGGTCGGGCCGTTGTAGCGGCTGTTGATGTGGGTGGTGTCGAGTTCCAGCGCATCGCTGCGCTCGCCCGTCGCCGTTGGGTTATTGGATGACTTGTCGGCGGCAACGTCCTGTTGCTCGGGGCTTGCAGCCCAGGCGTTGGCGCTTCCTGCGACCAGAACAAAATTCAACAGCGCGGTACGGATGGCGAGTGTTAACAAGCGCTCACCGCTGGGAAGACTGACAACAGACATGACGTGAGGATCCTTTTCAACAAGGGAAAATGCTAATCACTCCTATTGCCAGTCGGTCTGCGAAAAAGTATCACCTTCGAAAGCGTTTTTTTTCATCGAGCCCCGCCAAACCTAGCCGTACAGGCATTCCAGCGGGATGGCGACCACCGGTAACGCGGGTTCAAACGCGTGTCGGGTGGTCTTGTACGCCAGGATCTCGCCCCGGGCGATGGTGCTGAAAATCCGTGCCACATCGAACGCCTGCCCGGTTCGCCAGTGCCACACGCACACCCGCGGATCGGCGTAATCGAGCTGGATGCACGGCACGCGCTTGAGGCCCAACTGCAACGCCGCGTTGAAACGGTGGTTACCGTCCATGACGATGCCTTGCGAGCGCTCGACGATGATGGGTTCCAGCCACTGCCCTGCCCGCGCGATCGATTCGCGCAGCAGCGTGACATTGGCCGGATCGACCTGTTCCGACTGCACAACTTCGCACAACGGCCGCAACGCGATCTGATAAGCGTGTTCCATGGTCAACCTCCTGATTGGCCCGGTTTCAGCAGGCATCGGCGCCAGACACCGGCACGTGTCGGCGGGCGACCTCAAGCAGGCGCTGGGCGTGTTCGATCAGCGGCAGGTCGACCATTTCGCCATCCACTTGCACCGCGTGGCTGCCCGACGCGACCGCCCTCATCACCCGGCCGGCCCAGGCCAATTGCCGTGAATCGGGCAGGAAGGCCCGTTGCACCGGCCTCAATTGCGCGGGGTGGATGCACAGCTTGGCGCCGAACCCCAGTGAACGCGCGTAGTGCGAGTCCTTGGTGACCACCGCCAAATCGCTGATCGCCGGGGTAACCCCATCGATCGGCGCCGGCAGATCAGCCGTGCGCGAAGCCAGGACGATGCGGTTGCGGGCGAATAGAAACGCCTCCGGCGTCTGGCTGCAGTCGATGTCGAGGGAGAAGTCCAGCGAGCCGAATGCCAGCCGTGCCACACCCGTAACGGCTGCGATCGATTCCACCTGTTGCAACCCCTTGGCGGTCTCGATGATTGCGATGATTTTCAACCCGGGTTGCCATTCCAGCAGATGCTCGACCACCCGCGCCAGCGCCTCGGGGCACTCGGCCTTGGGCAGGAAAATGCCATCGCATCGCTGGGGATGCCGCATGTTGCAGAGCCAGCTCAGATCCTGGCGAAACAGCGCACTGCTGATGCTGTTCAGGCGGATGTATCGTTCGCAGGAAACGGTCTCGGCGCCCTCCTGCCAGCTCCCGATGGCAACGCGGGCGGCGGCTTTGCTCTGTGGGTGAACGGCGTCCTCGAGGTCGAGAATAATTGCGTCCGGCCCTGCCCCGACCGCTTTGGGAAACCGTTCGGGCCGATTGCCCGGTACAAACAGGTAGCTGATCGCGAGTGGGGTCGTGCTGCTGAATCGATCGGATTGCATGGCATAGCTCCTAGGCGTGAAACAGTCGTGGTTACTGACACATTTACGGGGCCTCGGGCAGCCCATTTGCGGGCCTGTCCGGGCCTTCTCGAAACAACCGCCAACACCTTGTTGTTCAAGGTATTAAAGGGTTTTTTAATCGGCGGGCGAACGCGTCCTTGAGCGTGTAAATACACGTTCATTGATTCGCCTTGCGCAGGTCTTTATTCAAAAATACCTGAAAATCTTACTTGATAATCATTCCCGTTCGCAATATTGTTCACGCCGTCAAGGGGAACTACCCGAGTTTCTAAACACGCAATTTGCACCTCGGTAAGTACATGGCGGTGATGTCATTTGAATCCCCGCCACCGTGCCATCACCGGGAATTGGCCATCAACTAATGGCCCGTCGAAACATCCGTACAAACCTTATGGAATGGGGTTGTCATGCAATTATTTTGTGAATCATTTATTGCAATCGGCGCGATGGATCCAACTTTAGATATCGCCTGGCGCCCGCCTCCGAGTTGCGTGGGCCCTCGTTTTTAACGAGCCAAAACCGCTATCTATCGATAACGAGAAGTTGTCGAACTATCAATGGCGAGATTGTTTTCGACGCCAAGGGGCAACTATGCATGCAATAAATTCAATGCCTGCCGAACAAGCAGCCGAAGTTCACCAGCCAGGCATGTTAAAGCCGCTGATCGACCCAATAATTTCCACGCTTATCAACCAATCCCCGGGGATACTTACGGAACTGGTCAAGTTCCATGGCTCGCCTTTGAATCTGGTATGGCCGCATGCCTTTGAGCTAAATACCCTGGCATTGCTGGCCGTATTGAAACAGCACAACCTGTCTTACGAAATGTTCTACGGTGCCAAGGCCAACAAGTCACAAAGCCTGCTGGAAGCGGCAGCGCAGTCAGCGATCGGCATCGATGTATCGAGCATCCACGAACTGCATGCGGCGCTGCGGGCAGGTGCATGTGCTGCGAAAATCTGCGCCACGGGCCCAGCCAAAACCGCCGTATTTCATCAGGCCTTGGTGGATGCTGGATCGCTCATCTGCATCGACTCGCTGGAGGAGCTAGGTCACCTGCAAGGTGTACTGCAAGCACAGTCGCCCTTCAGCAAAGCCAGAGTATTACTGCGTTACAGGCCCACAAACAGCCCCAAAAGCCGCTTTGGCATGGGCACGGCCGACTTGCTTGAAGGCCTTCAAAAGCTGGCGAAACACACCGATATTTTCAATTTTGAGGGCTTCCATTTTCATCTGGGCGGCTATGGGTTCGAGTCCCGTGCACAAGCGGTGCGAGAGGTCGGCGGGTTCGTCGAGGCGGCTCGGGAGATGGGCTTGAACCCGCGGATGATCGATATCGGTGGCGGCTTGCCGGTACGTTATGTCGAGCCGCACGCCTACGCCCATTTTTTTGAGAACGATAATAAGCCGAGTCATTATTACAACCAGAAAGTTCCAGGCGATTATTACCCATACGGCGGCGAACTGAGCGCATCACAATGGCTTGGCTTATTACTGGATGCTGAATTTTCGCCCGGGTTATCCATCGCCCGTTATTTCAAGCAACAACACATCACCCTGGCCCTGGAGCCGGGCCGTAGTCTGGTCGATCAAGCGGCGATTTCAATATTTCGCGTCACCCGCACCAAGAAACTTGCCGACAACAAAGCCGTTATTTTTGTTGAGGGCAGCAGTTTCAGTGCGTGTGAAACCTGGTTCGGCTCCGAGTATCTGGTTGATCCTTTATTAATCAGCTCACCGGGCCTGCCATGCACTGCGACGCAAGCTTACATCGCCGGCCACAGTTGTCTTGATGATGATGTCATCACCCATCGCCTAATCAACTTTTCCACTACACCACAGCCCGGTGATTTATTGGTTTACGTCAATACCGCCGGTTATCAAATGGACTTGCTGGAGAACGAATTTCATCGCCACCCCCTGCCCCGCCGGTTGACGGCGACCTGTTGTACGCAAGGTAACTATAGGTTTTCACCTGACTACTAAAGGGAATGACTGTAATGATATTGAATAAAGTCTCGGACCTTATTGGTAATACGCCCATCTTAGGCATTGATGTTCCCGGCACTAACGCGCGGTTGTTGCTCAAGATTGAAAAGAACAACCCCGGGGGCAGTATCAAAGACCGCATGGCGCGCAATATGGTGCTGGCTGCACTCAAGTCCGGGCGCCTCAAACCGGGTGGCGTGGTCGTCGAGTCGTCCTCTGGCAACACCGGGATCGGCCTGGCCATGGCTGCCGTCGAGTTCGGCCTGCATTTCATTGCGGTGGTGGATCACCACGCCGCCCAGGACAAGATCGCGGTCATGAAGGCCCTCGGTGCCGACATTCGCTTCGTCAAAGGCACCTACCGCGAAGATGAAGTGGCGGTGGTCGAGCGCCAACGACTTGCCGCAGAACTGGCCAGCCAGATTCCCGGTGCCGTGTTCATGAATCAATCCGACAACGCGGCCAATGCTGGCGGCTACAGTGATTTCGTGCGCGAGACCATTGGCCAGGCCCAAGGCGTTATCGGTGCCTACGTCGGTTGTGTCGGCACCGGCGGTTCGATGACCGGCATCGCTCGCGGCCTGAAGCTACACAACCCCGACACGGTGACCGTTGCGGTGGAGCCTGCCGGCTCGATTGTCTTTGGTCATCCTGGCTACCCCTACTACCAGTCGGGTACCGGCACGCCGGCCGGGGACACCGTCGGCTTGGTGCTCGACTACAGCTGTATCGACCTGGGCGTGCAAGTCACCGACTCCCAAGCGTTCGAAACTGCGCGCTATATCGCCCGCAACCTCGCCTTACTGGTTGGCGGCTCAACCGGCGGGGCGATTTTCAAGGCGCTGGAACTGATCCACAAAGGTGTGTTGAGCGGCAACGTGGTGGTGCCGATTGCCGACGGTGGCGAAAAGTACCTGCACACCGTGTTCGACGATAAATGGCTGCAGGAACGCGACCTGATCGACCCCAGCATCGCCCCCCAACTGGATGCCTGGCTGGGCAAGACCCAATGGCTGGACGCCGTTTCCGCGCCGCTGCAACTGAGCGTCGCATGACCCTACCCTTCACACAGGAACGCCTCTCGATGAATCTGTTGAAAGTTGCCATTTGTGGGGGTGGCAGGACTGGCCACCTCAACGCCATCCTGTTCAAGCAGCTGCCCCATGTTCAGGTTTCGATGCTCACTCGTAATCGCAGCATCATCGAACAACACGCCCTGCAGGTGCCGATGCAGGCGCTGTTGCCCGACGGCTCCACTGTGCAGGCCCGACTGGACCGGGTGAGCACCGATGCAAGGGCGGCCGTTGAAGATGCCGACATCGTCATCATCACCGTGCCGGCCCATGCCCGAGCGCAAACACTGAAAGACATCGCGCCTCACCTCACTACCAGCAAACCGGTTTACATCGGCGCGATTCCGGGCTTCTGCGGTTTCGACTGGCTGGCTGAAGCCACCCTGCCCGACCGCCCGAACCTGGTGATCTGGGGCATGAAGGATGTCCCGCATACCGCGTTCGAGCTGACGCCGGGGCGGTCGATCAAAATGGGCGGCGGCAAGAGCCGGCTGTATGTGGCCACCCATGCCAGGGAGCCGCAGTCGGCACAACGACAGCTAGAAAAAATTCTCACCCGACTGTACGGGCCTTGCGTGACGATGCTGGATGATTACCTGGAGATTACGCTGACGCCAGGCAACCCGATCATGCACAGCTCGGTCATTTATGGGCTGATCGGCCCCTACGGCCAATGGCATCGCAAGATCTTTGCGCAGCCCCTGTGTTGGTGGAGCGAGTGCCCGGAGCTGGGTGCCTATTTCCTCGAACGCATGGATCAGGAAAGCCAGGGGTTGTGCGCGGCCATCAGCCAGCGCATGGGCGTTGACTTGTCATCGGTCAAGTCGCTGAAACAGGAAATCGTCGAAGCCTACGGCGAGCAGATCCGCGACCCGAGCAGCATGCTCTCAATCCTGCGCACCAATCAGGCCTACAACAATATCCTCGCGCCGATGGTGCCCGCTCCCGGCAACCGCGCCGGCTATGTGATCGAGCGCCAGAGCCGTGCCTTCAACGAAGACATTGCTTACGGTTTGGTGCTGCTGGTGGAAATGGCCAGGCGCTTGGACTTCAAGGTGCCCTATATGGAAGAAGTCCTGAACTGGAGCATTGGCTACATGCAAGGCCTGGGCGATTGCGCGCTCGACTACTTCCCACACCAATGGCCACGCCCCGCAACCGCTGCGGCCTGAACCCTTTATTCAGATTTTTCGACGAGCAGACCGCAGATATGGATGACTTCAAGACACTGATCGCCTACTCCCGCAAAAACGCCCTGCGACGCCTGATTCGCTGCCTTTTTGCCGAAAACATCCTCGACCGTTCGGCCCTGAGTTTCGCCGCCGAGGGCAACCAGGCCACTTACCCACTCAAGGGTGGCCGCGCTCATCTGGTGTTTTGCGAGATCGCCAAAGGCCCGGCGGACACCCTGGTCAACGACGGTGAGGTGGTACTGCTCACCCACGAAGGTACACGCCAGGTCATCACCCACCATCAAGACATGCTGGATGTGCTGCGCGACAGTTTCGACTTCGAGCCTACCGATGAAGGTGTGGCCGGGCTTAAGTCAGACATGGAAAACAGCCTGACCAACGATGCCCACGCCCGCCAGCATCGCCAGCAATGGAACGCCCGCCTGCAACAGGCCGCCCGGGATCAGGGCCTCGACAGCTTTACCGACTACCTACGCCAACATGCAAAAACCAAGGACGCCGCGATCCTGCTCGACCAGTGGGGCTCGCTGGAAGGGCATCCGTACTACCCGACGTGGAAATCGCGCCCGGGGCTGACCGATGCCGAAGTCGAGGAACTGTCTCCCGAGTTCAACGCCCAAGTGCCGCTGCGTATCGCCTCCCTGCGTGCCGACCACGCGATAAGCGAAAGCATGCCCAACGTGCGCAGCTACCCCGACTGGTTCGCCAGCAACTTCCCAGCGCAATGGGCACAGTGGAAAGCCTCGCTCAACAGCAAAGGCCTGGACGAGAGCCAGTGGCTGCCGCTGCCGATTCACACCTGGCACCTGCAAGCCTACGTTCTGAAGACGTTCGCAGTGGAAATCGAAGAAGGCATCCTGATTACCGACGGCCCGGACATTACCACACTGCCGACCATGTCCTATCGCACCATGATGCCGGTGCTGGACCACTGCGCGCCGCTGATAAAACTGCCGATTGCCGTATGGATGACCAGTGAACTGCGCAGCCTGCAAGCCAAGTCGATTCACATGGGGCCGCGCATCAGCACGGTGATAAGCAGCATTCTTGAAGAGGAAAACGGCTTCGCTCAACGCCTGGAGATCTTTGCCGAAGAAATCGGTGTGCGTTACAAGAACGCGGTAACTCAGGACGATCATCCAGGCCGCCATTTGTCGGTGGTCTATCGCGCCAGCAAAGCGGCATTCGAGCGCCACGACGATCGCCTGCCCATTACCGTGGCCTCATTGTTTACCCGTTTGCCGGGCAATGGCCGTCCGTTGTTCACGGACTTGATCGAGCGTGACGGCGTGCGGGCCCAAGCGGGCCAGGTGGAAAACTGGTACCGCGAATACGCAAGAGTCGTGACCCAACCGGTGGTGGCGATCTACCTGTTGTATGGCATCGGCCTTGAAGCGCATCAACAGAACACCATGGTGCTGTTCTCCCCGGACGGCCAGGCACGCAGCCTGCTGATTCGTGATTTTGGCGATGGCCGCACCTACGCGCCGTTGCTGCAAGCGCGCGGCTATAGCCTGCAACCACACGTGCAGCCGGGTATCCTGCCGACGGTTTTTTCGGGTGATATCGAGCCGGTGCGCATGTTTGTGCTGGATGCCACGTACCTCACCCACCTGCACGAGATGGCGCTGTGGCTGACCAAGGAGTACGGGTTGAACAACACCAGGTTGTGGCAAGTATTGCGCGAAGAAACCGACCTGGCCTTCGAGGCCGTGCGCGACCGCGTTGAGCCGGCGTTGTGGGAGGCCGAACACCACGCGTTCGTCGAAGACCCATGGCCGACCCGGTCGTTGCTGCGCATGCACTTGATGCAATACAGCAACTATCGTTTGCAACACACCCTGACCAACCCGCTCGCTAGCGTTTAACCGAGGCTGACTCATGTCCCATGCAGGCGTCATCCAGGGTTCGAGAGTACGAATCCTGATTTATCTTCTATTTGCGATCCAGCTGGTATCGATGGGTGCAATGGAAATGAGCGGGCCGTTCTGGCCTGTCCACCTGCGTGGGCTGACCCCTTCAGAGTCGGTTTTCAGCTTCGCCAGCGTCGCCGTGTATGTCGGCCCGATGCTGGGCATTATTCTGACCAGCGCATTTTGGGGCCGTATCGGCGACCGTTATGGCCACAAGTTGATGATGATCCGCGCGCTCGCCGGGTTGTCGTTGACCCAACTTGGGCTGGCCTTGTGCAGTGATATCTGGGTCATTCTGATCCTGCGCTTCTTGCAAGGCGCGTTCGCCGGTTACATCGCCCCGGCGCAAGCTTATGGCGTGAGCATCGAGGCCCCTTCGCGGCGGGCGCGATTGTTCGCCATTTTGCAGATCTCGACCAATGTCGGTTCGTTGCTGGGCGCTGTGGTCGGGGGGGTGATCCTCGATTACGCGACATTCTTCTGGATCAACATCATTGCCGCGGCATTGTGTGCGGTGTGCACCGTGATCGCCGCCGTGACCTTGCCGGACGTACCGCCGGTGAAGAAAGCCCCGGCCGCCGCCGGCAAGCCGATGCCTGCCGAGCGCCCAGGCAGTCTCTGGCAAGGCTCGCCCCTGCTGTCGCTGCTCGGTGTGATGGGCATTCTGTTGTTGGCGCGGATGCTGCCGCAAACGTCGTTCTCGCTGTATGTCAGCTCGGTGTTCGAGGTCAGCAACACGGTGGTCGGCCTGTGCTACGGGTTGCTGGCACTGGGGTTCATTCTTTCGGCCACGGCGTGGTCGCGCTATTTCGAGCACCGCAGCCAGCAGGACACCCTGCATCGCATGACCTACGTGGTGCTTGGCTGCATCGCCCTGACGGCTGTGGCGGGTGTCACGCGTAATCCAGTGGTGTTCGTTGCCGCCTACTTCATCTGGGGCGTGCTGCTCGGCGCGACGACACCGGTGCTGATGGCGCTGGTCTCGAAAACCGCCGATAGCTCGCAACAAGGTCACGTGCTGGGTATTGCCCAAGGCACGGCGCAATTTGCCTCCATCGCGGGGATTTCGGCGGGTGGCTTGCTCAGCCAGGTTTACGGCTTGCAATACACCTACCTGTTCGTTTGCCTGACCTACGGGGTGGCGTTGCTCCCGATTATCGCGCTGCGCTACTGGCCGGCAGCCATGCAACCGAGCCATGCCCCGCCCGGGGATTGATCCAGGAGCCTGTGCTTTGAACATTGAACAACTGCGCGCCGATACGCCCGCTGTCGCGCAACTGATCCACTTCAACAATGCCGGCGCCGCACTGATGCCGGCGCCGGTGATCGAAACCATGACCCGCCACATTCAGCTCGAAGCCAGCCTGGGCGGGTATGAAGCGGCCGGGCAATGCGCCGCCGAACTGGAGAACGTGTATGGCGCCATAGGGCGGCTTATCAACGCCCAGCCGGACGAAATTGCCGTGATCGAGAACGCGACTCGGGCTTGGGACATGGCCTTCTATTCATTGCCGTTGCAACCCGGTGATGTAGTGCTGACCTCGTCCACCGAGTATGCCGGTAACTACATTCCTTACCTGCAAATGCAGCAACAGCGCGGTATTGAAGTGCGCGTCATTGCCAATGACGAACACGGCCAGGTGTCATTGCCGGCCTTGAAGACCCTGCTTGAGGAAGAGCGTGTCGCATTGATCTCTTTGCCGGTCATCGCCACCAACGGCGGGCCGGTACAACCGATCGAACAGATCGGCGCCCTCGCCCGCGCTGCCGGTGTGCTGTTTCTGCTGGATGCCTGCCAGGCTGTCGGGCAGATGCCGATCGATGTACACAAAATCGGTTGCCACATGCTCGCCGCCACCAGCCGCAAGTACCTGCGCGGACCGCGCGGCATGGGTTTTTTGTATGTGGAACGATCGTTGTGCCAGAACTTGGAGCCGGTGTTTCTCGACCTGCATGCCGCCTCGCTGCAAACCAGCAATACCTACATGATCCGCGCCGATGCCCGCCGCTTCGAGAACTGGGAGTGCAACGTCGCCGCCAAGCTGGGGCTTGGTTGCGCCGTGGAATACGCCTTGGCTCAAGGCATTGAGCCAATGTGGCTACGGATTCAACACCTGGCCGGCTACCTGCGCCAACGCCTGGCGGATCTTGCGGGCGTGACACTGCGCGACACTGGCAGCCTCACCTCGGGCATCGTCACATTCACTCATCAGCGCAACAGCGCCACGCAGATACAGCAGTGGCTGGCGGCACAGGACAAGCGCATCAACGTGACGACCTCGACGTTCCGTTCGACCTTGCTCGATATGCAGCACAGGGGCTTACGGGAGGTCAGTCGCGCGTCCCTTCATGCCTATAACACCGAAACGGAAATCGACACGATGATCGCGGCACTTGACGGTCTGCCGAGCGTCTGATGGCGACACCAATCCGCGCTTGCGTCGCAGTCGGTTTGTAAACTAGCATTGGGAATACTTCTCAATTGCATAAAAATCTGCAGCCATGAGCCAAACCCTTCCCGCGAATAACGACAATCACCTGCGCGCGATCGAAGCCCTGTACAGCGGCCATCATGGCTGGCTGTACGCGACGCTGAGAAAAAAATTGGGTAACGCCATGGATGCGGCGGATCTGGCGCAGGATACCTTCACCCGCATCCTCGCCTCCCGCGTCACCGTCATCGAGCAGCCCCGGGCATACCTGAGCTGCGTGGCCAAGGGCATCCTGGTCAATTGGTATCAACGCAAGGCTCTGGAACGCGCCTACCTGGACGCCCTCGCGCATCTGCCTGCACCCCAGGTGCCTTCGCCGGAAATGCGCTTCATGGTGCTGGAGACCCTGCACGAAATCGACGCAATGCTCGACGCGTTGCCGCCGCCGGTCAAACGTGCGTTCCTGCTGTCGCAGATCAGCGGCCTGAAATACGACGACATTGCCGAGCAACTGGGTGTCTCGCTGATTACGGTCAAACGCTACATGAAACAAGCCTTCGTCCAGTGCCTGTTGCTGGTGGAGTGAATGCTCACCCAGCGCAATACGTCGCCCCCCGTTCAGCAGGCCCTCGAAGAAGCCGCCGACTGGCTGATCCGCCTGAGTGAGGGCGAACTCAGTGACACGGAACGCGGTGAGTGGGAACACTGGAAAACCAGCACCCCCGAGCGTAGTCGTGCCTGGGCGCGGGCGCAGGTGCTGCAGAGCAAGCTAGGCGGGCTTCCGCCGTCGTTGGCGATGTCCGCGCTCGACCGCCCAAACAGCCCGCAACGCCGGGCCGCGCTGGGCAAACTGGCAATGATCCTGGCGATCCTGCCCGCTGGCTGGGGCAGTTGGAAGCTGGCGCAGTCCCAGCAATGGTCGGCAGACTATCGCACCGCTGTCGGCCAGCGCCGCGAGCTGGCCTTGGCGGACGGTTCGACAATCACCCTCAACACCGACAGCGCCATCGACGTGCTGTTCGACACCCGCCAACGCCTCATCCATTTGCGCGAAGGCGAAATACTGGTGCAGACCGCACCGGACCCCTCACCCTCGCCGCGGCCCTTTCTGGTCAGCACCCGCCAGGGTCGAATGCAAGCGCTAGGTACGCGCTTCACGGTTCGCGAACGGCAACCGCGCACTCACCTTGCCGTACTCGAAGGTGCGGTAAAGGTGCACCTGGCAGACAAGCGCCAGGGAACACCCCTGATCGTCAGCGCCGGGCAGCGCACCGATTTTTCTGCCCACACCTTTGGCCAGGTCACCGCCGCCGACCGCTATGTCGGCGCCTGGACGCAAGGCATGTTGATGGCCGACAAGATGCGCCTGGCGGATTTCGTCGACGAGTTGGCGCGCTATCACCGTGGCTTTGTGCGCCTCGACCCGGCAATCGCTGGCCTGCGTATTTCCGGCGCCTACCCCATCGGTGATACCCAGCGCACCTTGAGCATGCTCGCGCAAACCTACCCGATCCTGGTCAGCGGCCGTCTGGACGGCTTCTGGGTCATGCTGTCTCCCGCCTGAACCGGCGAAAAAGAGCTGGCGAAAAAAAAAACGCCGCAGCACTGATACTTTTTTTGCTCTCGGCTGGCTACTAGGAAGAAGACCTTTAACCGTCCTGTTCATAGGTTCACCCATTCATGCCTGCTGCACGCCCTCTGCGTCCGGATCGCCAGCTCAAACCAGTCATTTGCAGTGCGTTGCTCAGCCTTGTCCTGATCGCAAGCGTCAGCCCGTTTGCCCTGGCCAACGGGCCGATGCAGCTGGACGCTTTGGCGGTGCGTACCTACAACATTCCTTTAGGGCCGCTCGGCGCGACCCTGTCGAGTTTCGCCGTGGGCGCCGGCATTGCCTTGTCATTTCAGCCCTCGCTGACCGACGGCCTGAGCAGCCCTGCGCTGGTTGGCAGGTTCTCGACCCAGGAGGCTGTCGATCGGCTGCTGCAAGGCAGCGGCCTGGCCATGGTTTTGCGCAGCGATGGCAGCTACACCCTGGTCCAGCACCGGCTGACACTGGGTGAAACGGCGGTGATTGGCACCAATAAACGCAGCGATGCCTTGCCGCCGGTGTATGCCAGTGGCCAAGTGGCCAGCGGCGCGCGCCTGGGCGTCCTCGGCAATACCGATGTGATGGATGCCCCCTTCAGCGTCAGTACCTACACCTCGGCGCTGATAAAAGATCAACAGGCCGTCACTGTCGCCGATGTACTGGAGCGTGACTCCTCGGTGCGCTCCACGGGGCAGACCGGGGGCATCGTCGACTCCTTTTTTGTGCGTGGGTTTCCCGTCGGCGAGGGCAATCTGGGTGAGTTGGCGTTCGACGGCGTCTACGGGGTGGCGCCCAACTACCGGGTGTTCACCGAGTACGCCGAGCGCATCGAACTGGTCAAGGGCCCCGGTGCCCTGCTCTATGGCATGTCGCCCAATAGCGCGGTCGGCGGTGTGATTAACGTGGTGCCCAAGCGCTCCCTGGAGCAAGACCTGACCCGTTTCACCGCCAGCTACGCCATGGACGCGCAACTGGGCGGCCACCTCGACGTCAGCCGACGCTTTGGCCAGGAACGCCGGTTCGGCATACGCCTCAATGGCAGCACACAGGTGGGCGATACCGTGATCGACGATCAATCGCGCCATGTCGATATCGGTGCCCTGGCCCTGGATTATCAAGGTGAACGCCTGCGCATCCGCCTCGACTGGCTCAACCAGGAAGAACGGTTCGACGCTGCCTCGCGGCCCTTTCTGATCGCCCCGGACATGGACATTCCCTCGGCGGCCAACGGCCATATCAATGTCAGTCAGCAATGGGGCTGGTCGCGTACTCGGGACAAATCCGCCCTGCTCAGTGGCGAATACGACGTGAACGATGCCCTGACGGTCTTCGCCCATGCCGGCGGTGGCAAGTCGGACGTCGCGCGGGTGTCCGACCAGACGCCAACCATCGTCAATGCTGCGGGCGATACCTCGTCGGTTCCCGGCTATTACAAGTTTGAAGTCGCGCGCTACACCCTCGACGCTGGCGCACGGCTGCGATTCGACACCGGGCCGGTCAGTCACAGCACGGCCCTGCAAGCCAGCCGTTATCACGACGTGCTGTCGCGCGGGATCAACTCCGGCGCACCGATCCTGTCGAATATCTATCGCCCGGTGGACCGCCCAAAGCCCTCTATCCCCGAGCCGGCCACACCGAAAGTCTCCGAGAGCGAACTGACTGGCGTGGCGCTAAGTGACACGCTGTCGGTGCTCGATGATCGGGTGCTACTGACCTTGGGCCTGCGCCAGCAGAACATCAAGTCCGATAACTACAGCGCCGCCGGTGTGGTCACCAGCGCCTACGACGATGGCCGCATCACGCCGCTGTATGGCGCGGTGTTAAAGCCCTGGGACCACATTTCCTTCTATTACAACTACATCGAAGGCCTGAGCAAGGGCGAGATTGCGCCGTCCACGGCATCGAATGCCGGGCAGATCTTTGCCCCTTACGTTTCCCGTCAGCACGAACTCGGGGTCAAGGCCGACTATGGCACTTTCAGTGCCACCCTCTCCCTGTTCCAGATCACCAAACCCAGCGGTGAACTGGCCCGCGGGGTGTTTTCGGTACAGGGCGAACAGCGCAACCGTGGCCTGGAATTGAGCCTGTTTGGCGACGTCGCTCCCGGTACTCGCCTGCTCGGTGGCGTCACCCTGCTCGATGCACAACTGAGCAAAACCTCGGTGGCGGGTAACCGGGGCAATAAACCGGTCGGTGTTCCCGACGTGCAAGCCAACCTGTGGGCCGAATGGGACACCTCATGGGTCGAGGGGCTGACGCTGACCGGTGGTGCGATCCACACCGCCAGCCAGTACGTCAACCAAGCCAACACGCAGCAACTCGACAACTGGACTCGCTTCGATGTCGGCGCGCGTTACACCACGCGCATCGACGAACGGGCGACCACGTTTCGCGCCACCGTGCAGAACGTGTTGGACCACGAGTACTGGTCGGGCGTCGCTTCCTATGGCGCGTTCTCTCAAGGCTCACCGCGCACTTTATTACTGTCGGCAACTGTCGATTTCTAAAACGTTCAGCCCGGTGGCGGTGTGGACTGCTGGCCGATCTGACTCTACAAAGGCTTTGACCATGGTGATTTTTAATCGACGCAGCTACGCCTTGGCTGCGCTGCTACTGGTAGGGCTGCTAGGTCTAGCGCGCACCGCTCACGCCACCGAGGTGGACACGGCACGCACCGAGGTGACCGACCTACTGGGGCGCAAGGTCAAGGTTCACCTGCCGGTCAGGCGGGTAATTTTGGGCGAAGGTCGCCAGTTGTACCTGGTGGCGGCCCTGGACACCCATAACCCCATTGAACGGATCGTGGGCTGGCGCAAGGATTTGATTCAGTCCGACCCGGATACCTACAACGCCTACCTGCGCAAATTCCCCGACATCGCCAAAATCCCCACCTTCGGCGGTTTTGAAGACGGCACCTTCGACCTCGAGCAGGCAATCTCCCAGCGCCCTGACGTCATCATCCTCAACGTCGAGGCGCAACACGCCACTGAAGATGCCCGCTACATCGAAAAGCTCGACGCGCTGGGCATCCCGGTGGTGTACGTCGACTTTCGCAACAACCCGATGCAGAACACCGAGCCGACCATGCGCCTGTTCGGCCAACTGTTGGGCAAGGAACAACGGGCGCAGGCTTTCATCGACTTTCGCAACCAACAGATCCACCGCGTCACCGACGTCATCGAAAAACACCACCCGCCGCGCCCCAGCGTGTTCATCGAGCGTATCGGCGGCTATACCGATGATTGCTGCCTGAGTTTCGGTAACGAGAACTTCGGGCTGTTCGTCGATATGGCCGGTGGTAACAACATCGCCCGGCGCATGATTGCAACCACGTTCGGCCAGTTGAACCCCGAGCAAGTGATCGTCGCCAACCCGGCTCACGTGGTGGTCACCACCGCCAACTGGGAAGCCTTTGCCCCTGGCGGCCACTGGGTCGGTGTCGGTCCGGGCGCGGACATGGATCAGGCACGCAGGAAGCTCGCCTGGTACACCCAGCGTCCTGCCTACGCCGGTATCAAGGCCCAGGAGCCTCAAGCTTTTCACGCCATCTGGCATCAGTTCTACAACAGCCCCTATCAGTTCGTGGCCATCCAGCAGTTGGCGAAATGGTTTCACCCCGAGCTGTTTGCCGATCTCGACCCGGATGCGTCATTTCGCGAACTGCATGAGCGCTTCCTGCCAGTGCCGTATGCGGGCGGCTACTTTGTCAGCTTGCGCGAACCGGGGGGCAAACCATGAGCTCGTTGACTGAGGCCGTGGTTGTCCAGCGCGAGGCTTATCGTCGCCTGGTGACGCGCAAGCGCTTGATCCTGGCTGGGCTGGTGCTCTTGTTGTTATGCAGCGTACTACTCGATTTGGCGCTGGGGCCGGCCAGTTATAGCCTGGGCGAAGTCGTCGGGGCACTGATTTCCCCGGACAGCGCCTCGCCCCAGGTGCGCGTGGTGATGTGGGATATTCGCCTGCCGGTCGCGCTGATGGCCGTCGCCGTCGGTGCGGCACTGTCCTTGGCCGGCGCGCAGATGCAGACCATCCTCAACAACCCGTTGGCCAGCCCCTTCACCCTGGGCATCTCTGCCGCGGCCAGTTTCGGCGCCGCGTTGGGGCTGGCGTTTGGTGTGGCGTTGTTCCCACTGGCGGCGCAGTTCATGGTGCCGCTCAATGCCTTCATCATGGCCATGCTTTCGGCGCTGTTGATCCATTTCCTCAGCATGCGGCGCGGCGTCACGGCCGAAACCATTGTGCTGCTTGGCATTGCGCTGGTGTTCACCTTTAACGCGCTGTTAGCCCTGGTGCAATTCTTCGCCACTGAGCAAGCCGTGGCTGCGGTGGTCTTCTGGACGATGGGCAGCCTGACCAAAGCCACTTGGCCGAAACTGGGGGTGATCTGCGTGGTGATCCTGATTACGCTGCCGATTTTTGCCAAACGCGCCTGGGCCTTGACGGCCTTGCGCCTTGGCGATGACAAGGCGGCCAGTTTCGGCATCAATGTGCGCAGCCTACGCTTTCAGACGCTGATTATGGTCAGCCTGCTCGCTTCGTTTCCCGTGGCGTTCGTGGGCACCATCGGCTTCATCGGCCTGGTCGGCCCTCACATCGCGCGCATGCTTATCGGTGAAGACCAACGCTTCTTTCTACCCGCCTCGTTGCTGACCGGCGCGCTGATTCTGTCGGCCAGCTCCGTGGTCAGCAAAACCTTGATTCCAGGGGCGATCTTCCCCATTGGCGTGGTCACGTCATTGATCGGCGTGCCGTTCTTCATCTCTTTAATCCTCGGCGGGAAGAAAAACTCATGGTGACGCTGCAACTGGAGAACCTCGGTGCCGGTTACGGCCAGCGCGAAATCATTCGCGAGGTATCGACGGCGATGTTTTTCGGCGGTCAGGTCGTCGCGGTAGTCGGGCCTAACGCCGCAGGGAAATCGACGCTGTTCAAACGCATGGCCGGTTTGATCGACGGCCCCGGGCAGGTCATTTTGCAGGGCTCGAAAAAGGGCCCGGCCGCCATCAGCTACATGCCGCAGGGCCTGAATGCCAGTGCGCGGTTGACGGTCTACGAGTCGGTGTTACTGGCGCGCAAACAGTTGACGTCGGGATGGGCGGTTGACGATGACGAGTTGAAGCGGGTGGATGAGATTCTGGCTGCGCTGGGCATCAGCAGCCTGTCCTTTCGCAACCTGGGTGAACTCAGTGGCGGACAACAGCAATTGGTGTCCATCGCGCAAACCCTGGTGCGCGAGCCAGAAATCCTATTGATGGATGAACCCACCAGCGCCCTCGACATGCATCGCCAAGTGCAGGTTCTGAGCTTTATGCGCACACTCGCGCGCCAACAGGAAGCTATTGTGTTCATTGCCATCCATGACCTGAACCAAGCGCTGCGCTTTGCAGACCAAGTGCTGGTCATCGCTGATGGCACCAGCCCAGGTAGCGGGCCCTGCTACGAGGTCATCACCGAGCACATGCTACGCAGCGTCTATAAGGTCCAGGCGCGTATCGAGCAATGCAGCCGGGGGACGTACCACATACTCATCGACGACGTTGTTTAAGCACCCAAACCGGACCCGAAGGCCAAGCTCAAGACCTGCGTCTGTGCCGCCCGTCGGATGCAGGGCGTGTCCAGTGGGGCAACAACATTTTCACATCGATAGGATGTTTTCACGACACGCCAAGGTCTACAGTGATATTGAATCGCCATTATCTGGCGATGCTATAAAAAAGAGGCCTACACATGAACATCAGGACATTGAACCTTGCCCCAAGGTCAGCCGTATTTTTCTCTCTCATTGTCCTGGTGGTTTTTGCCCTGGGGATCGTTGCCGTGCTGCAAATGGGCAAGCTGCGAGAGACCGAACAGGATGTCGAAAACAATTGGATGCCCAGCATGCGCGAGATTGGCAAGATGGAGGCCGGTACTCTGCGCCTGCGTCTGGAAAGCCTGCGGATCACCGCCACGGTGGATGAGCAACAGCGCCAAGCCCGCATGGCTGCATTGAGTGGCTATCGCAAGGCGCTGGCCAGCAGCGTCAGCGATTATTTACCTCTGATTACGGGGCCGCAGGAGCGTGAGTTGTATGACGCGGTGGCGGCGGATACGCAGGAATATTTCAAACTGCTGGACGTCCTGGAGCCACTGCTGCAAAGCGGCGACAACGCCGCCGCTGTCACGTTGATAAATACCCGTATCAGCCCGTTCACCAACTCGCTGCAAGAGAAGATGATTAAACTGTCGGACTTCAACTCCGAGGGCGCCAAGGCTGCTGGGGTCAATGCCACGTCTATCTATACCAGTGGCGTGACGCTGGTGGGCGCCCTCCTCGCGCTGACCGTGCTGCTGACCGTCGTACTTGCCACGCTGCTGACCCGCAGCATCACCTCACCTATCAGCGTTGCCCTGGCGGTCGCCGAGCGCATCGCGAGCAGCGATTTGTCCAAGGACATTCAAGTCGACGGCGGTGACGAAGCCGGCCGTTTGTTGGCCGCGCTGTCGAAAATGCAGGCGAACTTGCGCCTGACCATCTCGCAGATCGCCGACTCTTCCACGCAACTGGCTTCGGCCTCGGAGGAAATGACCGCCGTGACCGAGGATGCCAGCCGAGGCCTGGTGCGCCAGAACGATGAGGTCAACCAGGCCGCCACCGCGGTCACCCAGATGAGTGCTGCGGTAGACGAGGTGGCGCGCAATGCTGAAGCCGCCGCGCAATCGTCGCGAGAATCCATGGCCTTCACCCATTCCGGCATCGAGAACGTGGCGCAAACCTTGAAGGCCATCGAAGGCTTGGCTGAAAACGTGGCCAGCACCGGTGAGCAGGTCAAGGCGTTGTCCACCAGGGCTCAAGACATCAGCAAAGTGGTGGAAGTGATCCGCGCGATTGCCGAACAAACCAACTTGTTGGCACTCAACGCCGCCATCGAAGCCGCCCGCGCCGGTGAGCAAGGCCGTGGGTTTGCCGTGGTAGCCGATGAAGTTCGAGCGTTGGCCCACCGCACCCAGCAATCGACCCAGGAAATCGAGCAGATGATTACCGCCATTCAGGTGGACTCATCCCAAGCGGTCAGCGCGATGAGCACCAGTGCGGGGATGGCCAACAACTCCATTACGGTGGCGCAGAGTGCGGATGCGTCGCTCAAACAGATCGCCCAGGCTATTGGCCAGATCAACGAGCGCAACCTGCTGATCGCCACCGCCTCTGAAGAGCAGGCCCAGGTTGCCCGTGAAGCCGACCAGAACCTGACCAGTATTCGCGAGTTGTCTATCCAGAGTGCGGCGGGCGCCAGTCAGACCGCCAGCGCCTGTGGCGAGATGTCCAACTTGGCTATTGAACTGAACCGGTTGGTCGGGCGGTTCAAGGTCTGACCTGAGTTATCCAACAGTGGATGGCGTATGACACAGGTGTCTTGCGCCATCCTCAGCTTGTCGTCGCCGAAGCCGCCGTGCCTTGACACATGACGCGGTTCCTGCCGCTCTGCTTCGCTCGGTAAAGAAGCTCATCAGCCTCTTTAAGCGCGGCATGAACATCCTGCTGACTCGGTACCCAACACGAGACGCCCAGTGAGAGCGTGACATGGCCCGCGGGAGGGAACACCGTTTCTGCCATCGAACGCCTGATCCGTTCCGCGACCTCCGTAGCCTCAGCCAGCGTGGCCGATGGCAGCAGCAGGATGAACTCTTCGCCGCCCACGCGACAGGGAACGTCATGGTCGCGACAGTTCTGGCGCAGCAGGCTGGCGAATGCCTGCAACACCTTGTCGCCGGCATCGTGGCCAAACTCATCGTTGACCCGCTTGAAGTGGTCAATATCCATGCTGATAACCGCGAAGCTTTTATCCAGCAGTTCCCAATCGCGCAGGCAATCTTCCAGCACGCGCCGGTTCGCCAACCCCGTCAAGGGGTCGCTCAACGCCTGGTGATTGAGCTTGCCGATGCGATCCTGGGTGAGCAGCCTGCCCATTATCATGGCCCGGCGGATGCGCCACGCCTCGAAATACCAGGCCCGCACCTTGCGGATGTCCTGGATGTTATCCATGTTCTCTGCCAGGTCCGCCAGCCGCTTCAGGGGGTGGCTGATGCGTGCCGCGGCCCACCAGAGCAGGAAAATACCCACCAGGCTCATCGGGATAACCCTCAATACCACTTGGTACATCAGCTCGCGCAACGCGGCGGCCGGGACGCTCATGGGCTGTTGCGAGACCACGCCCCACCCGCTTTTAGGCACCGCCGCATAACCGGCGAGCATCTCCACGCCCTTGGAGTCGACAATGTGCGCGGCGCTACTTTCACCCCGGAGCACGGCATCGATGGCGGGGTTGGCGCCCACGACCTCGCCAATCCTGCTCGCGTCCGGGTGAAACAGCAGGTGACGCTTATCGTCCACCAGATACACCTGGGAATTGTCCCATTGGAAATGTCGGCTCGCGACCTCGCTGAGGGCATTGGCCTCACGCAGGTAAATGGTCCCGCCGACCAGCCCCAGGTACTCCCCGCCTGGCCCCCAGATTGGCTGGGAGATAAACACGATCAAATTGCCGGCGAGGGAATTGAAGGCCGGGCTAATCATGCCTTGCCTGCGGGTCAGCGCTTCCTTGAAACGGATGGTTTGGCCTTTGACATTGAGCAATTTTGGAAAGGCGGCCAACACCTCGCCCTGGGCGTTAGCGACGACCGTCGTATTGAAGCTTTGATCCTGTTCGATCAGCCGCCGCACTTCCTCGCTGCGAATCGTTTCGGATGAGAACTGTTGGCCTAAAACCTTGGCGCTGTAATTCAACCGGTCGAGGTCGGCGCCCAGGTTTTGGCCAATGGACAGGGCCACCTTGGCCGCATAAGCCCGGTTGGCTTCCAGGGAGTTACGAACCAGAGCCTCGCGCTGGATGCGGTAGGTGGCGTAGAGGTCATTGAACAGGGTGACAAAACTGGCCAGTAACGAGAACAGTAGGATCAGGGTGCGCAAATTGCACTTAGGGACGGGCCGGGACGACATTTGGGGCATTTCCAATAGAGCGCAAGAAATAGCGGCCCAAGTAATCTCTGGCTCGCAGGTAGGGTGACGAAAACACCGGCCCGACAAAGGCGCCTCCCTGGGTGATGGCTAACCTGCATCCCTGCGCAAGCTATTTTATGTGAGAACGCATGTGGCAGATAGCCATTATTTTCTAAGGTGACGCCCAGCGTTCCAGGCCGTTGTACATCGCCATTCCCGCCATCATCGCCAGGACGAAGAGCAGGATTTGCCAGTGGCCGCTCAATAGCAGCGCTATCGCTGGCCCGGGGCAGATACCGGCGATGCCCCAGCCGATGCCAAAGACGAGGCTGCCGCCGATCAAACGCCGATCAAGGGTTCGTGCCAAAGGCATGCGCATCGGTGAACCCAGCAGCGATCGGGTTTGCCGGGCACTCCATTGCAGCGGCACCAGGGCCGCCCCGATCGCGCCGACCATGACCAGCCCAAGGGAGGGATCCCACGGCCCCGCCAGGTTCAAAAAACCGAGCACCTTGGCCGGGTTGATCATGCCCGACAGCAGCAACCCCAGGCCGAACAGAACCCCGGCACACAACGCCATCAACCCACGCATGCTCAGGCTCCTATCCAGTGACGGGTAATGAACACCACGGCGAAACCGGCGCCCATAAAACACAGCGTCGCGGCAAAGGAGCGTTTGGACAGGCGCGCCAACCCGCACACGCCATGGCCACTTGTACAGCCTGAGGCATAGCGGGTTCCCACGCCCACCAGCAAGCCGGCCAGCAACAGCCCGGCCCAACCGCTTTGAAACTGCACCAGTGGGCGCCCGGCGATGCTCCACCACAGCGCGGCCGACAGCATCAAGCCAAGGAGAAACAGTGCTTTTTCGCCGCGCCCTTCGCCCCGCTTTTCCAGCACGGCACCCAGCAGCCCACTGATGCCGGCGATGCGGCCATTCATCATGGCGAACAGGCTGGCGCCAAGCCCAATCAACGCGCCCCCCGCCAGTGACGTCCAGGGGGTGAAGCTGGCCCAATCGATCATCATTGAGGCTCCTGCGCACAAAACAGTTGGTACAGCGTATTGATAACCGCCAAAGCGGCCGGGCTGTCGATGCGATAAAAAATGTGCTTGCCCTCACGCCGCGTGGCCACCAGCCCTTCACGCCTCAAAACCCCCAGTTGCTGGGACAGGGTCGGTTGCTGGATATCAAGCAAACGCTCCAGCTCGCTGACGCTGCGCTCACCCTCGCTCAACTGGCATAACAACAGCAGCCGCTCGGGATTGCCCAGGGCCTTGAGCAGTTGCCCCGCGGCTTCGGCATTGCTGCGCAGTTGCTGTATATCCATGGCCAAGCCCTCGATTCCATCACCTTGGCGGCGATCCTAATACAAAAACACATTATATGAAAATAAATAATGATTGATCGTTACAGCCCCTCAGATCCATCGCCCCTGTCCCGAATCATTTGGACGATCTTCAGACTCCATTAAGAATCGCCTCCAATACTGCCCCCAACACATTCCTTGGGAGGCACCGTCCAATGCCCGATTTTGACTGGAACATCCCTCTGCCCTTGCACCTGGGCCAGGCAGAGGCTTCACCCCTGAGCCTGGCCAGCGCCATGCCGGGCGACAGCCTGCGGCCTGTCTACGAAGCGTTTATCCGGCAGCGTTTTCACAAAGCCCATGGCGCGCAGATCCAGCACTTCATGCCGCACCTGTTCGGTGTCAGCAGCCCATCGGATGGGCTGTGTGCCGTGGCCGGCGTACGCCTGGCCGGCACCGAGGCGTTGTTTTTGGAGCGCTACCTGGACGCCCCCATAGAACAGCTCATCAGCGCCGCAGACGGGCAGCCGGTCGGCCGCCAGTCCATTGTGGAAGTCGGCAACCTCGCCGCCGCCGATACCGGTAGCGCGCGCCTGAGCATCATCGCAATCACGTATCTGCTGGCGATGGGAGGCCTGGAGTGGGTCGCGTTCACCGGCAGCATTGGCCTGGTGAACAGTTTTCTACGCCTGGGCCTCAAGCCCATCACCCTCTGTGCCGCCGACCCGATGCGTCTGGGCGATGAGCGCCACGCCTGGGGCAGCTACTACGAGAGCCAGCCACAGGTGCATGTTGGCAATATCCGCGCCGGTTTTGCGCACTTGCGCAGCACTGGCCTGTTCAACCGCCTCGGCTTGCCGACCGCCACCGCGCAGGCCTCTCATGTCGCTTGAACTGGAACGCTTCAAACAGGTGCTGCGCAACCATGCCGAGCACCGGCCCAACACGACGGCACTGTGGGGCGATGACTTGAAACTGGACTACGCCACCCTGTACGCCGAAGTCATCTCGCGCCAACAGCAGTTACGCGCGCAGCAGGCCAACGTGGTCGCACTGGCGCTGGACAATGGCGTGGACGCGCTGCTTTGGGACCTCGCGCTACTGTTCGAGGGGCTGACGTGCCTGCCCCTGCCGCCCTTTTTCAGCCCCGCCCAACGCAGCCATTGCCTGCACCAAAGCCAGGCCGATACGGTGATCGGCGAACCGGCACTCGATGCCGAACTGCAGGCTGCGGGCTACGTCAACCTTGGCGGGTTGTGGCGCAAGCATCGCGCCGGCCCCGGGCAGGTCCCCGCCGGCACGGCAAAGCTGACGTTCACCTCTGGCACCACCGGCACGCCCAAGGGCGTGTGCCTAAGCGCCCACAGCCTGCTGCGTGTGGTGCGTGAGCTGGAACAGGCCAGCCAACCCACCGCACCCCAGCATCACCTGACCCTGCTGCCACTGGCCATCCTCCTGGAAAACCTCGGTTGCTACGCAGCGCTGCTGGCCGGCGCCACGGTGAGCGTGCCCGGCCTCAAAACCCTGGGCATCCAGGGCGCCAGTGGCGTCGATGTGCCTCGCCTGCTCGGTGTCCTGGCCGCCCGCGCACCGCACAGCATGATCCTGGTGCCGCAGTTGCTGTTGCTGCTGGTCAGCGCCGCCGAACAAAACGCCTTCAACCCTCGCTCGTTGCGTTTTGTCGCGGTCGGTGGCGCGCGGGTATCCACGCAACTCCTGGCCCGTGCCCAGCAAGTCGGCCTGCCGGTATATGAAGGCTACGGTTTGTCGGAGTGCGCATCCGTGGTTTGCCTGAATCGACCCCAGGCTTGCCGGCCCGGCAGCGTCGGGCGGCCATTACCGCACCTGCAAGTCAAACTGGCCGAAGACGGTGAAGTGCTCATCAAGGGTTCGGCGCTGCTCGGCTACCTGGGCCAGCCTCCCCATACCGACGAATGGTGGCCCAGTGGCGATCTTGGCGAGTTCGACGCCGAGGGTTTTCTCTACCTCAAAGGGCGCAAGAAGCACCAGTTCGTCACCAGTTTCGGGCGCAACGTCAACCCCGAGTGGGTCGAGGCCGAACTGACTCAGGGCCGCCATATCGCGCAAGCCTTCGTCTACGGCGAAGCCATGCCCCACAACCACGCCCTGCTCTGGCCCCATCGTCCCGATTGCAGCGATGCCCAGATGGACGCCGCCGTGGCTCGGGCCAATCAGGGGTTACCCGATTACGCCCAAGTCCACCGCTGGACGCGCCTGGATCAACCGTTCACCGCAAGCAACGGCCTGCTCACTGCCAATGGGCGGCCACGCCGCGACGCCATCGTGGCGCGTTACCACGCCCAACTCACTTGTTTGACCCTCAACGAGGAATTTCCATCATGAGTTTTTTTGAAACCCTGCAAGAAGCCACCCACCACGAACGCCATGAGCTGTTCAACCTGCCCATCATCCGCGACGCCCTGGAGGGCAAGGTCAGCCTGCACAGCTATCGGGCGTTTCTGGCCCAGGCCTACTACCACGTGCGTCATACCGTCCCGTTGATGATGGCCTGTGGCGCGCGCCTGCCCTCGCACCTGGAATGGCTGCGCAAAGCGGTATGCGACTACATCGAGGACGAATACGGCCATGAGCAATGGATCCTCGATGACATCGTCGTGTGCGGCGGTGACCGCAATGCCGTGCGCTATGGCCGCCCGTCACTGCCGATCGAGCTGATGGTCAGCTTCCTTTACGACCTCATCGCCCGGGACAACCCCGTGGGCCTGTTTGGCATGGTCAATGTGCTCGAAGGCACCAGTATCGCCCTGGCCACCCACGCGGCAGGCAGCATCGCCAAACACCTGGATTTGCCGCCCACCGCGTTCAGCTACCTCAGCTCCCATGGCTCGTTGGATATCGAGCATATGCAGACCTACCGCCGCCTGATGGACAGGCTCGAGGACCCGGATGACCAGGCCGCCGTGATCCATGCCAGCAAAGTGGTGTACCGGTTGTACGCCGATATGTTCCGTGGCCTGCCGCACGATGGGGAGCACCACCATGCGCCTGTGTGAAGCCCGAGTCATCCTGACCGGCGCCAGCGGCGGCATCGGTGTGGCCATTGCCGCCGCCCTGTGTGCCAGTGGTGCCCGCGTGCTGGCGGTGGCGCGGCGCGGGGAAGCGCTGGCGCCGTTGATCGAGCAGTACCCACAGCACTTGTGCTGGGTCAGCGCCGACCTGACCCAGCTTACCGATCGACGCAAGGTACTGAGCGCGGCCCAGGCCGTTGGCGGCATCAACCTGCTGATTAACGCCGCTGGGGTCAACCATTTCGCCATGCTCGAACAGCTGGAGGACAGCGAGATCAACACCCTGCTGGCGGTGAACGTCAGCGCCCCGATCTGCCTCACCCGGCTCCTGCTGCCGCTGCTCAAAGAGGCCGATAGCGCCATGGTGGTCAATGTCGGTTCCACCTATGGCTCCATCGGCTATCCCGGCTACGCCACCTACTGCGCCACCAAATTCGCCCTGCGCGGGTTTTCCGAGGCGTTGCGCCGAGAGCTGGCCGATACCCGGGTCAATGTGCTCTATGTCGCCCCGCGCGCCACTCGTACCAGCATGAACGGCGCGGCGGCCCGGGCTTTGAACGAAGCCCTCAAAGCCAATGTCGACGACCCGCACACCGTGGCCAACGCCGTGATCCATGCCATCAGCGGTGATCGTCGCGAACTGTACCTGGGCTGGCCGGAACGGTTCTTTGTGCGCCTAAACAGTTTGCTACCCCAGTTGGTGGACCGCGGCTTGCGCAAGCAATTGCCGCTCATCCGCCACCTGAGCCATAAAACCGACCCTGAGAACCTCAAGCCATGAAAAAACGTGTCGCGTGTTTACTGCTGGGGGCGCTGAGCCAGGGCGCTTGGGCCCTGGACAGCGCCTGTCAACAGCGCCTGGACAACATCCAGCAACGCTGGGCACACATCCAATACCAATTGCCCGCCGAGCAGCGAGCCCAGGCCTTCGAGCAACTGTCCGACCAAGCCTTGGCATTTACCCAGGAGCGCCAGTGCGCCGCGCCAGCGTGGATCTGGTCGGGCATTGTTCGCAGTAGCTGGGCCGGCGCCCAGGGCGGCTTGGGCGCGCTGAGCAAAGTCAAGGCGGCCAGGGCCGACCTGGAGCACGCTCTGGCCTTGGACCCAAAAGCCCTGCAAGGTTCGGCTTACACCAGCCTGGGCGCGCTGTACGACCGCGTACCCGGTTGGCCCATCGGTTTTGGGGACGCCGACAAAGCCGAGCAGTTGCTCAAGCAAGCGTTGCAACTCAACCCCGATGGCATCGACAGCCTGTACTTCTGGGGCGATCACCTCTACCGTCAAAAGCGCTACAGCGAGGCCAAGGCGGCCCTACTCAAGGCGTTGCAGGCAGCGCCACGCCCCGGCCGGGAAACCGCCGACAACGGGCGGCGCAAGGAGATCGAGGCGTTGCTGATGGACGTCAACGCAAAACTCAACTGACGGGAGCTGCTGTGCGCGTATTACTGATCGAAGACGACGTAGCCCTGGGCGAAGGCCTGCATCAGGCCCTGGGGCGCGAGGGCTACACCGTTGACTGGCTCAAGGACGGCAGCAGCGCCCTGCACGCGCTGCTCAGTGAAACCTTCGACCTGGCGGTGCTCGACCTCGGCTTGCCACGCATGGGCGGCTTGGAGGTACTGCGCCGCTTGCGCCAGAGCGGTTCCAACTTACCGGTGCTGATCCTCACCGCCCGCGATGCGACCGATGACCGCATCGCCGGGCTGGATGCCGGCGCCGATGATTACCTGATAAAACCCTTTGACCTCGCCGAGCTCAAAGCCCGCCTACGGGCGCTGCTGCGGCGCAGTGCCGGGCGAGCACGGGTGCTCATCGAACATCGGGGCATCAGCCTGGACCCCAGCACCCAGCAGGTCACCTACCAGGGTGAGGCCGTGGTCCTGACCCCCAAGGAATATCAACTGCTGTACGAATTACTGTCGCCGCCAGGGCGGGTAATGACCCGCGAGCGCTTGATGCAACTGCTGTATGGCTGGAATGAAGAGGCGCAAAGCAACACCTTGGAAGTGCACATCCACAACCTGCGCAAAAAATTCGCCAGTGATCTGATCCGCACTGTGCGCGGTGTTGGCTACTTGGTGGAGGAGCGCCCGTGACCTCCATTCGGCGCCGCACCCTGACGCTGATGATTGGCCTGATGCTCACCGGCCTGTTGATCCTCAGCGTGTTCAACCTGCACGACAGCAATCACGAAATCGCCGAAGTGTATGACGCCCAATTGGCGCAGAACGCCCGTTTGCTGCAAGGGGTGATGCGCATGCCGCTGGCCGGCAAGGAGCACGCCGAACTGTATCAGGCGTTCAATAAAGCGCTGAGCGAGGCGGCGCCCAAGGTCAACGGCCACCCCTACGAGAGCAAAATCGCCTTCCAGGTCTGGAACCTGCAAGGCGAAGTCCTCGTGCATACCGCCAGCGCCCCCACCTTCACTTCGCCCCCGGCGACAGCGGGCTTCAGCGACATTGTGGATTTACACCAGCGCCAATGGCGCGCATTCATGCTGCAAGACAGCAGCAACAACCTGCGCATCTGGGTCGGTGAGCGTGAGGATGTGCGCTCGGACCTGGTGGGCCGGATCGTGCGCCATACCCTGTGGCCCAACATACTCGGCAGCCTGATTCTGGCGGCGATGGTCTGGCTGGCCATCGGCTGGGGCCTCAAGCCCCTGGAGGATATGGCGGCCACCTTGCGCGCCCGTCACTCGGGTTCGTTGGAGCCATTGCACCTGATGCCCTTGCCGACAGAACTTGAACCCATGCAAGCGGCCCTGAACCGGATGCTCGCGCAAATCCAGGAAGTGCTGGGCCGCGAGCATCGCTTCATCGCTGACGCGGCCCATGAGATGCGCACGCCACTGGCGGTGCTGAGGGTTCATGCGCAGAACCTTTTGGAAGCAGGCACCGAGCAAGAACGCCGCGAGTCATTGCAGCACCTAATCAGTGGCGTGGATCGTACCAGTCGCCTGGTCAACCAATTACTGACCATGGCCCGCCTCGAACCACAAGCCGCGAGTGCCACCTCCCTGCCCTGCATCGACCTTAAGGCCTCCATACGCGACAGCCTGGTGCAAATGACCCCTTGGCTGTTGAGCAAAGGGTTGGAGCTGGAGTTCGAGGCCCAGGACGGCACCTATCTGACCCACGTCGATGCAGCCGCCATCGACATCGCACTGAACAACCTGCTGACCAACGCCGCCAACTTCTCGCCTGAACAAGGGGTGGTCACCGTCACGCTCAAGCAGGACAACGACCACTTTGAACTTACGGTCGAGGACCAGGGACCGGGCATCGATGAATCGAAAAGCGAACGCTTGTTCGAGCGGTTTTATAGCCGGGGCAATGACGAAGGCGCGGGCTTGGGGCTGACGATAGTGCAGGCCATTGCCGACCGCATGGGGGGCCAGGTCACGTTGGAAAACCGCTCTGGCACGGGCCTGCGCGCGACCCTGGCCTTTCCTCGGGCCTAGATCGAGCTTAATGGCGCCGGGCGTTTATTTACCCGGCGGCCATTAAAAAACATTAGGTAAGTTAGCTAGCTACACAATAATTAGTCCTGATCGTTACCCGCTTACTTAAACGACCAAAGGTACTCGAAGAAGAAAATGTAAAAATTTACTTCACGGCGTTTTCACATCTCGCTTACTATGATTTCAATGTGCCATGTATGTTGGCTACCTAAAGCGAGGGGAACATATGACTGGGGTGATGGCGTCAATCGACAGTCGTACACAACTGGTAGGCCAGAACCGCCTGGAACTCCTGCTTTTCCGGTTTAATGCGAATCAGTTATATGGAATCAATGTATTCAAAGTTCGCGAAGTTATTCGTTGCCCTCGCCTGTCCATACTACCTAAGTCGAACCCCAACATATGTGGCGTAGCCAATATACGGGGAACTTCGATACCGATCATGGACTTGGCCATGGCCACCGGGTTACCGGGCGTAGAACACCCTGAATCGGCGTTCGTCATCATTACCGAGTACAACACCCGTACCCAGGGCTTTTTGGTGTATGCGGTAGAACATATCGTTAACTTGAACTGGGAGGATATCCATCCGCCACCCAAGGGCAGTGGCGACGACAACTACCTAACGGCGGTGACCCGCTGCGGCGATCAATTGGTCGAGATCATCGATGTCGAAAAAGTGCTGGCCCAGATATCCCCTACCAGCGAAGAAATTTCAGAAGGCGTGGTCAATACCGCCGTGACCGAACTGGCGCGCACACTGCGGGTGCTGACCGTGGACGATTCATCGGTGGCCCGTAAGCAGGTCACCCGTTGCCTGGAAACCGTCGGGGTTGAGGTCGTCGCATTAAATGATGGTCGACAGGCTCTGAACTACCTGCGGGCGATGCTGGATGAGGGGCGCAAACCCGAAGAAGAGTTTCTGATGATGATCTCGGACATCGAAATGCCCGAAATGGACGGTTACACGCTCACCGCAGAGATTCGCAGCGACCCGCGCATGGCGGGTTTGCACATCGTCTTGCACACCTCGCTGTCGGGCAGCTTCAACCAATCGATGGTCAAGAAAGTGGGGGCCAGCGACTTTCTCGCCAAGTTCCGCCCCGACGATCTGGCCGGCCGGGTCGTTGCCCGCATCCGCGAAACCACTCAGCCGTAAATACTCAACTTCAATTGAAACCAAGGACGTTTTAAAGGGGAACAGGGACGCGAACACACCGGGGGTGTGCCATGTTGAAACTCAAAGAGCTCAGTGACCCATGCCAAGGGATACCCAAGGGTGAACGGTGCGACTCGTGTTCCGAATCGCCCTATTGGCAGGGCCAACAGCGCCCTACCCCTGAATCGAGCACCGCTGCGGGCGAGGCGCCTGAGCCGTGCCACATAGCGCCGGTAACACTGGAAGAAGAGTTGGCCACGGCCAAAAAGCTCTATGTGCAATCGCGCTCGGCCATGCTGGAAATGTTCAGCCATGCGCGCATGGGCCGCGCGATAACGGTAGATAAAGCAGACACCTTGGTCGATGACATACGCCAGTCCATTGCCCGTCATCCCAATGCGTTCATCAGCCTGGTGCGGCTCAAAAACGCCAATGAATACACCTACATGCATTGCGTTGCGGTCTGCGCCCTGATGATTGCCGTGGCCCAACAACTGGAACTTTCCCCAGAACTGGTGCACCAGGCCGGCCTCGCTGGCTTGCTGCACGACGTGGGCAAGTTGGCGGTTTCCGCCACATTGCTGAACAAACCCGGCAAGTTGACGGCCGATGAATTCGCCATCATTCGTCAGCATCCCGAGTTAGGCGCACAACTGTTGCGTACCTCGGTTCCTGTGTGCGAGTTGGTGCTGGACGTGTGCCTGCATCATCACGAAAAGGTCGATGGTTCCGGCTATCCCGATCAATTGGCCGGTGAGCAGATCAGCCTGTTCGCGCGCATTGCAGCCGTTTGCGATGTGTATGACGCAGTCACCTCGGACCGCCCCTACAACGAAGCCTGGGACCCTGCCATCGCCCTGCAAAAAATGTCGGAATGGAAGCATCACTTTGACACCGTGGTATTTCAGGCGTTTGTAAAGTCGGTGGGTATTTACCCCGTAGGTTCGCTGGTTCGTTTGGGCAGCGGGCTGATTGGCGTGGTCACCGAACAAGTTCCGGGGTTGTTGTTGGCACCCAAAGTCAAAGTGTTTTTCTCAACCCACCTGAATGCCTACATCACCCCGACAATCATCAACATCAGCGAGCATCCGCAGACTGAAAAAATCGTCGAGCGCGTGTTGGCAAAACAATATGGCTTCATCAATACCCAAGCGCTCTGGCACGGCGATTGCGCCAAGTTATGAGCCCTTGCAATAAATAGCGGTATCGCACTCTGACTGGCCAGAGGGCGTAAACAGCAAACGATTTGATAAGCATTCGCCGTGTCGTGCAAAAAAATAAGATGCCGCCCTTTAAGTTGGGCGAAAGAATAGTGGGCAGGGGGTTATATGAAATTTAAGTCATTACAAGCACGCATTTGCGTGACCGCAGGTATATGCCTGTTTGTCTCCTCGGCCAGCCTGGTGATTTACGGGTTGTTCAGCACGCGGGCCAATGAGCAATATGTCTCCGCCGAAGTTGCAAAATTAGTTGAACAATCAACTATCCGAGAAATTCAAAACTTGGCTGAATCCCGCGCCAACGCTATTCAGGCCAAGTTGCAAAATGCCCTGGATGCGGCACGGACCATGGCCAACACCTTTGCTGCGAGTAAAACCCCACAAAGCCCCTTGGCCATGGGCCGCGAGCAAATCAACAACGTGCTGCTCAGCGTGCTCAAGGACAACCCGGACTTCAACGGCACCTATTCATGCTGGGAGCCAGAGGCGTTGGATGGCCAAGATGGGGCCTCTCGCAACGCCTCGGATGGCAGCAACCCGACCACCGGGCGCTTCACGCCTTACTGGACGCGCAGTGCCGGCAACCACATCGCGGTGCAGCCACTGGTGGAATACGACTCCCCCGACCGCCACCCCAACGGCGTGCCCAAGGGCGGTTGGTACAGCGGGCCACGTACCACCCTCAAGGAAAGCGTGCTCGACCCGATCCCATATATCGTCCAAGGCAAGCAGGTGTGGCTCACCACCCTCTCGGTGCCGATCGTGGCCGATGGCAAGTTCTATGGCGTGGTCGGGGCTGATTTCGATATTGCCTTCATCCAGAAGCTCAGCGAGCAAATGTCTGCCGACCTTTACGGTGGCAAGGGGTCGGTGTCGATCCTGAGTAACCAGGGGCTGGTGGTGGCGGACAGTCAGCGTACCGACCTGATCGGCCAGCCCATCAAGGCGCTGTTGCCGCAATCCTGGGAAAAAGTGCTCGGCAATATCCAAAGCGGGCGCGGCGACAGCCTGCTCAACCCCCAGACCCAAGACATTGAAGTGCTGATGCCCATCCAGTTGGGGCGCACCGGCAAGCCCTGGGCGGTGATGATTCGTTTGCCCAAAGCGGTGGTCATGGCCCAAGCCATTGCCCTGGAACATGAGCTGCAACAGCGCAGCTTGCACAACAGCATCTGGCAGGTGTGCGTAGGGTTGGCCATTTCGTTGCTGGCCCTGGTGGCCCTGTGGTTTGCCGCGGCCAAAATCGTCGGCCCGATCCGCGAAGCCGCGGCGTTGGCGGCCAGCATCAGCCTGGGGGATTTCTCCCGGCGCCTGGTCCAGCAATCGGAGGACGAAGTCGGCCAACTGTCCCTGGCCCTCAACGACATGTCTGAAAGCCTGCAACGCCAAGTGCGCGTAGCCGAGCGCATTTCCGAAGGCGACCTGGATCTGCAAGTGCAGTTATCGTCACCCCAGGACACCCTCGGCAAAGCCTTGGAGAAAATGGTCAGCAACCTCAACAACCTGATGACCCAGGTGCAGCTCAGCGCCACTCAGATCACCGGCAGTTCGGCCCAGGTGACCGACCTGAGCCAGTCGTTGTCGGACGGTGCGTCCAACTCGGCCTCTTCCATCACCCAGATCAGCGCCGTGATGACGCAAATGGCGGCCCAGACCACCGATAACGCGGCCAATGCCAAGAAAGCCGATGAGCAATCCCTCGCCTCGCGGGCCGATGCCGGGGAAAGCGACAAACTGATGAGCGAGTTGATCGCCGCCATGGCCGAGATCGACAACGCGGGCAAGGACATCACCGCCATCATCACCACCATCGACAACATCGCTGCGCAAACCAACCTCCTGGCCCTGAACGCCGCCATCGAGGCCGCCCGGGCCGGCGAGTTGGGCCGCGGCTTTGCCGTGGTGGCCGACGAAGTCCGCAGCCTGGCCGCCCGCAGCGCCGAAGCCGCACAGCAAACCGCCGCACTGATCGCCGACTCTTCGACCAAGACCCAACGGGGCATGATTATCGCGGGCCGCACCGCCGAGTCGCTCAAAAGCATCGTCAGCGGCACCAGTTCGGTCTCCAGCCTGGTGTCGCTGATCTACCAGGCATCCAGCGAGCAGGCATCAGGGTTGCAACAGGCAAGCATCGGCCTGGAGCAAATCGATGCGGTGACCCAGCAGAACCAGGCCAACTCACAAGATTGCGCGGTAGCGGCGCGGGACCTTTCGGCGCGGGCGGCCTTGATGCAACAGGAACTGAGCCGCTTCAAGGTTAAAAAAACCTAGGATGGCGCGTTTGCGGTTGCTCTTGAGAGTCGTCACCCATACAGCAAGGTGAAATCATGCCTAGGTTTACCGACTTTAAAATCAGCTACACCTATTGCGGGCAGCAGTGCACCCTCAATATCGCCGCCCCCGAAATGCACGAGGCCGATGCCTGGAAGTACCTGGCCGACAGCCTGGGGCTTTGCTACATCGATGCGCAGGGTTACACCATGCTCTGCCACGCCGTGAGGAACATGGTGGAGGCCCATGGCGTCAGCGATGTTCAAGTGCAAGCGTTGGCGCCTCACGAAACACCCCTACCCTCGGGGGCCCTGGTCCATTAGCCGTTCCCCCGGCGCCCTGGAGCCCTGATTAATCAGGGCTCTTTCATGTGCAGGCAAAGGTTCAACGCAGCTTCAGCGGGTCCACCAGTTGCGCCGCAATGGCCATGCCCACCAGGTCGGGCAAGGTGTTGGCCTGCATGCGCTTCATCACCCGCGAGCGATAAAGGTCGACGGTCTTGGCGCTGACCCCCAACTGCTCGGCAATTTCCCGGGTGGTGTAGCCCTGCACCAGGGGTAGCAACACATCCCGTTCACGGGGGGTCAGGGTGAGCAAGCGTGCCCGCAAGGCGTCGTGGCCCAGGCTGCCCGAACGGCTGGCGGCGCTATGGCTGAGGGCCTGTTGCACGCTGTCGAGCAGCAACTGCTCGTTGTAGGGTTTTTCAATGAAGTCATGGGCGCCGGCCTTGAACGCACGCACCACGATCGGCACATCGGCGTGGCCGCTGACAAAAATGATCGGCAGGTCGAGTTCGCGCACGCGCATTTCTTCCTGCACGTTCAACCCGCCCATGCCGGGCATGCGTACATCGAGCAGCACGCAAGCCTCGAGGCTGGCATCGCAGGCCTCGAGAAACGCCACGCCACTGGTAAAGGGCAAGGCCTTGAGGCCCACCGACTCCAGCAGCCAGACCGTTGAATCGAGCATGCCTGGGTCATCATCGACCACATACACCACGTGTTCCGCGACACCCGCCATTGCATTATTCCTGTTGTTGTTTTGTGGGGCCGGCAAGCGGCAAGCGACAGCCCATCGTGAGCCCGACCGGTTCGCGCCGGGCCTGCAGTTGCCCGCCGAAGCCTTCGATGATGCTGCGGCTCATGGACAACCCAAGCCCCAGGCCATCGGCCTTGCTGGTATAGAACGGGGTAAACATCTGCTCCAGTTCAGCTTCGCTCACGCCCGGGCCCTGGTCGCGTACATGGATTTCCACGGCAGCGGCGCCGCCCTGCCCTGCGCTCAGCACGATCGACGAGGGTTGGCCGGGGTGTTGTTCGCGATTGGCGTCGATGGCATTGCGCAGCAGGTTGAGCAGGACCTGCTCCAGCAGCACCCGGTCGGCATAAACCGGCGGCAGATTATCGGGCAGCCGGTCCTCGATTGTCACTTGCCACGTGCCCGCCTCCCAGGCGCACAAACGCACGGCTTCGCGGGCCACCTCGGCGAAGTCCAGGGCCTGGGTGCGCCGCTGCCCCTTGCGTAAAAAGGCCCGCAGGCGCCGGATCACTTGCGAGGCGTGCGTGGCCTGATGGGTGATGCGCTCCAGGCCCTGGGCCACCCGAGCGGCGGCCTGGGGGTTGGAGTCCAGCGTCTGTAAATAGCGCTGGCTGGCATTGGCATAGTTGACCACGGCCGCCAGGGGTTGATTGATCTCATGAGCGATGCCGGAGGCCAGTTCACCCAGGGTTACCAGGCGCGCCGTGTGCGCCAGTTCGTCCTGATGGCGGCGCTGTTGCGCTTCGCGCAATTCCCGTTCGGTCATGTCCCGCGCCACCAGGGAGTAGTAGCGTTCGCCCCCCGCCGAGCGGTGCGCCAGCAGCACCAGCGACACCGCCACAGAAGCGCCCGGGCCCAGGGGTTGCAGCCGCGCATCGCTGCTCCACACCCCATCGCGCTCGGCACCGCTCCAACCGTCGCGTTGTAGCCGCGCCAGGTCGGCGCTGGCGAACAACTGCGCCAGGGTGGGCATGGGTTGTTGCTCGTCGATGCCCAGCACCCGCCGCGCCGCGGGGTTGAGGTAGGTGACCTGGCCCTCGGGGTCGATGAACAGCACCGGGTCGGTGTTGGCCTCGACCACCGCCGCCAGGCGTCGCTTGTTCTCTTCGGCCTGCACCCGGGCGGTCACGTCGCGGGACACGCTGACCACCTCGACCACCGCTCCGGTGTAGGTTTCACGGATCGCCCGGCAAGCGGTCTCGAACCACAGGTAATGCCCCTGCCGATGGCGGATGCGGTACGTCATCGTGTGGTAACCCTCCTGCTCCAACGCATCGCGGGCGCTGTGGACCAGGCTGGCCAGGTCCTGGCCATGGAACAAGCCCTGGGCCATTTGCCCGCGCAACTCTTCGGGCCAGTAGCCGAGCAACGTCCAGGAGGCCGGCGAAGCATCGAGAAAGCAGCCTTGGGGGGTGTGCCGGGAAATCAGGTCCGTGGTGTTCTCAATGATGAGCCGGTACAGCCGCCGCGCCTTGGCGGCTTCGCGTTCGGCCAACACTTGCGTGGTGGCGTCGCGGCAACGGGCAAGCACGCGGTTGTCTTGAGGGGCGGGGATGAACGTCCAGATCAGGATGCGGCCGTGGAACGGGGCTTCGACCTCTTCGATGGCCCGCTGCTGGTCCAGGCACGCATGCACCAGCATCCGATGGTTGATCGGTAGAAAGTCCAGCGCCTCGCTCAGCGGTTGCTCCGCCAGTAGCGCCAACAAGGCCGCATTGAACTCCTGGGGCCGACCTTGCGCGTCGAGCAGCAGGCTCGGCTGCGGGTCGTGCCCCAGCAGCGGCGACCCGCGCAGCATGTCGTTGACGCTGTGGAGCAAGGTCGCCAGCCAGTCCTGCACCCCGCCCAGCCAGGCGCCATCGACGCCTTCGCGCAAGTGCACCAGCAGCAACCCGTCCTGGCCCGGTTGCAAGGCCAAGTCCATGACCTGGCCATGGCTGATGGCGGCGCGGCGCAAGCGGCCGGCCAACCAGCAATCGAGTTGCCGGACTTGGTCCAGGTCCAAACGCCCGGCCTCAAGCAAGCGCTCGAACAACACGTGGTCGCTGGCCTGCGAGGGATCACCCTGGCCCGGCGGAAAATGCTGGGCGGCGCCTTCATGGCTGTAGATCCCGGCCTGGGGTTGCCAGCTCAAATACACCGCGCGGCGCACTTGCGGGCGATCCTGCAACGCACGGCACAAGGCATCGGCCCGCGCAGCCAACGGCACGCCCTCACGCTGCAGGCGCAACCAGCTGTGCAATCGAACGGGGGTCAGGGTCATTACGGGTCCGCTTCGTGGGGGGCGCCAAGGATATATCGGCCCTGGCGCGCTGGCTGCAAGCATTTGGCCTCAGACGAGCCGCATATAGCACATATACTATACGCCATAGGTTGTACTTCCATATCAAGAGGCGCTTGTTATATAAAGCACCCCGGATATCAACGGTGGCCACGGCAACGATGCTCAAGCGCCACCGAATAGAGCTAACAATCAGCCATCGAGTACCCGCATATGTCCATCTATGAACAAGGGCTAAGCCCTTCGGTTGTCAATCATATCGCCTTGTCTCCGCTCAGCTTCCTGGAGCGTACCGCCAGCGTTTACCCCAACTACCCCGCCGTGATCCACGGTTCGATCCGCCGCTCCTGGGCACAAACCTACGAGCGCTGCCGCCGCCTGGCGTCGGCGTTGGCCGGGCGCGGCATCGGCAAGAACGACACCGTGGCCTTGATGCTGCCCAACATTCCCGAAATGCTTGAAGCTCATTTTGGCGTGCCGATGATCGGTGCCGTGCTCAACCCACTCAACGTGCGCCTGGATGCCGAAGCCATCGCCTTCATGCTGCAGCACGGCGAAGCCAAGGTGCTTATCACCGACCGGGAATTCCACGACGTGATCCACGCCGCCATTGGCATGCTCGATCACCCGCCGCTGGTCATCGACGTCAACGACCCGGAGTACGGTGAGGGCCAGGCTGTCAGTGACCTGGACTACGAAGCGCTGCTGGCAGAAGGCGACCCGGCGTTCGCCTGGCAATGGCCACTCGACGAGTGGCAAGCCATCTCGCTGAACTACACCTCGGGCACCACCGGCAACCCCAAAGGCGTGGTCTATCACCACCGCGGCGCCTACCTCAATGCCCTGGGCAACCAGATGACCTGGGCCATGGGTAATCACCCGGTGTACCTCTGGACCCTGCCGATGTTCCACTGCAACGGCTGGTGCTACCCCTGGACAATCACCGCTCTGGCCGGGGTGCATGTGTTCCTGCGGCGGGTCGACCCGCAAAAAATTCTTACCCTGATCCGCGAACACCAGGTCACGCACCTGTGTGGTGCCCCGATCGTGCTCAATGCCCTGGTGAACATGCCGGAATCGGCAAAAGCGGCCATCGACCACCCAGTCAGCGCCATGGTGGCCGGCGCGGCGCCACCGGCCAAGGTCATTGGTGCCGTGGAAGAGATGGGCATCAAGGTGACCCACGTCTATGGCCTGACCGAGACGTATGGCCCCGTGACCCTCTGTGCCTGGCATGCCGAATGGGATGCGCTGCCGTTGCACGAGCGCGCCCAGATCAAATCCCGCCAGGGGGTGCGCTACCCCACGCTGGAAGGCGTGATGGTCGGCGACTCCAAGACCCTGGAGCCAACCCCTCGCGACGGCCAGACCATCGGCGAAGTGTTCATGCGCGGCAATACGGTGATGAAGGGCTACCTCAAGAACCCCACGGCCACCGCCGAGGCTTTCGAGGGTGGCTGGTTCCACACCGGCGACCTGGCGGTGTGCCACCCCGATGGCTATGTCGAGATCAAGGACCGCCTCAAAGACATCATCATTTCCGGTGGCGAGAACATTTCCACCATCGAGCTCGAAGGCGTGCTTTACCGCCACCCCGGCGTGATGGAAGCCGCCGTGGTCGCCCGCCCTGATGAAAAGTGGGGCGAAACGCCGTGCGCCTTCATCACCCTCAAGGCCGATCATCAGGATGTTCGCGAAGCCGACATCCTCCATTTCTGCCGCGAGCACCTGGCGGGTTTCAAAGTCCCGCGCACGGTGGTGTTCACCCAGTTGCCCAAAACCTCCACCGGCAAGATCCAGAAGTACATGCTGCGCGACTGGGCCAAGGCCCTGTAACCCGCCCCCTCTGTCAACTGGCCGGCGGCGGCATCTGCCCCGCCGCTGCCACCGCACAACCGTTCTGTCGAGGTTCACCTATGCCCCCGTTCAACGCCCCTCTGCGCGACCTGCGCTTCGTCCTCCATGAAGTCTTCGACGCCCCGGCCCTGTGGGCGCGCCTGCCGGCCCTGGCCGAGAACATCGATGCGGGTATCGCCGACGCCATCCTGGAAGAGGCGGGTAAAGTCACTTCGCACCTGATCGCGCCCCTGAACCGTAGCGGCGACGAAGAAGGCGCCCAATGGCAGGAAGGCCAAGTCACCACCCCCATCGGTTTCAAGCAAGCCTATGCCACGTACATCGAAGGTGGCTGGGTGGGCCTGTCGGGGAACACCCAATACGGCGGCATGGGCATGCCCAAGATGCTTGCCGTGCAGTTTGAAGAAATGCTCTACGCCGCCAACTCCAGCTTCGCCTTGTACTCGGCCTTGAGCTCAGGTGCCTGCCTGGCCCTGGACGCCCACGCCAGCGAGACGTTGAAAAACCTCTACCTGCCGCCCATGTACGAAGGCCGCTGGGCCGGTTCCATGTGCCTGACCGAAGCCCATGCCGGCACCGACCTGGGGCTTATCCGCAGCCGCGCCGAGCCCCGCGCCGACGGCAGTTTCAGCATCACCGGCAGCAAGATCTTCATCACCGGCGGCGATCATGACCTGACGGAAAACATCGTGCACCTGGTGCTGGCCAAGCTGCCCGACGCCCCGCCCGGGCCCAAAGGCATCTCGCTGTTCGTGGTGCCCAAGGTTCTGGTCAATGCCGACGGAACCCTGGGCCAGCCCAACGCGGTGAGCTGCGGTTCCATCGAGCACAAGATGGGTATCAAGGCGTCCGCCACCTGTGTGATGAACTTCGACGGCGCCAGTGGCTGGCTGGTGGGCGAAGCCAACAAAGGCTTGGCGGCGATGTTCACCATGATGAACTACGAACGCCTGTCCATCGGCATTCAAGGCATTGGCTGCGCCGAAGCCTCCTATCAAAGCGCCGTGGCCTACGCCCGCGAGCGCCTGCAAAGCCGCGCGCCGAGCGGCGCCGTCGCGGCCGATAAGGTGGCCGATCCGATCATCGTGCACCCCGATGTTCGGCGCATGTTGCTCACCATGAAGGCCATGACCGAGGGCGGGCGCGCCTTCGCCAGCTATGTCGGGCAACAACTGGACCTGGCGAAATTCTCCGACGATGCCCAGGAGCGCGATATCGCCCAGGGCCAGGTCGCGCTGCTGACACCCATCGCCAAGGCGTTTTTCACCGACACCGGCCTGGACAGCTGCATCCACGGCCAGCAAGTGTTCGGTGGCCATGGCTACATCCGCGAATGGGGCCAGGAACAATTGGTGCGCGACGTGCGCATCGCGCAAATCTACGAAGGCACCAACGGCATCCAGGCGCTGGACCTGCTGGGGCGCAAGGTGCTGCCTGACAACGGCGCCGCGTTGCGCCAGTTCACCGCGCAAATCCGTCAGTTCGCCCAGCAACCCAACGCCCCCTATGCCGCGCAGTTGCTCGACGCGGTACAGCGCCTGGAGGACCTGAGCGGCTGGTTGCACACCCAGGCCGCGAGCAACCGCAACGAAGTCGGCGCGGCGTCGGTGGAGTACCTGCACCTGTTCGGGTATGTCGCTTACGCCTGGCTGTGGGCGCGCATGGCGCAGGTCGCCGAGCAGAAGCTGGCCCAAGACCCAGGCTTTTATGGCGCCAAAGTCGCCACCGCGAACTTCTACATCCAGCGCCTGCTGCCGCGCATCTTGAGCCTGGAGCAATCCATTCGTGCCGGCAGCGCCTCACTGTTCGGCCTGGACGCCGCGCAGTTTTGAGAGCGCAGCCGCAGGCGGGCTACGTCAATCGTAGCCCTAGGCCGCGTGATGACCGCGCAAAAATAGGCGTCAAAGCGCGGATCACAATCGTTCAGTGTCGTTACATCCGGTAGTGACACTGGCCTAAGCCAGGCTTTTGGCTGTGCTAGCGTGCCCGCGTTATCACTCAGACAGAGGCCCGACCATGCCCCATTCCACAGAAAAAGGCGCCGCCGTTTATTCCCCTTTGATGCTCAAACTCTATGACGCATGGGTACTGGGCCTGTCCAACCGGTTTGCCTGGCGCTGCCCTACACCCACGGTGCTCCTACCTTTCTTCAGGCAGCACATGGGCCCGCGGCATCTGGACGTGGGTGTCGGCACCGGTTACTACCTGCGCCACGCCGCATCCAGCGCGCAGGGGCCTCTCACTTTGCTGGACCTGAACGCCAACAGCCTGCACGCCGCCAGTCATCGACTGGGGCGCGCAGACACGCGGTTGATTCAGCACGATGTAATGACGCCATTGCCTCCCCAGCCCGAGGGGGCCTTCGATTCGATTTCCCTCTTTTACCTGCTGCATTGCTTGCCCGGCACCCTGATGGACAAGGGGGTGGTGTTCCAACACCTCAAGACGCACCTTGCGCCTGACGGCGTGATCTATGGTGCGACCATCTTGGGCGACAGCACGAACCATAACGCCCTGGGCCGAAAACTGATGGCGCTGTACAACCGCAAGGGCATCTTCGGCAATCGCAATGACACCCAGCAGGCGCTTGAGCAGCAACTGTGCTTGCACTTTCGTGAGGTGCAGGTCGTGCTTTGCGGCAAGGTGGCGTTGTTTCAGGCGCGCGGTGCGCAGGGGTGAGCAGCCCTACCCCAGCAACTGGCTGAGCACCGCGCGTAATTTGCCGGGCTTGACCGGTTTGTTGAGCAGCGGCGCACCAAGTTTTTTCAGGGCGCGGCGGCACGGGTCGCTGCGGTCGGCGGTGACGATGACCGCCGGGATGCGCAGGCCAAAGTGCTCGCGCAGGTGGCGCACCACGTCACAGCCGACGATGCCGTGATCCAGGTGGAAATCGGCAAGGATCAGTTCCGGCGCCCGTTCGTTCAGGGCCAGCAGCGCCGCCACTTCATCGGTGGCGGTCACTACCTCGCAGCCCCATTGCTCCAGCAGCGCGCTCATGCTCTGCAGGATGCTGACTTCATTGTCCAACACCAGCAAACGCCGCCCCGGCAGTGGGTTGCCGGTGCCTGCCTGGGGCGCGGCCAGGTTTAGGGCCATGGGTACTTCGCGGGAGATGGGCACATCGATGCTGAACATCGAGCCGCGCCCCGGCCAGGAGCGCACCCGCACCCGGTAGTCGAGGATCTTGGCGATACGCTCGACGATGGCCAGGCCCAGGCCCACGCCCTTGCGGTCGGCGGCGCGGCCGACGTCGAGTTGGTTGAACTCCAGGAAGATCGACTGCAAACGCTCGGCCTCGATGCCGCGCCCGGTGTCCCAGACCTCCACCCGCAACACATCGCCCCGGCGCCGGGCGCCCAACAGGATGGTGCCGTGTTCAGTGTAACGGCAGGCATTGCTGAGAAAGTTGCGCAGGATGCGGGTCATCAGGCGCAGGTCGGTAAGGATGGCGAAGTCGCCGACCCGGCCACGCAGCTCCAGGCCCGAGGCCTGGGCCACGGACTGGAACTCCGAGAGCAGCGGCGCGAGCAGTTCATCGAGGCGATACAGGGCGATATCCGGCTTGACCGCCGCTTGATCGAGTTTGGAGATGTCCAGCAGATCGGTGAGCAGGTCTTCGGCACCTTCCAACGCCTGATGGGTGCGCTCCACCAGTGTGTGCTCCGCCTCCGGCAGCGCCCGTTCGCGCAAAGTGGCAATCAGCAAACGCGCGGCGTTGAGGGGTTGCAGCAGGTCGTGGCTGGCAGCGGCGAGGTATTTGTCCTTGCTGCGGTTGGCCGCTTGGGCGGCGTCGCGGGCATCGCGCAGGGCCCGTTCGATCTGCTCGCGGCGTTCGATCTGCTGTTGCAGGTTGCGGTTGGCTTCGAGCAACTCATCGGTGCGCGCCGTGACCCGTTGCTCCAGCTCATCGTTGAGCTGCTGCAAACGCTGCTGGGCCAGTTTGCGATCGGTGATGTCGGTGACGAAGCCTTCCACCAGGCCATCCTGGTCGGGCTTGAGCAACAGGTTCATCAGCACGTCGAGCTGGCTACCGTCCTTGCGCCGCAACTGGGTTTCGTAGCCCAGCAGGCTGCGTTGCAGTTGCAGACGCGCGCCGATGGCCTGCAACTCCTCGGCACCGCCGACAAACAGGTGGCTGGCCAGGTCGGTCAGGGAAAACAGCACGTCCTGGGGCGTCTCGTAGCCGAGCATCCAGGCCAGGGCCGGGTTGGCGGCGCGCATGCCGTCTTGCAGGCTGGCCTGGAAGATCCCATGTACCGCATGCTCGAACAGCCATTTATAGCGGTTGCGTTCGGTTTCCAGGTCATCGAGGCGTGCCGCCAGTTCCGGGTAGTGGCTCTTGCGCGCCGAATGGCTGCCCAGGCCCAGCAGCCCGGCCAGGGCCCGTTGCTGTTCCTCAGAGGGCTTCGCCATAGACGACCTCGACGTCACGCTGGCTCGATTCGCGCGGGTTGGTGAGGATGCACGGGTCGTGCATGGCGTGCTGGGACAGGAACGGAATGTCGGCGGTGCGCACGCCATGCAGGCCCAGGGTTTCGTGAAAGCCAATGGAATGCTTGAGGGCAATCAGGTGCTCCACCAGGCGCGCACAAACCTGCCGGTGGTTGAGGCCACGGCAGTCGATGCCGAAGGTCTGGGCAATGACCTTGAAACGATCCGGCGCCGAGTTGTAATTGAACGCCACCACATGCTCCACCAGCACCGCATTGCACAAGCCATGGGGCAGGTCCAGAAAGCCCCCCAGGCTATGGGACATGGCGTGCACTGCGCCAAGGATCGCATTGGAAAACGCCAACCCGGCCTGCATGCTGCCGAGCATGATCTTCTCGCGCAGTTCGATATCCGTGGGGTTGGCGATCATCTGCACCAAATTGCCGTTAATCAGGCGCATGGCCTCCAGCGCATGGGGGTCGGTGAGCGGGCCGTGGCCGGTGGAGACGAACGCCTCGATGGCGTGCACCAACGCATCGATGCCGGTACAGGCGGCCAGGAACGGGTCCATGCTCAGGGTGGTTTGCGGGTCGATCAGCGACACATCGGGCACCACGGCCTTGCTGACGATGGAGAACTTCATGCGCTCCTGCTGGTTGGAGATGATGACGAACTGCGAGACGTCCGCCGACGTGCCAGCGGTGGTCGGGATCAGGATCAGCGGCGGGCTCGGCACGCGGATGGTGTCCACGCCTTCGAACTCAAGGATGCTGCGCCCGTGGGCGACCACAATGCCGATGGCCTTGCCGCAATCCATCGGGCTGCCTCCGCCCACGGCGACGATCACGTCGCAATGGTTCTCGCGGTAGGTTTCGGCGCCCAGCATCACCTCCTCCACCCGTGGGTTGGGCGATACCGCGCTGTACAGGCAATAGTCGATGCCCTGGGCTTGCAGGCTGGCCTCGACATCCGCGACCCAGCCGGCGGCGATCACGCCCGGGTCGCTGACCACCAGCACCTTGCGTGCGCCGAAGGTTTTGGCGTAGTTGCCTACGTTATGCCGGCAACCGGCGCCGAAGATGATTTCAGGGGAAACGAACTTACGCAGTTGGCTGAGGTGCTGGCTCATGGAAAGCCTTTTTATTGTTTTGAAGATACCGGCCAGCCTAAAGCATCTTGTTACGAATGCAATCAGACCAAAGGGTTGGGCTGCGCGGCCCCGTGTGGCCGGTGTGGCTGCTCTGTGGGAGCCCTGCTCACGATAGCTACATTGCAACCGCCATAGATGCGGTGGCTGTACCGGCCTCATCGCGGGCAAGCCCCGCGCCACACAGGTTCGCCTCCACAGCCCTCTCCCGCCCACTACGGGGCTACAGGTGAATATCCATCCCATCGAACGCCACTTCGATACCGCGCTGGGTCAACAGGGCGCGTTCGCTGGAGTCTTCGTCCAGGATCGGGTTGGTGTTGTTGATGTGGATCAGCACCTTGCGCTGCGCGCCGAAGCCTTCCAGCACCTCAAGCATGCCGCCGGGGCCGCTTTGCGGCAGGTGGCCCATGTCGCTGCCCAGTTTGTCGCCCACCCCGCAGCGGCGCATTTCGTCGTCGCGCCACAGGGTGCCGTCCAGCAGCAGGCAATCGGCCCGGCCCATCCAGCCCAGCAAGGCTTCATCCACCTGGCCCAGGCCCGGGGCGTAGAACAGGCTAGCGCCGCTGCGCAGGTCTTCGATAAACAGGCCGATGTTGTCACCCGGGTGCGGGTTGCCGCGATGGGGCGAGTACGGCGGCGCACTGCTGCGCAAGGGAATGGCGCGCAACTGCAGATGACCGCATGCGGGAACAGTAAACGGCGCGCCGTCCAAGGCGATAGGCTGCCACTGCAGGCCGCCGTTCCAGTGGCTGAGCATGGGGAACAGCGGGAAACCGCGGGTCAAGTCCTGATGCACCATCTCGGTACACCACACCGCGTGCGGGCAGCCCTCGCGCAGGCTCAGCAGGCCGGTGCAGTGATCGATCTGGCTGTCCAGCAGGATGATGCCGGCAATCGCGCTGTCGCGCAGGCGGCGGGCCGGTTGCAGGGCCGGGAACGAGGCCAGTTGCACACGAATGTCCGGCGAGGCGTTGCACAAAATCCAATCGACGCCGTTGTCGCTCAGGGCAATCGAGGACTGGGTGCGCGGCTGCGCGCGCAGGCTGCCATTGCGTACCCCGGCGCAGTTGCGGCAATTGCAGTTCCACTGCGGAAAACCGCCACCGGCGGCAGAACCGAGAATCCTGATATGCATGGTTGCAGGCTCCGCGAAACAAGCCCGACCAAGCCCACGGCTGGCCGGGCGGTCCCTTAGCGATTGGCGAAATACATGGTCACTTCAAAGCCAATGCGCAGGTCGGTAAACGCGGGTTTAGTCCACATGGGGCAGTCCTCTTCTTGTGCCGGGCGATTCCGGTAGAGGCATTAACACACGGGCCGCGGCGGGGCCGAATGCTACTTTGGAAGGAGCTTGGGCGGTGCGTTGGTAGGAGATACCAAAAGGCCGGGCTAACAGGGTACGGCGTAGCAAGCGGGCTCGCCCGCGCCGGGGCGCGCAGCGGCCCTGGTCGGTGGCAAGGCAGGCCCACCCCAGGGGAGCGCTTCGCACTCCAGCGCGGGCGAGCCCGCTGCTACACCCGTTGGCACCCCGAGGTGGGGTGACTCAGAAGAACCCCAGCGGGTTGATGTCGTAGCTCACCAGCAGGTTTTTGGTCTGCTGATAGTGGTCGAGCATCATCTTGTGGTTTTCCCGGCCGACGCCAGACTTCTTGTAGCCACCGAACGCGGCGTGGGCCGGGTACAGGTGGTAGCAGTTGGTCCACACGCGCCCGGCCTTGATCGCCCGGCCCATGCGGTAGGCGCGGTTGATGTCGCGGGTCCACAG
>RCMZ01000037.1_pt1 | contig 79546 bp, 64 predicted proteins | sample 2041141 | NCBI WGS metagenome assembly RCMZ01 (sample SAMN09708263, study PRJNA481090) | Wastewater metagenome, whole genome shotgun sequencing project. | biome: sewage; isolation source: Davis station wastewater (DW) | place: Antarctica: Davis Station | collected 2010-03-01 | reverse complement strand
CCACGACCTTGGGCAGCAAGTCATCCCACTTTTCAGCCTTGGCCACCGGATCCATATTGGCCAGCACGCCTTCGGCCGCCCACTCTTGAATCGCAGGGCCTTTGGTCTGTGCCGCCGAGGGCGGGTTGCCCGAGATCACGCGGCTTTTGAGCACCGTCATGGCGCTGTCGCCACCGCCGCCAGCCACCGCAAAATCGCGCCATGTGTGGCCCTTGGCCTGCATGATCTTCTTGAGTTCGGCCACCGACTTGGCCTCCCCCCCCGAAGTCCAGTAGTGCAGCACCTCGACCTCCCCCGCGCTGGCCGACATCACGGCCGCAAGGCCCAGCGTCGCGGCGGCAATTTTCGAAATCTTCCACATACCCTTGTCTCCTCAATGTTTGAATTCTTTGGTGCGCCGTATTACCGGTGCCGTTCAGCGCAGACGTCACTTTAATTACAATAATTAATTCAACGATTGGTGCTTTCCCTGAGACCGCCACAGAGACCTTCAAAGCGGCCGTTTGTTATGCTCATTCGATGGCCACGCTACTAATTGTCGAAGACGACGCCCTGCTGCTCGACGCGCTGACAGGCCAACTCAAACAACAGGAATACGACGTTTGCACGGCCTCCAGCGTGGCGCAGGCCATGGCGCTTTTGCAGACGCAGGCGGTGGACGGCATCATCCTGGACCTGGGCCTCCCAGGGGCGGACGGCATGGAGCTTTTGACCTGGGCTCGCACCCACATTGCGGGTCTGCCAGTGCTGATCCTCACCGCCCGCGATGGCGTGGAAGACCGCGTGCTCGGGCTCAACGCAGGGGCCGACGACTACATCACCAAACCCTTCAACATGCAGGAGCTGCAGGCCCGCCTGCAGGCCATGCTGCGCCGTGCACGGCAGCCCGCATTCACGCAGGCCAACCAGGCCCATGGCGCCGCAGGTGCGGGCCACACCACCATCGGCCTGCTCAAGCTCGACCACACAAGCCATTGCGCGACCCTTCACGGGCACCAACTTGAACTCACGCTGCGTGAGTGGGAACTGCTGGAGCTGCTCGCCCAACGCTGCGGCGAGGTGGTGACCCGCGACGATGTGTTGGCCGCCTGGCGTGCCAGCCCGCTGGAGCCGGGGCAAGTGGCGGCCCCGCTCAACTCCAATGCCCTGGAGGTGTATGTGCACCGCCTGCGCAAGAAACTCGACCCCTCCAACCTCGTGATCCGCAACATCCGGGGGCTGGGCTACATGCTGGCCAAACCGGTGGATTGAACCGCCCCTGCGGCCCAGCACCAAATACCATGCGACAGGTTCCGGGCGTCTCCCTGCAACGCAAGCTGCTGCTGTGGCTGCTGCTGCCCCACCTTGTGCTGTGGCTGTTTGGCGGGGTGCTGGCGTGGCGCCTTGCCTTGCACAACGGGGAAAAAGGCATCGACCAGGCGCTGACACAGTCGGTGCGCGCGCTGGCCCGCCAGATCAAGCCCATTGGCGATGGCCTGCTGGTGGACTTCCCCAAAGCCGCGCAGGACATTCTGGAGCAAGACCCGGCGGACCGCATCACCTACATGGTGTCGTCGCCCCCCGGCCGTTTTTTGCTGGGCAACACCCAATTGCCCCAGCCTCCGGCGATGGATGTGCCGGTGGGTGAAACCTTCCTGTACCACGCACAGGTGGATGACAAGCCGGTCCGCGTGGCGCTGCTGGACGTGGACTATGGCACCCCGCAGTCGCGCCAGCGCCTGCGGGTGCAGGTGGCGCAGAGCCTCACGGTGCGTGAACGCATCGCGCGCGAACTGCTCGCGCAGCTGCTGATCCCGATGGGGCTGATCGGGCTGGCACTGGGCGCCCTGGTGTATGCCGGCGTGGCACGCGGCCTGCAGCCGCTCAAGCGCTTGCAGGCGCAGATTGATGAGGCGGGCGCGCTATCCCAAGGGGGCACCAATGCCCCCTTGCCACCCATTGAACTGACGTCGGCACCGCAAGAGGTGCAGTCGCTCGCCAGCACCATCAACCGGCTGCTGGACACTGTGGCGCGCGGGCAGCAAAAGGAAAAACGTTTTCTGAACGATGCGGCGCACCAGCTGCGCACGCCGTTGGCCGGGCTCATCGGGCAGACCGAGCTGGCCTTGCATGAAAGCCACGAACCCGCCGTTCAGGCCCGCTTGCAAAAAGTGCTGGCGGCAGCACAACGCAGCGCCCACCTGGTGCACCAGTTGCTGCAGCTCGCCCGATCGGAATCCAACGTGGAACTGCAATCCATCAACCTGGCGGCACTGGCGCGCGACGTGGCCCGGGAATGGGCCGCACGGGCCCTCGTGCAAGGCATGGACCTGGGCTATGAAGGCAACGATCAACTGGAGGTGCTGGGCCAGCCCCTGCTGCTGCGCGAGGCCCTGAACAATCTCATTGACAACGCCTTGCACTACGCAGGCCGGGGCGCCACCATCACGGTGCGGGTGTCCACCACGCCGGACCGCTGGGCCGTGCTGGCGGTGGAAGACGATGGCCCCGGTGTGCCCCCCGCGCATCTGGCGGAAATGTTTGCGCGTTTCTGGCGCGGGTCCGACAAGGCAGGCGGCTGTGGGCTGGGGCTGTCGATTGTGGAAGGCATCGCGCTGCTTCACGGGGGGCAGACGGTGGCCGAGCCCGTCATGCCCCACGGCTTGCGGGTGGGGTTGAAGATTCCCCTGCGCTGAACCGCAAGATCAGGGCGCGGACCGCCGCTAAAAGCGCACGCTCAGCGGCACCCTGTCGAATCGAATCGAATCGAATCGAATCGCATCGCATCGCATCGCATCGCATCCTCAGACCATAGTCCCCGCACATCCACGTGTGCAGAACCGGTGTGTGGCCAATCGCCAGATAACATCAAAAAAGATAGCTACCAGCGCTTATTGATCAAGCGCTTGCGGGCATTTTTACCAAAAAAGCTGCTGACAGATGCGAAATCCATCAGGCCGCGAGGATCAGCTTTTCGAGCTTGACCGCATCGACAGCAAAAGCACGAATGCCCTCGGCGAGCTTTTCGGTCGCCATGGCGTCTTCGTTGAGCGCAAAGCGGAACCCCGCCTCGTCGTATTGCACGGCAGGCAGGTCCATGGCCTTGGCTGCTGCAGCGTTGAGCGCGGGTTGCAGCGGCGCATCACTGGCGGCGAGCTGGGCAAGCAGCTCGGGCGCAATGGTCAGCAGGTCGCAGCCCGCCAGCGCAGTGATCTGGCCCACATTGCGAAAGCTCGCGCCCATCACCTCGGTGGCAATGCCAAAACGCTTGTAGTGGTTGTAAATCTGCGTGACCGACACCACACCAGGATCGTTGGCACCGGCCCGCGCAGCTTCGTCCCAGCTGGCACCCGCCTGTTTCTTGTACCAGTCGTAGATACGGCCCACAAAAGGCGAGATCAGCTGGACCTTGGCCTGGCCACACGCCACCGCCTGGGCGAACGAGAACAGCAGCGTGAGGTTGGTGTGAATGCCGCGTTGCTCCAGCTTTTCGGCGGCCTTGATGCCCTCCCAGGTGGCGGCGATCTTGATGAGCACCCGGTCGATGTGAATGCCTTCGGCCTGATAAAGCTCAATGAGGCGCTCGGCGCGTGTGACGGTGGCATTGGTGTCAAAACTCAGGCGTGCGTCCACCTCGGTGGAAACGCGGCCTGGGATGGTGGCCAGGATCTCGCGGCCAAAACGCACCAGCAGGCGGTCGATGATTTCGTCCATCGGACGGCCCTGGTACTGCGCCACGGTGTCTTTCAACAAGGGCGCGTATTCGGGCTTTTGCACCGCCTTCAAGATCAGCGATGGATTGGTGGTGGCATCCTGGGGCTGGAATTGCGCCAGTTGCTTGAAGTCACCGGTATCGGCAACAACGGTGGTGAACTGTTTGAGAGCGTCGAGTTGGTTCATGCCACCATTATTGAGCATCAGGAAAACTCAATCGGTACTACCGACCACCGATATGCCGTGCAAACCCAGCCCCAACTGCACCTCGTCCCCCACCGCCAGGACGTTGTCCAGATCGGACGACACCACAAAAATGCGGCCAATGGCGGTCTCAAAGGTGTACTCATGCACGGCCCCAAGGTAGGCGGATTTATCGAGCCGGGCGGCCAGCAACCCTTCGCTCGCCCCCTGGCGATGAACACTCCACGCCTCAGGACGCACGGCCACCTTGACCGGCCCACTGCGAACCACCGACTGCTGCGGACGCAGCGTCAACGGCCCCAGCAGCACGGTGCCGTCGCCCTGCGCCATGGCTGGGAACAACAAGGCCTCGCCCATGAAACCCGCCACAAACTCGCTGCGCGGCGTTTCATACAGCTCACGCGGCGAACCGCGTTGTGCAATCACCCCTTGGTTCATCACAATGATCTGGTCGCTCACGGCCATCGCCTCACTCTGGTCGTGGGTCACGTAGGCCACGGTGAGCGACAGGCGCTGCTGCAGGGCGCGGATCTCTTCGCGCATCTCGCGGCGCAAGCGCGCATCGAGGTTGGACAAGGGCTCGTCAAACAGCAATACCTCGGGCTCCAGGACCAGCGCGCGGGCCAGTGCCACACGCTGCTGCTGCCCCCCCGACAGCTCGCTGGGCAAGCGGTCGTCAAACCCCACCAGCCCCACACCACGCAGCGCCTCCACGGCGTTGGTGCGCGCAAGCTCTCGGGGCTGGCGCGACATGCGCAGCCCATAGGCCACGTTCTCCACCACGGTCATGTGGGGAAAAAGCGCATAGCTCTGGAACATCATGCTCACATTGCGCTGCGCGGGGCCGAGCGTGGTTACGTCATGGCCTCCAATGAAGATCTCGCCGGAGGTGGGCGATTCCAGGCCCGCAATCATGCGCAGCGTGGTGGTCTTGCCACAGCCCGACGGGCCCAGAATGGTGGCGAGCGTGCCGCGAGGCACCTCAAAGCAGATGCCCTTGACCGCCATGGGCGCATCGCGGTCAAGGCCATAGCGTTTGGTGACGTTGCGAAAGACGATGCCTGCGCCGCTGTTGTTCATGGTTGTCATTTCAGTTGTCCATTGCGCCAGGCCAGGGCGCCGCACAGCGGCGGTGCTGGCCTGCAGCACTTTGCGGTGACCGCGCTCAACGCGCCGCACGGGCGCATCACCGGCGGCGCCCCAGCTTGCGCTCACCTACCAGCAGCTGGATGAGCCCGATGGCCGCAGCCATGAGAAAGATGAGTACGGTGCAATACGCCAGTGCCACGCCATAGTCGCCATTGCCCACACGCCCGATGATGTAGGTGGTGGCCAGTTCGTTCTCTGCGGTGACCAGAAAAATCACCGCGCTCACGGTGGTGATGGCCCGAACAAAGCTGTAGACCAGCGCCGCCACCAGGGCGGGCTTGAGCAGCGGCAGCACCACGTGGCGCAGCGTCTGCACACTGCCCGCGCGCAGCATGAGCGACGCCTCATCCAGCGAACGATCCAGCTGCTTGAAGGCCGCTGTGCCCGCCCGCACGCCCACCGGCAAATTGCGGAACATGAAACACAGCACAATGATGAGCGCCGTGCCCGTCAGCTCGAACGGCGGCACATTGAAGGCCAGGATGTAACTCACGCCCAACACCGTGCCCGGTATGGCAAACGCCAACAACGCTGCAAACTCAAAGGCGCCCTGCCCCCGAAACTCGGTGCGCGCCAGCAGCCAGGCAATGCCTATGCCCAGCGTGGCGGTGAGCGGCGCAGAGATGGCCGCGAGCTGGAGGGTGGTGAAGAACGAGTTCCACGCCGTGCCCGCCCAGACAATGCCGAACGCACCCCACTCCACATTGAATGCGGTGCGAAAGTGCGCCAGCGTGATGGTGTAGTCGCGCCCCCAGGTTTGCACAAAACCCCCGGCCAATGCAAAGAGGTAGACGATGAGGGTGAACGCCATCCACGGCAGCGCGATCGTATGCACCACGCGCCGCACGCAGGTTGGCAGCGGCATGGCAATGCCCGCATCGCCTTTGCCTGACACCGTGGTGAAGCTTTGTTTGCCCAACAGGCCACGCTGAATGGCAAACACCGTGAGCGCAAAAAAGGTCAATATCCATGCCAGCGACGCCGCGCGCCCCTGGTCGTATTGGGCCCCCACGATGGCGAAAAAGATCTCAGTGGAAAGCACCGAAAAATCGCCCCCCACCACGATGGGGTTGCCAAAGTCGGCCATGCTCTCGATGAAGCCCACCAAGAATGCGTTGGCCAAGCCGGGTTTGAGCAATGGCAGCGTGACCGACCAAAACGTTTGCAGCGGACTCGCACGCAGGGTTTGCGCGGCCTCTTCCAGGCTGGGCGCCACGCCCTGCACCACGCCACGCATGATCATGAAAGCGATGGGGGCAAACGCAAACGTCTGCGCCACCCAGATCCCCAGCCACCCGTAAAACCACCGGGTGGGCGCGATACCAAACGCCGCGTCAAGAAACTGGTTGAACACCCCCGCACGGCCAAACAGCAATATCAGGCCCAGACCCACCACAAAAGGCGGCGTGATGATGGGTAGCAATGCCACCACATGGAGCGGGCGGGCCCACCGGCGTGACGACCGCTCGGCCATCAAGGCCATGAACGCGCCCAGCAGCGTGGTGCTGGTGGCCGTCATCAGCGCCAGGAACAACGTGTTCCACGCCACCCCACACCGCGTGCCACCGGCTAAGCAGGCCAGGCCAAAGTTACGCTCCTGGGCAATGCGGTCCCACAGTGCCACCAGAGAAAAAGGCCCGTCCTCCAGAAAAAAAGCCGCCGAAAGCGCCTTGAGCACCGGGAACACAATGAACAGCGCGAGCAGGCTGCCGCAGCCCAGCACGGCCGCCGCCACAAACAGGTCGCCTTTGAAAAAGCCACGCCGCGCCACGCCAAACGACAACAGCATCAAAAGGGCTGACAACACCACAAACCCGCCCCAGCCCATGCCAGGCTGGCGGGCACCCAGTTCGCCCAGGCTCTGTGTCATCCATTCAAACGCCCAGCCTCGCGCGCCGATGGAAAACCCGCTCACCAGCAAAGCCAATACGCCCAGCGCACCGCCCCCGACCAGCCACGCACCTTGTTTGCGCCCCGCTGCCAGCACCGTGCCCACGCCCGCCACCACAAGGCCTGCCAACCCCAGCAACAACCAAGGCCGCCCCCAGCGCACCGCGTGCAGCAGGCCATTGCCCGCCTGCTCGTCGCTCCATACCCGCGTCACCGCAAGCAAGCCGTTGCTGTCTTGCTGCGCATACCAGGGCAAAAGGACATAACCCAAGACGCCGATCAGCAGCCAGATCCACAGCGGCCGGTTGGCCGGCGCCACGCGTTGGCTGAACACGTTGGGCGGGTGAGAGGGGGGGACGACCGGCGCCGAAGTCACTGCCTTTGCTGTCATTGAATGGCTCAACACACGCAATGGTTACCGCGCGCCGTTTTGCACTTCTTTTTCCCAGCGCGCAATCAGGCGGCGGCGTTCTGCGCTCGCACCGTATTTGGCGTAGTCGTAGTTGATGAGCTTAATTTTGGACGGATCCGTCATGCGCGGGTCCTTGGGCACCTGCGTGTTGCTGGGCAGCTGAAACTGCTTGGCAGCCAGCCCAAACTGCTGACCACCGGGCGTGAGCGCCCATTCATAGAACTTCTTGGCGGCCTCGGTGTTGGGCCCGTTCTTGACGATGCTCATGGAGCCCACTTCAGCCCCGGTGCCTTCGGACGGGGTGACCGAGCCCACGGGAAAGCCGTTGACCGCTTCGGTGGTCACGTCATGCACGAAGCTGATGGACACCGTGGTCTCGCCCCGCGCTGCGGCCTTGACCGGCGCCGTGCCCGAGCGGGTGTAGGTGCTGATGTTGGGGTGCAGTGCCTTGAGGTAACCGAACGCTTTGTCCTCCCCCATGATCTGCACCAGCGTGGCGATCATGGTGTAGGCCGTTCCGCTTGATGCCGGGTTGGCCATCTGCACCTCGCCCTTGAACTCGGGCTTGAGCAGGTCGGCCCATGACTGCGGCGGGTTGAGCTTGCGCTTGGCCAGCAACTCCTTGTTGTAGCCAAAGCCCAGCGGGCCCAGGTACACGCCCACCGTCCGGTACTTCGAATCGACCGCTTGCTTTTGAGCCCAGGGGTACAGCTGTGGCAGCAGTGCCGACTTGTATTCGAGCGTGAGCCCCTGCTCTGCGGCCTGCAGATGCGGGTCGCCCGTGCCACCGAACCAGATATCGGTCTTGGGGTTGGCGCGCTCGGCGTTGAGCTGCGCCAGCGCCTCGCCAGAGCCCTTGGCAGTCATGTTGACCTTGGTGCCGGTGGTCTTGGCATACACCGTGCTCATCAGGTTGCACCACTCGGCCTGCACCGAACAGATGATGTTGACCTGCCCCTGTGCCATGGCGCCAGAAGCGGCTGTGGCCCACACAGCGCCTGCGATAGCACCTTTTAATGCGCCTTTCAATGCGCCTTGGGTCGCACCTTTGAACGCGGTGTTGATCGCTCGTTGGACCATGCTGGCGGGGATTTTTCGCATAGGGCGCCCTTCTCTTTTGGGTAACGTAGTTACTGCTGATCATAGGACGAGGCCTGCCTGTGAAGCCACCGGGAATACGCGTAAACGAGAGGCGCCCGCCCAGCAGGAATCTGTGCCACACCGCCGGAACCCAGTTACATTAATTCCTGCCCATTGAAATCCCCCATGACTCCAGCCACCGCAGCCTTTGCCAACGTCACCACCCCGCGTGTGTGGGGGCTGCCACGGCGCAGGACCTCAGAATCCCGCCGAGGTCACTGACATGCTCGACCGCATTACCGCCTCGTTGTCATCGCTGGCCCCGGCCGAGCAACGTGTGGCCAAACTGGTGTTGGCCGACCCCCGCGCCTTTGCCCGCCTGCCCGTGCGCGAATTGGCCGAACGTGCCCATGTGAGCAAGCCCACCGTGGTGCGGTTTTGCCGCAGCATGGGCTACGACGGGCTGGCCGACTTCAAACTCAAGCTGGCCGGCAGTGTGAGCGAGGGCGTGCCGTTCATTCACCGCAGTGTGGACGTGGATGACAAGACCGGCGACGTGCTGGTGAAGGTCGTGGACAACGCCGTGGCCGCCTTCCTGCAATACCGCAACGCCGCCAGCACCGTGGCACTGGAGCGCGCAGCGGTTGCCATCGCAGACACCTGGAAGCAAGGCAAGCGCATCGAGTTCTACGGCGTGGGCAACTCGGGCATCGTGGCGCAAGACGCGCAGCACAAGTTCTTTCGGCTGGGCGTCACGTCCATCGCCACCAGCGACGGCCACATGCAGGTGATGAGCGCCACGCTGCTGGGCCCGGGCGACTGCGCGGTGATCATCTCCAACTCGGGCCGCACCCGCGACCTGATGGACGCCGCCGACATCGCCCGCAAGAACGGCGCCACAACAATAGCCATCACCGCCAGCGGCTCGCCCCTGGCCAGCACCTGCCAGATCCACCTGGCCGCCGACCACCCCGAGGGGTACGACCGCTACAGCCCCATGGTGTCGCGCCTGATGCACCTGCTCATCATCGACGTGCTGGCCACGTGTGTGGCGCTGCGCATCGGCAGTTCGCTGCAGCCGATCCTGCAGCAGATGAAAGAGAACCTCCGGGCGAAGCGCTACGCCTGAGAATTTGAAGCATTTTTGGCTTCTAGCGCTTATTGCATAAGCGCCAGCAGCTATTAAATATGCAGCAATTTAGATCAGTCGCACGGGCCGTCCTGACACGTTGCATCAGTTATGCGGCAGCCGGCGCCCAGCGTTTGAGCACCAGCGTCGCATTCACCCCGCCAAAACCAAATCCATTGAGCATGGCGTGCTCCAGTGCCATCTTCCGGGGGTGGTGCGCCACCATGTCCAGCCCCTGGGCCAGATCATCGGGTTGATCCAGATTCAGCGTGCCCGGCACCACCTGATCGCGCAGCGCCAGCGTGGTGAAGATGGCCGCCACGGCGCCTGCTGCTCCCAGCAAGTGCCCAGTGGCGGCCTTGGTGGATACGATGGCGACGGACTTGTCGGTGCCAAACAAGCGGCGGATGGCCGCCAACTCGCCCCGGTCACCGACATAGGTGGAGGTGGCGTGGGCATTGAGGTGCTGCACATCGCTGGCTGCCAGACCGGCCTGCGCCAGCGCAATCTGCATGGCACGGAGCGCACCGTCGCCGTCCTCGGGGCCTGACGTGATGTGGTGCGCGTCGGCCGAAGTGCCGTAGCCCACCACCTCGGCCAGCGGGGTGGCGCCCCGGGCAAGCGCATGGTCCAGCGATTCAAGCACCAGCATGCCGGCGCCCTCGCCCATCACAAAACCATCGCGCCCCGCGTCGAACGGGCGCGAGGCCCGCGCGGGGTGGTCGGCAAAGCCGGTGGAGAGCGCCTTGGCCGCAGCAAAACCGCCCAGGCTCACGCGGTCGATGGCGGCTTCGGTGCCGCCGCAGACGGCCACATCGGCCTCGCCACAGCGGATCATGCGGGCCGCGTCGCCAATGGCCTGCACGCTGGCGGCGCAGGCAGTCACCGGGGCGCCGATGGGGCCCTTGAAGCCATGGCGTATCGACACATGCCCAGCGGCCAGGTTGATCAGGAACGAAGGCACGGTGAACGGCGACAAGCGCTGCGGGCCGCGCGTGTCGGTGGTGCGCACCGCCTCGGCGATGGCCCCAAAGCCCCCAATGCCCGAGCCAATGACGGTGGCCGTGCGCTGCTCCTCATGCGCACCGGAAGGCGCCCAGCCGGCCTGGGCAAGCGCCTGCTGCGCGGCGCCCAGGGCGAAGGGGATGAAGCGGTCCATCTTGCGCAGGTCTTTGGAGGACACCACGGTGTCGGCATCCCAGCCGCCCTCGGGGTCCTCGACCTTCGAGGGCACGGCACCGCCCACCTTGGCGGCGATGCCGTCCACCACCGCATCGGGCAGTCGGCGCAGACCCGATGCGCCCTCGAGCAAGCGCTTCCACGCCAGTTCCACCCCGCAGCCCAGCGGCGAGACCAGGCCCATGCCCGTGATCACCACCCTCGGCAAGCGCGCCCCGCTGGCGTGGCCCGATGGTTCTGTTGTGTTGTTGCCGTTCGCCATGGTGGGCCTCTTGGTTGGTGCGCGATGGACGCGCGTTTATGATTGCGGGCGTCATCATAAGTGCAAAATCGCACTTTGCGTACGGGCATCATCAAAAGAGGTTTTCATGAAAGTCTCCAAGGCGCAGTCGGCCGAAAACCGGCAGGGCATCCTGGATGCGGCCGCGCGGCTGTACCGCGAGCACGGCCTGGCCGGGATCGGAGTCGCCGACATCACACGCGATGCAGGCCTGACCCATGGCGGCCTCTACCGGCACTTCGAGAACAAGGATGCGCTGGTGCGCGAGGCCTGCGCACGCGCGTTTGACTGGACCATCGCACCGCTGGACGGCATGGAAAAGGACATGGGCAGCGGCGACGCGGGGCTTGCTTCACGGGTGGCAAGTTACCTCTCTGCGCAACACCGCGACCACCCAGGCGAGGGCTGCCCCGCAGCCGCGCTGGCGGTGGATGCCGCGCGGGCCGGGGGCGAGTTGTCGGAGGTGTTTGCGCAAGGGATCGAGCGCAACATCGAACGCTTCGCGCGCGTGCTGCAAGGCCTGGAAGAGGGTGAACCCAGCGCCGAAAGCCGGGCGCGCGCCATGCACATACTGGCCACCATGGTCGGCGGCTTGGCACTGGCGCGTGCCACGGCGGCCGGACGGCCGGCCTTGTCCGACGAAATCCTGGCCACGCTGCGCGAGCACCTGACCCCGCCCACCGAGGCGCCCACGCCAAAACCCAGTCAGCGCAGAAGCCGTTTGCCCCCCCATGGTGGAACCCCCAGCCGAACCCAGGACAAATGAGGGCCTTTTAGGCTGCTAGCGGCTTTCAATCAAGCGCCATTAGCTATTTATCTAATAGCAAAAACATCCCCAAAAGCTGCGCAGTGCCAAATCTGCGCCTATGCCGCACGCGTGAGCCACACGTTTTCATCAAGGCGCTGACCACCTTCCAAAACCTGTGCGCAAACGCACATACCACCCGACCGCGACCCGAGAGACTACCGGTCTTCCAATACTTTCAGCGCAAGGGACGCACCATGACCACAACACAATTCGCCACACCCCCATCCGCCCCCAACACCGACGACGCGGGCAAGCTCGTGCTGCGCGTCTCCATCGGCTTGCTGGTGCTGCTGCACGGCATCTTCAAGATCACGCATGGGGTGGGCTTTATCGGCGGCATGCTCGACAAGGCCGGGCTCCCCGGTTTTCTGGCGTATGGCGTCTACATTGGCGAAGTGCTGGCGCCGCTGATGATGATGCTGGGCGTGGGCGCCCGCGCCGGGGCGGCCATTGTGGTGGTCAACATGCTGGTGGCGCTGGGGCTGGTGCACCTGGGCGACCTGTTGGCCATGACCAAACAAGGTGGCTGGGCGCTGGAGCTGCAGGGCCTGTACCTGTTCGGCGCGCTGGCCGTGGTGCTGCTGGGTGCAGGCCGTTACAGCGTGATGCCATCCAGCCGCATCAATTGACACCCACGTTATTTGAACAAAATTCGCCTCTTGCGCTTATGCAGCAAGCGCAAGCAGCTATCAACTAGATAGCAGTTTTTCAGACAACGCCCCGCAATGCCCACCCAGCGGCGGGGCGCACCAACGCACCCGAAGGCGTCAAATCCGCCCCTCTTGCACGGCATGGCAGGCGATGCGGATGCCTGCGATGTTTTGAAGCTGGGGGCGCTCGCTGCGGCAGCGCTCGTTGACGTGGGGGCAGCGCGGGTTGAAGGCGCAGCCGGGCGGTGGATTGAGCGGGTTGGGCACCTCGCCCTGCACCGGCGTGCGGTCCTTGCCGGTGTCGTGCATCTTGGGGATGGCATCCAGCAACATGCGCGTGTAGGGATGGCGCGGCGTTTGAAACAACGTGTGCTTGTCGGCCAGCTCCACCAAACGGCCGAGGTACATCACCCCCACCTGGTCGCTCACGTGGCGCACCACGGCCAGGTTGTGGCTGATGAACAGGTAGGTCAGGTGCCGCTCGCGCTGCAGGTCCTTCATGATGTTGAGCACCTGCGCCTGCACCGACACGTCGAGCGCACTGGTGGGCTCGTCGCACACCAGAAATTCGGGCTCGGACGCGAGGGCTCGCGCAATCGAGATACGCTGGCGTTGCCCGCCAGAGAACTGGTGCGGATACTTCACCATGTCGAGCGGCGACAGGCCCACCGACTGGAGCAGTTCTCCCACGCGGGCCTTGAGCTCGGCCTTGTCGGTAATGAGGCCATGCTCGCGCAACGGCTCACCAATGATGTCTTCCACCAACCAGCGCGGATTCAGGCTCGCATACGGGTCCTGAAAGATCATCTGGATGCGGCGGCGCATGGCCTTGGCATCGCGGCCCTTGAAGGCCGCGTGGGCATCTTGACCGTCGAACGTCAATCCGCCGCGTGTCGGTTCATACAGTCCGACCAGCAGACGTGCCACCGTGCTCTTGCCGCAGCCGGACTCGCCCACCAGGGCCAGTGTTTTGCCTTTTTCGATTTCGAAACTTACGCCGTCCACCGCATGCAGCAGTGTGCGCTGCTTGCGTTCGAGCACGCGGTTGAGCCAGGGCGCAGACACGTCGAACGTTTTGGCGAGGTCGTGCGCCTGAACCAGTGGCGCATTCTGAATCGGCGCAGAGGCGGGCACGGGCGCAGCGGCCGCAGGCCCGGTGTTGGCAGCGACGGCGTTCATGCCACAGCCCTCGCGTCCGTGGCGCTCGCGTGCAGCCAGCAGGCAGCACGTGTGGCGCCGGCATCCATCAGGTCGGGGCGTTCGGTCATGCAGCGATCAAAGGTTTGGGGGCAACGCGGGTTGTAGGCGCAGCCACGGGGAATGGCGTTCAGGCGGGGCATGGCGCCGTCGATCTGGTTCAGGCGCTCGCGGTCTTGCTCCATGTCGGGGATGGAAGCCATGAGCCCGGCGGTGTAGGGGTGCGAGGGCTGGTTGATCACGTCGTGCACGGGGCCAATTTCAGCCACGCGACCGGCATACAACACGGCGACGCGGTCGCAGGTTTCCGCGATGACCCCCATGTCGTGGGTGATGAGCATCACGGCCGCCCCGCGTGTTTTGCAGATGCTCTTGAGCAACTGAATGATCTGAGCCTGGATGGAGACATCCAGCGCTGTAGTGGGCTCGTCGGCCACGATGAGTTTGGGCTCTGCCGCCAGGGCCAGCGCAATCACCACGCGCTGGCGCATGCCCCCCGAGAACTGGTGTGGAAAGTGATCCACACGCTCGGCAGCGGCGGGAATGCCGGTGTCTTGCAGCAGCGCGATGGCACGCTGGCGCGCTTCGGCGGGCGTGACGGGCAGGTGCGCCAGGATGGTCTCGGTGAGTTGCCGCCCCACCGTGTACAGCGGGTTCAGCGAGGTCAGCGGGTCTTGAAAAATAGCACCAATGCGGCGCCCCCGGATGTGGCGCATTTGCTCGTTGCTGAGGTTGTCGATGCGCTGCCCTTCCAGAACGATCTCGCCCGACGCCACGCGCCCCGGTGGCTCCAGCAGGCCGATGATGGCGGCGCCAGTGAGTGATTTGCCAGCGCCGGATTCCCCCACCACCCCCAGGATCTCGCCAGGTGCGATCGAAAAGGAAATGTTGTCCAGCGCGCGCAGGGTGCCGCGGCGGCTGGGAAATTCAACAACGAGATTTTTGACTTCGAGGAGAGACATATCAGTGATTCACAGTGCGGTGCGCTGCACGCAGTCGATTGAATAGGCGAGCCCCAGGCCAGCGGACGCCGCGCAAGGACCGCATCGCCGCGCTCGCGGCGCACCCCGTCCCGACGGCGCAGGGAGGTGGGGGATGCGGTGCAAGCCGCTCAGAGGGTGGTTCCCCATCTCAACGCAGGCGTGGATTCAACGCGTCACGCAGCCAATCGCCCAACAGGTTCACGGACAGCGCAATCAACACCAGCATCGCGCCCGGAAACACCGTGATCCACCACTCGCCCGAAAACAGGTAGTCATTGCCCACCCGAATCAAGGTGCCCAACGAAGGCGATGTGGGGGGCGCGCCCACGCCCAGGAAAGAGAGCGTGGCCTCGGTAATGATGGCGGTGGCCACCTGGATGGTGGCCAGCACCAGCACCGGACCCATCACGTTCGGCAAGACGTGCTTGCGCATGATGCGCAGTGGCGAAACCCCCGTCACGCGCGCGGCCTGCACATATTCCTTGTTGCGCTCTACCAGCGTGGAGCCACGCACCGTACGGGCGTATTGCACCCACCCCGTGAGCGAGATCGAGAGGATGAGCACGCCAAATGCCAGGGATTCATGGGCATTGGGAAACAACGCGCGGCCTACACCCGCAATCAGCAGCGCCACCAAAATGGCGGGAAACGACAGCATCACGTCGCACAGACGCATCAGCACCGCATCGACCCAGCCCCCGCGAAACCCCGCGAGCAACCCGAACGCAACGCCGACCACCACCGAAAGCACCACCGAGGCGATGCCCACGACCAGCGAGATGCGAGCGCCGTAGATCAATGCCGACAGGATGTCGCGGCCTTGGTCATCAGTGCCCAGCGGGTACTTCAACGATCCCATCTCGCTCCAGGCGGGCGGTAGCCGTGCATCGCTCAGTTCCAGCGTGCTCAGGTCAAACGGGTTGTGCGGCGCTACCCACCCAGCGAACAGCGAGCAGAACACACAGACCAACGCGATGACAGCCGCGAGCATCGCCATGGGCGATGTGCGAAAGCTATAGCCAACATCGCTGTCAAACCAGCGGGCAAGGGTTTTCTTCATCGCTGTGCCGCCCCGGGATGAGAAAGCGGCCTCCATGGGGTGCAGAAGGCGACGCGAAGCAAGGGAGCGTGGGGGCTATTTTTCATTGTGGGAGAACCGGTGAACAGACAACAACACACAGAGCTTGTGGCTACGGTGCGCTGTTGCGGGCTATAGACAGCCAAAGGTGCCGCTGTTGCTGCGTTGAATGCAGTGAACCCAGTCGAAACCGTGATTCACCGCCACCGCAGGCTGCAGCTTATTTGGGGGCAATGCTGATCCACTTGAAGGGCATGTAGTTGTCGGCCATCTGCACCAGTTTGACCCGCTTGCTCACGCCCCAAGCCAGCGCTTGCTGGTGCAGAGGCAGGTGGCCAATGTCTGCACTGTGCAGGTCAAAGGCTTCCTTGATCATGGCGTTGCGTTTGGTCTTGTCGTTCTCGGACTGGATCTTGCGCGTCAGTTCGTCGACCTTGGGGTTGCAATAAGCGCCCAGGTTGAACTGGCCGGCGCCCGTCTTGTCGTCAGGGCAGATCATCAATGCCGTCAGTGCGTTGAGCGAGTCATAGGTGGTTGGTGTCCAGCCCAGCATGTAAAAACTGGTGTCCCGGCGCAGCACCTTGGGGAAATACGTGCCCTTGGTTTCTGCCTGCAGGTTGATCTTGACGTTGATTTTTGACAAGTTGGCCGCCACGGTCTGGCAGATGCGCCCGTCGTTCACGTAGCGGTCGTTGGGGCAGTTCATGCTGACTTCAAAGCCGTTGGGGTAACCGGCCTCGATCATGAGCTTCTTGGCGGCCTCCACGTCATAGGGCAGTCGCTTGGCATCGGGCTGAAAGCCGTTGATGCCAGGGCCGACCATCAGCGCCGACGGGTTGGAGGCGCCACGCATCACCGTCTTTTTGATGCCATCGATGTCAATGGCCTGGTAGAACGCCTGCCGCACGCGCTTGTCCTTGAAGGGGTTCTTGCCCTTGACGTTGGAGTAAAGCAATTCATCGCGCTTTTGGTCCATGCCCAAAAAGATCGTTCGCAGCTCAGGGCCGGTGACCGTTCGGGCGCCGGAGCTGGCATTGACTCGTTCAATGTCCTGCACGGGCACCGGCTCCATCACATCAACCTCGCCTGACAAAAGGGCCGCTACGCGTGTGGCATCGTTGCCGATGGGCGTAAAGACGACTTCAGCCACATTGCCTTCGATCTTGCCCCAGTAGGTCCCGTTGCGCACAAACACGGTGCGCACGTTGGGCTGGCGCTCACGTACGCGGTAGGGGCCTGTACCGTTGGCGCGGAAAGACGCGGCGTTTTCAATGCCCTTGCGGCGGTCCACAGGGGTGACTGCCTGGTTGGTTTCACACCACTTCTTGCTCATGATGTAGGACTGTGTGAGCACGTCCGGCAAGATGGGCTGTGGTGCAACCGTTTCAATTTCGACGGTGTGATCGTCAATCTTGCGCACTTCTTTGACGTCGCTGTTGGTGGCTTTCATGTCCGAGCCATCGCCCTTCATGCGGCCAAAGCTAAACACCACATCGTCGGCTGTGAACGGAGTGCCATCATGAAACTGAACGCCCTTGCGCAACTCGAAGCGCCACACCGTTGGCGACGTTTGCTTCCAGCTGGTGGCCAATGAAGGGGCAACGCTCAGGTCCTTGTTGCGACCCACCAGCGGCTCGTACACGTTGCTCGTCACGCTGAGCTGCAACGATTCGTTGAGCGAGTGAGGGTCCATCGAGAGCGCATCGCCCTGGTTGGCAATACGCACAGTCTGCGCATTGCCAACCAAACTCGCTGACATCAACGCCGCAAACAAAGCGGTCACGGCGATCTTTTTCTGAAATGTCATGAAAATCTCCTGGTAGTGGGACGAAAGGGTGAAAACGCCGAGGGGCTGGCGGTGCGCAAAAATCGGTGCAAAGATGCACGACGTGGCACCCGCTGCAACGGATGCCACGTGGCGAAGAGGTTCAAGGTGTCTGCAAAGGCATGGCTTGCTCCACAAGGCCCGCATGCAACGCCGCACCGAGCGGCAGGATGTCGTCGTTGAAGTCGTAGCGACTGTTGTGCAGCGCGCTCCCGCTAGACCCCGTGCCCTGACCAATGCGCAGGTAGGCACCGGGTTTGTTCTGCAGCATGAACGAAAAATCTTCCGCGCCCATGCTCGGCTCCAGGTCTCGCACGACGTGGTCTGCACCCAGCAAGGACTCCGCCACATCGCCAGCAAAAATCGCTTCGCTTTCGCTGTTGATGGTGGCGGGGTAGATGCGCTCGTAGTGCACCGTGGCCGTGGCACCAAAGCCCAGGGCAATGGCGTTGCAAAGCTCCTTGAGGCGTCTTTCCACCATCTCCTGCACCTGTGGATCAAACGTGCGCACGGTCCCCACCAGGGTCGCTGAGCCTGGCAGCACGCTGAACGCCCCCAGATCACCGGCCTGCACCGCACACAGACTGACGACAGCGCTGTCGATGGGGCGCACGTTGCGCGACACAATGCTCTGTGCTGCCGTGATGATGTGGGCAGCCACCAGCACCACGTCCACCGTCTGATAGGCATGCGCTCCATGGCCACCACGGCCTGTGATTTCGACGGTGAAGCGGTCAGCAGCTGCCATCATCGGGCCCGAATTGATGCCCACCGTGCCCGGCTTCATCGCTGGCCAGTTGTGCATGGCATAAATGGCCTGCACCGGAAACCGGTCGAACAGGCCATCCTCCATCATCACGCGCGCGCCCGCAAACCCCTCTTCCCCGGGTTGAAAAACGAGCACGGCCGTGCCATCGAAATTACGCGTCTCCGCCAGGTATCGCGCCGCGCCCACGAGCATGGCGGTGTGGCCATCATGTCCACACCCGTGCATGAGGCCGGGTTTGCTGGACTTCCAAGAGAAGTCGTTGTGTTCCGCGAGGGGCAATGCATCCATATCGGCGCGCAGCCCGATCATGCTGGCACTTGACGTGCTGCGGCCACGGATCACGCCGACAACGCCCGTGCGCCCAATGCCCTCATGCACCTCATCGACACCACACAGTTTGAGGGCTTCGGCCACACGCTTGCCGGTGTAGATTTCTTCGAAACCAAGCTCAGGATGGGCGTGCAGATCACGCCGCAAGGCGGTTAACTCGGGATGGTACTGAGCGATATGTGCAAACGCCCGGCCACCCGCTTTCAAACGAGCTCCTTGCATCAATGGCCTCCTGTTTTTCCAACACGCAGACGGGGATCCACGGCAAAGTACAGCAGATCAACCACCAGGTTGATAACGACAAAAATCAATGCAATCAGACACAGATACGCGGCCATCACAGGGATATCCGCAAACGTGACCGCCTGAATGAACAACAAGCCCATGCCAGGCCACTGGAACACGGTCTCGGTAATGATGGCAAAAGCGATCAAGCCCCCCAACTGCAGGCCCGTGATGGTCAACACAGGCACCAGCGTGTTCTTGAGCGCGTGGCCGAAGTGAATCGCGCGATCCGACAGGCCCCGGGCGCGCGCGAATTTGATGTAGTCAGTGCGCAGCACTTCCAGCATCTCAGCACGCACCAGACGCATGATGAGCGTGAGCTGAAAAATCGCGAGCGTGACGGCGGGCAACGTGATGTGGTGCCAGCCCTTGAGGGTCAGCAACCCGGTGCTCCACCACCCGATCGGCACGACCTCACCACGACCAAAGCTGGGGAACCAACCCAAGGTCACTGCAAATACCAAAATCAGCAAGATACCGATCAAAAAGGTGGGCAAAGACACCCCCAACAGCGAAAGCGTCATGATCAACTGGCTGGCGAAGGTGCCGCGCTTGAGCGCGGCATAAACCCCCATGGGGACACCCACCGCCAGCGCCAAAACAGCTGCGACCAAAGCCAATTCGAGCGTCGCAGGGAACCGCTCGGCAATCAGGCGCGATACCTTGGCGCCTTGGCGCAAGCTCAGCCCAAACTCCCCTTGTGCAGCATTCACCAAGAAATGCCAAAACTGCACCAGAAAGGACTTATCCAAGCCCAGCGCCGCACGCAACTCCCTAATTTGCTCTGGCGATGCATCCTGGCCCAGCAAAAACACCACGGGGTCTCCAACATACTGAAAAAGCATGAAGGAAATAAAGGCCACCACCACCATGACAATCACAGCCTGAATCAGGCGACGCAATATGAATGCAAGCATTAGTAAAACGAGGAATAACGGGACATGCTAACAGGGAAGGTGGCGGGCTCTACCGATGGTTTTCGACACTGGCGCCATGAAAAAATCACTTGCCTCATGGGACTGATTGCGCTTTGCAGCCCTTGCCTGAAGCCACTGACACGGAGCGGAAGATTAGACTGGCTGTGACAGGTATTCAATCAGTCCTTCTTGGGTTTCAGTTCGATGAGCTGATGGGATTACAACCAGCGCGGCGCAGCACTCCACAACAGGCAATGCCCTGCTTACCGACACGCGTCCGCGCCCGAAATAACATCGATCGCTCCATGCAGCCGAGCCCGGACGCGAAGGCCATCGATGGACCACCCATGCCGCACTGCACGCACGGTGCAAGCACAACGCGTGCCAGCCATGAGATGCTCCATCGGCAAACACCTCCAACGCCACGGCGGCATCAAAGGCACTCAGACTCCGTCGAGCATGCGGGTCTGGAAAGAAAAAAGCCGGGACGCTATCGCTAGCAACCCGACTTTTCCCTTGAAAACCAGTGCTGCTTCTTTTACGAAAGCAGCACTTTTCTCCCCACCATTTTTTAGAAGCGGTGACGCAAGCCCACCGTAATGCCATTGCGGGACGTTGCGCCGTTGGCAAACGCGATGTTGCCGCCCTTGAGCTTGGTGTTGTCCAGCTCCAGGTAAGCGTCGGTACGCTTTGAGAACGCATAGTCGGCAGCGAAGGTCAGGAAGTTGGCCGTTGCGTCTACGCTAGCGGTGGAACCCGACTGCTTGGTGTGGAAGAAATGAACGCCCAGATTCAACTGAGGAGTGGCCTGGTAACCAGCACCGATTTTGTAGATGGTGCGCTTGTTTGCAGCAAGGAACATAGCGCCGCCACCAAAGCCACCGTTGGCGGCTGAGCCCCACATGGCCCCGAGAACACCGGCATCCGATGCTGGCAGATTCTTATCCACCTTGTTTTCGCCGTAACCCAGGTTGAAGTACATAGGACCCGTGCGGTAAGAACCGCCCAGCGTCCAGGCCTTGATCTTCTTGCCCGAAGCAAATTCATAGTCTTGGTAACCGAGGCCTGCAGCCAGCCCCTTGTCGGCGTAACGCACGTAGCCACCCATGGTTTTGCCACCCGTGGCCGCATTTTCGTCAAACGAATACTGCAGTGCACCCCGAACAGCACCGACTTCGGCCGTGTACTTGATCATGTTGTCGGCACGCGCCAGCAGGGCAAAGCCAATTTCAGGCTTGTACGCATCCATGTATGGCGAATATGGGTACGAAGCGTAGGTCGATGTCACCAGATCAAACAGTACGTTGTACTGGCGACCCAGGGTCACACGGCCAAAACCACCTTGCAGACCAACCCACGACTGCTGGAAATAGGAACCGTTGGGGTAACCCCCGGCCACGGCACCGTTGTCTGTCGTGAATCGATTTTCCAGATTTGCGAGGGCCTTGGTGCCACCGCCCAAATCTTCGCTGACGTTGATGCCCCAACGGCTTTGCGACATGCCCCCACCAATCATCTGACTAGCTGCTTGCGTCGGATCAGGGTTGCTGATGTGGCGATAAGCCGCATCCACAATGCCATACAGCTGCACGGAGCTGGCACCGGCTTGTGCAAATGCAGAACCCGAAACAAGAGCAATAGCTCCCAGGGCAACGAGTCTCTTGGCGGCAACTTTGTTCATAAATTCCGTCTCTTTCTATGGTTGATGGAGCACCTAGCTATGGTAGTAATCGCACTCTCCGATGGAACGCCTTGTTGCACATTCCCTACACAGGCTTTCCCTAATAGAACGATCGTTCGATTTTTTAATGAAAAAAATTGCGCCAACACCGGGGGCTTGCGAGCCACTCATTTAGTGAACCAACGGACCCATCGCAGCAGTGACATGCTGCTTTTCACAGCCCGTGTCGGCATTTGAATCTCGCTGTGCATCGCGCTTCAAAGCAACAAATCAGATCAATGCGCAACGCCCCCCCACAGGCACACTCGCAGTCTTCAGACCCTGCTAACGGAAAAAGCCACCCAGCTTTCGCTGGGTGGCTTTTTATGCTTTTCATGGCAGCGGGCACTAAGCCCGCATGTCATTAGAACGAGTGGCGAACGCCGAACTCGTAACCGTTGACGTTCTTGCCAGCAGGCGTAGCGAACGTCAGGCCACCAGGAGTAGCGCCAAAGGTAGCGGCACCCTTGTTGTTGACGTGAGCGTATGTGCCGTACAGAGCAGTACGCTTGGACAGGTCATACACATAACCAACGGCGAGCTTGTTCGCATCGTTGTCGCTGTTCTTTTGGTCAACGTGGTTGTAGGACAGACGAACGGTACCTGGGCCCACTGGAGCCGTCAGGCCCAACAGGTAGCTTTGGAACTTGGTTTGAACATCAGCCTTGTTCTTTTCTTGGTTGAAGCCAATGAAAGGCTTCACAACACCCAGATCGTAGCTGGCGAAAATGTTGAACTGGTCAGCATCTTGAGCGGACGTAGCGCCACGGCCCTTAGCGAAGCCAACAGCAGTGTCCAGAGGACCGTTGCGGTAGCCGATGCGTGCGCCCATGTAATCGCCAGCCTTGTCGTAGGCCGAGTTCGATTGCGATTCGCCGAACACGTACTGGACTTGACCGTAGATGCCGCCGAGGTTCGTAGGCAGCAGGTAGCTGATGCCGTTGCCCTTACGGGTTTCGATCACGCCAGCGAAGTGGTTCTTGCCGATCGAAGCGCCAACACCGTTATCGCCGAACACGTCAGCAGCGGTGGAGTTGACATAACCAACGGTCAGTTCACGACCCAGACGCACTTCACCGAAGTTGCCCATCAGGCTGATCGTGGAACGACGCTTGAATTCGAAGCCAGGACCCGAAGCGCCGCCACCAGCGCCAGTGCCGGTGTCATTCTGAATAGCGCCTTCAAGCCAGAAACCTGCGCTCAGGCCGCCACCGAGGTCTTCAACGCCACGGAAGCCCAGACGGCTGGAAGCGACACCGCTGTTGGTCACGCCAGTGACGGAGTTGCCGCCGCCGGAAACGCGGCCAACGCCAGCGTCAACGATACCGAACAGCGTGACGGATGATTGAGCCATTGCAGCGCCGGAAGCAGCCAGCACAGCCAGGGCAATCAGGGATTTTTTCATTGCGAGTTACTCCAAGGTTAAACATCGGGCGCCGGAACGGGGGGTCTATGGTGAAAGTCACCTGCACAGTCCCGCCGGTTTCCCGGGCCAACCTCCTGGTGGGGAAGTTGCTCTTATTGCACCAGACCCGGCACTCTTTCGCAAAGGAATTCCCTCACAATGCCCCCGAAATGGAAAATCCGTTGCAGTGTTGCAACAGTTCAGCACCCTAAGGCAGACACACAATGCCCTTGGATTTTCCAAAACAACCATTCAAATATTTTGTATCTGCGTGCAATTGATGTTTCCACGCTTTAAACACACTCAAAGGCCTCTATGGACTCGCTATTGATCGCTGCAGACAACGCGCTGCGCACACTTTTTGCAAAACCCAGAGCCATCGAAGACACCCCCGCACTCGGAATGGCGGAAGGAAATCTGTCGCCCACAGAGAAAAAGTTGGCAGGGGCGTTGATGCGGGTGAATCACGTGGGTGAGGTATGTGCCCAGGCGCTTTACTCCGGCCAGGCGGTCGTGACACGTGACGAGCAACTTAGGACCCACCTCAATGCGGCAGCCCGCGAAGAGACCGACCATCTGGCGTGGACCCAGCAAAGGCTTGACGCCCTCGGCGCCCGGCCTAGCCTGCTCAACCCATTGTGGTTTGCGGGCGCATTCGTCTTGGGCGCCGCTGCGGCGAAGATCAGCGACCGCACCAGTCTGGGGTTTGTGGTGGAAACTGAGAATCAGGTGGCGGCCCATCTGCAAAGCCACCTGGACCGCCTGCCGCCACAGGACCTTGCCTCACGGGCGGTCGTGGCCCGCATGAAATCCGACGAAGAGCGGCATGCAGCGCAGGCGCGGCGATCTGGCGCCCGGGAGCTGCCCGCACCGGCGCGCGCAGCCATGCGACTTGCTGCCAAGGTCATGACCACAACGGCGCACCATATTTGACACCCACAGCCCCTCCCAACTGGACGCCTAAAGCCATGGCGCCTGAAAGCCCGGTCCGCTCGCATCCTCGCCCTTGAAACTGAGAGCGCTCAACGTAGAACGCCAACCATCAGGCTTCGACGACGTCAAAGCCAGTGGTGATTTTGGCCGTTTTCCCCAGCATGATGCTGGCCGAACAGTATTTGTCATGGCTCATGGCAATCGCCCGCTCCACAGCCGCTGGCGCAATGCCCTTGCCCGTCACCGTGAAATGCATGTGGATCTTGGTAAACACCTTGGGATCTGTTTCGGCGCGCTCCGTGGTCAGCTTCACACTGCAGCCACGCACATCGTGGCGTCCACGTTTAAGGATCAGCACCACGTCATAGGCGGTGCAGCCCCCTGTGCCAGCCAGCACGGTCTCCATTGGTCGAGGGGCGATGTTTTGCCCCCCATTGGCGGGATTTGCGGCATCCGGGGCGCCGTCCATGGTCAGGACGTGGCCACTGCCGGTTTCGGCCACAAACCCCATGGCCGACCGTGTTCCGGCGCCGCCTGTCCAGCTGACTGTGCATTCCATTGTTTTATCTCCTGTGTGACACGTGGTTTTTTTGCACGAATTGACCGCGCAAATTAAATGGGATTCAAATTTTGCTGCATCGCAACACAACTCGCGCTAAACTTCACTCCAAGCGCTGCTGATTCAGAAAAAAACTGAAGGCAGATGGCAAGAAGTCCAGAAACCAGTTTTTGACGCTTGCCCCGCACCGATTGTCTCCTCCATCTCCTCAAAGGATGGATTCAGCCCCAGGCCTCACGGCCCGGGGCTTTTTTTTGCCCCAACCCACCCTCTGGTGCGGCATACCGGCGCTGGGCCCGATAAACCGACGGCCTATGATTGAGGGCTGTCACCGCTGCCGCAGGCGGCTCTCCCCAGTTCCCAGTCATGACCCAGCACCTCACCCCCGCCGATTACCTCAAGAAAATCCTGACGGCCCGCGTCTATGACGTGGCCGTGGAGTCGGCCCTGGAGCCCGCCAAGAACCTCAGCCGCCGGCTGCACAACAAGGTGCTCTTGAAGCGCGAAGACCAGCAACCAGTGTTCAGCTTCAAACTGCGCGGCGCTTACAACAAGATGGCGCACCTCACGCCCGAGCAGTTGGCGCGCGGGGTGATCTGCGCGTCGGCCGGCAACCACGCCCAGGGCGTGGCCATGAGCGCCCACAAGCTGGGCACCCGTGCCGTCATCGTCATGCCGACCACGACGCCGCAGCTCAAGATTGATGCCGTCAAGACCCTCGGCGGGGAAGTGGTGCTCTCTGGGGACAGCTATTCCGACGCGTACGCATACTCGGTCAAGCTGCAGGCCGAGCAGGGCCTGACCTTTGTGCATCCCTTTGACGACCCAGACGTCATCGCTGGCCAAGGGACCATCGCCATGGAGATCCTGCGCCAGCTGCAAAGCCTGGGCAGCAACCAGCTCGATGCCGTGTTCGTGGCGATTGGCGGAGGCGGGCTCATCTCCGGCGTGGCCAACTACATCAAGGCTGTGCGGCCCGAGATCAAGATCATTGGCGTGCAGATGAACGACTCGGACGCCATGATCCAGTCCGTCAAGGCCCATGAGCGTGTGACGCTGGCCGACGTGGGCCTGTTCTCCGACGGCACCGCCGTCAAACTGGTGGGCGAAGAAACCTTCCGCATCGCCCACAGCGGCCTGGTGGACGACTTCATCACGGTGGACACTGATGCCGTCTGCGCGGCCATCAAGGACATCTTTGTGGACACGCGCAGCATCGTCGAGCCTGCTGGCGCCCTGGCCGTGGCCGCCATCAAGCAGTACGTGGCCGAGCACAAGAAAGAAGGCGAAACCTACGCCGCCATCCTGTGTGGCGCCAACATGAACTTCGACCGCCTGCGTTTTGTGGCCGAGCGCGCCGAGGTGGGCGAGGAGCGCGAAGCGCTGTTTGCGGTGACGATTCCCGAAGAGCGCGGCAGCTTCAAGCGCTTTTGCGAACTGGTGGGCGCGCTGCCCGGCGGCACGCGCAATGTGACCGAATTCAACTACCGCATCAGCGACGCGGCCCGGGCCCATGTGTTTGTGGGCCTGACCACGCAAGGCAAGGGCGAATCGGAAAAAATCGCCCACAACTTCAGCCACCACGGCTTCGAAGCACTGGACCTGACGCACGACGAACTCGCCAAGGAACACCTGCGCCACCTGGTGGGCGGGCACTCGGCCCTGGCGCAGGACGAGCGCCTGATGCGCTTTACCTTCCCCGAGCGCCCCGGCGCGCTGCTCAAGTTTTTGAGCCTGATGCAGCCGACCTGGAACATCAGCCTGTTCCACTACCGCAACCAAGGCGCCGACTACGGCCGCATCCTCGTGGGCATGCAGGTGCCGCCCGAGGACGCCGCCACGTTTGACGCCTTCCTGGCCACACTGGGCTATCCATATGTAGAAGAGACGCTGAATCCGGCCTACCGGCTGTTTCTGCGCTCCAAATAGCCAAAATTGAGGCCGAATTGGCCTCTAGCGCTTATCCATCAAGCGCTGTCAGCTATCCAATTTGACATAGACCTCTACCACCCCATGCAAGCCCTGCGCCACTACCTGCTGGCCGTGCAGTTTTTCACACGCATCCCGATCACCGGGCGGGTGGCGCAGTGGGTGGGCTACAGCCCCGCCATGCTGCGCGCCAGTGCGGCGCACTTTCCGGGCATTGGCTGTCTGGCGGCGCTGCTGGCGGCCGCCGTGTATGCAGCATTGCACGGGGCGCTGGCGCCCAATCCGCTGGCTCCGGCCGTGGCGGCCGTGTTCTGCACCATCGCCACCGTGCTGATGACCGGCGGCTTTCACGAAGACGGCCTGGCCGACGTGGCCGATGGCCTGGGCGGCGCTGCCTCCCGCGAGCGGGCGCTGGACATCATGAAGGACTCGCGCATTGGCGCCTTCGGGGCGATGGCGCTGGTGCTGGCGCTGCTGGCCAAGCTCAGCCTGCTGGCGCTGCTGGGGGCGCACAGCCTGCCTGCGGCCGTTGCCGCGCTGGTCGGGGCGCATGTGCTGTCGCGCTTTTGGCCGCTGCTGATCGTGCGCAATCTGCCCCATGTGGGCGACACGGCACGGTCCAAAAGCAAGGCGCTGGCCGATCAAATATCGGGCAGAGCGCTCCTGGCAGCAGGTTTATGGTGTTTTATGCCGCTAGCGCTTGTTGGATATGCGCTACCAGCTCTCTATTTAATAGCATCCGTGCTGGTCAGCGGCGTGGCAGCCGCCTGGATGGCACGCTGGTTTGCCCGCCGGCTGCAAGGATTCACCGGCGACTGCCTGGGCGCCACACAACAAGTCAGCGAGATTGGCTTCTACCTGGGTGCAGCCCTGACCCTGCGGTGGATGTGATCCCCGCGCCCACCGCCCGCCTGTGGCTGGTGCGCCACGCCGCCCCCGTGGTGGCACACGGCACCTGTTACGGCGCATTGGATATCCCTGCCGATGCCGCCGCCACACAGGCTGCCGCATTGCGCCTGGCGGCCACTCTGCCGGCCCGCTCACAGGTGTTTTGCTCACCGCTACAAAGATGTGAGCAGCTAGCGCAAGCGCTACTAGCACTCAGACCCGATTTGGCTGCAAAGCCTGACCCGCGTCTGCGCGAAATGAATTTCGGCGCCTGGGAGGGTCAGTTGTGGGACCACATCCCCAAAAGCCACATCGACACCTGGACAGCGGCCTTCGCCACCCACGCCCCCGGGGGCGGCGAAAGCCTGGGCGCCATGCTCGCGCGGGTGTCTGCGGCGTTGCAATCTGCACAGCAATGGGCAGCGGAAGACGCTCAGGGCCACGCAGAGAGCACAGAGCTCGCGCGAAGCGCCGAGCAGAATGTGGTGTGGATCACCCATGCCGGGGTGGCGCGCTGCGTGCACTGGCTGCAGCGCCACCGCCACGGGTCATTGCCCCGTCCCGAAGAATGGCCCCAGACCGCACCGGGCTGGGGCGAGTGGGAGATCAGGCCCCTGGCCTGAGCGGCATGTCCAGGGTGAGCGTGGCGGGGCCAGCGATATCGGCCCCCAGCTGCGCCCGGCGCGGCCCCAATGCCTGCAACACCAAGCCCTCAGCCACCGTCGCGCCCAGGCGAAACGTTTTGGCAGGTTTGCCATCCACTGCAATCAGCGCCGCGCCCCCTCCGCTGCTGCGCCCCGAGAGCACACCGATCAAAGCGAACCGGCTCGCCAAAGTGGCCACGGGCGCAGCAGGCGCAGCCGCCGAAGGCACGGCCCCGAGCACACGTGCAAGCCCCTTTGCATCCAGTGCCACGGGGGTGGGCGCAAGGGCTGGTACGGCCACAACGCCCCCGGGGCCTGACAGGCGCAGCCCCCAAAAGATCACACTGGCGCCTGCGGCCGCCCAGAGCGCCAGAGTCCCCAGGCGGACGCCCCATTTGCTGTACGAATTGGTCACCATGCGGGGATTATGATTCACGCGATTCGACCATCCCGAGAGATCGCCTGCAGTGAACACATCCATCCCCCTTCTCCTGCGCTCCGCCCGCCGCCGCGCTGCCACCCAGGTCGCCCGGGGCTTCACCCTCATTGAGCTGATGGTGGTGCTCGTCATCATCGGCGTGCTGGCCGCCCTCATTGTTCCCAACGTGCTTGAGCGCGCCGACGACGCGCGTGTGACGGCCGCTCGCACCGACATCACCAACATCATGCAGGCGCTCAAGCTCTACCGCCTGGACAACCAGCGCTACCCCACGGCCGAGCAGGGCCTGCAATCGCTCATCATCAAGCCCAATGCGGGCCCAGTGCCCAACAACTGGAAGCTCTATCTCGAAAAGCTGCCCAACGACCCCTGGGGCCGCCCCTACCAGTATCTGAACCCCGGCATCAAAGGCGAGATCGACGTGATGTCGTTCGGTGCAGACGGCGTTTCTGGCGGGGAAGGCAAGGATGCGGACATTGGAAGCTGGCAGTAGAGACATGGCCCCCACGGTCGCGCACTGGCGTGTCGCTCCCTGCCCCCCAAGGGGGCCGCATTTCGCCTTGGGGCGGCCCGGCGGCGAAACATTGGCCCCCACGGTCGCGCACTGGCGTGTCGCTCCCTGCCCCCCAAGGGGGCCGCATTTCGCCTTGGGGCGGCCCGGCGGCGAAACCTTGGCCCCCACGGTCGCGCACTGGCGTAACGCTCTGAGCCTTCGAGGGCGCCACACGCCTTCGGGCAACGCCGCGACCCTTGCAACGCCGCGCCGCATCGGTCCATGAACCGTTCACGCGGCTTCACCCTGCTTGAGCTGCTGGTCGTCATCAGCATCATGGCCCTGGCCACGGCTGGCGTGGGCGTGGCCATGCGCGACGGGGGTCAAACGCAGTTGGAGCGCGAGGCGGCGCGCCTGGCGGCCCTGTTGGAATCCGCGCGTGCGCAATCGCGCTCCACGGGGGTGCCCGTGGTCTGGCGCGCGATGCCGCAGGGTTTTCGTTTTGAAGGGCTGCCACCCAGCGCGCAGGCCGCCTTACCCACGCAGTGGCTGGATGCAGGAACCTCCGCTGGCGATCAGGCCGTGCTGCAGTTGGGCCCCGAGCCGCTCATCCGCCCGCAACAGGTGCTGATCACACACCAGTCGCACCCTGAACGCAGCTTGCGCATTGCCACCGATGGCGTGCGCCCGTTCATGGTGGACTCCCCGCAATGAACACGCTCCAGGCACCCGTGGCGACCCGCTTTTGGAAACGCTTGCCACGCCAACACGCGGGCTTCACGCTGATCGAGGTGATGGTGGCGCTGGCCATCGTGGCCATCGCACTCATGGCCGGCCTGCAGGCCACCACGGCGCTCACGCGCAATGCGCTGCGGCAGTCGGACATCGTGTTGGCACAACTGTGCGCCGAGAACGAGCTGGTGAAGGCACGGCTTTCACGCCAGATGCCCAGCGTGGGCGACAGCACCGTGACCTGCGAACAAGCGGGACGCCAGCTGCAGGTGATCACGGCGGTGCGCTCCACGCCCAACCCCAGTTTTCGGCGCATCGATGCTCAGGTGGTGGACGGCGACAACTCCATCCTGCGCATCTCCACGATCATTGGAAGGTATTGATGGGACACCCCTCTGAGGCGCTACGCGCCCTCCCCCTTCTCTCGCTGCGCTGCGCGGTGCGGGAAGGAGGGCGACGCCCTTGCCGCGGGGCGGCCCTTGCTCGGCGCGCCGCGCCGGGGCATCGCCCCATTGAACGGCTGTGGAGCATCAGGCATCGCCAGCCCGGCTTCACGCTCATCGAGCTGCTGGTCGCCATCAGCGTGATGGCGCTCATCGCCATCCTGAGCTGGCGCGGGCTCGATGGCATGGTGCGGGCGCAAGAAACCACACGCCAGCGCGCCGATGAAATGCTGGTGCTGCAGGCAGCGCTGGGCCAATGGGGGACGGACCTGGACGCGGTGATGTCGCTGGCCAACACCACCCCACTCGACTGGGACGGCCAGGTGCTGCGTCTCACGCGCCGCAGCAGTGCAGTGCCCGACGAAGGCGCGCTGGTGGTGGCCTGGACCCGGCGTGATGCCGGCAGCGCCTCTCAGTGGATGCGCTGGCAATCAGCGCCGGTGCGCACGCGCGATGAATGGCAACAGTCCTGGGACCAGGCCGCCCAATGGGCCCGCACGCCGGGCGATGCAGAGCGGCGCCTGGAGGTCACGTTGCTGCCGCTTGAAAGCTGGCAGCTCTTCTACTACCGGGGAGGCGCCTGGTCCAACCCCCTGTCCAGCACCGGGACCAGCACGGGTACATCCAACGCCAGCGGCTCAGCCGCCATCCCTGATGGCATACGCCTTCAGATCACGCTGCCACCGGGTCAGGCGCTGACGGGGCAGCTCACGCGCGACTGGATCAACCCCTTGCTCGGCGGGGGACGGTCATGAGCCCGTCCCTGAGCGGCTTCGCCGCGTCTACCCAAGGCGACGCCGCCCGCCGCCGGGCCGAGCCAGGTCTACGGTGGCCCAGGGTTGGTACGCGCCGATCACACCGGTCGCGCGGCGCGGCCTTGCTGGCCGCCATGCTCACCGTCACCCTGGTGGCTACTTTTGCAGCCGCCGCCATGTGGCAACAATGGCGTGCGGTGGAGGTCGAAACAGCAGAACGGGGCCGCGTGCAGTCGGCCTGGATTCTCGTGGGCGCATTGGACTGGTCGCGCCTCATCTTGCGCGAGGACGGGCGCTCGGGCGGCGCCGACCATCTGGCCGAACCCTGGGCCGTGCCGCTGCAGGAAGCGCGGCTCTCCACCTTCCTCGCAGCCACCAACAATGTGAGCCAGGTAGACGACGCCAGTACCGATACCACCGAGGCCTTTCTCTCTGGCCGGATCTCGGACATGCAGGCCCGGCTGAACATCACCAATCTGGTCACTGGTGGCCAGGTGCAGGCCCAGGATTTGCGGCAATTCACCCGCCTGTTCGAGCGCCTGGGCCTGTCAACGCAACAATTGAGTCTGCTGGTGGACGCCATGCGCCGCGCGCAGACCAGCACCACCAGCACCAGCAACGGGGGCAACACGGCGCCGCTGATGCCGACCACCGTCAGCCAGCTGGGCTGGCTGGGCCTGACACCCGCCACCATCGCAACGCTGGCACCCCACGTCACGCTGCTGCCCGTACGCACCCCGGTCAACATCAACACCGCCGACATTGATGTGTTGATGGCTGCCATTGACGGGATCGACAGCGCCAGCGCACAAAAACTGGTTCAAAGCCGCGAGTCCAGCCACTTCCGGGCGCTCAGCGACGCAAAAAAACTGCTCCCAGACTCCATCACCCTCGACAGCAGCAGCTTTTCAGTTGCCTCCGCCTACTTTGAAGTGCGGGGCCGCTTGCGCCTGGGCGACACGATGCTGGACGAACGCTCTCTGGTGCGCAAGATCGGCATGGACGTCACCACCCTGTGGCGCGAACGCGGCGCCTTCGACCGAGAAACCGCAACGGCCGACGGGGGCGCGGTGCGCTGACCATGGCCCGACTTTTCTCCATACACCCCCACGTCGCCACGCGGTCACGCCCGCCCCCTAAAATGGCCCGCACTACCCGCCCATGAGCACCCTGATCCTTTTCCTGCCGCCCACCCGACCGGGGCCCGCCACCGAATACAGCTACACGCTGACAGCGGACGGTCACACCGCCACGCGCCACGCCACGGCCCCCGCCGCATTGCTGCCCGAACCCACACGCCCCGGCGGCGAAGTGGTGGCCGTGGTGCCTGCGCGTGCGCTGTCGTGGCAACGGGTGCAAATGCCTGCGGGCGTACCCCTGGGCGCCGGCCAGCAAACGCCGCGCCTGCGGTCAGTGCTGGAAGGCCTGCTCGAAGACCGCGTGCTCGACGATGCCGCGCAATTGCACTTCGCGCTGCAGCCCGGCGTGCACAGTGGTGCCCCCGTGTGGGTGGCCGTGTGTGACCGCGCCTGGCTGCGCGAGAACCTGCAAGCCCTCGAAACCGCAGGCCGCCGCGTGTCGCGCGTGGTGCCCGAATTCGCCCCGGGCCCCACCGCCAGCGGCGCCCCTGAGTTGTGCGCCCTGGGCACCCCCGAAGAAGCCTATGCCGTTCTCACCGGTCAGGGCGAGCATCTGGGGGTGGCAGTGGTGCCGCTCACACCGATGGCATTGACACTGGCACTGATGGGCTCCGGCCTGGCCCCGGCCAACGAGGCCGCGCCTGAAAACACCCCGCTGGCCGTGCGCGCCGAGCCTGCTGTCGCAGCCCTGGCCGAACGCACGCTGGGCCAGCGCGTGACACTGCAAACCGCCAGCGAGCGGGCCCTGCAGGCAGCGCGCGGCGACTGGGACCTGGCGCAATTCGATCTGGCCAGCACCGGCCGCACCCGCGCCATGCGCAAGGCGGGCAGCATGGTCAGTGCCCTGTTGTATGCCCCCCAATGGCGCGCTGCGCGCTGGGGAGCCGCCCTGCTGCTGGTGGCGCACCTGGCGGGGCTCAATGCGTGGGCCTGGCAAGAGCGCCAGGCGCTGGCCACCAAACAGAGCCAGGTGCGCGCCGTGCTCACCCAGAGCTTCCCCAAGGTGCAGGTGGTGGTGGATGCGCCCGTGCAGATGGAGCGCGAGCTGGCGCAGTTGCGCCAGGCCGCAGGCAGTGTCTCAGCGCGGGATCTGGAGCCCCTGCTCGCCGCAGCGGGCGCAGCCCTGCCCGATGGCCCATTGCCCACGGGCATTGAGTACACGCCCGGTGAACTGCGCCTGCGCGGCGTGACCCTGCCCCCGGATGAAGAATCCGCACTTTCTGCCCGACTGCAAGCCACGGGCTACCAGGCACGCATGAACGATGGCAGCCTGACGCTGCGCAGCGAGGTGAGCCCATGAGCAGCGCCTCTGCACTGCAAGAACGCTGGCGCGCGCTGGCCCCGCGCGAGCAAAACCTGGTGCTCGCCGCCGGCGCTGTCGTGGCCCTGGCCCTGCTGTGGTGGCTGGCCATCGCCCCGGCCATGGCAACGCTGCGCGCAGCCCCTGCGCGGCATGCGGCGCTCGACGCCCAGATACAGCATATGCTGCGCCTCCAAACCGAAGCACAGCAGCTGCAGTCCGCCCCTAAAACGGGCCCCGGCGATGCCGTAGGCGCGCTGCGCGCTGCGCTGACCCAGCAACTGAGCAAGACAGCCCAGCTGAACGTGGCAGGCGACCGCGCCACCGTCACCCTCAAAGGGGCGCCCGCTGATGCACTGGCCCAGTGGCTGGCGCAGGCGCGCAGCAATGCGCGCACCACCCCCCTTGAAGCGCGCCTCACGCGCAGCGCGGCCGCGCCCGCACCAGCCAACACATCGCAGCCGGTGGCTTTGGGCAACCCCACGATGGCGCCTGCGCGTTGGGATGGCACGGTGGTCCTGGCCCTGCCCGCACCCACGCGCTGATTCTCAAAAACCGTCCTGCCTTTGAGCTCCGTCCCGTCATCCACCATGAGCCGCAACACCCGCCATCGATCTGCGCCCGGCACCCCTGCGCGCTCTGCGTGGGGCTGGGCCTGGGCGGGCGCCGCGCTGGGGGTATTGCCTGCGCTCGTGATTTTTGCGCCCGCACGCTGGCTGGCCAACGCCGTGGACCAAGCCACCGGCGGGCAGCTACAGCTGCAACAACCCCGTGGCACGGTATGGACCGGGTCGGCGCAACTGGTGCTCACGGGGGGCAACGCCAGCAAAGACCGGACTGCCCTGCCCGGCCGTGTGGACTGGCAACTGCGCCCCACATTCAGCGGGGTGCGCACACAACTGCAGGCCAGCTGTTGCACTCCCAAGCCGTTGCAGGCCCAGGTGCACCTGGGCTGGTCGCGCACTCAGCTCACCGTGGCCGACGGCCAAAGCCAGTGGCCCGCTGCGTGGCTGACGGGGCTGGGCACGCCGTGGAACACCCTGCAGCCGCAAGGTCAGCTGGCATTGCAAACGCAGGGTTTGGTCGTGAACTGGGCGGCAGGCCGCATGGTACTGGCGGGCCAGGCGCAGCTCGATGCGCGGGCCATGTCATCGCGCCTGTCCACGCTGCGCCCCATGGGCAGCTACCGGCTGGCGGTGCAGGGGGGCGATGTGCCCACCCTCACACTCAGCACCCTCGAAGGCGCCTTGCAACTCAGTGGCACCGGCCAATGGGTGGGCAAGCGCCTGCGATTCACCGGCGAAGCCACAGCCACGCCCGAGCGCGAGGCAGCGCTGTCGAATCTTCTGAACATCATCGGACGGCGCAGCGGCGCACGCTCCATCATCACCGTGGGTTGAATCTATGAGCTTCCTGTTTTCGCCAAGCCTGCGATTTACTATCAAAACAATAGCTGCAAGCGCTTTATTGACATGCGCTAGCGGCCAAATATCCGCTCAAACTGGCCCAGTCAACAGCAGCGTGCGTTCTGGCGAGCCCGTCACGCTGAACTTTGCCAACGCCGAGATCGAAGCCGTGGCACGCACCATGGCCACCATCACCGGCCGCAACGTGGTAGTGGACCCCCGTGTGAAGGGCCAACTCAACCTCGTCACCGACCGCGCGGTGACCCCCGCCGCTGCGTTTCAACAGTTTTTGGCAGCCCTGCGCTTGCAGGGCTTTACGGTGGTCGAGGCGGCAGGCCTCTACAAAGTAGTGCCCGAGGCCGATGCCAAGCTGCAAGGCGGCAGTGTGAGCGTGGTGCAGGGCAGCGCGGGCAGCGCGCCTGCGGGCGGGCAGATCGTGACGCAGATCTTCAAGCTCAACTTCGAAAGCGCAGCCAACCTCGTGCCGGTGTTGCGCCCGTTGATCAGCCCCAACAACACCATCAACGTGAACCCCGGCAACAACTCGCTGGTGATCACCGACTACGCCGACAACCTGCAGCGCCTGGCGCGCATCGTGGCCGCAATGGATGTCTCCAACGCCAGCGACGTGGAGGTGATTCCCCTGCAGAACGCCATTGCCTCGGACCTCGCCCCTCTGGTGGCCCGCCTGCTGGAGGGCGGAGGCAGCGCGGCGCCAGCGGGCGCACCGGGCCAGGCCGACACGTCCTTCAAGACCACGCTGATCGCCGAGCCGCGCAGCAACTCGCTCATCCTGCGTGCGGCCAACCGCGCACGGGTGGCGCAGGTGCGGTCGCTGGTGGACCGGCTGGACCAGCCGCCCGTGCCAGGCAGCAGCACGGCCAGCGGCAACATCCATGTGGTGTACCTCAAAAACGCCGACGCCACCAAACTCGCCACCACGCTGCGGGCCGCCATGGCGGCCATGGGCAATGGCAGCGGCGGCGGTGGCGCCAGTGCGGGGGGCGGCTCCAGCGCGCCCACATCCACCACCGGCCTGAGCACGGGGGGGTCGCTGTCATCGGGCAACAGCACGTCATCGGGCAATTCCAGCACCGGCTCGGGACTGGGATCGGGCAGCAGCATGGGCACCAGCAGCACCAACAACAACCAGCCCTCCACCGGCGGGCAGATCCAGGCCGACCCCACCACCAATTCGCTCATCATCACGGCACCCGAACCGCAATACCGCCAGCTGCGCGCCGTGATCGACAAGCTCGATGGCCGCCGTGCGCAGGTGCTGGTCGAGAGCCTGATCGTCGAAATCTCGGCCAACAAGGTGGCGGAGTTCGGCATCCAGTGGCAAAGTGTGCTGGGCAAAAGTGGCGATGGCACCGTGGGGGTCATCGGCACCAACTCGAACACCTCAGGCCTCAACATCCTCAGCGCGACGGCGGCAGTGGCATCAGGCAACTACAGCTCGCTGACTGGCAGCAGCGGCCTCGGCAATGGCCTGAATGTGGCCCTCGCACCGCGCATCAACGGCCAGTACTACCTGGGTGCGCTGGCCAATTTTCTGCAAAACAGCGGCGATGCCAACGTGCTCTCCACCCCCAACCTGATGACCTTGGACAACGAAGAGGCCAAGATCATCATCGGCAACAACGTGCCGTTTGTGACCGGCTCGTATGCCAACACCACCGGCAGCAGCACGGTGAACCCCTTCACCACGGTGGAGCGCAAGGACGTGGGCCTGATGCTCAAGGTGCGCCCGCAGATCAGCGAGAACGGCACGGTCAAGATGGCGATCTACCAGGAGGTCTCCAAGATAGACAGCTCCACCCTCAAAGACTCGAACGGCCCCACCACCAGCAAACGATCCATCGAATCGAATGTGGTGGTCGATGACGGCAGCATCATCGTGATTGGTGGCTTGCTGGAAGACAGCTATTCGCAGGCAGAAGACAAAGTGCCGTTGATGGGCGACATCCCCGTGCTGGGCAACCTGTTCCGCAGCGAAAACCGCTCGCGCAAGAAGACCAACCTGATGGTGTTCCTGCGCCCGATCGTGGTGCGTGACAACGCCACCAGCGATGCCCTGATGATGGACCGCTATGAAGCCATCCGGGGCCTGCAGCAAGCCACACAGCCCGTCCAACGCACCCTGCTCAACTCGGTGAGTGGTGCCCCTGTGCTGCCTGCGTTGCCGCCTCGGGCAGAGCCCCTGCCCTCCACCTTGACAGTGCCGTTGCCCGCTTCCTCGCTGGCGCCCTCTGCCGACCCCGCGCTGGCGGTGCCGGCGCAGCCCACCACCACGCCTGCGGCGCCCTGAGGAATCGCCCCCCATGCGCCACCCCCTGCCCTACGCCTTTGCCCGCACCGCCCAGTTGCTGCTGGAAGACGACGGCCACCAACTGGTGCTGTGGCATGGCCCCAGCCCCGATGCGGGGGCGCTGTCCGAGGTGCTGCGCAAGCACCCGGTGCAGCAGCTTTTGCCGCTGGATGCGTCCGGCCTGGCCCAGCGCATCAGCGCCGCCTATTCGCACAGCGAATCGAGCGCGGCCACCGTGGTGAGTGAAGTGGAGAGCGACGCCGACCTCTCGCGCATGATGCAAGAGCTGCCCGCCGTAGAAGACTTGCTGGAGTCGGCGGGCGACGCGCCCATCATCCGCATGCTCAACGCGCTGCTCACACAAGCCGCGCGAGACGGTGCGAGCGACATCCACATCGAACCCTACGAGCGCCATTCCAGTGTCCGTTTTCGGGTCGACGGGTCATTGCGCGAAGTGGTGCAGCCCAACCGCGCGCTGCACGCCGCGCTGATCTCGCGCCTCAAAATCATGGCCGACCTCGATATCAGTGAAAAACGCCTGCCACAGGATGGCCGCATCAGCCTGCGCCTGGGCACACGCGCCATCGACGTGCGTGTGTCCACCCTGCCCAGCGCCCATGGCGAACGCGCTGTGTTGCGTCTGTTGGACAAAAGCGAAAGCAAACTGAGCCTGGAAGCCGTAGGCATGCAGGGCGACACGCTGCGCCGTTTTGAAGGCCTCATCAGCCAGCCCCACGGCATCATCCTGGTGACCGGGCCCACGGGCTCGGGCAAAACAACCACGCTGTACGCGGGCCTGGGGCGCCTGGACGCCACGCGCAACAACATCATGACGGTGGAAGACCCCATCGAATACGAGCTGCCCGGTGTGGGGCAAACGCAGGTCAACAGCAAGATCGAGCTGACCTTTGCCAAGGCCCTGCGCGCCATCCTGCGCCAGGACCCGGACATCATCATGATTGGTGAAATCCGCGACTTCGAGACCGCGCAGATCGCCATCCAGGCCTCGCTGACAGGCCACTTGGTGCTGGCCACACTGCACACCAACGATGCTGCCAGCGCGGTCACGCGCCTGACCGACATGGGCGTGGAACCCTTCCTGCTGTCCTCATCGCTGCTGGGTGTGCTGGCCCAGCGCCTGGTGCGCAAGTACTGCAGCCATTGCCACGGCAGCGGCTGTGAACACTGTGGCCAAACGGGCTACACCGGCCGCACGGGCGTGTTTGAGCTGCTGGTGACCACCGACGCGATCCGTGCGCAGATCCACAACCAGGCGTCAGAGGCCGATATCCGCACCGCCGCCATGGCAGGCGGCATGGCGCTGATGCGCGACGATGCCGAGCGGCTGATTGCGGCAGGCATCACCAGCCGCGAAGAAGTGCTGCGCGTGACACGGGACTGAACGGGACGACGGCCCCACGCCACGGTGTTGCGTTGGCCGGGGAGCGGCTCGGGCTCGGGCTCGGAAGATGCTGCATTTTTGATAGCTACCAGCGCTTGATGCAAAAGCACTGGAGGCCAAAAACCCTCAAAAAACCTGCCATCCATCACTGCGCAAGCCGTCGGCTCATTCCTACAAAACCGCAGGCCCGTGGCCGCTGGAGGCTTGCGCGGCTTCTGTGAAGAATGCGGGCTATCGCCTCGTGTCGGGGCGCAGTGCAGGCACTGGCCCCGGCCCCGAACTCTCAGCCCCGATCCCGCCCCTCGCCCATGCAGTCTTCAACCCTCCCCACACTCCACCCCTGGCAGTTCTTTCGTGCCGGGGGGGTGGACCAGGTCATCATCCGCACCGGCGCTGACATTGCGCACCTGCCCGAACTGGACCAGAAACTGTGGGTGGCGCTGGCCTGCCCCACACGCGGCATCGAGTTCGATGAACGCACGCTGGACCTGATCGACACCGACCACGATGGCCGCATCCGGCCGCCTGAGCTGCTGGCGGCATGCGCCTGGGCCTGCGCCCAGTTGCACAACCCCGACGAATTGGCTCAGCCTGGCGACACCCTGGACATTGCTGCCATCAACGACACCACCGAGCAGGGTGCCGCGCTGGCCGGTGCTGCACGGCGCATTCTGACCCTGGCCGGGCACGAAGAGGCCCCGCGGATTGCCCTGGCCGATGTGCTGGCACGCAGCGAGCATCTGAGCTCCCAGCGCTTCAATGGCGATGGAATCATCACCACCGAAACGGCGCAGGACGACACGCTGGCGCGCGACGCCATCGAAAAAATCCTCCAGACGCAGGGCGGCACACCGCCTGCGGGCGAGAAGTCACTCCCTGGTATTGACCGCGCCCGCGCGCAAACATTCTTTTCGGATGTGGCGAAGTGGGGCGACTGGGCGGCGAGGGCACACGACGCATCCGCAGGGCGGGCGCTGGGCGAGCACACGCTGCAGGCCACACAGGCCATGAATGCCGTAGCGCAAAAGGTGGAAGACTTTTTTGCCCGCTGCCGCCTGGCCGCCTACGACCTGCGCGCCGCGACGGCGCTCAACCCTTCTCTGGAGGAATACACGGCCATGGCGGGCCATTTCTTGGACCTGTCGTCGGCCGACATCATCGCGCTGCCGCTCGCTCCCATCACACCGCAGCCGGTGCTGCCCCTCAAGGACGGCGTGAATCCCGCCTGGTCCACCGCGCTGCGCACCTTCCACGACCATGCCGTCGCCCCCTTGCTGGGCTCCGAGATCGAAGCATTGACGCAGGATGGTTGGCAAACCATCCGCAAGGCCCTGGCGCCGTGCCAACAATGGCTGTCCGACCGGCCCACCACATCGCTGAACGCCCTGGATGACGACGCCCTGCACCCGCTGCACACCAGCGACGCGCAGCAGCGCGTGATGGCACTGATTGCAGAGGACGAGGCAGAGCAGGCCCACAACGAGCACACGCAGCAGCTCGAAAAACTGCTGCGATTCAAGCGCGACTTGCTGCCGTTGCTCAACAACTTCGTGTCGTTCTCGGCGTTCTACCAGCGCCAGGGAGCGATCTTTCAGGCGGGCACGCTGTATCTGGATGCGCGCAGTTGCGACCTGACGGTGCAGGTGACTGACGCGACCCGGCACGCCAAGCTGGCCGGGCTGGCCAAGACCTATCTGGCGTACTGCGACTGCACGCGCAAAGGGCAAAAGAGGGGCATCGTGGCGGCGTTCACCGCGGGCGATGTGGACTTTCTTTTTGTGGGCCGCAATGGCGTGTTCTATGACCGCGACGGCATGGACTGGGATGCAACGATCACACGCATCATTGAAAACCCGACAAGCATCGGGCAAGCGTTTTTCTCGCCTTATAAAAAATTGGTCCGGCTGATTGAAGAGCAGGTCGCAAAGCGCGCGGCCGCTGGCGAGGCCCGCGCGCAAAAATCACTGGGGACCACAGCAGGCACGCTGGCGAACACCCAACGTGAAACCGCCAGCACCACGGCAGGCGCACTCACCCCAGGCACCGTGCGCCGCACCGATGTGGGGACCGTGGCCGCCATCGGCGTGGCCCTGGGCAGCATCAGTGCCGTTATGGTGGGCATCTTCGCCAAGTTTGTGGACCTGGGGGTCTGGATTCCGCTGGGCCTGATGGGCATCGTTTTGGCGATTTCCGGCCCCAGCATGCTGATTGCGTGGCTCAAGCTACGCCAGCGCAGCCTGGGGCCCATTCTCGATGCGAGCGGCTGGGCCATCAATGGACGCATGCGCATCAACACCCGCCTGGGTGGTTCGCTGTCGCAAACAGCCAAGGTGCCGGCCAACGCCAGGCGCTCGCTGCAGGACCCGTTTGCGGAATCCAGGGCACCGATCTGGTGGAGCCTGGGAACGATCGTGGTGCTGGTGATATTGGCCCTCACCGCATGGCGATTGCAGTGGCTGGACCGCTGGGTAGCCCCTGCCGCGCCAAGCGCAACAGCAGTTCAGGCCCACACCACACCAGAGGTGCCTGCAGCGCCGCAGCCCACGGCCAGCGATGCGGCGTCGTCCGCCCGCTGATTGCGGCCTCCGCCACCCCAGCGACGCCAGGTAGGCACCACGTCAAAGCGGTGCTCAAAGGCACCGCAGTGATGTGGCGAATGCGGCCGACGTGGCGACGGATTTACCGAATCTGCAAAGCAGGTGGGCGTGCAACAGGCCCCACAGCCAATACGGAGGCGGCAGCGTCTCTGAAGGTCGTCTGCACCGGCGCACCATCTTGGAGCTTAAACTGGCTCACCGCGCTGGTCAGCTGGTGCGCTTGCTCTCGCAATGACTCAGAGGCTGCGGTGGACTCTTCCACCAGCGCGGCATTTTGCTGCGTCATCTGGTCGAGCTGACTTACCGACTGGCTGATCTGGCCGATGTTGTCGCTCTGCTCGGCCGACGAGGCCGTGATCTCGGCAATGATGTCGGAGACGCGGCGCACGCTGCTCACGATCTCGTTCATGGTTTGGCCCGCCTGAGAAACCAGACGCGAACCGTCTTCCACACGCTCTACGGAAGAGCCAATCAGGCCCTTGATCTCTTTGGCCGCCTCAGCACTGCGTTGTGCGAGGTTACGCACCTCACTGGCCACCACCGCAAACCCACGGCCCTGCTCACCCGCACGCGCGGCCTCCACGGCGGCATTGAGCGCAAGGATGTTGGTCTGGAATGCGATGGAATCAATCACGCCCGTGATGTCGGCAATCTTGCGCGAACTGGTCGTGATCTGGTCCATGGTGGTCACCACCTGCGACACCACGGCGCCACCACGTGCAGCCACCTCGGCGGCCGACGAAGCAAAGTCGCTGGCCTGGCGCGACGACTGGGCACTTTGCTGCACGGTGCCGGTGAGCAACTCCATGGAGGAGGCCGTTTCTTCCAGATTGGCGGCCGTCTGCTCGGTGCGGTGGCTCAGGTCATGGTTGCCGCTGGCGATTTCGCCACTGGCGGTGGAAATGTTGCCCGCCGCGTCCTGCACCTGGCGCACCAAGCCGCGCAAGGCGTCCTGCATGCGCCCCATGGCCGACACCAGCTGGCCCACTTCGTCCTGGTTCATCGGCTCCACGTCGCGAGAGAGGTCGCCGCTGGCAATCCGCTCCGCCAGTTCTTGTGCCTGACCGAGGGATTTTGTGATGGAACGCACGCTGAAGAACGTGAGCGGGATCAGCACCGCCAGCCCCAGCACCAGCCCAATCCCAATCAATGCCGACATGGTGGAGGTGCGTGATTCGACGCCTGCTCGGGCCTCATCCATGCGCGTGCGGGCCGATGCTGCCAGGCTGGAAAAGAGCTTGTCAGTGGCCTCCATATGCACCTTGAGGCGGTCCGCATAGGCGCCGCCGCCCGCGCCATCGAGTTGCGCGCCCTCGATCTTCTCGAAGATGGGGGAAATGCCGGTTTCGTACTGCTTGAGCTCGTCCAGGGATTTGTCGATGGACGCGACAAACTCCGCATCGCTCGATTGCACCTGGCGCACATCGGTCAAGCTCTTGCGCAGCGCTGCCAGCGTCTTCGCCCAGGTTTCTCGCAAGGTGGACACTTCCACCGAGTTGTTGAAGTTGATGATGATGTCTTTTTCGGTCCGGCGCAGCTCCCCCAGGGTCGTGCGCAGGTCAGACATGTCTGTGAGGGTCTGCACCCGCTGCGAGAACAGCTCCTGCAGCGTGCCTCGGGTGCGGTCCAGGGCCACGTAGCCCATGGCGCCGATCACCACGAGAAGAATCAGCGAAAAAATGGTTCCGAAGTAAAGACGTGTGCGGATCGAGAAACGGCCGAGAGCATTCATGGCTCTTCCTTACATTTTTTAACAGACAACTCAGCATAGCAAATTTAGTGCCACAGCCCACGCCCGACCTTCTGAGCCGGGAGTGGGCGGGACTATAGAGCGCGCTTTGTGGTCCGATGCACAGGGTAAGCACGGGCCCCGTGCCCTGTTGCAGGCAATCCCCGGGGCCAGTAGCTGTGCTTATCGCGCCGCGCTTACACCGGTTTGAGCGGAATGTACAACTCGCCGCCGCCCCGCTGGAATTCCACCGCCTTGGTCTGCATTCCCTCAGCCAATGCCTCGGCCTCGGCCACGCCCTTTTGCTTTGCGAAGTCGCGCACTTCCTGGGTGATCTTCATCGAGCAGAACTTGGGCCCGCACATGGAGCAGAAATGCGCCACTTTGGCCGAGTCCTTGGGCAGGGTTTCGTCGTGGTATTCCTTGGCCGTCTCGGGGTCCAGGCCCAGGTTGAACTGGTCCTGCCAGCGGAAGTCGAAGCGCGCCTGGCTCAGGGCGTCGTCGCGCGAGCGGGCGCCCGGGTGGCCCTTGGCCACATCGGCGGCGTGCGCGGCGATCTTATAGGCAATGATCCCTTGCTTGACGTCGTCACGGTCGGGCAGGCCCAGGTGCTCTTTCGGAGTCACGTAGCACAGCATGGCCGTGCCCATCCAGCCGATCATGGCGGCGCCGATGGCGCTGGCAATGTGGTCGTAGCCGGGCGCGATGTCGATGGTCAGCGGGCCCAGGGTGTAGAACGGCGCCTCGTGGCAGGTCTTGAGCTGCTCGGTCATGTTGGCCTGGATCATGTGCATGGGCACGTGGCCGGGGCCTTCGATCATGGTCTGCACGTCCTGCTTCCAGGCCACCTGGGTCAGCTCGCCCAGCGTGTGCAGCTCGGCAAATTGGGCTTCGTCGTTGGCGTCCGATGCGCAGCCGGGGCGCAGGCCATCGCCCAGGCTGAACGACACGTCGTACGACTTCATGATGTCGCAAATGTCCTCGAAATGCTCGTACAGGAAGCTCTCCTTGTGGTGCGCCATGCACCACTTGGCCATGATGGAGCCGCCACGCGAGACGATGCCTGTGCGCCGCTGCGCCGTGAGGTGGATGTAGGCCAGGCGCACGCCCGCGTGGATGGTGAAGTAGTCCACTCCCTGCTCGGCCTGCTCGATCAGCGTGTCGCGGAAGATGGCCCAGGTCAGGTCCTCGGCCACGCCGCCCACTTTTTCCAGCGCCTGGTAGATCGGCACGGTGCCAATCGGCACGGGCGAGTTGCGCACGATCCAGTCGCGCGTGGTGTGGATGTTCTTGCCGGTCGAGAGGTCCATCACGTTGTCGGCACCCCAGCGGATCGCCCAGACCAGCTTTTCGACTTCTTCTTCAATGCTCGACGTGACGGCCGAGTTGCCGATGTTGGCGTTGATCTTGACCAGGAAGTTGCGGCCAATCGCCATCGGCTCCACCTCGGGGTGGTTGATGTTGGCGGGGATGATGGCGCGGCCCCGGGCCACTTCGTCGCGCACGAATTCGGGCGTGATGATGCGCGGGATGCTCGCGCCCATGGGGTTGCCCATCAGGCGCTGCTCACGGCCAGCGTCGGCCAGGTACTGCTCCATCCACTCGCGCTTGCCGTTTTCGCGGATCGCGACGTATTCCATCTCGGGGGTGATGATGCCCTTCTTGGCGTAATGCATCTGCGTGACATTCGCACCACTCTTGGCGCGCAGCGGCTTGCGTTGCAACGCGGCGGCTTCGGCACGCAACTGGGCCAGGCGCGTGGCATCTTCGCTCTTTTGCCCATCGTCCAGCGCCACGGGCGCGCGGCCTTCGTAGTGCTCCACGTCACCACGGCCAGTGATCCAGCCACCGCGCACGCTGGCCAGGCCCTGGCGCACGTCAATGACGGCATTCGGGTCGGTGTAAGGGCCCGAGGTGTCGTACACGCTGACCAACTCACCGTTGGTCAGCGCAATGTCCCGCACCGGCACGCGCAGGTCAGAGTGCAGTTGGCCGGGGATGTAGACCTTGCGTGATGCGGGAAAAGGCTCTCGGGTGCGCGCGAGCAGCTCGGCAAATTTTTCGGCGCTGGCCAGTGGGATGTGGGGGTCGGGGGCATTCATGGGGCAGGTCTCCTGGTTCCGGTGGCAAGGGGGTCTGCTCCGGAATGGACCTGTGCGCCCCCTGGTGCAGCACGTCACAGCGCCTGGGGCATGGCGTGCCAGCAAGAACTGCGGGCACGGGGACAAGGAGGTCGGCTCTTCTTCCGCCGGTATGAACCGGATCAAGTTCGTCGGGTTCGCAAGGCCTGCTGAATTTCTTCAGCGGCCTCGCATCTCAGCGCTTACGCACACCCCGGAGCAGGCGCCAGTATAGGCCACAGCCTGGGCCCAAGCGGCCCGCTGGTGCTGCGCACCCACACACAAGAACACCGCCGCCTAGGCAAGCCGTCCGATGAGAATCACGGCGAAGAAGAACACGCCCGCAATCACAGTCCATTTGAGAACGATGAAACCGAAGCGTTTATAGCGGGGTTGCCCTGTGCCCGCGTAAAAAGCAAATGACACCGCCGCCGTGAGCAACAGCAGCATGGCGAGCCAGCGAAATATCAGCATGGCAACACCACACGCCGCGCGCCGCTTACCACGCGCGCACCGGCTGCGCGAAACCACCCGGGGCCTCGCGGGTATCCTCAAACGTGACCACTTCCCAAGCGTCTCGCTGGGCCAGCAGCTCCCGCAAGAGCAGGTTGTTCATGGCGTGACCCGACCGAAACGCGCTGTAGGCAGCCAAAAGGGGTTTGCCAATCAGGTAGAGGTCTCCCATGGCATCCAGAATTTTGTGTTTGACGAACTCGTCGTCATAACGCAAGCCATCGCTGTTGAGCACCTTGTAATCGTCCATCACGATGGCGTTGTCGAGCCCACCGCCCAGCGCCAAACCGTGCGACCGCATCATCTCCACATCGCGCGTGAAACCGAAGGTACGTGCACGGGCAATGTCGCGGCTGTAGTTGCCTTTGCCCATATCGAACTCCACGCGTTGCCCCGTCGAATCCACTGCCGGATGGTCGAAATCAATTTCAAAGCTGAGTTTGTAGCCGTGGTAGGGCACGAGCCGTGCCCACTTGACCGCAGCCCCTTCGCCTTCGCGCACCTCGACGGGCCGGGTGACGCGGATAAAACGCTTGGGCGCGTTCTGCAACTCCACTCCCGCACTTTGCAGCAGAAACACGAACGATGCAGACGACCCGTCCAGAATCGGCACCTCTTCGGCCGTGATGTCTACATAGAGATTGTCAATGCCAAGACCCGCACAGGCCGACATCAGATGCTCGACCGTATGCACCTTGGCGCTGCCTACGGAGATGGTCGATGCCAGCCGCGTGTCTGTCACCGCCTCGGCGCGTATGGGGATGTCCACCGGCTCAGGCAAATCGACCCGGCGGAACACGATGCCCGTATCCGGCTGTGCAGGCCTCAAGGTCAGTTCGACCCGCTGGCCGCTATGCAGCCCGACGCCTACGGCCCGGGTCAGTGTCTTGAGAGTGCGTTGCTGGAGCATTTGCGTATTTTAGTTTCTGTGGCCCTGGCACGCACTGCAACGCGCTCTCGTCCCCAGCTTCTGGCTTCATGAGGCCAGACGCTTTTGATATCGCGGGGTGTCACGTTTGTACTTACTGCGTTCAAAGCCCTCTTCAGCGCACAATCAGTCGGCGGTGGATGGTATCGAATGCAGTGCGCTGCACACCACATCCACGCCGCAGCCTTGCGCCCACTGAACTCACACACACCTCAAACTACAGACCGGCCCCCTGCCGGAAACCCCATGAGCAAACTCAGCTTCAAAATGAAAATCATGCTCATGATCGGCGCGGCGCTTGCGGCGCTGTTGATCATGTCCGTCGCATCGCTGGTCCAGGAGCGACGACTGATCACGGACTCGCGCAAGGACATGCTGACCACAGCGGTGCAATCTGCGCGCAGCATCGTGGCGGCCTACCAGGCCAAGGCCGCCAGCGGTGCCATGCCCCAGGAAGAAGCGCAAAAGGCAGCCAAAGATGCCCTGCGCATCGCCCGCTATGGAGGCGCTGATGGCAAAACCGAGTACTTTTACATCTGGACTACCGAGGGTGTCGGCGTTATGCACCCCTTCAAGACCGAGTGGGACGGGCAGGACATGCTCGGCAAGGTCAAGGATGGTTCCGGGGTAGACATCATCGGAATGCTTGTCAACAGCATGCGCAGCAGCAAGGACGGCACGGCCTTTGTGCCGACGATGTTCGCCCGCCCCGGGCAACAGACTGCGGTGCCCAAGCTGCAATACATCATCAAGGTGGACGGCTGGAACTGGATGGTGGGCTCGGGGCTGTATACCGACGACGTGGATGTCCTGCTGCGCAAGGCATTGATTTCGCGCCTCGCATTGGTGGCTGTGGTCTTTCTCGTGGTGGGGATCATTGGCTGGTTCGTGTCGCGGTCCGTACTGCGCCAGATAGGGGGAGAACCGGCAGACGCCATCGCCATCATGTCTGAAGTGGCCGAGGGCAACCTGGACGCCCCCATTCCCGACGCGTACCCTGGCTCAATGCTCGATGGCCTGGCACACATGGTGACCTCGCTGCGGCGCCTGGTGACCGACGTGCGATCGGCCACCGACAGCATTGCCACGGCATCCACCGAAATTGCACAAGGCAACAACGATCTGGCGCACCGCACAGAAGACACGGCCAGCAATCTACAAACCACGGCCAGCAGCATGGAGGAGCTCACCAGCACCGTCAAGCAGACATCGGAATCCGCACACACGGCCAATCAAATGGCAACCACAGCCGCCGAAGTCGCAGCGCGCGGGGGCCAGGTGGTGGCGCAGGTCGTGTCCACCATGCAGGACATCAATGCCAGCAGCAAAAAGATCAGCGACATCATTGGGGTGATCGACGGCATCGCCTTTCAGACCAACATCCTGGCATTGAATGCAGCCGTGGAAGCGGCCCGCGCCGGCGAACAAGGCCGGGGGTTTGCCGTGGTAGCCAGTGAAGTGCGCAGCCTTGCCGGCCGCAGTGCAGATGCGGCCAAGGAGATCAAGGCGCTGATCGGTGCGTCTGTCGAAAAGGTCGAGTCCGGCACGCAACTGGTAGGCAATGCAGGCGCCACCATGACAGAGATCGTCGCCAGCGTGCAAAAGGTGACCGACATCATTGGCGAAATCCGCGCGGCAACTTCTGAACAGAGCCAGGGCATTGCCCAGGTCAACACGGCCGTGAACCAACTCGATCAGATGACGCAGCAGAACTCAGCGCTCGTGGAAGAGTCCACCGCCGCAGCCGACAGCCTGCGCGAGCAGGCTGTCAAACTCACCGAGGTGGTGGCGCTGTTCCGCGTCAACGGCAGTAGCAGCACAAACAAAAGAACCACGGCGCCAGCGATGGCCGTCGCCCACCGGCCAGTGCCGGGCCCGACACCAAGACCAACTGCAAACCCCGTTGTTCGCGCCACGTCCCCGCGCCCGGCACTGGGCAAGGCGCCTGGACCTGGGAAGCCCCCTGCGGCGCGGCCAACGCCTGCAGCCAGGCCCCCGGCCGCGGCTTTACCCAGCGCGACAAGCCGTTCCCCAAAATCGACATCCGACAACAACGATGATTGGGAATCGTTTTGAGCTGGTAAGCGCGTAAAGCGACATGGCGATCGCTGGCATGAGCACCTTGGGGCCCTTCTGCCGCCATCGCCCCCTCTCACTGCCCCATAAAAGAAGCCCTGCCAACATACGCTGACAGGGCTTCTTCTTTTTATACAGGCCAGGCGATTCACCCGTGGGGGCATCGCCCGGCCTGCTATGCAGGAATCAATCGGCCTGCTTGCGCAAGAAGGCGGGGATCTCCAGATCGTCCATGCCACCAGAAGACAAAGCGTCCACACGGGCAGCGGCCTGGGTGCGGTTGGTACGCCAGACGCTGGGCACTGACATGCTGCCGTAATCAGCTTGCGTGGTGCCCGCGTGGCCACCTTGCACGCCCATGGCAGAGCCCATCACGCCCACGCCAGTCACAGGCATCTGGTAGGCGATGTTGTCAGTGCCGGTGCGCAGACCGCCCTGCACCACCGAGATGGGCTGACGGCGTGCGTTCTGGCGCGACAAGCCCGTGGCCACCACCGTCACGCGAATCTCCTCGCCCAAGGTTTCGTCATACGCAGCGCCAAAGATCACATGCGCATCCGTTGATGCGTACGCATTGATCGTATTCATGGCCTGGCGCGACTCGGACAGCTTGAGGCTACCCTTGCTGGCCGTGACCAGCACCAGCACGCCCTTCGCGCCCGACAGGTCGATCCCTTCCAGCAGCGGGCAGGCAATGGCTTGCTCAGCAGCGATGCGTGCGCGGTCCGGGCCGCTGGCGGTGGCGGTGCCCATCATGGCCTTGCCGGGCTCGCCCATCACGGTGCGAACGTCTTCGAAGTCGACGTTCACCTGGCCGTATTCGTTGATGATTTCAGCGATGCCGCCGACAGCGTTCTTGAGCACATCATTGGCGTGCGCGAAAGCTTCGTCCTGGGTGATGTCATCACCCAACACATCCAGCAGCTTTTCGTTGAGCACAACGATCAGCGAATCGACGTTGGCTTCCAGCTCGGCCAGGCCGTCGTCGGCGTTCTTCATGCGGCGGCCGCCCTCCCAATCGAAAGGCTTGGTGACCACGCCCACGGTCAGAATGCCCATCTCTTTGGCAACGCGAGCGATCACAGGCGCGGCGCCCGTGCCCGTGCCGCCACCCATGCCAGCCGTGATGAACAACATGTGCGCACCCTGGATGGCGTCGCGGATGTCTTCCACGGCAGCTTCGGCGGCATCGCGCGCCTTCTCGGGCTTGCCGCCTGCACCCAGGCCGCTGCCACCGAGCTGAATGACACGGTGGGCAGAGCTGCGCGTCAGTGCTTGCGCGTCGGTGTTGGCGCTGACAAATTCCACGCCTTGCACGCTGCGGGCAATCATGTGTTCAACGGCGTTGCTGCCGCCGCCGCCCACGCCGATCACCTTGATCTGCGTGCCCTGGTTGAATTCTTCGGCTTCGATCATTTCGATGGTCATCTTGGAGCTCCTGTTTCTAGATTCGTACGCAATTGCCAATTGGAAAAAATGGGGAATTCAATCGTTCGACAGCATGGCGGCCCTGTGCATCGCCATCGCTCTCGGGGTGTCTTGGGAGGACTTCCGCGGGCAAGCCAAAGAGGGTGTGCCATGGTCAGAAATTCCCCACAATGAAGTCCTTGAACCGCCCGAACGCCGTCTTCATGGAGCCGCTTTTTTGCGCCACCTTGAAGCCACGCAGGCGCGCCAAGCGCGCTTCTTCGAGCAAACCCATCACAGTAGCAGCTCTGGGCTGGGCCACCATGTCAGACAAAGCGCTGGAATACTTTGGAATGCCACGGCGCACAGGCTTGAGGAAGATATCCTCGCCCAGTTCGATCATGCCGGGCATGACCGAACTGCCGCCCGTGAGCACGATGCCCGATGACAGCACTTCCTCGTAGCCCGACTCGCGCACCACCTGCTGCACCAGCGAGAAGATCTCCTCCACACGTGGCTCAATCACACCGGCCAGTGCCTGCTTGCTCAACATGCGCGGGCTGCGGTCGCCCAAGCCCGGCACTTCCACCTGCGCCTCGGGGTCGGCCAGCAGCTGCTTGGCGTAACCGCTCTCCACCTTGATGTCTTCGGCGTCTTTGGTCGGCGTGCGCAGCGCCATGGCGATGTCGCTGGTGATGAGATCGCCCGCAATCGGGATCACCGCCGTGTGGCGAATGGCCCCCCCGGTGAAAATCGCCACATCGGTCGTGCCGGCGCCAATGTCGACCAACACCACCCCCAGTTCGCGCTCGTCGTCGGTCAACACTGCCTGGCTGCTGGCCAGCGGGTTGAGCATGAGTTGCTCCACCTCGAGACCGCAGCGGCGCACACACTTGATGATGTTCTCGGCAGCGCTCTGGGCGCCGGTCACGATGTGGATCTTGGCCTCCAGCCGGATGCCGCTCATGCCGATGGGCTCTTTCACGTCCTGTCCGTCGATCACGAACTCTTGCGGCTCCACCAACAGCAGGCGCTGGTCGCTACTGATGTTGATGGCCTTGGCCGTCTCGACCACACGGGCCACATCGGCAGAGGTGACTTCCTTGTCCTTCACCGCCACCATGCCGCTGGAATTGAGCCCACGGATATGGCTGCCAGTGATGCCGGTGTACACACGCTGGATCTTGCAGTCGGCCATCAGCTCGGCCTCTTTGAGCGCCTGCTGAATGCTCTGCACCGTGGCGTCGATGTTGACCACCACACCCCGCTTGAGACCATTGCTGGGGGCCACCCCCAGGCCTGCGAGCTTGAGCTCACCGTTGGGCAGAACCTCGGCCACGACGGCCATGACCTTGGCCGTGCCGATATCCAGCCCCACCACGACATCTTTGTATTCTCTTGCCATATCAGTCCCTGCCCTTCTCTGTTCTGTCCTGCTGCACCACGGTGTGCACCCGTCGCTGAATGTTCTGTGTCATGCCGTCACCTTCTGCGCGGCGCTGGGGCCGGCTTGGTGGCATTGGCACTCACGGTAGTCACCCCACGCATTTGCAGCGCATACCCCCCGGTGTGTCGCAAATCTGCGGACTCCAGCGCATCGACACGCCGCCCATACTGCGCAGCGACCTGCGTCAGTGTCCGCACAAAACGTTTGGTGCGCTGGAGCAGCTCCTGCTCATCCCCCCCACCAAGCTCCACCACGGCTTCACTATCGAGCGTGGCGCGCCAGCCCCCCCGCCCCGTCAACTGCAACTCGGCCAGCTCCAACCCCAGGGGCTTGAACACGGGCGCCAGCACGCCATACATATGCAGCACCTCGGCAGAGCTTCCGGCCGGTCCTGTAAGACGCGGCAAACCCTCTTGCTCCACGTCGTCCACATTGGCCTCGAACACCTCGCCATGGCTGTTGACCAAGGCCGACCCGGTGTCGGGGCCCCAATAGGCCACGGCATCCTGCTCCTGCAGCAACACCCGCAAGCCCCCCGGATACTCGCGCCGCACCTGGGCCCGGCGAACCCAGGGCACTTGCTCAAAGGCCTCGCGCGCGGCGCCCAGGTCCACCGAGAAAAAATTACCGGTGAGATGAGGCCCCACGTTGGCCCGCAGCGTCACCGCGTTGTTGTGCACCAGGTCGCCATCCACCACGATGCGGGCAATTGCAAAACCCGGGTAGCGAAACACCCACCAGGCACCGGCTGCCAACACCAGCGCGGCACAGCCCACGAACAGGACCGAGGCGGTCATGTTCATGAGCTTGACGTCCAGTGGCGCTGGCAGGGTGTTGCTCATGCGTGAGCGCCTCCCGCGGGTGCGGCCGCAGCATCTACAGCAGCGACGGCACCGACAGCAGTGTCGAGCGCAGCGGCCGCCACCAGGCCCACACACAGGTCCTCATAGCTGATGCCGGCCGCCCGTGCGGACATGGGCACCAACGAATGCCCGGTCATGCCCGGGGAGGTGTTCATCTCCAGCAAAAACGGCTTGCGGTCGCTCGCTCGGATCATGAGATCGGCCCGGCCCCAACCCCGGCAACCCAGCGTGCGGTAGGACTCCAGCACGATGCGTTGGATCTCGCGCTCCTCGGCCTCGGGCAGGCCGCTCGGGCACTGGTACTTCACATCGTCGGTGAAGTACTTGTTCTGGTAGTCGTACGCGCCATCGGGGGCAGCAATGCGGATCACCGGCAGCGCGCGCGCGTTGGCCCCCTGGCCGACCACCGGGCAGGTCACTTCCTCGCCGTCGATGAATTCCTCGCACAGCACATCGGGGTCGTAGCGGGCGGACAGGGTCACCGCGTCCTGCATGTCTGAATAGCCGCGCACTTTGGTCACACCAATGGACGAGCCTTCGCGCGGTGGCTTGACGATCAACGGCAGGCCGAGCTCGTCAGGCACAAGGCGCACCACCTCACGCTGCTGGCGATCCGGCGCGAGCCAGACATAACGCGGCGTGGGCAGACCCTCAGCCGTCCAGACACGCTTGGTCATGACCTTGTCCATGGCAATGGCCGACGCCATCACGCCCGAGCCGGTGTAGGGGATGTGCAGCAACTCCAGCGCCCCCTGCACCGTGCCATCCTCACCGTGGCGGCCGTGCAAGGCGATGAAACACCGCGCGTAGCCATCACGCTTCAAATCACTCAGGTTGTTGTGTGCGGGATCAAATGCGTGTGCATCCACACCGCGCGAACGCAGCGCCTCCAACACGCCACGGCCCGACATCAGCGACACCTCGCGCTCCGCCGATTCGCCGCCCATCAGCACGGCCACCTTGCCCAGTGCCTTCACGTCAATGTTTGAGTCAAAAAGGCTCATTGCGCAATCTCCTCAAGCGCTTTTAGCTCACTATTTTGTAGCATATCAACCACCTTGCCAGGCACGGCACCAATGGAGCCAGCGCCCATACACATCACCACATCCCCGTCACGCGCGTTGTCGGCAATGGCCTGAGGCAGGTCCATCACGCTGTCCACAAACACGGGCTCCACGCGGCCCGCCACGCGCAGAGCGCGCGCCAGCGATCGGCCGTCGGCCGCCACCACCGGGGCCTCGCCCGCCGCATACACCTCGGTCAGCAGAACCGCATCGGCGTTACCGATGACTTTCACGAAGTCTTCAAAGCAGTCGCGCGTGCGGCTGTACCGATGGGGCTGGAACGCCAACACCAGGCGCCGCCCAGGGAACGCGCCCCGCGCCGCAGCCAGCGTGGCGGCCATCTCCACGGGGTGGTGGCCGTAGTCGTCGATCACGGTGAAGCGGCCTCCGCCCTTGGCTGGCAAGTCGCCATACCGCTGAAAACGCCGGCCCACGCCCTTGAAGCCCGAGAGCGCACGCTGTACCGCTTCGTCCGGGATGTTCAGTTCCACCGCCACGGCAATGGCCGACAGCGCGTTGAGCACGTTGTGTTCGCCCGCGAGGTTGAGCACGACGTCCATATCGGGCAGCGTGACGCCATTGCGTCGCTGCACGGTGAAGTGCATCTGCCCGGCTTCGGCGCGCACGTTGATGGCGCGCACCTGCGCGTCTTCCGAAAAGCCGTAACTCGTGATGGGGCAGGTCACGCTTTGCAAAATGTCGCGCACGGCCGGGCTGTCGACGCACAGCACCGCTGTGCCATAAAACGGCATGCGGTGCAGAAAGTCGACAAACGCGCCTTTGAGCCGGCCAAAGTCGTGGCCGTACGTTTCCATGTGGTCGGCATCGATGTTGGTCACCACGGCCATCACGGGCAGCAGGTTCAAAAACGAGGCGTCGGACTCGTCGGCCTCCACCACGATGTAGTCGCCGCTGCCCAGCTTGGCGTTGGCACCGGCGCTGTTCAGGCGCCCGCCAATCACAAAGGTGGGGTCCAGCCCCGCCTCGGCCAGCACACTGGTTACCAGGCTGGTGGTCGTGGTCTTGCCATGCGTCCCGGCAATCGCAATGCCTTGCTTGAGGCGCATCAGCTCAGCCAGCATGAGCGCACGCGGCACGACCGGAATTTTCTTGTCGCGCGCGGCCAACACCTCGGGGTTGTCCGCCGTCACAGCGGTCGATGTGACCACCGCGTCCGCACCGTCGATGTGCGCCGCCGCGTGGCCCAGGCAGGTCTTGATGCCCAGGCCTTGCAGACGACGCAGCGTGGCGCTATCGGCCAGGTCAGAGCCCGAGATGCGGTAGCCCAGGTTGAACAGCACTTCGGCGATGCCGCTCATGCCAGCCCCGCCCACGCCGACAAAGTGAATGTGACGAATGGCGTGCTTCATGGTGCAAGCTCCTCACAGGCGGTCACCACTTCACGGGTGGCATTTATTTTTTGCATGTTTTTGGCCTTAAGCGCTTTATCCACAAGCGCAGGGCGCTCCATATTCAATAGCATCTGCGCCAACCTTTGTGGCGACAGATCACGTTGTTGCACCAGCCAGCCGCCGCCCGCGTCCACGAGGAACTGCGCATTGGAGGTCTGGTGGTCATCCACCGCCGAAGGGAACGGCACAAACACGGCGGCAGCGCCCACAGCGGCGATTTCGGTCACTGTGCTAGCGCCAGCGCGGCAGACAATGACGTCGGCCGCAGCAAACGCGCTGGCCGTGTCGTCGATAAAAGGTGTGAGTTCGGCCTCGACACCCGCAGCGGCGTAGTGGGCGCGCAGCGCGTCGATCTGAGTCGCGCCGCTTTGGTGGATCACCTGCGGGCGGTTTTCAGCAGGCATCAGTGCCACGGCCTGGGGCACGATCTCATTGAGCGCGCGGGCGCCCAGGCTGCCCCCCACCACCAGCAGACGCAGCGGGCCGGAGCGCCCGGCAAACCGCACCTGCGGGCCGGGTTGCTGCGTGAAAGGCGTGCGCAGTGGGTTGCCCACCCACTGGCCTTTCTTGAAGACATCGGGGAAGGCCGTGAACACCCGGTCTGCCACACCGGCCAGCACCTTGTTCGCCATGCCCGCCACCGAATTTTGCTCATGCAGAACCAAGGGCTTGCCCGCAAGCACCGCCATCATCCCGCCGGGAAAGCTGATGTAGCCCCCCAGGCCCACCACCACATCAGGCTTCACGCGGCGCACGACCTGCAGCGCCTGCCAGAAGGCCCGCAAAAGGCGCAGCGGCAACAGCGCCAACGCCGGGATGCCCTTGCCGCGCACGCCCGAGAAATCGATCAACTCCAGCGCAAAGCCGTGTGCGGGCACGATGCGCGACTCCATGCTGGCGGGCGCCCCCAACCAGTGCACATGCCAGCCGCGTGCGCGCAGCGCTTCGGCCACAGCAAGGCCAGGAAAGATATGGCCGCCGGTGCCGCCCGCCATGATGAGCGCGACTTTCTGGCTCATACGCGGCCTCCGCGCATCGAATGCTGCGCATTCAGCAACACTGACGCGTTGCCGTGGTTTTGAGGAAAAAAGCGCCTCATACGCGGCCTCCGCGCACCGCATGCTGCGCATTCGGCAGCGCTGACGCGCTGCAGTGGCTTGTTTTGGGGAAACAAACACCTCATACGCGGCCTCCGCGCATGAGGTGTTTGTTTTCATAATCCACACGCAGCACGATGGCCAGGGTGACGAGGTTCATCAGGATCGCCGAGCCGCCAAAACTCATCAGGGGCAGCGTCAGACCCTTGGTCGGAAGCGCGCCCAGGTTCACGCCCATGTTGATGAAGGCCTGGAAACCGATCCAGATCGCTACGCCTTGGGCCACCAAGCCCGAGAAGACGCGGTCCAGCGCGATGGCCTGGCGGCCGATGTGCATGATGCGGCGCGTCATCCACAGGAACAGCACGATCAACACCAGCACGCCCACCAGCCCAAACTCCTCGCCAATGACGGCCAACAGAAAGTCGGTGTGCGCCTCGGGCAGCCAATGCAGTTTTTCGACGCTGCCCCCCAGGCCCACGCCAAAAATCTCGCCACGCCCGATGGCGATCAACGAGTGCGACAGCTGATAGCCCTTGCCCAGCGCGTGTTGTTCACTGAACGGGTCCAGGTAAGCAAACACACGCTCGCGCCGCCAAGGCGAGCTGGCGATCATCAAGGCAAAGGCGCCCATCAGCACCCCGGCGATCAGAAAGAACATGCGCGCGTTCACACCGCCCAGAAACAAAATGCCCATGGCGATCACGGCCACCACCATGAAGGCCCCCATGTCGGGCTCGGCCAGCAGCAACACACCGACGATGGCCACCGCAGCGCCCATCGGCAGCACGGCGCGGAAGAACCGCTCCTTGACCTCCATCTTGCGCACCATGTAATCGGCGGCATAGATGAGAACTGCCAACTTGGCCACCTCGGACGGCTGGAACCCGATAGGCCCGATGGCCAGCCAGCGGCGCGCACCATTGACCACCTTGCCCACCCCAGGCACCAGCACCGCCACCAGCATGAGCAAAGCGACGACGAACAGCCAGGGCGCGACGCGTTCCCACAGCACCATGGGCACCTGGAACACCAGCAGAGCCGCCACAAAACCAACCACCAGATACAAGGCGTGGCGGGTCAGGAAATGGGTGGACGCGTAATTGGCAAAACGGGGGTTGTCCGGCATGGCAATCGATGCGGAATACACCATCACCAACCCCCAGGCCAGCAGCGCCACCACCACCCATAGCAGCGCCTGATCAAACCCCAGCACGCTGGCCGGTGTGCTCGACGAGCGGCGGTATTCCATGCCCCCCACCCGCACGGGCAACACGTCGGCAGCCTTGCCAGGCAGGCCGCCAAACCAGCTCGACATCCGCTGAAAACGCTGCCCCAGGCGGTGCATCCATGCGGTCATGCCAACCCCTCTGCCGACTGACCTGCTTCGTCGGCCAAGGCGCGCACGGTGTCGCAAAACACCTGAGCGCGGTGCTCATAGCCCGTGAACATGTCAAAGCTGGCGCAGGCCGGTGACATCAATACGGCGTCACCGACATGGGCCCGCTGCGCAGCCAAACCAACCGCTTCCGGCAGGGTCTCGGCGTTGAGCAGCACCACCCCGGCCTCTTGCAATGCCGCATGAATGAGCGGCGCATCGCGACCGATCAGCACCACCGCGCGGGCATGGCGAGCGACTGGCGGGGCCAGCGGCGCAAAGTCCTGGCCTTTACCGTCGCCCCCCAAAATGACGACCAGGCGGCGCTCGGCCCCCAGCCCTGTGAGGGCGGCCACCGTGGCACCGACGTTCGTGCCTTTGCTGTCGTCAAAATACTCCACGCCGTTGACCACTGCCACGGGCTCTACACGGTGCGGCTCGCCCCGGTATTCGCGCAGGCCATACAACATCGAGGCCAACGAGGCCCCCGTTGCCGAGGCCAGCGCCAAGGCAGCCAGGGCATTGACGGCGTTGTGCCGCCCCCGGATGCGCAAGGCGTCTGCGGGCATCAGGCGCTGGATGTGCAAGTCATCCTGCGCCTCTTGGCGGCCGCGCTTGCGTGTTTCGTCGGCATCCATGGCGCGTACCAACCAGGGCATGCCGCTGACGGTTTCAATGCCAAAGTCACCCGGGCGCGTCGGCATGTCCCCGCCAAAGGTGACATGGGTACGCACCAGCGGTTTTTGCAGCTTGACCTTGATGGGCGGCGGCAACATCTTCATCACCGCATCGTCTTCGCGGTTCAGCACCATGAGACCCGTTTCGCCAAAAACGCGCGCCTTGGCTGCGGCATAGGCGTCGATATTGCCGTGCCAGTCGAGGTGGTCTTGGGTGATGTTGAGCACCGCTGCGGCAGTGGGTTCGAAGCCGGTGACACCGTCGAGCTGAAAACTCGACAGCTCCAGCACCCACACGTCAGGCAGCGTGTCGGCGTCCAGATGGGCGGCCAGCGTGTCCAGCAATGTGGGGCCGATATTGCCCGCCACGGCCACACTTTTGCCGGCACGCTCCACCAACTGACCGGTGAGCGAGGTGACGGTGGTTTTGCCGTTGGTGCCGGTAATGGCCAGCACCGCCGGCGCATAGCCATGCGACGCACGCAAGGCGGTCAGCGCCGCAGAATACAAGCTCAATTCGCCTCCAGCGCTTATTCCAAAAGCGCTAGCAGCTATAAATACAGGAGCAACTGTGGCCGGACTCAATCCGGGTGACCGATAGACCGCATCGAGGTTTTTGCCCTCGACCAACGCGGCATCGAAATCACCCGCCACGAATTGGACCTGCGGCAACTCTTGCTGCAGCACCGCCAGCTGGGGCGGGGCCCCACGGGTATCTGCCACGGTGACCTGGGCGCCGCAACGCACACACCAGCGCGCCATGGCCAGGCCCGAGGCGCCCAGGCCCAGGATCAAAATGTGCTGGCCTTGCAGCAGCGCCGCCAGGCTGTCGCTGGCGCGGCCGACGGGCTCTGCAGATTCAGGCGCCGCGTCGTCGGGGGGCGTTGCAAGGTTTTCGTCCGCCAGCACCTGCTCTGCGGGCGGCGCATCGGGCGCAGCCACATCCGCAAAAATCTGCGCCACGAAGTCGGCCGCCGCCTTGGCGGCAGAGATGGCGGGAACCGCTTCAGGATCCCACGCATGGCCCGCGCCCGCTGTTTTGGCGGTTGGCGCAGGGACCAGGTCGCCTTCTGCGGTGGGCTCTGGCGATGGGACGGCCACAGGCTCTGGCGAGGGCTGCGGCAGGTCATCGCCCGCAACGGGTGCCCCCCCCCGTTCAGGAGACTCCGCGCGTGCGCTCTCCTGGGCGCCAGCTGCCGCGCCATCCACCACCCCAGCGCATGCACTGGCCGCCTCGCGCTCTGGCGTGGCATGGCACCCCTCCACCTCTGCCACCGCTTCTGGCAGAACGGGCATGGCCGCGCTCACCCCTGCCTCGGCGGACATCGGGTCGGGCTCACCGGGGTGGCCAATCTGCGTTGGATGAAGGGGGTCGTTGTCGTTCATCGCAACTTCAGGGTGGTCAGACCCACCAGGCACAACAACATGGTGATGATCCAAAAGCGCACGACCACCTGCGTTTCTTTCCAACCGCTTTTTTCAAAATGGTGGTGAAGCGGGGCCATCTTGAGCAAGCGGCGGCCTTCGCCATACCGCTTTTTGGTGTACTTGAACCAGACCACCTGCAGCATCACCGACAGGGCCTCGACCACGAAGATCCCGCCCATGATGGCCAGCACTATCTCCTGGCGCACGATCACGGCGATAGTGCCCAGCGCGGCGCCCAGCGCCAAGGCGCCCACGTCGCCCATGAACACCTGGGCCGGATGCGCGTTGAACCACAAAAAAGCCAACCCGGCACCTGCCATGGCCGCACAAAAGATAAGCAGTTCGCCCGAACCAGGGATGTGGGGAAAAAACAGGTATTTGGAATACACCGAGCTGCCGGTGACATAGGCAAATACACCCAGGGCCGAACCCACCATCACCACCGGCATGATGGCCAGGCCATCGAGCCCGTCCGTCAGGTTGACCGCATTGCTGGCCCCCACAATCACCAGGTAGGTGAGGATCACAAAACCCAACACGCCCAGCGGGTAGCTGACTTCCTTGAAAAACGGCAACTGCAAACCGGCCTTGGTGGGCAGATCGAGTGAAAAGCCCGACTGCGCCCAGCCCACAAACAGCTCCCACACCTTGGCGTTGGAGCTTTCCGAGATGCTGAACACCAGATAGAGCGCCGCGAGCAACCCCACCACCGATTGCCAGAAGTACTTTTCGCGCGAACGCATGCCCTCGGGGTCTTTGTTGACCACCTTGCGCCAGTCGTCCACCCAGCCAATGGCGCCAAAACCCAGTGTCACGATCAGCACGATCCAGACAAAACGGTTGGACAGGTCAAACCACAGCAGCGTCGAGACGGCGATGGACATCAGGATCAGCACGCCGCCCATGGTCGGCGTGCCACTTTTAGAGAGGTGCGATTGCATCGCATAACCACGGATCGGCTGGCCGATCTTGAGAGAGGTGAGCAACCGGATCACCCGCGGGCCGGCGACCAACCCGATCAGCAGCGCCGTCAATGCCGCCATCACCGCACGAAACGTGAGGTACTGGAACACCCGGAAGAAGCCGAATTCGGGCGACAGCCCCTGCAGCCATTGCGACAGCATCAGCAGCATGGTGCACCTCCGGCATGGGCATGAAGAGGCGGCGCGCTCAGCACCAACAGGGTTTCAGTGGGTTGCGCCATGGTTTCCCTCCAGGGCCTGGATCGATCCAGACAGCTTGGCTTGTTGTTCTTGTTTTTGTTCCGGTGCCGACGGCTGCGCAGCGGCAGTGATGGCCTCAACCACGTGTTCCATCGCCATAAAACGGGACCCTTTGACCAGCACGCTGCCCGCCTGCGGCAATGCTTCGCGCACGGCCACCAGCAATGCATCCCGCTCGGTGAAGTGCCGGGCATTGCCGTGCGCCGACGCCGCATGCGCCGACTGCGCACCCAGGGTAAAGAGCTGGGGAATGCCGGCTTGCCGGGCGTGCGCACCGGCTTCGGCATGAAACTGCGGCCCCTGGTCGCCCACCTCGCCCATGTCCCCCATCACCAAGAGTTGGGGGCCCGGCAGTTCGGCCAGCACATCAATGGCCGCACGCATGGAATCGGGGTTGGCGTTGTAGGTGTCATCCACGACCGTTAAAGTGCGGCCCGCGCAGGCGACGCTGAACGCCCGTGAGCGCCCCTTGACCGGGGTGAAATCGCTCAACCCCTGGGCAATGGCGGTGATCGGCACGCCTGCGGCCAGCGCACAGGCGGCGGCGGCCAACGCATTGGTCACGTTGTGGCGCCCGGCGATGTGCAGACGGGTAGACAACGCGCCCAGCGGCGTCGCCACCGTGACGGCCCATGCGCCGCTGTACCAGGTGGCATCGGTACAAACCACATCGCCATCCGCGCCAAACGTCACACACCGGCGCCCGCCAGCCAACGCCTGCCACAGGCAGGTGTAGGCATCCCCTGCCGGGAACACGGCCACGCCATCGGCGGGCAGGCTGGCAAAGACCGAGCCGTTTTCACGGGCCACCGCGTCCACCGTGTGCATGAACTCCAGGTGCTCACGCTGCGCGTTGTTGACGAGCGCCACTGTGGGCCGCGCCATGGCCGCCAACGTGGCTATTTCGCCAGGGTGGTTCATGCCCATTTCAATCACCGCAGCGGCGTGGCGGGCACGCAGGCGCAGCAGCATCAAGGGCACGCCGATGTCGTTATTGAAGTTACCTGCCGTGGCAAACGCAGCGTCGCCTTTCCATGCGCGCAGGATGGACGCGATCATCTGCGTCACCGTGGTCTTGCCATTGCTGCCCGTCACGCCGATCAAAGGCAAATCCCGCTGCGCGCGCCAAGCAGCCGCCAGCACACCCAATGCCGCAACGCTGTGCGGCACTTCAATGCCGGAGAGGCCTGCAGCCTCCAGGCCCCCATGGGCGATGGCAGCGGCAGCGCCGGCGGTGCGGGCACGGGGCAAGAAATCATTGGCGTCAAAACGCTCGCCCTTGAGCGCCACGAACAGGTCGCCAGCCAACACACTGCGGGTGTCTGTGTGCACACGCCAAAGAGGCGTGGCCCCATCCCCCACCAGCCGGGCCGATGGAATCCTGGGCTGCAAGAGCGCGTATGCCTGCTGCAAGGTCATCATGGCCGGGCCAGGCAAACCGGACGGGCCGGCGCTGAGTTCGTTCATCGGTGTCATGCCCATGTCCGGGCTCCTCGGGCCTGCAACGCACTTTGCGCGTGGGCCATGTCGGAAAACGGCGAGCGCAGGCCTGCCGACTCCTGGGTGTCTTCATGGCCTTTGCCTGCAATCAGCACCACATCGGCCGCCTGGGCCCGCGCGATGGTCTGGGCAATCGCCGCTGCGCGGTCGGGCTCGGCAGCCACCGTGCCACCGGCAATCGTGCCTTGCAAAATCTGGTGAATGATCACGGCAGGCGCTTCGCTGCGCGGGTTGTCGCTGGTGACCAGCACGTGATCGGCCTGCTTTTGCGCTACGGCGCCCATCAGCGGGCGCTTGGTCGCATCTCGGTCGCCGCCACAGCCAAACACACACCACAATGCGCCGCCACGCTCAGCCGCCAAGGGGCGCAATGCACGCAACGCCTTGTCCAGCGCGTCGGGGGTGTGCGCATAGTCCACAGCCACCAGCGGTTGCCCTGCAGCCACCAGGCGCTGCATACGCCCAGGCACGGGTTGCAGGCGGCTGCAGACGTCCACGGCATCGGCAAGCGCAACGCCAAGAATGCGCAACGTGGCCAGCACACCCAGCACATTGGAAATGTTGTATTGGCCGATCACGCGGGTTTGCAGCGGGTGGCGCTCCGCCCCCTCCACCACCGTAAACCGCAGCCCCTGCTCGCCCAGCGTAATGTCACAGGCACGCAAGCGGGCATCACGATCCACTGCGGTGCTCCACAGATCCAGCGCAGAACCCGTCAAATCCGCATGCAGCTGCAAGCCCACGGGGTCATCGATATTCACCACAGCCCCCTCGAGGCCGCTCCAGTCGAACAGCGCACGTTTGGCAAGCCAGTAGTCGGCCATGCTGCCGTGGTAGTCCAGATGGTCTTGGGTGACATTGGTGAACACGGCCACCCGGATGCGCGTGCCATCAAGGCGCCGCTCTGCCACGCCGATGGACGATGCCTCAATGGCGCAGGCGCCCAGGCCCTGCTCCACGAACTCCGCGAACGCGCGCTGCAAGCGCACCGGATCGGGGGTGGTCATCCCGGTGGTCGTGAGTGCGGGCGCAAGCCCCATGCCCAGCGTACCAACCATCGCGCAACGTTTGCCCCCCGCCGCACCGGAATCGGCCAGCAGGTTGAGGGCATCGGCCAGCCACCAGGTGGTGCTGGTCTTGCCATTGGTGCCGGTCACGGCCAGCACATCCAACCGGTCAGAGGCGCCACCAAACCATTGCGCGGCAATAGGTCCGGTGGCGGCCTTGAGGCCTTGAAGCGACGCGATGTGTGCTCCCTCCAGTGCAAAGGCATCCACCCCTTCGTGCTCCACCAGGCAGGCGGTCGCACCGCGCACCAGCGCATCGGGCACATGGGCACGCCCATCGGTGGCGGCGCCCGGCCAAGCGATGAAGCCGTCGCCAGGACCTACCAGGCGGCTGTCTGTCTGCAGCGTGCCGGTGACACGGCTACGCAGCCATGTCACGGCATCGTGGGGGGAATGGATCAACTGCATCACAGTGACTCCTCCACCGTGTCCGCCACGATCTGCGGCTTGACAGCCATGTCCGGCTGCACGCCCATCATGCGCAACGTCTGCTGAACCACTTCGCTGAATACAGGCGCTGCCACTGCACCGCCGTAATACACACCATTGCTGGGTTCATCCACCATCACGGCCACGATGATGCGGGGCTTGTCAATGGGCGCCATGCCGGTGAACCACGCGCGGTATTTGCCCGAGGCATAGCTCTTGCCCACCTGCTTGCGCGCGGTGCCGGACTTGCCGCCCACCGAGTAGCCCACGGTCTGCGCCTTCTGGCCCGTGCCCCCAGGGCCTGCGGCCATCTGCAGCATCTTGCGCACCTGATCGGAGGTGCGCTCGGAGAACACAGGCACGCCCACCGCTTCGTGATCGGACTTGAGCATGGTCGCGGGGATCACACGCCCGCCATTGGCAAACACGGTGTATGAGCGCGCCATCTGAAACAGGCTGGCCGACAGGCCGTAGCCGTAAGACATGGTGGCTTGCTCGATCGGACGCCAGCTTTTGTAGGGCCGCAAACGGCCCGTCACCACGCCAGGGAAATGCAGTTGGGGCTTCTGGCCAAATCCGGCCGCCGAGAATGTTTCCCACATTTCGCGTGCAGGCATTTGCATGGCGATCTTCGTGGTACCCACGTTGCTGGACTTCTGGATCACCCCCTCGACCGTCAACACTCCATGGTTGCTGGTGTCGGTAATGGTCGAACCGGTAATGGTCACCCGCCCCGGGTTGGTGTCCACAATGGTGTCAGGGCGCACACGACCCGTCTCCAACGCCAGGCCTATCGTGAAAGGCTTCATGGTGGAGCCGGGCTCAAACACGTCGGTCAGTGCCCGGTTACGCAGCTGCTCGCCCGTCAGATTCTGGCGCTTGTCGGGCACATAGCTGGGGTAGTTGGCCAGCGCCAGCACCTCGCCGGTGTGTGCGTCAAGCACCACCACGCTGCCCGCCTTGGCCTTGTTTGCCAGCACCTGGTCGCGCAACTTCTGGTACGCAAAAAACTGCACCTTGCTATCGATGGACAGCTGCAGGTCGCCACCATCCTTTGGGGGCACGGTTTCACCCACACTCTCAACCACACGCCCCAGGCGGTCCTTGATCACGCGGCGCGAGCCGGGCTTGCCCGCGAGGTCCTTGTCAAAGGACAACTCGATGCCCTCCTGCCCATGATCTTCCACATTCGTGAAACCCACCACATGGGCGGCTGCCTCGCCTTCGGGGTATTGACGCTTGTATTCCTTGCGCTGGTAGATGCCTTTGATATCCAGCGCGGCAATCTGCTGACCCACGTCCCAGTCCAGCTGGCGCTTGATCCAGACAAAGGTTTTGTCTTCATCGGCCAGCTTCTTTTGCAGATCGGCCTGGGACATATCCAGCAATTTGGCCAACTGCTTGAGCTTGGCGCGAATCTCGGGCTTGTCCTGATCCACGTCCTCAGGGATCGCCCAAATGCTGGCCGCCGGCACGCTGGAGGCAAGGATCAATCCGTTGCGGTCCAAAATACGGCCGCGATTGGCGGGCAACTCCAAGGTGCGGGCAAACCGCACTTCACCCTGGCGCTGAAAAAATGCGTTGTCAAACACCTGCACATAGGCCGCACGCGCGCCCAACCCCACGAAGCCCAGCGCAATCGCAGCCACAATGAATTTGCTACGCCAGACGGGTGTCTTGCTGGCCAGCAACGGGCTGGAGGTGTAGAGCACACTGCGGCTCATGGTTGCACGCCTGCGGTCTGCGAAGCCGCCGATGCCGTCGCGGCGGCTGCCACGCCCTGCGGATCGGATACATACTGCGTAATGGCTGGTGTGGCCGTGCGCATCTTGAGCTGATCGCGGGCGATTTTCTCCACACGCAGCGGCGTGGCCTGCGCCCTTTTTTCAACCTGCAAACGCTGGTTCTCCGTCTCCAGCCGACGCGCCTCAGCCGTGGCGCGGTCAAGCTCCGTGAACAGGCGGCGCGACTCATACTGGGTGTGCACCAGATACATCGCGCTGGCCATCACCGCCAACAGCAAAAGGACGTTCAACCGGGTCATTCCTGTCAAACCTCCGTGCGCTCGGCCACACGCATGATCGCGCTGCGCGAACGGGGGTTGGCAGCCACCTCCTCGGCACTCGGCTTGATGCGATCCATCGCCACCAGCTTCATCGGTTGCGGCGCGGCAAATGGCGCACGGCGGTCGTACACCTCCTTGGAGTGCTTGGCGATGAATTGCTTGACGATGCGGTCTTCCAGAGAGTGGAAGCTGATCACCACCAGCCGACCACCGGGCTGCAGCACCGAGAGGCTGGCCTCTAGCGCCTGCTGCAGTTCTTCAAGCTCGGCATTGATGAAAATCCGAAGAGCTTGAAATGTGCGCGTTGCAGGGTTCTGGCCCGCTTCGCGGGTCTTGACCGTGCCAGCCACGAGATCGGCCAGTTCTGCGGTGGTTGCAAGAGGACCCCGCTCTTCGCGCCGCGCAACAATCGCCTTTGCAATGGGGCCAGCAAACCGTTCTTCACCGTAGTCACGTATCACCTCCGCAATCTGACCGACTTCGGCCGTGGCCAACCAATCGGCCACGCTCTCGCCGCGCGTGGTGTCCATGCGCATGTCCAGCGGGCCGTCAAAACGAAAACTAAAGCCCCGTGCAGGACTGTCGATCTGGGGCGAGCTGACCCCCAGATCCATCAGCAAACCCGCCGCACTCCCCGCAGGCAAATCTGCAAGATGGCGAAAACCTTCGTGCCGAATGGAAAAACGCGCATCGGTGATGCGCGTTGCTTCTGCGATGGCTTCAGGGTCTTTGTCGAAGGCCACAAGACGCCCTTCTGACCCTAGCCGCAGCAGAATGCCCCGGGAATGCCCCCCGCGCCCGAAGGTGCCATCCACCCAGGTGCCTGCAGGCTCCGGGCCTGCGGCAGCTAACAGGGCATCCACGGCTTCGTTCAGCAGGACGGTGGTGTGTTGCAAAGGAGAGGGAGTCACGGCGGGCCTTAAAAGGAGAAGTCCTTGAAGACATCCGGCATATCGCCCAACATGGCCTTGGCTTCCTGCTCGTCGTAGGTCGCCTTGTCCCAGAGTTCGAAATGATTGCCCATGCCCAAAAGCATGGTGTCTTTGGAAATACCGGCTGCCTCACGCAGCTCGGGAGAAACCAGCACGCGGCCCGTGGCATCCATCTCCACGTCCATGGCGTTACCAAGAAAGATGCGCTTCCACCATTGCGCAGACATGGGAAGCTCTGCAATGCGTTCGCGGAACTTCTCCCATTCCGGACGAGGAAAAACCATCAGGCAACCGTGCGGGTGTTTGGTAATGGTGAGTTGGCCCAACGCGGTGGCCGCCAGCACGTCACGATGCCGGGTCGGCACAGAAAGCCGACCCTTCGCATCGAGACTTAGCGATGAGGCACCTTGAAACACGAACGATTCCCAACTCTGTTCTGAACCCATCAGCGCCCATCAATGGGTCTAAAGGGCACTTTTCACCACTTAATTGCACTTTTTTGCACTGTAGCAGGAAAAGACAACCGAACAAGAGGGCGTCCACCAAAGTTTTCAATGAAATCAACAACTTAGACGCGTGCCTGCAGGCGAAAAAACATCAAAAGTCGTTCAAATATAAGAACTTACAGACGCCTATGAAAGTGACCTCTCAAGGCGCCACGACCTCGTCACAGAATGTAGCGGGAAAGGTCTTCGTCCTGGCTCAGTGTCTGCAGTCGGCCATCGACATACGCGCCGTCGACCGTGATGGTCTGACCGGACAGCCGCGTAGCCTCAAAACTGACTTCATCGAGCAGCCTCTCCATCACGGTGGACAGGCGACGGGCGCCAATGTTTTCGGTGCGCTCGTTCACATCGAAAGCGATGTGCGCCAGGCGGGTGATGCCTTCCGGAGCAAAGTCGAGCGCCACCCCCTCCGTGGCAAGCAACGCCTGGTATTGCTTGACCAGCGATGCGTGGGTCTGGGTCAGGATGGCCTCGAAATCCTGCACCGACAGCGACTCCAGTTCAACGCGAATCGGGAAACGCCCCTGCAACTCGGGAATCAGGTCACTGGGTTTGGACAGATGGAAGGCGCCCGACGCAATGAACAGCATGTGATCCGTTTTGATCATGCCGTATTTGGTGGACACCGTCGTGCCCTCCACCAACGGCAGCAGATCCCGTTGCACGCCCTGCCGCGACACATCCGATCCGCTCGTTTCCTGGCGCGTCGCCACCTTGTCGATCTCATCGATGAACACAATGCCGTTTTGCTCGGCATTGGCAATGGCGCGGGTCTTGATTTCCTCCTCGTTCACGAGCTTGGCGGCTTCTTCATCGGCGAGGAGCCGAAGCGCCTCGCCGATCTTGAGCTTGCGGGTCTTGCGCTTTTCCTGGCCCATGTGGCTGAACATGCCGCGCAATTGCTCGGTCATTTCCTCCATACCCTGGGGGCCCATGATCTCAAGCGGCGGGCGCCCCTCCACCACGTCGATCTCAATCTCTTTGTCGCTCAGCAATCCCTCGCGGAGCTTCTTGCGAAACACCTGGCGTGCAGTGTTGTCAGTCACCGGCTCGGCGCCCGCACCAACACGCGCCGGGGGAATCAACACGTCCAGGATGCGCTCCTCCGCCGCATCTTCGGCAAGAGTGCGCACCTTCTTCATCTCGGACGCGCGTGTCTGTTTGACGGCGATCTCCGCAAGGTCGCGAATGATGGAGTCCACGTCCTTGCCGACATAACCAACCTCGGTAAATTTCGTGGCCTCCACCTTGATGAACGGGGCATCAGCCAGCCGGGCCAGACGGCGGGCAATCTCGGTCTTCCCAACGCCCGTCGGCCCAATCATGAGGATGTTCTTGGGCGTGATCTCGTGGCGAAGAGTGCCCTCCACCTGTTGGCGGCGCCAGCGGTTGCGCAGCGCAATGGCGACTGCGCGTTTGGCGCTGGCCTGGCCCACGATGTGGTTGTCGAGTTCGGAGACGATCTCCTGAGGAGTCATGGACGACATGGGGTGCCTGCCTTCGTAATTCAATAAAAAAGAGCCTCTAGCGCTTTATTGGCATGCGCAAGCAGCTATCAAAAAATGAGCACCAAGCAGAGGGCGCTGTCGCGGAGCGGGTGCACGCAGTGGCGCATCCATGCGCCGCCCTCCCACCAACGCGCCCACGCGCTCAGAGCGTCTCGATGGTGTGGTTCATGTTGGTGTAGATACACAACTCGCCGGCAATCTCCAGCGACTTCTTGACGATGTCCTGGGCCGACAGATCGGTATGGCTGAGCAGCGCCTTGGCGGCGGAGTGGGCATAGGCGCCACCCGAGCCAATGGCCACAATGCCTTGTTCGGGCTCCAGCACGTCGCCATTGCCCGTGATGATGAGCGACGCGCTGAAATCGGCCACGGCAAGCATGGCTTCGAGGCGGCGCAGCACACGGTCAGTGCGCCAATCCTTGGTGAGTTCGATGGCCGCCCGCGTCAGGTGGCCCTGGTGCTTTTCAAGCTTGGCTTCAAACCGCTCGAACAGCGTAAACGCGTCGGCCGTTGCGCCTGCAAAGCCGGCAAGTACCTTGCCATGATGGAGCTTTCGAACCTTGCGCGCTGTGCCCTTGACGATGATGTTGCCCAAAGTGACCTGTCCATCGCCACCAATGGCCACCTGGATGCCCTCGGGGGTCTGGCGGCGCACGCTCAGGATGGTGGTGCCATGAAACACCGGATTGTCTTTTGATGATTCCATAGCTGGGGCAGATGGGGTTGCGCACCCACTTTTCAAGCCGCTGGCGGCGCAGCCCCCTTGATCGCCCGTGGCGTGCCCTCAGGGGCAGCCAAATAGGCCGCCATGCCCGCGTCAGTTCTTGCGCGGCACCACCCAGGCGTGCTCGTTGATGCCGATCACGTTGAAGAAAATAGCCACCAGGCGGTGCAAATTGTGGAACTGAATCACAACCCCTTGCCCTTGCTGCTCTGCCGCCCAGTTGAGCACCGAGCCAGCCGCAGCAAAATCCACACGAATGAGCTTGTCGCACGCAATGGACAGGGGCACTCCGGGGCGCACGAGCGCCACAAACGGTGCCAGCAAGGGCGTGGCATCACCGTCGATATGGCCACTGAGCTGCGCGCCAGGGCTGGAATCGAGCGGCGCAGGCGTCGAGACATCGCCCAGGTCAGACGCCATGAAATCGCTCTCAGCGGCCAGCGGCGCCGCCCCCGAAGACACGCCTTCGTTGTCTGAATACCCACAACGCGGCGACACCCAGGACGGGGGGGACACCTCGTAGGTGACGCAATAGTCCAGCGCGACCAATTCAAACTCATCGGGCTTGCCCATGAGCCGCATCGCTGCCATGCGCAAGCGCCACCATTCAGGGCTGCTGGACCGGTCGCCAGACTGGGTCTTGGCCTCAAGCAAGGCGTTGAGCTTTTCTACACCCGAAAACACAAACTGCCCGTCGCGATCTGCCCACTGAGTCACCTGATCGGCGAGCAAAGGCACCGCAGGTTCTTCAATGGAAACCAGGCGCGACCAAGACAAGGTCCAGGGAGCGGCGGAGCGGGCCAAAGAAGCCTGCAACGCGGCCACCGAGGAGACCGCCAGCGTTGCAGGTGCATTCCAGCTGAAGTCGCGGCGCATAGGTGCCGCCGCTTCTGCCGCTTCGGCGGCTGACACATCCACCTTGGCCATACCCAACTGCTCGGGCATGGAGAACCATATGGGTGCCGAGCGGCTAAAGCGCGCGGCAAAATCAATGGCCAGCGTGTCGAAGCGGTCGTGCTGACCAATGGCACGGTACAGGTCGAACAGCGTCATCCAGATTTCGAGCTGCTGCTCGGGCTCGTCTTGCTGGTGCTGGGCCAGCACTTCGAGCAAGCCAGACTCGGCGCCTGCGTGGTCGCCATTGGCAAACCGTATCGCGGCTTCTTCTAGGTCGGGTTCGTGCACGAATTCCTCCGGTTCGAATACGGGCGCGGGTGCAGCCATGGAGATTGCAGGGCTGAATGACGCCTCGACAGGCTGGGGACCGGCTCGCATGGTGGCATCGGTTCCACCAAACTTGCCAATGGCCATGCTGTCGTCGGCAAACAAGGGCTTTACGGGCGCCTTGTTTTCCAAAGGCCCTGGGAGGCTACCGGGAGCTGTGGGCGCATAGGCCCGCGCATGGGCAGAGTCGGACGTTTCAGTGCTGGATGAGGGCATCACACCGGGCTGGGTGGGGGCATCCGCGCTCTGCTTGCTCTTCCACCACTGCTGGGACATCTGCGCTTCAATCTCGTCGATCTTCTTGAGCGTGACAGCCCGCTCGTCGGGCGATGCCATGCTGCTTTGAAAGAACGATGGCCTGCCGGCGGCGTCTTCCACCCGATGGCCCTGCAATACCTCGCGCTGGCGCAGCTTGCGCAGCTGATCGAACTCGCGGCGACGAACAAAATCGTTGCGGCGCTTGCGCTCGATCATCTCCTTGAGCATCTGCTTGCTGTACTGACTCTCCCGGTCGTCCTGGATAGAGTCCAGCTCGGTCCAATTGACCGTGGGATTGCGCACAAACCGCACCACCTTTGACAGCAGTCCGCCAGGTGTGGTTTCTTCCTTGCTCATGGCTCGGGGTGCAGTGTGCGCATGGTGATCATCGGGCCGGCGTCGCTCAGTCCCCAAACATCTTCTGTTTGAGTTCTCGGCGCTGCTGCGCTTCCAGCGACAACGTGGCCGTGGGTCGGGCAATCAGGCGGCCTACGCCAATGTTCTCGCCGGTTTCGTCGCAAAAGCCATAGTCGCCGGCATCGATGCGTCCGATGGACTGTTCGATCTTCTTGAGCAACTTGCGCTCACGGTCACGGGTGCGCAGCTCTAGGGCGTGCTCTTCTTCAATCGTTGCGCGATCGGCAGGATCGGGCACCACCACGGTGTCTTCACGCAAGTGCTCAGTGGTCTCACCGGCACTATTGTGGATTTCCTGCTTGAGGTGCACCAGCTTCAGGCGGAAAAACGCCATCTGCTTTTCATTCATGTACTCGCTGTCTGGCATGGCCAAAACTTCAGCGTCCGTGAGCTCTTCGGCGGACTTGGTTTTCCAGTTGTTCGCCAGCTTGGGATCTTTTTTGGCAGCTGTGAAGGTGGGGTGCACTTGCGCAGTCGTGGGCATTGTGTGTAAGTAACTGGCTTTGGCTGCGGTCGAAGCCACTGCCTGTGCCATGGATGGTACGGTCAATTGGGCCAGTCGGGAAGACGGCCGGGTGGTGCGCACCGGCACCAGGGAGCCGGCTTGCAGCACCTGGGCTGCTTCTGGCGCCGCAGCGGCGGCTGCGGGACTGGCGGTTGTTTTTGGCACCGCTGCAGCCTTGGCAGTGGCCTTTGCAGCAGCTTTGGGTGCCGCTGGGGCATCGGCGCTTTTCGCCGCGGTGGGGGTTGCCTTGATGGCACCCTTGGATTTGCTGGTGTCGGCTTTCACTTCCTGGTCTCCTCGCAATACGGGCGGGCCCCAGCTGCTTTCGCAGCCAAGGGCGGGTGGCAAGCCTTCCGGGGTTTTACCGGGGCGCGATTGTATCGACCTCGGCGGGTGCAAACGAAAACGTTGCAGATACAACACAAACCCCTGGTCGTACCCCGATCGGCAACGCACCAAGGAAACTCACACCAGGCTTTGCTCAAGACCCTGGAGAAAGATGTCCTTGGGCAGGTCAATGCCGATAAAAACCATTTTGCTGGTACGCGCTTCGCCCTCAGCCCACTGCGGCCCCAGGTCGCTGCCCATGAGCTGGTGCACGCCCTGGAAGATCACCTTGCGCTCGGTGCCCTTCATATTGAGCACGCCCTTGTAGCGCAACATGCGGGGGCCGTAAATGTTAACGATCGCGCCCAGAAAGTCCTCTAGCTTGGCAGGGTCAAACGGGCGATCCGACCGGTAGACAAAGCTCTTCACGTCGTCGTCATGGTGGTGATGGTGCCCGGCGCCTCCATGGCCATGTTCATGCTGATGGGACGGATGGTTGCAGCTCTCGCCATGCGCATGGTCATGATGGTCGTGATCGTGGTCGTGCGCTTCTTCTTCCTTGAGGAAGTCCGGGTCGATGTCGAGCTTGGCGTTGAGGTTGAAACCCCGCAGATCGAGCACTTCCTTGAGCGGAACTTCACCAAAATGCACGGCCTTGATCGGCGCACGCGGATTCATGTGCTTCAGACGATGGATCAGCGCATCGGTTTCTTCGGCGCTCACAAGATCCGTCTTGGACAGAAAAATCTGGTCCGCGAAACCCACTTGGCGGCGCGCCTCCTGGCGGTCATTGAGCTGCTGCGGCGCGTGTTTGGCATCGACCAGCGTGATGATGGAGTCGATCAGATACGTCTCCGCGATTTCTTCATCCATGAAGAAGGTCTGCGCAACGGGGCCGGGGTCGGCCACGCCGGTGGTTTCGATCACGATGCGCTCAAAATCGAGCAGGCCCTTGCGTTTTTTTGCCGCCAGCAGTTGCAGCGTCTCGCGCAGGTCCTCGCGGATGGTGCAGCAGATGCAGCCATTGCTCATCTGCACGATCTGCTCCTGCGTCTCGGTCACCAAGATGTCGTTGTCGATGTTTTCCTCGCCAAACTCATTCTCGATCACAGCAATCTTCTGGCCATGCGCTTCACTCAGCAGACGCTTGAGCAACGTCGTTTTGCCAGAGCCCAAAAAGCCGGTGAGGATGGTGACGGGGATGAGGGACATGAAAGAGGGCCTTGTGGATTGCGAGAGGCGCCGGAGGCACGAGCCAAACCGGGCCGGAGCCGGGAAGATGGGGAGTTTAGCGGCGGAATCAAGCCCTTTTCTGCGCTCGCCGGCAACGGCGCACTTGCAGGTCGAGAGGCCCGCACCGCCTCGCGCCCTCACGTACCGCAGACGGAATAGTTCTTGCATGCCTTCCCCAGGCGGGTCAATGGCACGGACTGAGAACTCCGGGATCGCCACCACGCTCGCCCCTCGTTACCGAAAGTCGCCCGTCGCATTCGGCATCATCAGTTTTCGCATCAAAATGGGCTCTAGTGAATGTCTAACATACCCCAGCAGCTATAAAACATATAGCAACCCTGCACATGACTGCGTCCATGCACAAACTCCTCCTGGATCCGCAAGCAGGGCCTTTGCGGGAGCCCGCGCCTCAAACAGACGCTCGAATGACTCCACACGCACGGCTTCGCTGCGCCCACCAGCGCCTGGGTCTATGGCCGACCCAAAGATCCAGGGCCCCGAGCACAAGAGCAATCGCGCCTTGCGCCCGAGCGCCGTGGAGGTGAATGCCCCGAATGGCGGGGTTTGGCCGCGGTTGCCCCCCCCCCGCGCCTGACACCGTCGCACCCCACATCGGCGTGCCACGGCCCATCCCCGCAAGAAAGCAACGAGGCACCAACGCCAGCGCAACGAACATCTGCCGCCCGCTCTCAAAAACACGAACCAAATATTTGACAAAAATGATTTTTTATCTTTAAAATTGCGATAAATATCACTTTTATCACATTATGAACGCAACATCCTCCCCCCATACGGCGCGTCTCACATCATCCCGAGGCTCCGCCCCGGCCGTGATGACCCACATCCGCGAGTTCTTGGCGTTCAAGATCGGCAATGAAGAATACGGCGTGGACATCCTGAGGGTGCAGGAAATCCGGTCCTATGAAAAACCAACCACCATTGCCAACGCCACTGGCGAACTCAAGGGCGTGATGAATCTTCGCGGCGTGATCGTGCCCATCATCGACTTGCGGCTCAAGTTGGGCATCACCACGGTGAAGTACGACCACCTGACGGTCGTGATCGTGCTCAACATCGGCCATCGCGTGGTGGGCGTGGTGGTCGATGGGGTGTCTGACGTACTCACCCTGGAGCACGAACAGCTGCGCCCGGTGCCCGCGCTGAACGGCGATGTCAAGCCAGAACATCTGCTGGCGATCGGCTCGGTGGGCCAGCGCATGCTGATCCTGCTCGATATCGAGAAATTCCTTGAACCACCGGTCGCAGACGACATCCCAGCGCTCGCGCACTGAGCGCCGCATCTCCACACGCCCGTGCAACGCCCTGGACTCCTGCCATGAACTTCAACGACCTGAACATATCCACGCGCCTGACCTTGATGCTCACGTTTCTGTGCATCTTCGGTTGCGCGCTCGGCGTCGCCGGCCTTATCGGCATACGGCATGCCAATGCCAGCCTCAACACGGTCTATCAGGATCGTGTGGTTCCGCTCAAGCAGATCAAGCAGGTGTCGGATGCCTACGCGATCAACGTTGTGGATACGGCACACAAAGTTCGCGACGGGGCCATGAATGCCCGCCAGGGGCTGCAAGCGATAGCCGAAGCGAAGAAACTCATCCAAGACAACTGGAGCGCGTATTTGGCGACGGAGCTCGTTCCCGATGAGCTGAAGCTCGTCAGCCAATTCCGTGAGCGACAAGCGCGAGCCGAAGCTGCGGTCACCGCTCTGGAGAAGATCCTCGCATCCGAGGACCCGGCGCAATTGACCGCCTACGCGGCCAAAGACATGTACCCAGCCTTGGACCCTCTCCAGGAGGTCTTGGGGGCGCTTGTGGAGCTGCAGCTCAACATCGCCAAGGCCGAATACGACCAGTCGGAATCGCGCTACAAAACGACTGTCATTGCCTTCGCGCTGGCGATAGCGATCAGCACTTTGCTGGCAATCAGTGTGGGGGCACTTGTCATCCGATCGATCACAACGCCACTGCGCCGCGCACTGGCATTTTCGGCCGCCATCACCAGCGGAGACCTGACACAGGACATCCATGCCCGAGGCAACAATGAGATCGCCCAGTTGCTCAATGGGCTCAAGCACATGCAAACGTCGTTGGTCACACTGGTCAGCGCCGTGCATCAAAGTGCAGGCAGTGTGTCAGCAGCCTCTGCCGAAATAGCACACGGCAACAACGACCTGTCCGCACGGACCGAAGGGCAAGCCAGCGCACTCGAAGAGACCGCCGCATCCATGGAAGAACTCAATTCGACCGTGCGCCAGAACGCTGACAACTCCCGACAGGCGAATCAACTCGCCCAGAACGCCTCCACGGTCGCAGGGCAAGGTGGCGATGTGGTGGCCGATGTCGTGCGCACCATGCAAGACATCAACCAAAGCAGCCGCAAGATCTCCGACATCATCGGCGTGATCGATGGCATTGCATTCCAGACCAACATCCTGGCACTGAACGCCGCCGTAGAGGCCGCCCGCGCTGGAGAACAAGGCCGAGGATTCGCCGTGGTGGCCAGCGAGGTCCGCAACCTTGCTGGGCGATCCGCCGAAGCCGCGCGGGAAATCCGCGGGCTGATCAGCGCCAGCGTGGAAAGGGTGGAAGTCGGTACGGCGCTGGTGGACCGGGCAGGCCAGACCATGAATGAAGTGGTCGAATCCATCCGGCGCGTCACGGACATCGTGGGCGAGATCAGTGCGGCCAGCACCGAGCAAAGCCAGGGGGTGGACCAAATCAACGAGGCTGTCACCCAGATGGACCAAGCCACCCAGCAGAACGCCGCGCTGGTGGAAGAAATGGCCGCCGCAGCCGCGAGCCTTAACCAGCAAGCCCGCGAACTGGTGGACACCGTCGCCACATTCAAATTGCCAGAGGTTCCCCCCGCCATGGCGGCACTGGCCCGGGCCTAGACCCCCACGGATCCTTTGAACGAATCGAGCAAAAAGTGAACGCTGCGGATCGACGTGGGCTGCCAATACTCGCAATAGCGGTAGCCACTGTGAGCATCAGCAACAACGCGCACCATCCGAGGCCATAGATGCACACGGCGCGGTGATTCACGCAAAGCGCTCATCACCGCCCTTCCCACGCGCGGTCACCGCTCCAAACGGTGCACAATATTGAATAGATAAAACTTTGTACGGATCTGTCACAGGATATTTGTCACAGGATGCATGAAGGCGCAAAGGGCAGTGCCCACCGCGCGACGGCCTCGCCCCAACCTAACCGACCGCATGGCAGCACTCCGCAACCCGATGTCCCTGCCCACGCGCCTGAGAAAGTGGCTGACACCGTACGAAGCTGATGAGCCGCTGGCCGCAACGTTTCGTGCCCAGCAGCTCCAGGCCATGCTGCGTCTGACGCCACTGGCTATGGGGGTGAACGTCTTCAATGGCAGCATCATCTTGTACCAAATGGCTGCGCGCGCTCCGTGGCTCTGGGTCTGGATGCTCGCGCTGGTTTTTGTGGCAGCACAAGGCACGCGCGCATGGTTGCGGGCGCGGGGCGCAGATCCCCGACGTATGGCATCGACCAAAGCCATCCGCCGGGCCGCGCGCCATGCGGGCATGCTGGGCACGCTCTGGGGAACCATCCCTGCGATGCTTCTCGCCTCCGTCGCCCCCCAACACCAGATGGTGATCATCGTCATCAGCTGCGGGATGACCTGTGCGGGCGGCTTTGCGCTGGTCACGGTGCCCGAGGCCGCCCTCAGCTACGTGCTGATGCTGGGCATCGGTTCAATCATCGGGCTGGCGAGGGCCGCCCACCAGCCAGGCATGATGACCTTGCTGCTGCTCCTCTTCGCGTATGCCCTGGTGGTGATCGCGTCCGTGCGCGTCATGGCCCGCTCCTACGGTTCGCGGCTGACCGCCGAGGCGCAGGCCGCCCACCAAGAGCAAATTGTGGGACTGCTGCTGCGCGATTTTGAGGAAAACACCAGCGACTTCCTGTGGGAAGTGTCCAACACCGGCGCACTGCGGCACTCCTCCACCCGGCTCGACAAGGCACTGCGCTACGACCGCCAAAACGATCCGGCGCTGGGGCTGGTGGCACTGCTTGCGCGCACCCACGCGGGCACTACGTTCGACGGCGTGGATCCGGCGCCCCATTTGCATGCGCTGCAGATGGCACTCCAGGGAACACAGCCGTTTCGCGACCTGTTGGTACCGGTCGTCATCGAAGGCCGACTGCGTTGGTGGGCCCTCACCGCCAAACCTGTGGCGCGGCTGGACCACGCGCTGCTGGATTGGCGCGGTGTGGGTGTGGACATCACGCAAAAGAAACACGCCGAAGACGAAATGCATCGCCTCGCGCATTTCGACGTGCTGACCGGGCTGGCCAACCGCCGCCACTTTCAGCACAGACTCCAGCAGCAATGCGCGCTTGAAGACGCTGGAGCGCGCGCTGGATCTGCGGCGCTGCTGTGCCTGGACATGGACAATTTCAAGCGCGTCAACGACGCGCACGGCCATGGCAACGGGGATTTGTTGCTCAAGGTGGTGGCACACCGCATGGCGCAGTTGGTGAACGGCCGCAACCTGGTGGCCCGGCTGGGGGGCGACGAGTTCGCCATCCTGCTCGACGGCGCCTGCGAACGCGAGGAAGTGCAGGTGTTTTGCGAGCGCCTGCTTCGCGCCATTGAGCAGCCTTGCGATCTGGCGGGCGTCTCGATCACACCGCAGTTGAGCATCGGCGTCGCCTTTTTACCGCGCGACGGCAACCACGTGGACGCCCTGCTGCACCACGCCGATCTGGCGCTGTACGAGGCCAAGGTGCGCGGGCGTGGCCAGGCGCAATTCTTCTCATTGGATCTGGACCAGCGCGCCCAACGGCGCATTGCGCTCGAAGACGGCCTGCGCAGCGCATTGGCCCAAAAACAGCTGCACCTGGTGTACCAACCGCAGTGGCAGCTGAACTCGGGCCGCGTCGCCGGGGTTGAGGCCTTGCTACGCTGGACCAGCGAGCGCTTTGGCAATGTCTCCCCCGCAGAGTTCATACCGGTGGCCGAGGAGGCCGGGCTGATTCGAGACATCGGGCTGTGGGTGCTGGAGACCGCCTGCATGGCCGCGCACCAACTCCCCGACAACCTGGTGATCTCCGTCAACCTGTCGGTATGCCAGTTCGACGATGCCCAACTCGCCGACAAGATTCTGCAGGTGACGGAGCGCTGCGGCCTGCCTGCCAAGCGCCTGGAGCTGGAGATCACCGAATCGGTGTTCCTGCAGGACACCGACGATGTGATGGCCACGCTGCACCGGTTGCGTCAGGCGGGGGTGCGTATTGCACTGGACGATTTCGGGACCGGATATTCGTCATTGGCGTACCTGCGCAGCTTTCCGTTCGACCGGCTCAAGATCGACCGTTCATTCATCGCCCCGATGCAGAGCAGCCCCGAGTCCGAGGCCATCGTGCAGTCGGTGATCACACTGGCCCAGGGCCTGCATATGGAAACCACCGCAGAAGGCATAGAAACCGCTGAACAAGCCTGCCTGCTGCAGACATGGGGTTGTGTGATGGGCCAAGGCTTTCACTTTGCCCGGCCACTGAGCCTGGCGGACTTGAAGGCCTTCATTGCCACACGGGCGACAGACCCAACGCCCTGATCGGCGTGCCTAGCGTGCAGGCGCCCGGGCGTAAGGGCGTAAGGGCGTTCGTCCGTCCTTAATTCCTCATCCCTCAACGTGTCCTCCCCACCCGCGCCGTTTGGGTCTGGCAGGCACACCACAAGTGCGGGCAGCCCTGCCGCCAGTGCAGCCCCACCGCACGCGTAGCACCCCGCCATTCGCCCCCATGCGCCGGCAGCGCCCCCACTGGAAAGCCGGCGCGAATGCCCTGAACGGAGCGTTTTAACCCGGCTTGCGCCGCGCCCGCGGGTGCGCTGCGTCGTATACCTTGGCAAGGTGCTGAAAGTCGAGCCGGGTGTAGACCTGCGTGGTGGTGATGTTGGCGTGGCCCAGCAGTTCTTGCACGGCCCGCAGGTCGCCACTGCTTTGCAGCAGATGGCTGGCAAACGAATGGCGCAGCATGTGCGGGTGCACCGGCGTGGTCAGCCCGGCCTGCTGGCTGCGCTGGCGCAGGCGCAGCCAGATCGACTGGGCCGTGAGCCGCGCGCCGCGCTGCCCCACAAACAGGGCCGCATCCAACCGCACCGAGCCTTCGCCGCCAAACGGTGCGGCCCGCAGCGCCAGCCAACTCTGCAAGGCCGCCAGGGCCGCGCGCCCCACCGGCACGCTGCGGCGTTTGCTGCCTTTGCCAAACACATGGGCCTCGCCGGCCTCCATATCCACCCAGCCCCGCCCCAGGCGCTGGGTGTCGGCGCTGGGAAGGGCATCGAGCCCCGCCAGCTCACCCACTCGCAAGCCACAGCCATACAAGAGCTCGACCATGGCAGCATCCCGCGCCTCCAGCCAAGGGTCGGCGCCGGTGTTGTCAAACTCGGCCAGGCGCACTGCGTCGTCCACCCCCAGCGCCTTGGGCAGTGGCTTGGGCGCCTTGGGGGCGCGCACGTCCTGCACCGGGTTGTGCGGAATC
>RCMZ01000168.1_pt1 | contig 81681 bp, 75 predicted proteins | sample 2041141 | NCBI WGS metagenome assembly RCMZ01 (sample SAMN09708263, study PRJNA481090) | Wastewater metagenome, whole genome shotgun sequencing project. | biome: sewage; isolation source: Davis station wastewater (DW) | place: Antarctica: Davis Station | collected 2010-03-01 | reverse complement strand
CATTGTCGAAGGCGCTCTTGATTCAGCCTTCTAGATTCACCCGGTGACACGGGTGGTTCCCACCAAGGGGGAACAACTTCATTAAGCGATTTCGTGTCGCACCTCCGCCCAATTATTATCAATGGGAACTGCCCCGTCATCGAGGTAGCGCGACAGCGCTGCCCAGCGTTTGAGGCTGTAATCGAGTGCTCTGCTGATAGCCGACCCTTCGGGCACAAGATCACGCTGGGCGATCATCCAGGCATGCAGCCTATCCATCACCGGTACGGCTTTTTCTTGCCGTATTCGGCGCCGTAAATCCGGCTCCAGGTTACGCACTTCGCTCTCGACTTCGTACAACAGCTGGATGTAGTGCAGGGCCTGCTCGGCGATCTGGCTCTTGTTGGTTGCGTGCAACTCAAAGAACTTGCGCCGGGCATGGGCCATGCAGCCGATCTCGGTCACGCCCAGTTCGAAGCTGGCCTTGTAACCGCCAAAATCATCGCAGACCAATTTGCCTTTCCAGCCTTGAAGGAAGTTACGAGCATGCTCGCCAGCGCGGCTGGGGCTGAAGTCGTAGACGACACCGGCTGTCTCGCAGAACTGGCTGGTGGCGTACGCCCAAACATAAGATCGGTGAGTTTTTTTCGAGCCTGGAGCAAGCATTTGCACGGGTGTTTCATCCGCGTGCATGACCTGTTGCCCGATCACTACGTCCCGCAAGGCATCGACCAGGGGCTGCAACTGCACGCCTGTCATACCAACCCACTGAGCCAACGTGGAGCGTGGAATCGCCAAGCCGGCACGACCAAAAATCGATTCCTGACGGTAAAGCGGAAGATGGTCAGCGAACTTCGCAATCATGACGTGAGCAAGTAACCCGGCCGTCGGGATGCCCTTGTCGATGACCTGTGCCGGCACTGGCGCCTGGATCAGCGTTTCGCAGTCATCGCAAACCCACTTGCCACGAACATGGCGCTCAACGGTAAACACGCCCGGTGTGTAGTCCAGCTTTTCACTGACATCTTCACCGATTCGCTTCAGTGCGCAGCCGCATGGGCAGTGAGTATTGTCCGGTTCGTGATGGATCAACGTGCGTGGGAATTCTGCCGGCAATGCCGTGCGCTTGGGCTTTTGCTTTTCCTCGGTCGCCGCTGGTGCTATTTGCAACGCCTGAAGCTCGGCCTCAATCGCCGCGATATCAGTATCGATCAGGTCATCAAGCAGGCTGGCCTGATCAGGACTCATCTGCTCACTACGCTTGGCAAACTTCAAACGCTTGAGCTGTGCGATCTCGTGGGTCAGCTTCTCGATCACCGTTTGATCGCGGTTGATCTTCTTGCCCATGGTCTCGACTTGCGACAGCAATTGCGCAGCGAATGCACGCAGTTGGTCGGGAGTCATTTGATCGAGATTAGGCGAGGAAGTCATGCCGTGGATTTTACCAAAGCAGACCGTATGCGACAGCAAGCCGAGGCCTCAATTACAGTTTTTAAAGCAGCGTGATTGCACCGCCAGCGCCAACACGTTGCCAAGGTAGGCCGAGTACCAAGGCCTGAAGTTGTTCGGTATCCAACTGCATTTCGCTGCCTTGTCGAATGCCTGGCCAGTGAAACTTGCCTTGGTTCAAGCGGCGTGCCGCCAGCCAGACGCCAATCCCATCGTGTACCAGCACCTTGACCCGAGTCGCGCGGCGATTGGCAAACAGATAGGCGCAGTGCGGCTTCGCCGCACCGAACACCGCGATCACTCTGGCCAGCGCCGTTTCAGTTCCGGCGCGCATGTCCATGGGCTCGGTGGCAAGCCAGATGGCGTCGATGCGGATCATCGCAAAAGGTCTCGAAGGAATGCGGCACAGGCAGCAGCATTATCGGTTGGCCAGTTCACTTTGACGGTGCCGCGCGGGTGCAGAATCTCAATGCTGATATTCGCTGAAGATCCGTGGACTGTTTCGTGTATAGGCAACGGGATGAATGCAGGTTGGAGCGCCGTGCTTTTCTGCGCTTGCACCCGAATCCATTTGTGGACGAGGTTCGCGTTGAGGCTATGGCTGAGGGCAACGCTGGCAATCGAAGCGCCGGGTTGGACACACTCTTGAATGACCCGGGCCTTGAAGGATTTGGAATACGAACGGCGTGTCGGCTGCATGAAATACCCGCTTAAAAGGCTAGAACTGGTGTCCACTTAAATTTAAGTGCACACCATGTCCTGGCTTCGCGGGGTCGGGTAGATGACTTGGCCGGACGCATACCTTTCATAACTTCGCCTTTGCTATGCGCGAGCTGGTGGGTCACACGCTGAAGCGCCTGGCTCCAGACGCCGAGGTGAAAAAGTGCATATGGTGGCAGCAGAAGGCAGAAGGCGTTGTCCCGGAGGTAACGCGAGTCGAGCGGTGTGTGTATGCAACGCAGGGCGGGCTTTCCAACCACTACGTGCGAACAAAGCTCCGGTTGGACTTCGCTCAGGAGTTTGAGGAGCTTCGAGATGCCGTAGTCCGTTTGAACGGGTACGTCCACATCACACCAGAAGTTTTCCTCATGGAGGAGGACGACATCGAGCACCTCGCAGTAGAAACAATCGAAGCCGTGGCCGGACTGATGGCCTGCATCCAAGAGTGCAGAGCCGCCGTCGGGGATCGTTTATCGCATGCGATCAATGATGCGACGGTCCAGCAGATTGTTGGGGAAAGTTTGGACGCTGTAGATGAGCTAGCCTCGCACTATTCCCTTGAAGAAATCTATGTGGAATCGCATGAGGTTACCAGTATTACCTCAGAGACTGTACACATCAGGGTAAGCGGTAGCATAGGGGTAACACTGCAGTGGGGATCTAACTCTGATCTCAGAAGAGGCGATGGAGCCGAATTGGATGAGTCGTTCGATTACACCTGCGAATTGACCTGCGAAGCGGCAAATCCAAATCCTGAGGCGCTAGAGTTCGTCGAAGACTCTTTGATGGTAGACACGGGCGACTGGCACGATCAAGAGGAGGATTGGATCGACTCTGCGGCGAGTACATCCGAAGACCATGAAACTCTCGATGCATCGGGCATTCGATCGGACTTCTAGGCTCAGTAGTTTAAGCACCGTCCCGTCCATAGCTATCCATTATCAAGGGCGATTATGGAGCCGAAAGCGGGACGTTCAAGCATGCTGATTCCGCCATGCATCAAATGGGTTGGCTATGTGTTGTGACACCATCTCAGTTGGCGCTATCGTCTTTCCCTGTCAACTGATCCAACGCATTAGCACCACTCTTAAACGCCGACGCAAAGATTGCTCTATTTTTCGCCATAAAAATGCTTGCGTCCTCCGCTTGTTTTTCGTCAAGACCTGGTACATTTTTAATGAGAACGGAAGTTAAAATTTCTGCCAATTCAAGCATTTGATCATGTGCATCGGCTAGTTTTCGATCCAAAAAAACCTTCTCCAAATCTCGAGTGCTTCGGTAAAGTACTTCTACTGCCATGATGGCCTCTCAAAAATTAAAGGGCTGCCTACCTGGGGCAATGCCCTGAAAAAAATTCTATCCGATGGATGTTATCTCTACGATCCGTGCTTGTCTTCATATGAACATTGATAACTAGGCATAGGTCCTTTCGAAAATCTATGCACCGCCTTCCTGTATCTGATTTGTCAGTTGGCGTCTAACGCGCTGATTTAAAACAATAAAACAAAGCATTTTGACACTAACTGGACAGGCATTAGGTGTAGAAAACAATGAACAAACGCTCCAGATCTCGGCTGCTGCGGTATACCACTTCGACGGCCATTCACCACCTCACATGCCTTCACGAAAAGTTGTCTCTACGACTACTGTGTTTTTATACAGCTAAAAGCATAGGCGAATCTTTCGGGTTTGGATAGTGGCATTTTTGCTTGCTACAGCACATGACGTGCCCCGTGCCAGCCGTTTGCCATCTAAGCTGCGCCCCTGGCCTTTTTTCTGCATGCAGAAAACCGTCACCTTCATCGCGCATGATCCGGTCGAGCCGACCTAAGGAAGTACCTCCGTGAAAATAAACTGGGCCGAAAACCTTCGCCAGAACGTCCATCAACTGGCCGAATCCCTGGGCAACCTGTTTGTCGAAACCTTCCATTACCTGGCGCTGTTCGCCATCGGTGCCGTCACAGCCTGGGCGGCAGTGATGGAGTTTTTGCAGATGATCGAAGCCGGGCACATCAAGATCGACGACATTCTGCTGCTGTTCATCTACCTCGAACTGGGTGCGATGGTGGGGATTTACTTCAAGACCAACCACATGCCCGTGCGTTTTCTGATTTACGTGGCCATCACCGCGTTGACCCGTTTGCTGATTTCCAACGTGTCGCACCACAACCCGCCGGACCTGGGGATCATTTACCTGTGTGGCGGCATTTTGCTGTTGGCGTTTGCCATTTTGGTGGTGCGTTATGCCTCGTCCCAGTACCCCTCGGTGAAGGTCGGCAGTTCGCCCCATACCAGCCGTGAAGCGCTGAACGACGACAAAGGCGAGAGTTGAGCCCAGCACCGGTGCGGCGGGCGCACCGGCCTGGAGCACAGGGCGATTGCAATTTTCCGCAACTCAGTTTGATAATGAGATCAATTACCATTCATGCCGGGCCGTGTTGCGTGTCTATTCCTTCTGATCCCAAGGTCATCCTCGCCAGCCTTTACGATGAGAATCATCGCTGGCTGCGTGCCTGGCTGTATCGGCAACTGCGTTGTCCGCAAGATGCCGCCGACCTGACCCAGGATACGTTCCTGCGGGTGTTCGACTCCCGGCAACTGGTGCGCCTGGACGAGCCCCGCGCATTCCTCAGTACGGTGGCCAAGCGCCTGCTGTTCAGTTTCTGGCGGCGCAAGCGCTTGGAGCAGGCTTATCTCGATAGCCTGGCGCTGTTGCCGGAGCAGTTTTTCCCCTCCGAAGAAGACCTGGCCTTGGTGCGCGAGGCGCTGGAGAGCATCGACCGTTTGCTGTGCGGGTTGCCGGTGCGGGTGCGGCGGATTTTCCTGCTCAGCCGTTTGGAAGGCTTGTCCCAGCCGCAGATCGCCGAAGTGGTGGGGGTTTCCCTCGCTACCGTGGAGCGCGACCTGCGCCGCGCCTTTGTGCATTGCCTTGCCGATGCGGTTCCCGCGCCATGAGCGGCGCGCGGGTAGATGCCGCCACGCACGCGGCGGTGGACTGGTTGCTGCGCCTGGAGTCGGCGGCGGATCAGGCCGGCGTGTGCGAGGCGTTTCAACGGTGGCTCAACGAAAGCCCAGCCCATCAGCAGGCGTGGCAACGGGTCAGCAGCCTGTTGCAGCAACCGATTGCCGATTTGCGCGAGGTCGAGGCCCGCAGCCCTGGCCAATTGCATGCGGCGAGCCAGGCCTTGGCCTTGCCCGACTCCCCGCAGCGGCGCCGCGTGCTGGCCGGTGGTGCGCTGATGCTGTTGTTGGGCGTGAGTGGCGCGGGGTTGGCCGATCGCGTCGCGCCCCTGGACGGGTGGCTGGCGGATTGGCGCACTGCCACCGGCGAGCGCGCCACTTTCGTGCTGGCCGATGGCAGCCGCGTGACCCTGGATGCGCGCAGCAGTGTGGACATCCACTTCGACCCCGCGCGGCGCCTGCTGCGCCTGCGCGAGGGCGTGGTGTTCGTCGACGTGGCCCGCGACGCCGGGCGGCCGTTTGTGGTCGCCACCGCGGTGGGCGAAGTGCAGGCCTTGGGCACCCAGTTCCAGGTGCGTCAGGAGGCGGGTGGCAGCCTGGTGTCGGTGCAGCAGCACAGCGTGCAGTTGACCACCCGTGGCGGTCAGCGCACCCGGCTTGAAGAGGGCCACGCGGCCTGGTTCGACGCCGCGCAGATCCAGCCGCTGGCACTGTCGTTGCGCAGCCGCACCGACTGGCGTGAGGGCCGCATCGATGTCCGCGACGAGCCCTTGGGTTCGCTGGTAGACGCTTTACGCCCGTACCGCCCCGGGTTGCTGCGCATCAGCCCGCAGGCCGCGCGGATGCGGGTTTACGGCGTGTTCCCGCTGGACGACAGCGAGCACACCCTGGCGGCGCTGGAGCAAACGCTGCCGATCAGCGTGACCCGTTATGGGCCGCTGTTGACGGTGATCGACGTGCGATGAATGCGAATTATTTGTAAAAAGTATGAGGGGGTTACTTGTCTCGTGGGTCTGGGTTGTCGATAGCCCACTACCCATGAGCGCAATTCCTATGCCCCAGTTCACTCTCCGTCCCGGCCTGCTGGCACTTGCCGTGTCCCTGGCCGTTGTTGGCCAGCCGTCGTTCGCCTTGGCCTATGCCGTCTCCGCCAGCCGCTCGGCCGCGCAGTTCTTCGACATTCCCGCCGGGAGCCTGGGCGACAGCCTCAGCCGCATTTCCCGCGAGAGTGGGCGCACGCTGTCGGTGGCGCCGGGTTTGTTGCACGGTAAAAAATCGGCGCCGGTGCGCGGCAATTTCAGCGCCGAGCAAGCCGTGTATCAGGCCCTGGCCGGCAGTGGCCTGGGCCTAGCCGTCACCGACAACGGCACCCTGAGCCTCTACCCGTTGCCCGATGACAGTGCGCTGAACCTGGCGCCGACCACCATCAACGCCCAGGCCCAGGAGAACGCCTGGGGCCCGGTGCAGGGCTACGTCGCCACGCGCACGGCGACGGCGACCAAGACCGACACACCGATCATGGAAATCCCCCAGACCATCAATGTGGTCACCGCCGACCAGGTCACCACCCAGGGCGCGCGCAACCTGACCCAGGCCTTGCGCTACACCCCAGGCATCGACACCAACGGCTACACCGACCGCAACACCATCGCCGACGAAGTGGCCAGCCGTGGTTTCGCCCCAGCCCTGTTGTACCTCGACGGCGCCTACCTGCCGTACGCCGGCAGCCTGGGCGGCGCGCCGCAGATCGACACCTACACCCTGGAGCGCATTGAAGTGCTTAAAGGCCCGGCCTCGGTGCTGTTCGGCCAGAACCAGCCCGGCGGCATGGTCAACATGGTCTCCAAGCGCCCGACCCTGGAGGCGCGCCACCAAGTCAAAATGGGCGTAGGCAGTTACGACCGGGTCAATGGTGCGTTCGATTTCAGCGGCCCAATCGACGAACAGAAAACCCTCAGCTATCGCCTCATTGGCTTGGCCAAGGACGGCAACGAGCAGGTCGACCACGCCACCGACGCTCGCACCCTGCTGGCGCCGAGCCTGACCTGGGCGCCCGACGACGCCACGGCGCTGACCCTCTACGCGCAACTGCAACGCGACAAAGCCCTGGCCGACTACCAGGCGCTGCCGGCCATCGGCACGCTGTACCGCAACGCCAAGGGCCAGCACATCGACCGCGACACCTTCCTTGGCGACTCGGACTGGAACGACTACATCCGCGATCAATACGTGTTGGGCTACGATTTTTCCCACGCCTTCAACGAAACGTTTGAGTACCGCCAGACCGCCCGTTTCACCGACGTCAACGACCGCTACAAAGGCTTCTACTTGAACCGCTTCGCCAGCCTGCCCGACGGCAGCGTCGACGACACCCGCGCCACCCGCACCAAACTCGACTGGCAGCAGCACAATAGCGCCTACACCATCGACAACAACCTGCAGAGCCGCTTCAACACCGGGCCGCTGGAACACACCCTGCTGACCGGGTTCGAGTACCGCAAATTCACCCGCAAATACACCGGCTACAACCTGTATGGCGCGGAGATCATCGACCTCTACAAGCCCAGCAACTACCCCACCATGGGCGTACCGACCCTGACCACCAAGTGGGACAACACCGTGACCCAGAAGGGCGTGTACGTGCAGGACCAGGTCAAGTTCGATCAGTTCGTCCTCACCGTGGGCCTGCGCGAAGACTGGGCCGAAATCGAAAACCGCGACTTGCTCAGCGGCAAAACCGAGCCGCAAAAAGACAAGCAATTGACCCGCCGCATTGGCCTGACTTACCTGACGGACTTTGGTTTGGCGCCCTACGTCAGTTACTCCGAATCCTTCATGCCCAACCTGGGCACCAAGGCGCCCAAGCGCGGCGGCGGGGCGTTTGCACCCATCGAGGGCGAGCAGTACGAAGTGGGGGTCAAATACCAGCCCAACGAACACAGCCTGCTGACCCTCTCGGCGTTTGAAGTGACCAAGAAAAACGTATTGACCGGTGACCTGGAATACCCCGAGTACCAGATCCAGGAAGGCGAAGTGCGCTCGCGCGGGGTGGAGTTGGAGGCCAAGGGCGTATTTGGCAATGTTGAGTTGATTGCGGCGCTGGCGTACCTGGACTCGTTCTACACCAAGAGCAACTACGGCGACGAAGGCAACCGCAACGAAGCCCAAGCACCCTGGACCGGCTCGGCGTGGGCCGATTACCACTTCACTGGCGACAGCCTGGCGGGCCTGACGCTGGGCGGCGGCGCGCGCTATACCGGGAAGAAGTTCGGCGATTCGGGCAACACCTTCAAGACCCCGTCATTCGTGGTCTACGACGCAACGGTCAGCTACGACCTGGCGCGCCTGAGCCCCAGCCTCAAAGGCGTGCAAACCAGCCTCAACGTACAGAACCTGTTCGACCGTGAATACGTCTCGGCCTGCAACTACGGGTTCGGTTGCTACTACGGCCAGGAACGCACGGCCAACCTGGAAGTGACCTACGACTGGTAAACCGCAGCAGCCCTTGGCGGCGGTGTGCCAGGCCCGTTTTACCGCCGCTTCGGGCCCGAGCGCAGGCAGGCCTGCTTGCTACAGGGCAGGTTCGGAGTGGGTTGTGAAGGAGGGCTTGGCCGGGGCGGGCAAGCCCATGCTATCGCCGTCGGTCATGGCTTCGAGTATGGCCAGGGCGCTGTGGCCCTGCTCGATGGCGATGCCGAATTGGATGCTTTGCACCACGCGTTTGAGGCGCTGTGGGTCGTTGCGTTGGGCGGTGCTGATAAGCCGTTTGGCCACCACCCGCCCGGCCTCGGACAGGGTGAGCATGATGCTGCCGTCCGGGCCCTGGATACTCAGGTTGACCTGGTACTGCGGGGCGAAGGTGTCGGTTATCAGTTGGAAAGGGTTGTCCATGAGGCGTTACCGCTGGCTGGGAACATGCACTGATTGACTCGTTGTGCGGCGGATTGGTTCGTACTAGCGCTGCAAGATTTCAGCTACAAGCGACGAGAGGTGCATCAGCATTCGACCCAGTTCACGGCCAGGCCGCCCCGTGACGTTTCTTTGTATTTGTCGTGCATGTCGGCGCCGGTATCGCGCATGGTGCGGATCACCCGGTCCAGGGAAATGAAGTGTTTGCCGTCGCCGCGCAGGGCCATTTGGGTGGCGTTGATCGCTTTGACGGCGGCGATGGCGTTGCGCTCGATGCACGGCACTTGCACCAGGCCACCGACCGGGTCGCAGGTCAGGCCGAGGTTGTGTTCCAGGCCGATTTCGGCGGCGTTTTCCAGTTGCTCTGGGGTGGCGCCGAGCACGTCCGCCAGGCCGGCGGCAGCCATGGCGCAGGCTGAGCCGACTTCGCCTTGGCAGCCCACTTCGGCGCCGGAGATGGAGGCGTTTTTCTTACACAGGATGCCGACGGCGGCGGCACCGAGGAAGAACGCCACCACGTCGTCGTCTGACGCTTGCGGGTTGAATTTCATGTAGTAGTGCAGCACCGCCGGGATGATCCCCGCCGCGCCGTTGGTGGGCGCGGTGACCATGCGCCCGCCGGCGGCGTTTTCTTCGTTGACGGCGAGGGCGAAGAGGTTGACCCATTCCATCGCCGACAAGGTGGAAGTGATGACGTTGGGCTTGCCGATTTCCAACAGGCTGCGGTGCAGTTTCGCTGCCCGGCGCGGCACATCCAGGCCTCCGGGCAGCAGGCCTTCGTGGCGCAGGCCCTGCTCGACGCATTCGCGCATCACCGCCCAGATATGCAGTAAGCCGCTGCGGATGTCGGCGTCGCTGCGCCAGGCCCGTTCGTTGGCCATCATCAGTTCGCTGACCCGTAAGCCGTGCTGATTGCACAGGGCCAGCAGTTCGGCAGCGCTGTTGAAGTCGTAGGGCAATTGCACATCGGCCGTCGGCGCGATCCCCGACTCCGCCTCGGCCGCTTCGACGATAAAACCGCCGCCTACGGAGTAATAGGTTTGTTCCCACAACAGGCCGGTATCGCCAAAGGCACTCAGGGACATGGCGTTGGGGTGGTAGGGCAGGCTCTCGTCGAGTAGCAGTAGGTCGCGCTGCCAGTCGAAGGCGATGCTGATGCGCCCGGCCAGCAGCAGTTCGCCGCTGTCACGCAACAGGGCGATGCGCGGGGCGATGCTGTTGGGGTCGATGCTGTCGGGCCATTCGCCCATCAGGCCCATGACCGTGGCGCGGTCGGTGGCATGGCCGATGCCGGTGGCGGACAACGAGCCATACAGGCGTGCCTCGACGCGCCGCACGTCCCCTAGCAAACCCTGGTCGTAAAGGGCTTGGGCGAAGGTGGCAGCGGCGCGCATCGGGCCGACGGTGTGGGAGCTGGACGGACCGATGCCGACTTTGAAGAGATCGAAAACGCTGATAGCCATGCTAAAGCCTTACAAGTAATGGAAGAAAAATCGCTGCCATTTTCTGTAGGACAAGCGTGAGGTCGGCGATACTGCCTAGCTCGGTCGCCAGTGACCAACGAAACTTCCTAAGACAGCCTTTAGCAGGACTAAACAATGAGCCGGCAATTCCATGGCCAAACCTACGTCTGGCTGCACGTGTTTTCCTGTGCGGCGCGGCACTTGTCGTTCACTCGTTGCGCCGAGGAACTGCACATCACCCCCGGCGCGGTCAGCCAGCAGATCCGGCAATTGGAAGAACGCCTGGGCTTTCGCCTGTTCCACCGCCGCGCCCGGGGCGTGGAGTTGAGCGCCGAGGGCCAGCGTTTGGCTATTACCGTCAATGAGGCCTACGGCAGCATCGACGCCGAGCTGCGCCGGCTGGATGCAGGGAGGATCAGCGGCACTTTGCGCCTGCGCTCGATCCCGTCCTTTTTGAGCAAATGGCTGACGCCGCGCCTGCCGCGCTTGCAGCAGCATTTCCCGGACATTCAGTTGCGCCTGGTGGCCGAGGACAGCAGCGTGGCGCTGCACGAAGGCGACTTTGACCTGGCCATCGACCTTAACGACGGCAGCTATCCGGGGCTGTTATCTACCACCTTGCTCGATGAGCAGATTTTCCCGGTCTGCGCGCCGAGCCTGCTGCGCGGCCGCCCACCCTTGCACGGCCCGGCAGACCTGGTGCGCTTCCCGCTGCTGCACGACATCACCGCGTGGCGCGGCAGCTACGAGTATGCGGAGTGGGAGTTCTACCTTGATGCCATCGGTTTTCACGATGCCGACGTGCGGCGCGGCCACACCTTCAACCGCAACCACCTGACCATCGAAGCGGCCATTGCCGGGATGGGTGTGGCCATCGCCCGTCGTACTTTGCTCAATGACGAGTTGGAGCGCGGCACCCTGATCGTGCCGTTTGGCGTCGCGGTGCCCAATTACAAGCGCTATATGCTGCTCTACGCCCCGGGTGCGCTGAGCCACCCGGGCGTGCGGGCGGTGCATGATTGGCTGGTGGCAGAAGCGGCGGCGTTTCGCACGTTGCACCCCGTAGCGAGCGGGCTACGCGGTAGCCCCCACGCACCCACAGAGCGACTGTTGTTGTAGTAAGCGGGCTAGCCCGCTTACTACAAAGAGAGGGTATTTTCGCAAGGCCAGTGCTTAGCTAACTCCCGACCATAACAGTGCTTTTGCCCCATGTCCGGCTTTATTTGTCTATTCGTAATTATCTTTTTTTAGGGGTTGAAATGTCGCCTTGGTGGCGCAACTCTGTAGTTAAGAGGTCGCGAATTTTCGCTTTAAGGCGTAGGCGTTGTACCTCTCGCGAGCTAGCTGAAATAAGGGAAGAACTATGCAAATCCAGGTCAATAGCGATAACCATATTCAAAGCAGTGTCCGTCTGGAGGAGTGGGTCCGTACTACCATCGAAAGCACGCTCGAACGCTATGAAGAGGACCTGACCCGTGTCGAGGTTCACCTGCGGGACGAGAACGGCGACAAGCCTGGCCCCCATGACATGCGCTGCCAACTCGAAGCACGGCCAAAAGGCCATCAGCCGGTTTCGGTAACGCACAAGGCCGATACCTTGGAGCAAGCGGTCGAAGGCGCCGCCACCAAACTTGAGCACGCGTTGGAACACCTGTTTGGCAAACTGCGCGGCAAACGCACTGCCGCCACGCCGACTGATATTTCCCCCAAGGCGAACGACGCGCTGCTGGAGGATGAATTCCTGGAAAACGAACAGGCCGCGCTCAATAGCTGACGGCTGAGTCACCCCAACGAAAACAGGCCTGCACATGCAGGCCTGTTTTGTTTTGGGCGGGGGCCAGTGATCTCCTCAGACCCTGTGGGATCTACCACTTGTCACCGCCATCGAGTACCGCCATCACGGGCAGGCTCGCTCCCACACAGGAAAAAATGAAAACCGCACCCGTACCCCCGTTCAGCTGTGGGAGCGGGCCTGCCCGCGATGGCGGTCTCACGATCGCTATCGCTGGCAAGCCAGGCTCCCACGGCGCGAGGGTTCTACAGGTTGCGGGCCACGCTCAGGGCCGAGTAGGTCTGGGCCACGGGCATGATTTCCAGGGAGTTGATGTTGACGTGGTCCGGTTGCCCGGCGATCCACGACACGGTGTTGGCCAGGTCCTGGGGTGAAATAGCGTCCACATCCTTGTACAACGCCGCCACCGCCTCATGGTTGCCGCCCAGGCGCACCATGGAAAACTCCGTGCCCGAACACAGCCCCGGCTCGATGTTGGTTACCCGCACCCGGGTGCCCGCCAGGTCGGCGCGCAGGTTGAGGCTGAACTGTTTGACGAACGCCTTGCTCGCGCCGTAGACGTTGCCGCCCGGGTACGGGTAGGTGCCGGCGATCGAGCCGATGTTGATGATGAGCCCCGCGTTGGCGGCCACCATGCCTGGCAGGATCTTGTGGGTCACCATCGCCAGCCCGGTGATGTTGGTGGCGATCATGCATTCCCAGTTCTGCGCGTCGGCGTGTTGCGCGCGCTCGATGCCCAGGGCCAGGCCGGCGTTGTTGACCAGCACGTCGATGGGCAAGGAAGAGTCGTGGATCAGCGCCACGGCGGCGTCCAGTGAGGCCGGGTCGGTGACGTCCAGGGTCAGGGGAATGAAGTTCTCCCCCAACTCCTGCTCTAATTGCGCCAGTTTGTCGGCACGCCGCGCGCCGCCGATCACCCGGTAGCCGTCGGCGATCAGTTGGCGACAAATGGCGGCGCCGAACCCGGCGGAAGCGCCGGTCACGAATGCGGTTTTCATACTGCTCTCCGGTTGAAAAATCAGGCCAGGTACTTCACGCCAAGGCTGGCGAACAGGCACAGCATCGACAGCACCAGCACTTTGCGCACCACCTCGCTGCCTTTGCGGATCGCCAGCGCGCTGCCCATGTGGTTGCCCAGGATGTTGCACAGCACCAGCGGCAGGGCCAGCAGGTAGATGACTTTGCCGGCCATGACAAAGGCCACCAGGGCGCCGATGTTCGAGGCGAAGTTGAAGGTTTTCGAGTTGGCCGAGCTGGACACCAGGTCCATCTTGAGCAGGTAGTGGAAGGCGATGATGAACATGCTGCCGGTGCCCGGGCCGAAAAAGCCGTCATAGAAGCCGATCACCATGCACGTCAGCGGCACCACGGTGTAGAGCATGGCGTTGCTCAGGGTGTGCTCCTCTACCGGGCGATCCTTGGGGGTAAGGAAAATCAGGATGCCGAACGGAATCAGCGCCAGGATGATCTTGCCCACGGTGTCTTGGGAGATGGAAATAATCAGGTGCGCGCCCAGGTAGGCGCCCAACAGGGAAAACGGCACGCCCACCAGGGCGACTTTCCAGACCATTTTGCTGTTGGCCAGAAAGTTGCGGATGGCCGCCAGCGTGCCCAGGGTGCTGACCAGTTTTTCCTGGCCCAGGGCCACTTGCGGCGGCAGGCCCACCAGCAGGAAACCCGGCACCAGAAACAGCCCGCCGCCGCCGGCGATGCTGTCGACAAACCCCGCGATAAAGGCGATGGCCCCCAGCAGCAGGATCGCGAAAACCCAGTGTTCAGCCCAAAACGATCCCAGCAGTTCCATAGCAATGTCCGATGTGTGAAAGGTGAAAAATCAGGAGAAAACTTCGTACAGGTGATCGGCGCGGGTGAAGCGCACCCGGTTCAAGTCGTTGACCGCGAACAGGCGGATCAGCCAGCGGTCGGCGCCGTCGTTGTGGGGCTCGAAACCATCGCGGGCGTGGAGCACACGCTGGTTCTTGAAGATCATGAAATCCCCCGGCAGCAGCAGGTGCGCCTCGTCGAACTGGCGCGATTCCACCAGGGCTTTCAAGGCGTTGAGGGCGCATTGCGCTTCGGCGTTCATGGCGTAGGTGTTTTCGCAATCGAGGCGGCACAGCCATTCACCGCCCAGGCCCCGCACCAGCAAGGGCAGGTGCGGGGTATGGCGGCGGTTGCTGGCGAAGGAGTCGGGGCGGCGGATCTCGAACTGCGCCTGGGTCAGGGCCTGCACCGTGGACGCGGGCAGGGCGGCGACCACCTCATCGACACTGACCAGGGTGGTATTGATGCGCGGGTCGCAGCGCATGCCGAAGAACGACAGGTACTCGGGGCAGCATGAGGCGCCTTCCAGGGTTTCCGAGGACAGCGGCAGGTCGGGGTTATCCACGTGATAAGAAAAGCGCAGCCGCGAGCCGTGGGAGCTTTTTTGTGCACCTGAGGCGCGGGCCGGGATCACGTGGCGGAACAGGCGCCCGTCGTTTTCACCCTCGTACACCACCGGGTTGATGCCCAGCAGGCTGTGCAGCGACAGGCTCACCAAGCACGCAATCGGCGTGCTTTTGGGGCTCAGCACGCCGGAGTAGGGCGTAGGCGGAATGTCGCGGTCGCGCGGGCAGTTGCGGATCACCAGGGAGGTCAGTTGCGGGTCTTCGACAAAGCGGCGGATCTGCTGGGTCAGGGCCGGGCCCAGCACGTCCTGGGCTTGTTCCTTGAGTTGGAAGTAGATGTCCTTGTTGGCTTCAAAATCCAGTGGCGTGTGGTTGAGAACGGTTTGCCAGGCGCTGGAGTTGACCCATGGCAGCCTGATTTCCAGGGAGGTGACGGCCTCGGCGGCGAACTTCGGATGTGCGCTTTCCATTTGCGGTGAAACCCCATATTCCGGTGCTTGATGCCATTAGATTTCGTGCGGCGTGGCGGCAGCACGATTGTTGTTGTGGAACCGATGGCGGCGCGTGGCGCATCGCCCTCTCGACCCGGCGGCAGCATGGTATGTGCGTCGATATTGAGTCGATTTAATAATTGTAATTATAAAAATTAAATCGATTCAATTTATTTCTTCGATGGTCCGTGTGCGTTGCGCCGCTGAGGCCGTTTAAGGTGATGATTAGAAAAGGAAATTTCCCAGTGTTTTTTTTCGTCGAAAGTGACTTGAGCGGCCAGGGAGTGGAGGTTTAAACGGTTTTCCCGGTGCAAAGGGACAGCGCCCTACAGGGCAAAAAATGCACCGTGATTGTGCGGCCGAGCGGTAGACGCGGGGGATGGGAAAGGGCTTGGTTGTCGGAAAAGTCTCAAGGGGTGTAATGATGTTAATCGGTGAATATTGCACCTAATGCTGTGCGATTACTCTTATGCTTTTTTTCATGCTAGGCTTCCGCGTTCTTGCAATTTCTGGTGTTGTCCCTATGTGGGTTCCTCAATACAGCGGCCAAGCGCAGCCGGTCTACCTGATGATCGCCGACGCCCTCGAGCGCGACATCCTCGCCGCGCGGCTGGAACCGGGTGATCGCTTGCCCACCCTCAAAGAGCTGGCCGAAACCCTGAAAGTCACGCCAGGCACCATCGGCCGTGCCTATGACGAAGCGGGCAAACGCGGTTTGGTGGTTGGCGAAGTGGGGCGCGGCACCTTCGTGCTGCACAAACGTGTGACCCAACCCGCGTCGCAGGTGCTCAAGAGCCCGGCCAGCAAGGCCGAGACGGGGCACATCGACCTGTCCATCATCAAGCCCAACGACAGCGGCATGACCGAATGGCTGCGTGGCTCCATCGTCGAGCTGGCGCAATCGCCGGGCCTGGGGCGGATCCTCGACTACACCACCGATGGCGGCCACGCGGTGCATAAAGAAGCGGGCGCGGCGTGGGTGCAGCGCAGCCTGCCGCAGGCGTCCTGGCAGCAGATCGTGATTACCGCCGGTGCCCAGCATGGCTTGCTGGTGGCTATCAGCAGCCTGTCGCAGGCCAACCAGGTGATTCTTTGCGAGGAATACTGCTACCCCGGCATCATCTCCCTGGCCCACAGCCTGGGCCGGCGCCTCAAGGGTGTGCAGGTGGATGAGTTCGGCCTGGTGCCCGAGTCGCTGCGCCAGATGTGCATCGAGCATCGCCCGGCGCTGCTGATCTGCGTGACCACCCACCAGAACCCGACCAACTCGATCATGCCCGCCGAACGGCGCGCCGAAATCGCGCAGATCGCCCGCGAGTTCGACCTGTTCATCATCGACGACGATATCTACGGCTTCCTCGAAACCCGCAACGTCCACCAGCCACTGTCGGCCTACGCGCCGGAGCGCTCGGTGTACCTGACCAGCCTGTCCAAGAGCATCCTGCCGGCGCTGCGCATCGGCTACCTGTATGCACCGGCCGAAACCCTGTCGCGGTTGTCGTCCATGGTGCGCAGCAGCGTATGGATGCCCTCGCCGCTGATGGCGCAACTGGCCAGCAACCTTATCAACAGCGGCATGGGCGCCGAACTGGTGAAAGTGCAGCAGGACGAGGCCGCGCAGCGCCAGCAAATGGCCCTGGAGATCCTCGGCGGCTACGACATCCGCAGCCAGCCCAACAGCTTCCATATCTGGCTGGAATTGCCGCAGCCGTGGACCAGTGACGAGTTCGCCAACCTGGCGCGGGCCAACGGGGTGACGGTGGTCAGCGGCAGCCAGTTCCTGGCCCAGCGCACAGGGTCTACCCGGGGAGTGCGCATCGCACTGATGACGCCAACCCGCGAAGAACTGGCCTTCGCCCTGACCAAACTCGCCAGCCTCCTGGCCGCGCCGGAGCCGCGGTTGTTCTATTGAGGCAAGCCAGCCCCCACAGGCTGGCAATGCCAATCCAACACCTGCCCAACCTTTGTGGGAGCGGGCCCGCCCGCGATGACGCCCTCCAGATCGCCCTCGCTGGCAAGCCAGACTCCCACAGGCCAGCAATGCCCATCCGACGCCCGCCCACCCTCTGTGGGAGCGGGCCCGCCCGCGATGACGCCCTTCAGATCGCCCTCGCTGGCAAGCCAGGCTCCCACGATGTTGCCCCAGCGTGGCCGGTGGCGCCGGCGAAGTGTCCTACTCGGTAATAAGGCTTTGGCGCTTGACCGTGCGAACAGGAGTATTTTGCAAACGAGAATATTTATCATTATACTGTGCCCCATCAAGGTGCGGGTCCGGCGTTATGGCCGCAGCGCACGTCATGGGTTTCAAGGTCGAAACATGAAAAGCAAAAACGGCGCGTTGCCGGTTTCCTATCGCCTGGCAGTGACCTCACGGGTACTGGCGGCGGTCTTCGGTGGTTATCTGCTGGCGGCGTTGGCCAGCGTGTGCATGACGGCGTTGCTGCCCATCTCCCGTGCGGATGCGGTGGCCAGTGGGATGATGACGTCGTTTTTGGTGTACCTGGTGGCGGTGCTCTGGTGCTTTGCCTGCCGCACGGCGTTGCAGGCGTGGTTGGGGTTGGGCGTGCCGGGCGCGGTACTGGCCACTGTCAGTGCGCTGGCCTACTGGGTGGGGCGCACATGAAAGAGGGCTTTCGCCAGGCGATGGCCTGGCTGCATACCTGGACCGGGCTAATTTTCGGCTGGCTGCTGTTTGCGATTTTTCTGACAGGCACCCTGTCGTACTTCAAGGATGAAATGACCCATTGGATGCAGCCCCTGCCGCCGGTGCACAGCGTCAACGCCGAGCAAAGCGTTGCCCTGGCGCAAGGTTACCTGCAGGCGCATGCCCAAGGCGCGGCGCGCTGGTTTATCGGCCTGCCGCACGAGCGCCAACCGGGCCTCTCCGTGGCCTGGCAACGGCCGGCCAAGAACGAGGGCGAGCGCGGCGAGTTCTTCGACAAAGTGCTCGACCCGCTGACCGGCGCCGAGCGAGTGAGCCACGACACCGCTGGCGGCAACTTCTTTTACCGCTTCCATTTTCAATTGCAGATGCCCTATCCGTGGGGGCGCTGGCTATCGACTGCGGCGGCCATGGTGATGCTGATCGCGCTGGTCACGGGGATCATCACCCACAAGAAAATCTTCAAGGACTTCTTCACCTTCCGCCCGCGCAAGGGCCAGCGCTCTTGGCTCGACGGTCACAACGCGGTGGGCGTGTTGGTGCTGCCGTTCCACCTGATGATTACCTACAGCAGCCTGGTGATCTTCATGACGTTGGTTATGCCGGCCAGCATCGTGGCCAGTTACGGCAACGATTCCCGGGCATTTTTCAAGGAGGCGTTTCCCTCTAACAACAACCTGCCGGCCGCCGGGCAACCCGGGCAGTTGCTGCCCCTGGCGCCGTTTTTGGCCCAGGCGCGCGAGCACTGGGCCGGCGGGCGAGCGGGGCGCCTAACGGTGAACCACCCGGGGGACGCCAACGCTTCGGTCAACGTCTTCCCCCACAACGCCGACCACGTGGTGCAGGATTTCGGCCGCTCCCTGTCCTTTGGTGGTATCGATGGCCAACTGCTCAAAGAGGCTGTGCCGCAATCGCTGCCGATGGCCATTGGCGGCAGTTTTGTGGGCCTGCACATGGGCCTGTTCGCCGGGCCGGTGCTGCGCTGGCTGTACTTCCTCTGTGGCCTGGCCGGCACGGCGATGATCGGCACCGGGCTGGTGATCTGGCTCGGCAAACGCCAGTTGAAACACGCCAAGAGCGGGGTAATGCCGTTCGAGTTGCGCCTGGTAGAGGTGCTCAACATCGCCAGCATGGCTGGGTTGGTGCTGGCGGTGGCGGTGTTCTTCTGGGCCAATCGCCTGCTGCCCGCGCAATTTGCTGAGCGGGCCGACTGGGAAGTGAACAGCTTCTTCATCGCCTGGGGCTTGAGCCTGCTCCACGCGGTGCTGCGGCCTGGGTGCCGGGCCTGGGTCGAGCAACTGGGGCTGGCGGCCCTGCTGTTTATCGCGGTGCCGCTGCTCAATGCCCTGACCACCGGCCAACATGTGCTGGCCTCTATGGCCGGCGGCGACTGGATCATGGCCGGGTTCGACCTGACCTGCCTGGGCAGCGGCCTGTTCCTGGCCTGGGCTGCCTGGAAAATGCAGCGCCCGGCCCCGCAGAAAGCGCCCGCCCAACCCCGCGCCGAACGCCCGCGGCCCTTGCCCGCCAACCCCGAGGTGACCTGAATGCTGCTGCCATCGCTGCTGTGCTACAGCGGCTTCACCGCCCTGTGCCTGGCCATGGACCGCCATCACCACGACCTGCTGGGCCGCAAACCCACCGCCGGCCAACGCCTGGCCCTGTGCCTGGGCGGTTGGCTGCTGCTGGCGCTGTCGCTCGCCGCGGCCCTCACCGCCGCCGATTGGGGCCTGGGATTGGTGCAGTGGTGCGCGGTGCTGATGGGCAGTGCCTTGCTACTGGTGGTGCTGTTGCCCTATCGCCCACGGCTGGCGCTGGGAGTCGCGGGGGTAGGGTTGGTGGTGAGTCCGGCGGTATGGGCATTGATCTAGCCGCCCCACCTTGTTTATGGGCGTAATGTGGCGTTCAGTTTTTTAAACGCGATTGGCCGCGACCCAGAGTGAGTCGTAAGGAAGCTTGCAGCGTAACGTGCGAAGTACTTTTAAGCGGGAATTGATGTGCCGCTGCAACAGGGCTGAGGTGTCCGGCCTTTGCGTTAGTTTATTTGTTTGGGATAGTCCGGGATAAGTGGCTTTCAATAAGGGCTAAGGGTGGCGATGTTCTGCCTGTAGGTAACTTGTTGTTGCGAGATACCAACTAAATAAGTTGTATGGCCCGTTCCAATGCGGGAAATGCTAGTTGAAAGATGGACACCTAAGTTGTGGGTAGGGCACGGGCGGGTTTTGGAGTGGCTGCGCGCAAACCGATAGGCGGGTGTTTATGTGTCTCTATATTGTCCCGAAAAATAAACAAGCACTCATGGCTCAGGCAAGTTCCTGGCGAAGTGGCATCTGATCGGCAGGGTATTGGATAAGGCGTTTATTCTGGCTGATTTGAAAGAATATATGTACGCCACTAGGCGTGGCGCAATAAGTTTGAATACTGTCCTGCCGTGGCACAAGAGTACTTGAGCCACGGGCCAATAATTGAACGGCAAAAAGGACTTTTATGAACTCAATAAAACGCTTCAACCCGCGGTTACTACCTATTTACTTAAGTCTGTTCTTGGTTGCCTGCGCTTGCGTACCCAAGGTCCAGGCTACGACCACTGTGGATAACCTGCTGGCCGACCCGCTGCTCAATGGCGCGCAGGTGTCGTTGACGGTGCGCGATGCGGTCAGCGGTGCGGTGCTTTACCAGCGCAATGGCGATTCGCGGTTGGTGCCGGGGTCTAGCCTCAAGTTGCTGGGCTCGGCGGCGGCGATGCAAGTGCTGGGTGCCGATTACCGTTTCACCACCCAGGTATTGAGCAATGGCCGCCTCGACGGGGCTGTGCTCAGGGGCAACCTGTACCTGCGCGGCGCGGGCGACCCGAGTATCCAGGCCGAGGATTACCGGCAGCTGGCGGCCAGGTTGGCGCGCCAGGGGGTGCGTGAGGTCAGCGGCGACATGGTGTTCGACGACACGGCATTCGATGCCGTGCGCCTGGGCATCGACTGGGCGGTGGATGACGAGGATAAGGCCTACGGTGCGCAGATATCGGCGCTGAGCCTGGCGCCGGACGGGGATTTCGATGCCGGTTCGGTGCTGGTGCACGTCAACGCCGTAGCTCCCGGTGAGCCAGTGCAGGTGCGCATCCACCCGGCCAACCGCTTGCTCACGGTGAACAACCAGGCAACGGTGGGGGAGGCCAACACGATCCGCGTCAGCCGTGAACACGGCAGTAATCGCCTCAGGGTCACCGGCACTGTGCCGGTGGGCGAGGCCAGCAAAAAGTGGGTCAGCGTCTGGGAGCCGACGCGGTTGGTGGCGGATGTGTTTCAGGCGGCGCTGGTGGCCGAGGGCATCAAGGTGCGCGGGCGTACGTTCATCGGCGCCGTGACCGCACCCGGCGCCACGGTACTGGTCAGCCATGAGTCGGCGCCGCTGGCGCAGTTGATGCCGGTGCTGCTCAAACTGTCGAATAACGCGATGACTGAAGTGCTGCTCAAGGCGATGGGGCGGCGTACTGCGCAGGCGGGCACGACCGACGCAGGCATTGGCGCGGTGAACGGGTTTTTCTCAGGGCTGGGCCTGGACCCTACGGCGTGGCGCCAGGTGGATGGTTCGGGGCTGTCCCGGCGCAATCAGTTGTCCACCCAGAGCCTGACGCAGGTGTTGCTCAGCGTTCGCCAGCAACCCTGGTTCGACGCCTGGTACGCGGCTCTGCCGATTGCCGGCGAACCGGACCGGTTGGTCGGCGGCACCTTGCGCAATCGCCTGCGCGATACCCCGGCCCAAGGCAACCTGCACGCCAAGACCGGCTCGTTGACGGGAATCTCATCGTTGTCCGGTTATGTGCGCACCGCTGCCGGGCGGCCGCTGGTGTTTGCGATGGTAACGAACAGCTACCTGGCAGGCGCCGCAGCCATTCGCGCCCTGGAAGACCGCGTGGTTCTAGCGTTGATCCAACGGCCTGAGTAAAGCGGCTACCCCGAAAACGCCTGGCGAAACTCACCGGGCGTACCGCCAATGGTCTGGCGGAAGCGGTTGGCGAAGTGGCTGGCGCTGGCAAAACCGCAGGCCAGGGCGATTTCGCCCAGGGGTTGGGCGCTGTGGCGCAACAAGTGGCGGGCGTGGTTGAGGCGCCGGGCCAGGACGTATTGGTGTGGGGCCAGGCCGAAGCTGTGGCGGAACATGCGGGCGAAGTGAAATTCCGAGAGTGCGCAACGCGCCGCCAGTTGGCCCAGGCTCAGGGGCTCGGCCAGGTGTTGTTCGATGAAGGCCACCAGGTCGCGGCGTTGGTGTGCGGCCAAGCCACCCTTGACGCGCAGGCCCTGGCGCAGGCCGACCTGGGTCAGCAGGGTGTGGCTGAGCATCTCGTGGGCCAGGCTGCTGGTGAGCAGGCGCTCGCCGGGCTCGTTCCAGTTCAGGCGGATCAGTTGGCGAAAGCGCCGGGCCTGGGCCGGGTCATCGAGGAAGGTGCTTTCGCGCAGCTGCATTTCCCGCGGCTCGCGGTCCAACAGGGTGACGCAACCCAGGGCGAATTGGCGTGGGTCGAAGTACAGGTGGGCGAGGCGGATTTCGCCGTTGATGACCCACGCCGATTGGTGTTCGGCGGGCAGGATGCAGAGTTTGTCGGGGGCGCCCGTGGTGCCGGGTTGGCCACGGCGGAAGGTGCCGGTGCCGCCGGCGATGTAGCACGACAGGGTGTGGTGGCTTGGGGCCTGGTAGTCCTGGGCGTCGTGATGGTTGCTCCACAGCGCGGCGGCCATGCCGTCACCGAGCTCGGCGCTGTGCTCCAGGCGCGCGTTGGGCGAGCGATGGAGAGCTTGAAAGACGTGCAGGTTTTCCAGGGTGGGCATGGGCGCGGGCATCGATGGCAACAGGTCGCCATCCTACTCCGTCGCCATCACCCTGCCAGCCCACCGGCGACAAAAGCGCAAGTTTATGCAAGCGCCAATGCCAGGTGAGGCTTGAAACTGAAGGCCTTCTTCAGGAGCCCTCGCCATGAACATCACTTTGTACCTGCTGACCGTGCTGATCTGGGGCACCACCTGGATTGCCCTCAAATGGCAGTTGGGTGTGGTAGCCATCGAGGTGTCGATTGTCTACCGCTTTGCCCTGGCGGCCCTGGTGCTGTTCGCCATCCTTTTGCTCAGCCGCCGTTTGCAGCCGATGAACCGGCGCGCCCATTTGATTTGCCTGGCCCAGGGCCTGTGCCTGTTTTGCGTGAACTTCATGTGCTTTCTGTACGCCAGCCAATGGGTGCCCAGCGGTTTGGTGGCGGTGGTGTTTTCCACGGCAACCTTGTGGAACGCCCTCAACGCCCGGGTGTTCTTCGCCCAGAAAATCGCCCGCAACGTGTTGATGGGCGGTGCGTTGGGCCTGCTGGGCCTGGGCTTTCTGTTCTGGCCGGAACTGGCGGGCCACAGCGCCAGCCCACAAACCCTGCTGGGCCTGGGGTTGGCGCTGCTGGGCACGCTGTGTTTCTCGGCGGGCAACATGCTTTCCAGCCTGCAACAGAAGGCCGGTTTCAAGCCCTTGACCACCAACGCCTGGGGCATGGCCTATGGCGCGGCGATGCTGGCGGCGTATTGCCTGGCCAGTGGCATCGCCTTTGAGGTGGAGTGGACGACGCGCTACCTCGGTTCGTTGCTGTACCTGGTGCTCCCGGGGTCGGTGATCGGCTTTACCGCGTACCTGACGCTGGTCGGGCGCATGGGCCCGGAGCGTGCGGCGTACTGCACGGTGCTGTTCCCGGTGGTGGCACTCAACGTGTCGGCGCTGGTGGAAGGCTACCAATGGACGGCCCCGGCGTTGGTCGGGTTGGTGCTGGTAATGCTGGGCAATGTGCTGGTGTTCCGCAAACCCGCGCCGCTGGCCCCTCGGCGCTCGCTCGCCTGAGGGCGGTATATAAGTAGAGTGGATCGTCCGGCGGGGGGGCTTAGGCTGGCCATTGGTTTTTTAAAAGGACTGACCAATGGCCAACCAAGGCAAAGACGAGGCGTCCAGTCTCGCGACATTCCTGGCCGCGCCGCCGGACCATGAGTGGCTGCTGTCGCAGCAGCAATGGAGCTTGCAGCAGGTAGTGGACGTACTGCATGTGCAATACGAGCAATTCATGGGCGGCCTTCAGGATGAGGAGCGCAGCCGCTACCTGGCCTTGCAGCGACAAGTGTTGAACGCCCAGCAACGCCTCGAGCAGGGCGCCGCGGATTTCCACAAGGCGTTCGAGGCCGCAGGGTTGGAGCAGTTGCGTGCGGTTTTGCGCGAGATCGCCGGGCGCGACATCGACCCGCAAACCACCTACCTGCACACCCGCTACCTCAAACCTGCCCCCGGCGAGCAGGGCGAGGGGCCGTTACGGGTGACCCGGGCCCTGGACCCTCATGCGCAGGCTGAAGACGTCTTTAGCGTCAGCCTGTGGGAGGCGGCCTGTGGCAACTTCGGTTTCGACACCGCGTGGTATCTGCCGAAGATGGGCAGTACCGAGAATGCCAGCTACATCGATGGCGGCCTGAGTGTGGCGGCGTTTATCGACAAGGTGCGCAAGCTGGATCTAGGCGCGCGGCTCAACGAGCAACTGCAACAGACGCTGGAGCAGGGGGAACTCAAGCGCCTGCTGCAGAGCAAAGTGGCGCTCCAGTTCGAGTTCGATCTGCTGGAAGCCCTGCGGACGTCGTCCACCAGCGGCATCGACCGCAGCCGTTACGAGGCCCTGAAGCGGGCAGATCGGGCGCCGACCCAATGGTCGAGCTGCGCCTTGCTGACGATGCGGGTTCCCTATGGCGCGGGCGAACCCCTGACGGTGCCCGAGCCCGGGTTTGCTGGCGTGCAGCAACCCCCTGAACGTGGCCACCCTATCCGCGTGCCGCTGGTGATGTTCAGGGTGGCGGGGGTCAGAGGCGTATTTACCTATTTTCCCAATCGCCCCAATGGTGCCTTGCAGCATGAGGATGAGGTGAAGTGGGCCTGGAACAGCTTCAAGCACCAATTCATCGCCGCCTATCATGGCCATTTCCCCTGGCTGCACGAGCCTTTGTCGTTTCACGATCAGGCTCTGCTGCGCAGTTTCAGTCGCGCCCCGGTAAGGCCCACGGGCCTGAACTGGGTCGCTTCACGCCTCTATGACGTTTTTTCCCGCGCCCTCTACCAGCGCGATATCAACCAACTGACCTATACCCAGGAGCCCACCACCTCGCCCCATGCGGCGTTGTGGGCGTTTGAAACCGGCCGCTTTGCCAGCAATATCAAAGCGATGGCCATCCAGACCTCTGATAGGGATTGGGAGTCGGCCGTCAAGATCATAAAGGTCATCGTCAATGAGTCGCTGGACTGGCTGCTGATCCCCGTGCCTGGCCCGGTGCGCGGTATCAATGGCCTGAGGCAGTTGGCTCTGTTCACCACCTTAGGCTACAGCCTGTACCAAGGCGTGCAGGCCTTGAGCCACGGCGAGGCGGCGGATTTGACCCAGGCGTTCATCGACCTGGCAGACCTGATGTTCAGTGTCAGCCTGGAGCGCAGGCTGGGGAACATGGCCTACCGGCGACACGCGCGGCTGTTTCAACGGCTTAGTGGCCACCATAAGGTCACCCTGAGCGATGGTACCGTGGGGCTCTGGCGCGAAGACATCCAACCCTTCGCCCTCAGCCCCGATCAATTGCCCCAGATCCGGGAGCCCAATGACCTGGGCTTCATCGAACACGGCGAACAACGCTATGTGCAGGTGGCCCAGGGCGAGCAGACCCTGCTGGCGCAGGTTGTGCCTGTGGGCGATCAGGGCTGGCAACTCAAGCCCAGGGCGGACGGCTCGCCTTTCAGCCCACCGGTACGTTATGACGCGATGAGCCGAACCTGGCGCCTGGCGCTGGATGACAGTGCTCGCCTGAGCGACACCACGTTGCTCGAGCGCATGCTGGGCCTGTCCGGGGTGCCGGTGAATGCCCTGGAGGCGTTGCTCAAGGGCTGCGCAATTTCCCGCGCGCAGCTGGACAGCCTATGGCGTGGCGAGGCCCGGCCCCTGTCGGCGGCAGTGATCGATGGCATCGTGCGCGTGCGGGCCGATCAGCACATCCGCCAGCTCGGTGCGCTGCTCGACACGCTTGAGCCGATACCCGTGCATGCCGCCGACGCCTTGTTGGCACTGTTGCCCCATGTGCCAGGCTGGCCGGCGGACACTGCCCTGGTACGCAAGGACAGCGACGGCGACGTGGTGTGCAGCTACAGCCGCAATGGCGCGCCATTGGCCAGCAGGCAGGTTGTGCTGATCGTGCAAGGGGACCACCGCCTCGATACCTCAGGGCGCAGGGTGCCGGATACCGACCTGCTGGACTGGGTACTGCACGCTGTGCCCGCATTGCACCCAGCGCCGGACCTGGCCGCCGCCGATGCGCGGGCGCAACGGCGCAGCACCGTGGCGTCCGAGTTGCTGGAACTGTTGTCCGTGCGTGGGTTAGAGCTGTTCGAGGCCCTGACGCGATTCGGCACGAGCCTGCGCGCGGGCGCAGCCGCCGCGCGGCCAGGCGTGCGGCAACTGCTACCCGATAGCCGTGGCGCGCAGGGCAGTACCACACCGACGGTGGTGCGCACATTGGAGGCGCTGCACCCGCAGGTATCCCGGCCCCGGTTGCTGGAGGTGTTGCGCGAGCATCCGTTGCCGAGCCACGAGCAGGAACAGATTGTGCGCTCACAACTGCTTCCAGAACGCTTGTATTGGGCCCTGCGTCGCGCCCGTGACGACGGCCGACGTGACGCGGCACTGGACGGCATTTTCCACCGCCGCGCCTTTAACCCCGACGCGCTGGCCTGGGCTGAAGGCTTTGCCCGTTTTGTGCTCAGTCATTCCCTGGGGCGCGACCTGGTGGTGGGTGCGCCAGCCCAAAGCAACCCTTACGCCAGCAAGGGCGCGGGGGATCAGACCATCGTATTGCTCACCGATGACGAGGGGCGCGTTGCCGTGTTCGACCACCAACAGAGCCGGCGCGAAGAAGCGATCGGGGGCCCCGACAGCTTCTACCTCGCTCTCCTTGCGCACCTTGGCGCGGCGCAACGCTTGACCCTGGACCTGGCCTCCGACGATCCGGTGCAGAGCCTGCGTCTGCGGGTGGCCCAGGCGATGCTCAGGCACCGTACGACCCAGGGCGCATTCCGGTTACCCACCACCGGGCTGGAACATTACGAGGTCACGAATGTAGACCTGAACAGGCTGCAACCCGACGCCACGGGGCTGTATACCGTGGCCGCTGAGCGTTATTTACCTCTGGGTGGCCGTACCTATCAGGTAGCGGCGCACGGCCAGCCATTGGCTTGGGAGATTGTGCACCCGCTCAAGGTCGGCGCCGTGGGCCTGCCCTTGGTCCACAACGGCCATGGCGCCTGGCGTCTAGCCGATGAGAACCCCCGGACGTGGGAGGGCCATGAGCCGTTTCGGCGCCTGGGGCATTCGGTGGCGATGTTCGGTGCCGATGCTATCGACGGCATCGCGGCGGTCAGTGGTGTGGGCGAAGACGTCCTGCGCCGGGTTCATGCCAACAGTGAGCCACCACCTGCGTTGTTGTTGGACAGCGTGGCGCGTTTCGAGCGCCATCAGCAGATCGACATCGGGTTGGAGCGGGGGCGTGAGTTTTTCGTGAGCCTGCTGGGTACGCTCGATGCCGATGGGGTGAGCGGCCTTGTCGGCCCATCCGGGCCGGGCCTTGAGCCGCCAGTGGAGGCGCTGCTGACGCGGCGGGAACAGGCCCGGCCACAGTTGGCCGCGCAGTTGTTCCAGGCCTTAAGCCTGCGCGATCACCTGAGCGCCGATCCGCGCGCCCAGTTGATTCAGCGAGCCTTCCCCAGCCTGACGCAGGTGCTTGCCGATGACCTGGTGCGCGGTGCCAACACTGTTGAGCGTGAGCAACTGGCGGCAGGAAAAATTCCTCATGCGTTGGGTGAAGAGGCGCGTTGGCAGGTGCAAACGGTGCGCCTGAACCGCGCCTTTGAAGGGTTGTTCCTACAGGCCGCGCAGTCGGCGGACAGCCATCGGTTGATCCTGCACGCGCTCTCGCGCCTGCCCGGCTGGCCCGTGGACATGCGGGTTGAGGTCTTCGACCCGCAAGGGCGGGTCGATAGCCTGGGCAGCGAGACGGCGACTGTACGCCTGGAGATGAGGAATACCGCTCAGGGCTACCAGGCCCAGACGTTCACGGCCAATGGCAGTAGCACAGGGCCGGCTGATGTATGGTTTTTTACGGCGCTGCTGGCTGGGTTGCCGGCGGCCCAGCGCCAGGCGTTGGTGCCGCAACCGGCCCTCGCCGATGCGCAATGGCGCGAGCAGATCGCCCAGCAGGTGAGCGGCGACAGGGCGCGCGCCCGGGAAGTCCTCGGGATGCGGCCCATCAAGCCCTGGTTTATTGCGCCTCGGCGCGTGGCGGCTGGGCGCATTGGTTATCCCCTGAGTGGGAGGGGCCGCTCCCGAACCGTTGACGGGCAACTGTTGGCGGCCTACCGGGAGCTTTACCCATTGCAGACCGAAGATGAGGCGTGGTTGGACATCGGTGACCTGGGCGATACGACCCATGAGCGGCGCGAGGCCATTGCTCAACTGACGCTGGAGAGGGGCCGCCTGGAGCAGCAATTGCGCGCCTGGGTGGAGCTTGCGGCAGGAGGCAACAGGGCCATTGTCGCGCAGCGCCTGCTCCAGTGCTGGCGAAAGGAGGCCAGGCAGGTGGCCGGTGGATACGAGTTGGATCTGAGTGGGTTGGCGTTGGCCGAGCTGCCTGATATCGCTGTGCCGTTGCGTAATGTGAGGGTGCTCAAGCTCGATGACAATGCACTGGAGGATGTGCCGTTTTCGTTCTTGCGGCTGTTTCCCAAGGTAAGAAGCGTGTCGTTACGCAGCAATGGGCTACGTCATTTTGTGCAAAATCTCACGCGCCTGCCCGACTTGATCGGGCTTGACCTTGCGTACAACCAGATCTCGTTTAGCCTCCCAGACGTGCAATACCTGATGGACATGGTCGAGCTCAGGGTGCTGGATCTGGAAGGTAACCCGTTGGAACCGGGGCTGCGTTTGCAGGTGGGTACGTTGAGCCGCCTCGAAGGACTGAACCTGCGCAATACGGGCTTGACTCACTTGCCCTTTGGGATGGCGGGGTTGCGCCGTATTCGGCGGATCGATTTGCGCGATAACCGCATTGGAGAACTGACCCAGTTCGGTCTCGCCCTTCCTCATGCGGTGCTGCGGGCCATGGACCTTGCAGGCAATCCGCTTTCCGATCAGACCTGGGACCTGTTGCGCAGTTATCACGCCGACCCTGACCACCGCGATGCGAACTTCGGCGTGATAAACCGCTATGAGCCCAGGCCGGCCAACCCTGAGCATTGGCTGGCGGACATTCCCGGCAGTGCCCTTGCAGACCGACGGGCACTGTGGGACCGCGTAAAGAGCCAGTCCACTCAGATGAGCGGGTTTTTTGACCTGATCGAGCGGATCGGCTCCCACCCCCATTTCAACGAAGTGTCTTACCGCCCGCTACGTGAAGACCTGGGCCGCTGCGTGTGGGACTTGCTGGAAGGGGCCGACGCCAGTGCGCAATTCGCCCTGAACCTCCATGGCGAGCCCTATGAACCTGGCCTGTCCATCAACCGCTTGGTACTCATCCTGGGCTCCATCGCGTTGAGCACCCAGCCATTCAGGATTGCCACCGGGCGGCGACCCGAGGCGTTGTGGGATGCCTTGGTGTTGTTTCGCACCGAGGCGCGGCTGGAGGTGTTGAAAAATAATCTACGGGAAACCGGCCTGTACCAGCAGGAACACCTATTGAGCAGCCGGGAACTGGCGTATCAGATAGCCCTGGCCGACCTCTTTGTGATGCCAAGCAGGTTCCGGCAAAGGATGGATCGCAATACCCCGGAACTGAGCACGCAAGACATCGAGAGCATGCGCAGGGTGCTGACCCTGGCGGACGCGCGCACCCATATTGAGATCCTGTTATCGGCCGTTCCCGGGCGCAGGGATTTCTGGGAGAACTTGCTGCGAGACCGATTCGAGGGCGCGTTCGCCACTCGGCTCAGGTCCATGCACACGGCGCTGGAGGCACTCGATGAGCAGGTCAGCGACGGCACCCTCAATGAACACCAATACCTGTTGCAGGCCAATGTCTTAAAGGTGTCGCTGGAAGAACAGGAGAGAGCGCTGATTGACGAACTGACCCAACGCGAGTGGCTGGCATTTACCGGCAGGGCGCCCGCGCAGCCTGAATGAGCGGCCCTTGGCGCCTGTTGTGGGCGACCAAGGGCTGGCGGCCATCAGCCCTTGAACACCTGAGGGTTGACCAAATCCCGCGGGCGTTCGCCCAGCAGCGCACTGCGCAGGTTGTCCAGGGCGCGGTTGGCCATGGCGTCGCGGGTTTCGTGGGTGGCCGAACCGATGTGGGGCAGGGTCACGGCGTTGCTGAGTGCGAACAGCGGCGAGTCGCTGAGCGGCTCCCGCTCGTACACATCGAGCCCCGCGCCGCGGATGCGGTTGTTCTGCAGGGCCTCGATCAGCGCCGGCTCATCCACCACCGGGCCGCGGGAGATATTGACCAGGATCGCACCAGGTTTCATCAGCGCCAGTTCGCGGTGGCTGATGAGGTGGCGGGTCTTGTCGCTCAACGGCACCACCAGGCAGACGAAATCCGCCTCGCCCAGCAACTGGTCGAGGCTACGGTACTGGGCGCCGAGTTCCTGTTCCAGCGCCGTCTTGCGGCTGTTGCCGCTGTAGATCACCGGCATGTTGAACCCCAGGCGCCCGCGGCGGGCGATGGCGGCGCCGATGTTACCCATGCCCACGATGCCCAGGGTTTTGCCAAACACATCGGTGCCAAACAACGGCGCGCCGACGGTGGCTTGCCATTGCCCGGCCTTGGTCCAGGCATCGAGTTCCGGCACGCGGCGGGCGCTGCTCATCAGCAGGGCGAACGCCAGGTCGGCGGTGCTTTGGGTGAGCACATCGGGGGTGTTGGTGAGCATGATCCCGCGTTCATTGAGGTAGGCCAGGTCGTAGTTGTCGTAGCCCACCGAGACACTGGACACCACTTGCAATTGCTGGGCGTTTTCCAGTTGCGCACGGCCCAGTTTGCGCCCCACGCCGATCAAACCGTGGGCCTGGGGCAGGGCTTCGTTGAACTGCGCGTTGATGTCGCCCTGCTTGGGGTTGGGCACGATCACGTTGAAGTCCTGCTGCAAGCGTTCAACCATTTGCGGGGTGACGCGGCTGAAGGCAAGTACGGTCTTTTTCATCGAAGGAGTGCTCGTCTGGCGGCGGAAAATAGCAAGCACGCTAACATTCCCGGTCGCGGTTAGGCGAGTGCCAGTTGTCCCGGCAGCGGCCGGCGAAGATTAATCCGCCGTTAATGCCTGTGCTGTTAATTGCCCCAGGTTTTAACCTGGGGCGCATGCGCGAACCTTCACGATCCGCGTGTAAACTGGCGGCCATTGAACCGCCGCCAATTTGGGAAAGGATTACGACAATGAGTGAAGAAACACTAAGGTTGGTACGCGAACGCCGTTATCTGGTGTTGCTGGGCATTATCTGCCTGGCACTGATCGGCGGCGCGCTCTATATGCAAGTGGTGCTGGGCGAGGCACCGTGCCCGCTGTGCATCCTGCAACGCTATGCGTTGCTGCTGATCGCGCTGTTTGCGTTTATCGGCGCCGCCATGCCGGGGCGCCGTAGCCTGACGGTCATGGAAGCGCTGGTGGTGTTGAGCGCCCTCGGCGGTGTGGCGGTGGCCGGGCATCACGTATACACCCAGTTCTACCCGGCGGTGAGTTGCGGTATCGATGTGCTGCAGCCGATTGTAGACAGCCTGCCGCTGGCGACGATCTTCCCCCTGGGCTTTCAGGTCGATGGCTTTTGCTCCACGCCTTACCCGCCGATTCTTGGCTTGTCCCTGGCGCAGTGGGCGTTGCTGGCGTTTGTATTGACGGCGGTGCTCGTGCCTTTGCTGATTACCCGTAATCGCAAACACTTGAACTCATAAACGCACTAACTATATAACGCCCCGGCTCTGGATAAGAGTTCGGGGCGTTTTGCTGTGTGGTGGATTTAACTGGATAAGTGAAAGTGGGTGATGACTCCTACATTCACTGTCGACCATAGGGCGACTATTGTTTTTGCAACTTCTTCTATGCTGATGATTCTACTTACTGCAATAAGGAAATTGCATCATGTATCTCTCGCAAGAAGCCCGTGTATCTGTCACCAAAACCCTTTGGGAAGAAAAAGCCTTTAGCTATTTGATGGTTCTTTATCGTGCAGGCTCGGGGGAAATTACCCAGGCCCCTATTACGTTGGAGAACGGCGGCTTCAGGGTAAGCATCGATGAGTACCCAGATATTAACACCTGTTTGTTTAGCCACCTTGAAGACCTACTCCAAGTACTGGACGAATATGGCTTTACTCAGGTGCCCGGTGCTCTGGATCACATTCAGTACACCGGGCAAAAGTTACCCTCGACCCTGGATGAGCAATTGAGTGAACCGCATATGTTCTTACTGTGCCGGCGCTATGCGTTTCAACTTCAATATGAGTCGGACAGTTATGGCTATCACTCGGCACCTGTGTACTTCGATGGTCACAGTGTTTACGTCGAGCACATCCCCCAGCCTGAAATCTATCAAGTGCGCTTCAAGACGCTGGATGCGCTGCTGACAGCAATGAACCGTTATGGCGAAGCCAGCATCCTGGATTGGAGCTACAAGGCCGGTGTACGCCAGCCTGCCTTCGAGTAACCCCATCGGCGTTGTACGCAAAAGTACGTATCAGGGCGACGGTGGCACGCCGACGCCCTGGTATTTTTTCGTCTTGGTGAAAATTGCCATGACAACGCTCAAGAATCGTTGCTGCATACCTGCGACACGTTGTCACACCAGTTATGTGACAAATCATTTCAAAGTGTAGGGCTATTGCAACAATGCGCGGGCAGCCCGCACAGGTGTGGCCGGTTTTTTTTCGCCTTGCGCCGCTCGGGCACCAGGCAGTTCTAACAGGTTTTGCCGTGGCGCTATAGCCCTTTAAAAAAGGGGCATGGCGCGATCTGGTAGGCGATTTTGCGCACAGTGTAACTGTCTGAATCGGGCCCATTAAGCCTACATTTTTCGGGGTTTTTGTTGAGAATGAAATTCGATACGATTATGCGCCGGCGCAATAATCGTTAGAGATTGTTGCTGAATGCGATAAAAATTATTTCTAGATGAGACATGGTTTATAAAACCCGACGTATCTACAATCGCCCGCACTGAATTTGCGGCACTGCTCATCCCTGAGCACACGCATGCGGCCCAGGGGCATTTTTAGGCTTCATAGGGTTTGCAGGTGCCGGCGCCTTCCACATTTCCGCACCAAATGGAATTGGTCTTTAACCAGGCCTTTGACCACGAATTCGAATAAGAACACACCGCTAGCCCAGGATTTGTCGATCAGCGCGTAGCGCGCCGGGCAGGCCCTTATTCAACCGATGAAAAAATGCCAACCCTTGGCAGGGTGAAGTGTTGGCGATCAAAACCCAACTGCATTGCGCAAGCTGCTTTAGAGGTCGTGAGATGAGTAAAACCAGGTACCCCCGATTGTTAGGCTTTTTGCCTCTGCTGGGCATGTTATTGCTCAGCGGTTGCAACATGACCTTGCTCGACCCCAAGGGCCAGGTGGGCCTGGACGAGCGAAACCTGATTATCACCGCGACCCTGCTGATGCTGTTGGTGGTCGTGCCGGTGATCCTGATGACGTTCATCTTCGCCTGGAAATACCGTGCCTCGAACACCCAGGCCACCTACACGCCGAAGTGGAACCACTCCACCAAGATCGAGATCGCGGTCTGGACCGTGCCGATCCTGATTATCGTCGCCCTGGGTTACGTCACTTATAAGTCGACCCACGCCCTGGACCCGTACCGTCCGCTGGAATCGGACGTCAAGCCGATCACCATCGAAGTGGTCGCCATGGACTGGAAGTGGCTGTTCATCTACCCGGAACAAGGCATCGCCACGGTCAACAAGATCGTGTTCCCGGCCCACACCCCGATCAATTTCCGGGTGACGTCCGACACCGTAATGAACTCGTTTTTCATCCCCGGGCTGGGCGGCCAGATCTACGCCATGGCGGGTATGCAGACCAAGCTGCACCTGATGGCCAACCAGAATGCCGAGCTGGACGGGATCTCCGCCAACTACAGCGGTGCGGGTTTCACCGGCATGAAGTTCAAAGCCATCGCCACCACCCAGGAAGAGTTCGACACCTGGGTCAGTGATGTCAAAAAGGCACCTAACCAGCTTGACCAAGCTGAATACGACGCCCTTTCCAAACCGAGCCAGAACAACCCAGTCGCGCTCTACGCCTCGTTCAAGCCCAACCTGTTCCAGACCATCATCGACAAGTATGAAGGCATGAAACCGGGCAAGCCGATGCACCACGACAAGCAAGACAAGCAAGACAAAGAAGTGGCCCACATGGAAGGGATGGACATGAGTTCGCATTCAGCTGCCGGGGCAGAGGAGTAATCGATGTTTGGTAAATTAAGTCTGGAAGCGATTCCGTTCCACGAGCCGATTGTCATGGTGACCATTGCCATGATCGCGCTCGGCGGTCTGGCGGTGTTCGCGGCAATCACCTACTTCAAGAAGTGGACCTACTTGTGGACCGAGTGGCTGACGTCCGTGGACCACAAGAAAATCGGCGTGATGTACATCATCGTCGCCATGATTATGCTGCTGCGCGGCTTTGCCGACGCCATCATGATGCGCACCCAGTTGGCCATGGCCACCGAGGGCTCGCCGGGCTACCTGCCGCCTGAGCACTACGACCAGATCTTCACCGCCCACGGCGTCATCATGATTATCTTCATGGCGATGCCGTTCTTCACCGGCCTGATGAACCTGGCAGTGCCGCTGCAGATTGGCGCCCGCGACGTGGCGTACCCGTTCCTCAACTCCCTGAGCTTCTGGCTGCTGGTCTCAGGCGTGGTGCTGGTGAACGTGTCCCTGGGTGTCGGCGAATTCGCCAAGACCGGTTGGGTTGCTTACCCGCCGCTGTCGGAAACCGGCTATAGCCCGGGCGTGGGTGTGGACTACTACATCTGGGCCCTACAGCTATCGGGGCTAGGGACGACGCTAACGGGGGTCAACTTCCTGGCCACCGTGCTGAAAATGCGTACCCCCGGCATGAAGCTGATGGACATGCCGATCTTCACCTGGACCTGCACCTGGGCCAACGTCCTGATCGTGGCTTCGTTCCCGATCCTGACCGCCACCCTGGCACTGCTGACCCTTGACCGTTACATGGATTTCCACATTTTCACCAATGAACTGGGTGGAAATCCGATGATGTACGTCAACCTGTTCTGGGCCTGGGGCCACCCCGAGGTGTACATCCTGATCCTGCCGGCGTTCGGCATTTTCTCCGAAGTCATCTCTACCTTCTCCGGCAAGAAACTGTTCGGCCACCACTCGATGATCTACGCCAGCGGCGCGATCTCGATCCTGGGTTTCATGGTCTGGCTGCACCACTTCTTCACCATGGGTTCGGGGGCCAACGTCAACGCCTTCTTCGGCCTGGCGACCATGCTGATTTCCATTCCCACGGGGGTGAAGCTGTTCAACTGGCTGTTCACCATTTACCAAGGCCGGCTGCGCTTCACCAGCCAGGTGCTGTGGACCCTGGGCTTCATGGTGACTTTCGCCATCGGCGGCATGACTGGCGTACTGCTGGCCATCCCCGGCGCGGACTTCGTGCTGCACAACAGCCTGTTCGTGATCGCGCACTTCCATAACGTGATTATCGGCGGCGCGGTATTCGGCTACATCGCAGGCTTTAGCTTCTACTTCCCCAAAGCGTTCGGCTTCAAGCTGCACGAAGGCTGGGGCAAGGCCGCGTTCTGGTTCTGGATCTCGGGCTTCTTCGTCGCGTTCATGCCGCTCTATGCGCTGGGCTTCATGGGCATGACCCGTCGCCTGAACGCCACCACCAACCCGGAGTGGGTGCCGTACCTGTACGTGGCCATGTTCGGCGCCGTGATGATCGCCGTCGGCATCGCCTGCCAGTTGATCCAGCTCTACGTCAGCGTGCGTGACCGCAAGCAGAACCTGTGCGAAGCGGGCGACCCGTGGAATGCCCATACCCTGGAATGGTCCACCTCCTCGCCACCGCCGTTCTACAACTTCGCCGTACTGCCCAAGGCTGATGGCGTCGATCCGTTTACCGAAGCCAAGGAAAACGGCACCGCTTACCAGGCCCCGGCCCGCTACGAGCCGATCCACATGCCGAGCAACACCGCCACGGGCGTGGTGATGGGCGGCCTGTTGACGGTGTTCGGTTTCGCCATGGTCTGGCACATCTGGTGGCTGGCCATCGTTGGCCTGGTCGGCACCGTGGTGTATTTCGCCATCCACGCTGCCCGCGACGACCAGGGCTACATGGTGCCGGTGGAAACGATCGAACGGATCGAAGCCGAGCAGCGCAAGCGTCTGGTAGCGGCCAAGGCCATCCCGGCTAGCCGTGTTGAAACCTCGTTGGAACAGGCTTAAACCATGTCGAACTTAGTGACCAATGTTGGACACGCCCATGGCACGGACCATGGGCACGATGACCACCACCACGACTCGGGCGAGATGACCATTTTCGGTTTCTGGCTCTACCTGATGACCGACTGCATTCTGTTTGCGTCGATCTTCGCGGTGTACGCGGTGTTGGTGAACAACGTCGCCGGTGGCCCGTCGGGCCACGACATCTTCGAGCTGCCGTACGTGCTGGGTGAAACCGCGCTGCTGCTGTTCAGCTCGATCACCTACGGCTTCGCCATGCTGGCGCTGTTCAAGGGCAAGAAAACCCAGGTGTTAGGCTGGTTGGCCATGACCTTCCTTCTGGGCGCGGGCTTTATTGCCATGGAGATCAACGAATTCCACCTGCTGATCGCCGAAGGCTTCGGCCCTAGCCGTTCGGGCTTCCTGTCCGGGTTCTTCACCCTGGTCGGCACCCACGGCCTGCACGTGACCAGCGGCCTGATCTGGATGGCGATCATGATGTACCAGGTGCAGAAAAACGGCCTGACCGCGACCAACAAGACCCGCCTGAGCTGCCTGAGCCTGTTCTGGCACTTCCTGGACGTGGTGTGGATCTGCGTCTTCACCGTTGTTTACCTGATGGGGACTCTGTAATGGCTAATGCCCACTCCCACGACAGCCACGACGCCGGCCACGGCAGCGTCAAGTCCTACGCCATCGGCTTCATCCTGTCGGTGATCCTGACCGTCATTCCCTTTGGCCTGGTGATGTACCCCTCGCTGCCCAAAGCCATGACCCTGTGGATCATCCTGGCGTTCGCGGTCATTCAAGTGCTGGTACACCTGGTGTACTTCCTGCACCTGGATCGCTCCCAGGCCCAGCGCAACAACGTGATTGCGTTTGTCTTCGCGGCGCTGGTGATCGTCCTGCTGGTTGGCCTCTCGTTGTGGATCATGTTCAGCATCCACACCGTGATGATGGCGCACTGAGGAAAATCCGGATGTCCTTAAAGCACTTTATCCAAATCACCAAGCCGGGGATCATTTTCGGTAACGTGCTTTCTGTGGCAGGCGGGTTCTTCCTGGCCTCCAAAGGGCATGTCGATCTGGCCATCTTCCTGGCCGCCATGATCGGCACTTCCCTGGTGGTTGCCTCCGGTTGCGTGTTCAACAACTGCATCGACCGCGACATCGACCTGAAGATGGAGCGCACCAAGAACCGCGCGCTGGTCCAGGGCCTCATCTCCCTGAAACTGGCGCTGATCTACGCGACCGTCCTCGGTGTCGCCGGCGTGGCGCTGCTGTACTGGGTGGCCAATCCGTTGGCGGCGTTGTTCGCCGTTATCGGCTTTGTCATCTACGTCGGCTTCTACAGCCTGTACCTCAAGCGCAAGTCGGTGCACGGCACGCTGGTGGGCAGCCTGTCGGGGGCGATGCCGCCGGTGATCGGTTACGTCGCGGTCAGCAACAGCTTCGACATGGCGGCCCTGACCCTGCTGGTGATGTTCAGCCTGTGGCAGATGCCGCACTCGTACGCCATCGCGATCTTCCGCTTCAACGACTACCTGGCGGCATCCATCCCGGTGCTGCCGGTCAAGCGCGGCATACGCGTGGCCAAAAAACACATCCTGCTCTACATCCTGGCCTTCCTCGTGGCGACCTTGATGCTGACCTTCAGTGGTTACGCGGGCATGAGTTACCTGGCCGTCGCGGCCGCCATGGGCATGTACTGGCTGTACATGGCCTGGAGCGGCTACAAAGCGGTGGACGACAGCGTCTGGGCCCGCAAGCTGTTCGTGTTCTCCATCTTCACCATCACTGCCCTGAGCGTGATGATGTCCCTGGACTTCCAGGTGCCCCACGAGTTGCTGCTGACTTACGCACCTTGAACTGACAGCGCTGTGTAAAAAGCCCCGCCTTCGAGAGAAGCGCGGGGTTTTTTTATTGTTTTTTTCGCTGCGGTACATATCTACAGCATCCGCTTGGTTTGATCGGTCGATAGTCACCCCACGCCTCCACGGACGAGGCGCAGGAAGATTCATTCATTAATGCAAGGAAGCAATCATGCAAGACCTGATGGAAACCGAAACCCTGCTGAACACCGTTATCGGCCAGCCTTACTCCGAACCCCTGCGCGCTCAACTCGAAGCGCGCACTGGCCGCCCGGTGCGGCCAGTGGGGGCGGGGTTCTATAACCCGCACGATCTGGGCCCGCACCGCATTCGTCTGAATTTGCGTGAAGACCGCATGATCGAGTCCTACAGCTTTGGGGAATAAATACAGCGCTATTTAGCGACTGCCCAAGGCTGTTATGTGGGCCTTGTTCCTGAACCTGGCGTTTAAAGTACACCGCCAGGTTCAGGCACAAATAACAGGACTCAAGCCATACAACAAAAAACCTCTATAACCCGCCCAGACATGTGGCGAGTGTCTTTGAAAGTTTTATTTTTATTGTTTGGAGCAGGTTTTACCCTCGCCAGGAAGTGGCAGTCTAAGCGCTATAAGAAAGATTACCGAGTACACCCTCGGCCAAGGAACTGACAGGGCCTTCAGCCACCCCACACCGCTGAAGGCCCTTTTTCTCGGGTGCGAATCAGGCCTGGGCGATGCTGTAGCCGTCGAATGCGGTTTGCAGTTGCAGGGCGGTGATGATGCTTTTGCGGGTCAGGGGGTGTTCGGCGCCTGAGTTATCCACAAAGGTTTCGCTTTGCAGCTCTGCTTCGTCGCCTTCGCCGACGAAGGTGAAGCCGAGGAACTCCAGGGCTTGGCGGTCGAGGTTGAGTTTGGCGCGCGGGTTGCGCAGGGGCAGGGTGACGCTGATGCCGTCCTTGCTGATGCTGAACACTTCGGCTTCTTTCTTGGCGCGGGCGGTTTTGCTCTTGCCGGCGCTGGGGTTGCTGATGGCCTGGTGGGTTTGGTTCAGCACTTTGAGGGCCAGGCCGTAGACGATTTCCTGGAACGCCGGGTCGTCCTTGTAGGTGGACAGAATGCGGCTGATGGGGAATTGGCTGCTGAGGTGTTCCAGGGCGGCGATGTCGGCGGCTTCGGCGTCCTTGAGTTGTTTGAGTTCGCCCATCAGTTCGTAGGCTTTGTCGTCGTCGAAGCTATCGTGGGCCTGGCGGATGGCCGCGCGCAGTTGGCGGATCTGTTCGCTTTCCTTGGTGGACTGGAAGGCGTCGAGCACCATTTCGCTGATGTTTTTCGCCTGGGGCACGTGCTGCGAAAGGTGGATGGCATTTTCGTATTCCACCCGGGACGACGGGGTGGCTACGGCTTCGGCGGTACGGGTATCAGGCATTGAAAAATTCACTACTTCATTAAACAAGGGGATGAGGCGGCGGGCATTCTCATGGTGCCCAGGCGATGGCGTCAAGGCGGGCTGCCCACCAACTCCCTGACGATAGCGATAAACCCATCTACCACTTTGCTGCGCCCCTGTCGGCGGGTGTGTAGCAGCAAGCTGGCGCGGGCCTGGCGGTTTTCGACGGGGCAGTAGGTGACGCCGGCCAGGGCCAGGGCGGCGGTGCAGCGCGGCACCAGGGCCACACCTTGGCCGGCGGCGACGAGGGCGATGATCGAGGTGATCTGGCGCCCCGATGCGCCGGGCACCAGGCGCACCCCGGCGTCGTGGTAGAGGTGGTCCTGGATCTGGTTGAGGCCCGAGCCGTAGTCATCCGGGAAGCGGATCAACGGCCGCTCGCTCAACTGCGCCAGGCTCACTTCGGCCAGGGCCGCCAACGGGTCGGCGCTGGGGATTGCGGCAATCAGCTCTTCGTCGGCCAGGGCCAGGGTGTCGAGCCCGTCGTGCCCGCTGCCGGGGTGCAAACGGCTGAAACCGATGTCGATGCGGCCGTCGATAATCTGCGGCCATTGGCTGGCCGAAGCGCCTTCGATCAGGCTCAACTCGACCTCAGGGAAGCGCTGTCCAAACACCCGGATCGCCTCGCTGAACAGGCTCGACAAGGCAATCGAACTGGCAAAACCCAGGGTCAGTTGCCCGGCGCAACCGCTGGCCAGTTTGCCGGCGATGGCCTGGGCCAACTCCATTTGCTCCAGCACGGCGCGGGCGTAGGGCAAAAAGGCCTGGCCTTCGCTGGTCAGGCTCACCGCGCGGCTGCTGCGTTGGAACAGGCGAAACCCCAGCTCGGCCTCCAGGGCGGAAATCTGCCGGGTCAGCGGCGGCTGGGCCAGGTGCAGGCGCAGGGCGGCGCGGCCGAAATGCAGCTCTTGGGCAACCATCAAAAAGTAACGCAGGCGACGTAGATCGAGCATGTGCGGCCTTAGGTATCGATCGGTGGGAATTCGGTATTGGCCCGGCCAAGGCCCGGCACTCTATAACGGATGCCTGTGGTCCGACGAGTGAGATGATGAACCGCTTTCTACCCGCGCCGCGCATCGCCCTGTTTCTGTGTGGCTGTGCGGCGTTTCTCAATTTGTACGCCACCCAGGGCATCCTCCCGGTGTTTGCCGCGCAGTTCGCGCTGAGCCCCCGCGAGGCCAGTTGGAGCATCGGCGTGACCACCCTGGCGGTGGCGTTGATGGCGCCTTTTGTCAGCCGCTTGACCGGGGTGTTCGAGCGGCGCCGGGTGATGGTGTTTTGCGCACTGCTGCTGGCCGAGCCGGCCTTGCTGATTGCTCAGGCCCAGGGCTTTGCCGAGTTGCTGTTGTGGCGTTTTGCCCAGGGCCTGCTGATTCCCGTGTTGTTTGCCACCAGCGTGGCCTACATCGGCGAGCGCTGGCGCGGTGCCACGGTGACTGAAGTCACCAGCCTGTACGTGGCTGGCACCGTGCTGGGCGGGTTCGGCGGGCGGTTCGTCACAGGGCTGGTGACCGAGTGGCTGGGCTGGCGCGAAGCCTTTGTGGTGCTGGCCGCGCTGACGCTGTTGATTGGCCTGGGCATTCACCTGCTGCTACCGGCCGGCCCGCCCGGGGTGGCCGCCGCGGCCACGGGGCGTGGGCTGGCCGCACGGGAGCTGCGCAGCAGGCCGTTGTTGGCGGCTTATGGGGTGGGCTTTTGCGTGTTGTTTTCCCAGGTGGCGATGTTCACCTACGCCGGCCTGCATTTGGGGCAGGCGCCGTATTCCTTGGGGCCGGCGGCGCTGGGCACGATCTACCTGGTGTTTTTGCTGGCGCTGGTGGTAGTCCCGGTGGCGGGGCGCCTGGGCAAGTCCTGGCCTCAGGTGCGCTTGCTCGGCGTGGCGTGCGGGTTGGGGGTCGCCGGTTCCCTGCTGACCTTGCTGGCGCCGTTGCCCCTGATGGTGGCGGGGCTGGCGTTGAGTTCCACTGGGGTGTTCCTCGCCCAAGCGGCGGCGAACGCCTTCACCACCGCCACCGCCCGGCACAACAAGGCCGGTGCGGTGGGTTGGTATTTGAGTGCGTACTACCTGGGCGGCAGCCTGGGCGCGGTGTTGCCCGCGCTGCTGTGGCAGCGCTGGGGTTGGCCGGGGTGCGTGGCGCTGATAATGGCCTTCCAGTTGGGCGCCTGGCTGCTGGCCCGTTGGGGCTGGCGGCCGGTCAACGGGGGCGGCGGACCTCCAGGATCTGGGTAAAGGTGCCGTCGCCATTGGGCTGGGAACTCATCTGCCCATAGAAGCCCCGGTACTTGCCCGTGGCACCGATCACCGCCACCACCGATTTGCCTTGCTCCGCTTCCTGGCCGGCCACCACAAAGGCGCCGTCCTTGAGGGTCAGGGTCCATTGGCATTGGCTGTACACGCCAGGCTGGGTGGCCAGGCAATAACCGCTGTTGGTGCCGATGTCCTGGCGTTGCTCGTTCATCAGGGGTTGGTCAAACACAAACAGGTCGCCCTGGGATGGGCCGGGCGGCGCCAGGTCGACCGGGCCTTTGGTGCCGCGGTTGCCGTCGGCGAGGGTGGTCAGGCGCAGGGTTTCGCGCTCGGCGGCGAGGGTGGGCAGGCTGGCCACAGCCAGCAGGGAAACGAGGATGCAGTGACGGATATTCATTGGCGCGCTCCATGGGCCAGGGGTGGAGTGGTGGAGCCTAGCCCAGGCTCGGCGTATTCATACAGCCGTGAAAGGGGCGTGATATGTCAGTTTTATTCCCCTGGCCTGATTCATATCAAAAGGCCGCTATGCAAAAACCTATACAACGATGGTGGGGCGCACACCGCCCCGACCGTATGCCTGACAAGCCAATAAAAATGATTGCAGATCCGCTGAGGGGACCACCCCAGGCGGATTGATAAAGGAATAGTGCGATGGCTTTTTCTCTCTCCCGCCTGGCGATGCTTGGCGCGACCTTGTTGTTTTTGAACCCCCTCCTGGCCAGTGAGCCCGCCCCGGCAACCGAGCCTGCCAGCCAAACCCTGGAACCGACCCTGGAAGACGCCGACTCGATCATCGAGCGCGGCAAATACGTGGCCCAACTGGGCGACTGCATCGCCTGCCACACCGACAAAAAAGGCGCCGAGATGGCCGGTGGCCTGGAACTGAAAACCCCCATGGGGACCATCTACTCCAGCAACATCACCCCCGACCAGGACACCGGCATCGGCCGCTACACCTTTGAGCAATTCGACCGTGCCATGCGCGAAGGCGTCTCGCCGGCGGGCTACAACCTGTACCCGGCGATGCCCTATCCGTCCTACGCGAAGATGAGCGACGACGATATGCGCGCCCTCTACGTCTACCTGCTGCAAGGCGTGGAACCGGTGAACAAGGCCAACAAGGAAGCGGACATGAGCTTCCCGTTCAACCAGCGCTGGGGCCTGGCGTTGTGGAACTTCATGTTTGTCGACAACCAGCCTTTCGTTCCGGACCCAACCAAGGACGAGGTGTGGAACCGTGGTGCTTACCTGGTGCAGGGCCTGGGCCACTGCGGCTCGTGCCACACCCCGCGCGGCCTCGCGTTCCAGGAAAAAGCCATGAGCGACGCCGGCAGCAGCGGCAAGCACTACCTGGCCGGCGAGACCGTGGAACACTGGCGGGCCTTGAGCCTGCGTGGCCTGTGGACCGTGGAAGACACCGTGCAGTTGCTCAAGACCGGGCAAAACCGCTTTGCCACCGTCTCGGGCAACATGGCCGATGTGATCCAGCACAGTTCCCAGCACTTCACCGACGCCGACCTCACCGCCGTGGCCACCTACCTCAAGGCGCTGCCACCGGGCAAGGACGACCTGCCGATGCCGAGCGTGCCGCTGCAACCGGCCAAGGCCCCGGACAACCAGTTCACCAGCCGTGGCGGCCTGGCCTATACGCAGTTCTGCGGTGACTGCCACCGCCCCGACGGCGGCGGCGTGAAAGCCATGTTCCCGGCCCTGGCCGGCAACCCGAGCATTTCCTCGGCCAACCCCACCTCGCTGTTGCACATCACCCTCACCGGGTGGCAGACCGCCGAGACTGTGGCCCACCCACGGGTCTACACCATGCCCGGGTTCGCGCGCCTGTCGGACCAGGAAATCGCCGAAATCCTCAGCTTCGTGCGCAGCAGTTGGGGCAACACCGGCTCGGCCATCAGCGCCGCCCAGGTGAAGAAGATGCGCGCCAACCTCAACCCGAAGAACACCGATTCTTCGGCCTTCGAGACCCCGCGCCTGGCCGACCTGCTCTCGGCGCCCAACGCCGAGCAAGTGGTACGCGGCATGCGCTTGCACCTGCAAACCAAGGAACTGCTGCCGGATAACGTCGGCAACTCCTTGAACTGCACCAGTTGCCACCTCAACGCCGGCACCGTGGCCGATGGCTCGCCGTTTGTCGGCGTGTCGGCGTTCTTCCCGGGCTACGCGCCGCGCGCCGGCAAGGAAGTGACCTTGGAAGAACGCATCAACGGCTGCTTCCGCCGCTCCATGCACGGCAAGCCGTTGCCGGTGCAATCGGCCGACATGCAGGCGATGGTCGCCTACTTCGACTGGATGAAGCGCGAGACCAAACCCGAAGACAAAGTCGCCGGGCGCGGCGTGGGTAAGATCGACCCCAACATCAAGCCCGACCCGCAAAACGGCAAGGTGGTGTACGCCAAGCAATGCGCGGTGTGCCACGGCGACGACGGCCAAGGCCTCAAACGCGAAGACGGCACCCTCATCTACCCACCGCTGTGGGGCGACGAGTCGTTCAATATCGGCGCCGGCATGGCCCGCACCTACACGGCTGCGGCCTTCGTCAAACGCAACATGCCCATTGGCTTCCACGAAAAATTCCCGTTGGGCCAGGGCGGCTTGTCGGACCAGGAAGCGGTAGACGTGGCCGAGTACTTCTCCCACCAACCGCGCCCGGACTTCCCGGACAAGGTCAAGGATTGGCCTAAGGGCGGCAAACCGGTGGATGCGCGGTACTAAGGCCGCACAAAGCGCTGCGGCCCATGTGAATGGGTAATGCCGCTGTGAAGAACGAGGAGGCCCAAGGCCTCCTCGTTTTTTTCGGGTCAACCGTACTTGATCGTGTTCTTGGACTCGTCAGGCTCTGGTTGGTTTGATCTGTAGCTATTGGCGCGGACGTTCCATAACCCTATCTCCAAGGGGTACTGCGTCGCCAGCCAGATCTTGACGGACGTTATCATGGCCGCGTTATGCACATGTTTATTGCACTCCCAATACACCTTTACTTCTTTGCCGGTGCCCATGTTTTCAAACTTTTCCACACAATACTTACCCATGGCTTTGTCTCGTTGGTGAGTTCGTAAAGTTGATTAAGCGAGGGCGCCATAGGCGCCCTGCGCGATAGCGTCATGGTTTGTACAGCACAGCACTTTCATCACCGCTTTGCAGATGGGTTCGCCGGGAACCTTCTTTCTTCCACACGCCGCCATATTGCGCGTTGAGCCAGTTGGCGATGGTCACTTCAGGGGAGCCGGCAAACTTGAGTTTGTCGTTCCAGTAAACCTGCTGCACTACTTGGGTGGCTTGGTTGGTGAACTTTTGCTGGTTATAGGTAGGCATGATCTTGCCCCTCGCTTATTGAGTTTAAAGTTGCACTTATTTACTTGCAGCCGCGCCTCAACGTTCATCTGTGATATTCATCGCAGCCCTCCTTGCTTATCGGTGGATGGAATCGTGGTTGGCCGCGCCGGTTGGCTGACGACGCCCAGCAGCACGGGCACGTTGGAGTCCTGGGCGTCGAAGTGGATGTCCACTTGCCCGCTGCTGCCGCTGGCGTCGGGTGGCAGTTGCACGGTGGTGCTGGCCTGGACGCTGAAGGGGCCGATGCGGGTGACGGTGTCGGCCAGTTGTTCGGCTTGGGCCGGGTTGCTGGCGCGCAGGGTCAGTTGCGGGCCAAGGCCCACCAAGGCATGGCTGGGCAACAGGCCGAGGGCACCGTTGGCGCTGAAAAAATCGGGGGCGTCGCTCGGCGCGCTGTAGTGGCTGGCGTCGAGGAACGCGGGGTTGAACCACCCGCCGGGGGTGAGGGCGAAGCTGCCGAATTGCGCCAGGGCCATGCTCAGGCTCACCGAGGTGCCCGCTGTGCTCGCGTTGCTTGCCAAGCCGCGTAGCGCCGGTTGCGCTGGGGTGGCGATGCTCAGGCCAATGAATGCGGGCCAGCCGCCCGGTGGTTGGGCGCGCAGGTTGCCGCTGGCAATCGGCGCCAGCGGCACGGTGGCGCCGGTCAGCAGCACGCGGGCCGGGCTGGCGCGCAGCAGCGGTGGGGCGTTCCAGGTTTTCCACGCCTGGGCCCATTGCGCCAGGCTGAACGTGGGGCAGCGGGCGGTGCCGGTGGCGATGCTGACTGGCATGTTCAGCGAGGTGGGGTCTTGCTGTGACGCCAGCCAGCAGAGGTTGAGGGCGCCGACAACCTGCGGCGCGGTGCTGGCCAGGCTTTGGGTCAAGTCTTGATGGGCTTGCGCCAGGGCGCTGGCAGGTGAGGGCGTTCTGGCGGCCCGTAGTGTGGCGGACGGCGGGTTGCGCAAGGCCATCAGCAATTGCCGATAGCGCTGGAAATCGGGGGCCGCGGGTGGCAGTGCGGCGGGCCGGTTGCTCAGTGGCGTGGTAGCGGCAGGTGCAGGTGCGGCCTGCAGCAGGTAGCTGAGGTAAAGCCAGTAGGCGCCGAACCAGTCGCCGTGGGGCGAGTAGCTGCCGGTAGGGGCGGGGAGGGCGTTGCCCAGTTGGTAGATGCTCCAGTTGCAGCGGCCGATGTCGGCGCTGCCCAAGTCACTGAAGGTGTTGATGCCGGCCAGCGACAGCACTGAGGTGCTCGCCACGTCGGCCCAACCGGCCAGCGTCTGCCCATACAACTGCCATATCGAAGGGTCGTTTGCCACGGTCCGTACTCCCTGTGCGGTGGCCTGGAGCGGTTCGCCCCCCGCGTGTGCGAGAGGCGAATCGGGGGAGGGCTTACTCGTCGTCGCCGCCGGTATCCTGGCTACCGCCGAGCCGCTGGCTGACTACACCCAGCAGCACCGGCAGGGTGCTCTTGACCGGGCCGATGGTGACCGAGGCAGTGGCATCGTCGTAGTGGATGTCCTGCTTGGTGCCGTTGGCCGAGCCTGAGAGTTTGCCGAGGCGGAACGGGCCGATACCGATGGAGGTGGTGGCCTGGGCCTGCCAGGTGCTCTTGACGTTGCTGTAGTCGCTGGCGCTCATTTTCAGGGTCACGGTGGGCTCGAACCCGACCACCACCTGGGTGGCCAGGCCCGACAGCGCGCCGTCATCGCCGAAGAAGTCCGGTGCGCCAGGCTTGAGCTTGGTGGTGTTCAACGCCACCAGGGCACTGTTCCACCAGGCGCCGGGGGCAATCGGAAAGCTGCCGAAACCGGTGAAATCCACGGTCAGCGAGAAGTCGCTGCTGCTGGTGTTGATGCTGGTTTTGCCGCCGCTGGTGGAGCCGCCCAGGGAGAAGTTGAAGAAGTCGCCGAAGAGCGTCGCCTTGGCCGAAGCGCTCCAGCCGGATTTGTCCAGGCTGTAGTCCTCGGTGCTGGAGGTGATGCTGATGGAGGCGCCGGCATCGTTCTGGCCCGCGACACTGGCGGCTTGCCACTCAGGGTATTTGCTACCGAAAGCTTGCAGGCTATAAGCGGGCAAGAACGAAGAAACCAGGGCGGAGGGGGCCGCAGGCGTATCGCCGCCAATCACCACGGGCTGGCTGCCGGGCGGGGAGACGCTGCCGGAGGTCACCGCCATGTTGAATTTGTTCTGGGTCAGTACGTTCTGGGCGTAGTTGTACCCCACGTTGGTGCGTGCGTTTTGCAGCGAGGCGTAGTTGGGGCCGTAGACCTGAATCATCAACTGTTCGTAGGCACCGGAGGCACCTATCAAGTCGTTGTTGGCGGTCAGGTAGCTGGGGTAGTTGGTCGGCAGCCAGTCCTTGAACGCAGGCAGATCGGGCATGACCCCTTTGGCAGCGTTATAGGCGGTAATGGCCTGCATCAGGATGGCGTTGAAGGCCTTTTGCGCATTGTTGAGCTTGGTGGTCGCGAGGTTGACCTGGCTGTCCAGGTTGGGGTTGACCTTGGCGCCCGGGTCGATCCAATCCAGAAACGCAGCGTAGGCCGACACCAGGCTGCTACCGGCCGAATAAGACGGGCTGTTGGCCGGCACCACATCGCCCAGGCCATGGATGTAGTAGTTCTGGATGGTGGGGTCGGCGTTGCCCAGGTCCACGTTCAGGGTGGTGGAGCCGGCGCTGAAGCGCTGCCCCTCGCCCAGGCCGGCCGGCAGTGCTGCTGCCTGAACCGCGCCCAGCCATTTTGCCCACAGGTCTTGCGTGTCTACGTCAGCCATTTTGTAGTGCTCCAGATCGGATGGAAGAACCGAGCATCGCGGCACCCGCCGCGACCTCCGAAGGCGATTGCTCGCCTGGAACCTATGCTGGGTTTTTCCCGCAGCGCTGACAGCGTGGGCAATGCTGATTCGGCGCCGCCAAAAGCCTGATTCGCGCCTCGGTACAAATGCCCAGGGCTGTACGCCTCACAGCCAGCCCTCGCGCAGGGCAAAACGCGTCAGTTGGGCGATGCCCTTGATTTCAAGCTTGCTCATGATGTGTTCGCGGTGGGTGCTTACGGTTTTGCTGCTGATGTGCATGCGTTCGGCAATCGCGCGGGTGGTGAGGCCTTCGACCAGCAATTGGAGGATTTGCCGCTCCCGGGGGCTGAGGTTGGCCCCGGGTGCGGCACCTTGCTGGGCCTTGGCCAAGCGCTGGCTGAGGACCATTTCAGTGGCAATCTCCGGCGACAGGTAGGCGCGGCCCTGGGCCACGGTGCGCACGGCTTTGACCAGTTCTTCGACAGCGCAATCCTTGAGCAGGTAGCCCAGGGCGCCGGCGTCCAACGCGGCGCTGATACGCCACTGCTCGCGGTGGGCCGAGACGCACAAAAAACGCAGCCCGGGGTGGCGTTGGTGGGCGCGCAGAAGGGTGTCGATGCCGTTGAGCAGGGGCATTTCCAGGTCGAGGATGACCAGGCCGGGCTGGGCCTGGGCCAGCAGCGCCAGGGCTTCCAGGCCATTGGCGGCCAGGCCCGTGACCTGCATGTCAGGCTCGCGGCCCAGCAGCACGGCCAGGCCTTGGCGAAACAGCCGATGGTCGTCCACCAGCAGGATGTCGAGGGGGGCGTCAGGCATCAGGCACCTCCCGGGCGGTCAGGAGGGTTAAGCGTTTTTTATGCGGGATGCAGAGGGGTTGCCGTGACATTCCTTGTCTCCGTGTTGGGGAGCGGGGGGCTCGTGCAAACTGCCCGAGGGTTTTGCCCGACCATCATTGGAGGTCGCCCGTAGCAGCGGCAATACCACCGATGGCGTAGGAGGAATTTCAGTTTGTTGCGGGATAAATCCATTTTTGTTGTAGGCAGTAGAGAACAAGCTGCCCGATGCTGCTGATGGCCAGTTTGCGGTAGAGGTTCTCGCGGTGTTTGCGCACGGTGAGGTCGCTGATGCCGAGCAACTGGCCGATTTCCTTGCTGGTCAGGCCTTGGCAGATGTGCAGGGCGACTTCCCGCTCGCGGCGCGAAAGCCCTGGGTGGCGCGGGCTTGGGGTGACGGCCTCAGCCACACGCTCGACGAAAATCCCGTTCTACGGCGAGGGCGTTGAGTTGGGCGACATGGTGCAGGCCGTACTTGGCCATGATGTTGCTGCGGTGTTTGCGCGCGGTCAGGGGGCTGATGTGCAGATGCCGGGCAATCGCCCGGCAATCGAGCCCCTGGCCGATTAGCCGCAGGACTTCCATCTCCCTGGGTGTCAGCGGCGCCGTGGGCGGGCGGGTCAATCCGAGATCATGTTTTTGCCCGCCGCCTTGGAGCGATACAACGCCTGGTCGGCGCGGCCCACCAGGTCGGCCTGCTGTTCACCTTCGCGGCGCTCGACCACGCCGAAACTCAAGGTCACTTTGAAATCCCCCATGGCGGGCAAGGCCAGCAAGGCGTGGCGGATGGTCTGCGCCATGGCCATCGCCGCGTCCAAGCCCGTGCCGGGCAAAACCACCATGAACTCATCGCCGCCCCAGCGCGCCAGCAGATCGGTGTCGCGCACGCAGCCCTGGATGCTTTGCACCACGCGGATCAGCGCCGCGTCGCCGAGGGCATGGCCGTGTTGGTCGTTGATCGGTTTGAAGTCGTCCACGTCCATGGTTATCAGGGCCAACGGCTGGCGAAAACGCTGGGCGCGCTCGCATTCCTGCTGCAGGACTTTTTCCAGGCGATAGCGGTTGGCGATTGAAGTCAGGGCGTCGCTTTCGGCCAATCGGCGGTTCTGTTCCAGCTGCGCCTGCAACTGCTGGTTGACCTGCGACAGCTCACGGGTGCGCTCCTCGACCAGGGTTTCCAGGGATTGATTGCGCAGTTCCAGTTGGGCGAGTTGGCGTTTGCGGTCTTCGATATTGCGGTGCGCGCCGATCATGCGCGCCACTGAACCATCGGCGTTGCGCGCCACCACATGGCCGCGGTCTTCGATCCAGAGGTAATCACCCTCGCGGGTGCGGCAGCGGTACTCGATGCGATAACGCGGGGTGCGCTGGTGCAGGTAGTCGTCGAAATGGGCCATGACGCGGGGGTAGTCGTCTGGGTGGATCACGCTTTCCCAGGTCAGCACCGTGTTTTCCAGGGCGTGGGGCGCGTAGCCGAGCATCTCGTACCACCCGGGGTTGCGGTACACGTAGCCGGTGTTGGCGTTCCAATCCCAGATCCCGTCACTGACCAGGTCCATCAGGGTATGCAACGTGGTCTGGTCCAATTCTTCGGGCCGGCCCGGGGCCGGTCCGGTGGAGGGTGCATTGCCCATTTTCGCTCTCCATGCCGGCCGGCCGTGAAATGGCCGGCTCCTATAGCCCCACAGGATAGTTCAAAACTTTCGTCGGTCCGTGGCGCTATAAACCCGGCCCGGCGGCGGGTCAGGGCACCAGCTTGCGGCGCTCGATAGGCACCGACAGCACGATGCTGGTGCGGGTTTCGCCGTAGGCATTGATCTTGGCGATGATCTCTTCGATGTCGGCCATCGACTTGGCGTAGATGCGGATCAGGTAGGAATCGTTACCGGTGACATGCAGGCACTCGACCACCTCGGGGATGTCGTTGAGGGTGGCGATCAGTTTGGCTTTGGCGGGCTTGAAAGTGGTCATGCCCACCACGGCGGAAATGCCAAAGCCCAGTTTGGTGGGGTCGACCTGGGCGCTGTAGCCCTTGATGACGCCCGCGTCTTCAAGCTTGCGCAAGCGGTCGGTGGTGGCGGGGATGGAAAGGCCGGCGTGTTTGGACAGCTCGGTGATGGAAATACGCCCGGACTCTTGCACCATGGTGAGGATTTTTATGTCTATACGGTCCATGTAAGGTTCTCCCGAAAAAACTATAGTTTTTAATGAAAATAGCCGATTTTTCGTTAAAAAATAATGCAGCAAAATAAAATCAAGTGCTAGTCTATTTTTAGTCCGGGCAAAAAAAATAGAAGTCAAACCGGCTATCCCATAGTTTAAACACTCTTGCGTTGCACGCTGCTTAATTTATTATTCTCCGCCAAGGATGGTGCTTGTATGGAATATGATAAATCGTCACGCAAAAAAAATACCTATCCGCTGTTTTCCGACTATATAAGGCTGCAAGTTCATAGCTTGCGACATTTCAAGGCTGACCAGTTTTTGATGTATCTGGCCGGTGTGGCTATTTTCTCGCTGGGCGCGAAGTTATTTATTGTCAGTCAGTTGGGTACTGACCCGTTGGATGTTCTGATTATCTCTATCGACCAACTTGTCAAACTTGGCATGGGCGCCTGTTCGGCCTTGGTGTCATTGTTTTTCCTGACGTGGTGGATGCTCTGGAACAGGAAGTACCCGCCCATCAGCCCCTTCATCACCACCACCCTGACGGGCCTGTTGATCGACCTGTGGTCGTTCCTGGGCCTGGGGGAATACCTTACGGTGCGCATGAGTGAATACGCGATGCTGGCGGTGGGGCTGGTGTTATGTGCCTATGCGTCGGCGCTGATAATCATGAGCGGTATCGGTATACGCATCATGGACCTGGTGGTGTTGACCATGGTCGCTAAATGGCGCTGGTCCTTTACCAAGGCCAAGATGATTATCGAAATTAGCATCTTTTCTACGGGTTGGTTATTGGGCGGGCCCTTTGGTGTGGGCACTATTGCGTTCTTGTTGGTGATCGGCCCGCTGATACAACCGTTCATGAATATCAATGCCCGGCGCTTTTCCCTCAAGAACTATGGCTTGGCCAGCGTAACTTCCGCTTATCCCTAATAACGAGAGGCTGCCGCCACTTTGGCGGCGGAACGCTCTCGCCTCGAAGATTTGCCCCGTGATGTTGAACAATAAACTTCCGTGATGATGAGGAACTCGAGATGGAACTTAATAAAGGTAAGAACTGGACCCTGGACAGCACCCCCGCCATGTTGGAAGAGATACTTCCGGGCGGGGCGGTGAAGTGCCACTTGTCACCGCGCAATTGTGTGATCCAGGAAGGCAAGGTCGGTTTCTGCAAAGTGCGCGGCAACCGCGGCGGCCGCTTGGTGACCTTGAACTACGGCAAGGGTGTACACAGCACGGAAGAAACCATCGAGACCGAGGCGGTGTTCCACTTTGCTCCTGGCGAACGAATCCTGTCCCTGGGCAATATCGGCTGCATGCTCAACTGCGGTTACTGCCACAACTGGAAGACCTCCCAGGCCAAGTACGTGACCGACAAGGACGTGTACTACTACACCCCCGAACAAGTGGTGGAAACCGCGCTCCAGCACGGTATCCGGGTGATTTCCTGGACTTACAACGACCCTGTGGTGTGGCACGAATTCATTCTCGATACCGCCAAGTTGGCTAAGGAAGCAGGCCTGATAAACCTGTACAAGTCGGCGTTTTTTATCAGCGAAGAAGCCATCGACGAACTGCTGCCGGTGATCGATATCTTCTCGATTTCCCTCAAGTCCATTTCCCCCGAGTACTACCGCAAAGTCACCACCGGGTGGGTCGAGCCGGTGTTGGCGGGAATCAAGAAAGTCTACGACGCCGGCAAGTACGTAGAAGTCAGCACCTTGATGGTCACCGATATCAGTGACGACGAAGACACCGCCCGCAAGATCAGCCAGTGGGTGCTGGATGAATTGGGCCCGAACGTGCCCCTGCACTTTGTGCGCTTCCACCCCGACTACAAAATGAGCAACAGCATCCGTACCCCCGTGGATCGCCTGCTCAAGGCGCGGGACATCGCCCGGGGCATGGGGGTTGAGCACGTGTACCTGGGCAACGTGAACGACGTCGATGGCACCAACACCAGTTGCAACAAGTGCAACGCACTGCTGGTGACCCGCTATGGTCTGAACGCCGAGATCCTGGGCCTGGACAGCCATGGGTGCTGCACGTCCTGCGGGCATGACGCGCACTTTCGCATGCTTGAGGCGCCGAAGGCGAACAAGGTGGTGGAGCTGCGCGAAGAGGCGCTGACGAGCTACGAAAAACGCAAATTCGAGTGGCACGGCGATATCGTTTCCCTGCACGCCCAACTGCTCAATACCCAGGATTTCGAGCAAACGGTCTACCTGCGGCGCAACTACAACGACGGCCAGAGCAGTGCCTGGAAAACCCTCACCTTGCGGCCCCACGAAAGCTACCGCTTCATCATCGCCAAGGCACGGGTCGATGAAACCGGGCCGGAAGTCTGGCTGCCGCAAGGGGTCAATTCCAACTTGCACGAAGTGTTCGACCGCGCGCATTTCCCCACCGAGTCCATTGAGGAAATCGGTATTTCGCAAAACGACATCACGCCCACCATCGGTTATGAGGGCAAGCAGAACATGTATGAGCAAGTCATCAAAATGGTGCACAAGGCATGAGTATTTCCACTGAGATCCTTCATATGCGGGTCGACGACCGGGATGCGCTGCCTTCCGTCACGCCCATTTATCAATGCAGTGCCTTCAGTGCGGACTCGGCGTTTTTCTATTCGCGCAAGGCCAACCCCAACGTGACGGAACTGGAGCAAGTGGTGGCGGCCCTGGAGGGCAGTGAATATGCCCTGGCCTACGCCACGGGGATGAGCGCCATCTACATGGTGCTGGAGTTGCTCAAGCCCGGCGGCTCGCTGGTTATTAACAAGTACATCTACGGTTGCTCCTACAAGTTGTTCCAGCGCTATGCCGCGCGCATCGGTGCGCAACTGACCGTGCTGGACCTGACCACTGCCAGTGGCCTGGAAACGTTGCCGGCAAACGTGGACATGGTGGTGTTTGAAACGCCCACCAATCCCTTCCTCAAGGACATCGACATCCAGGCCGTCAGCACGGCGGTCAAGCGCATCAACCCCGAGGCGCTGGTGGTGGTGGACAACACCTGGGCCACGCCGATCTTCCAGAAGCCGCTGCACTTTGGCGCCGATATTTCGTTGTACAGCGCCACCAAGTACTTCTCCGGCCATAGCGATGTGATGGGTGGGTTGGTGCTGGTGGACAACGAGGCGCTTCACGCGCGGCTGCTGGAGGGGCGCTTCTATTCCGGTTCGATCCTGACGCCCAATAGTGCGTGGCTGCTACGCCGCAGCATGCAGACCTTCAACTTGCGCATGGAAAAGCACAGCGCGACAACGGTCAGCATGCTCAGCTACCTGCAAACCCTGCCCTTTGTCGAACACGTCTACTACCCGCGCATCGATGGCCAGCAACTGACCGGATATGGCGGCATCGTGTTCGTCGATATCCGCCCCGACCTGGTGCCCTTCTACAAAACCTTCACCGGCGCCCTCAAGTGGTTTGGCACCGGCACGGGCATGGCCTGCGTGACGTCGATGGTGGCGCAACCGTTCAGCGGCAGCCACGCCTCAATGAGCGAGCAGGAAAAGGCCGACATGGGTATTGGCAAGGGGCTGGTGCGCTTGTGCTTTGGACTGGAGGCTGTGGAAGACCTCAAGCAGGATTTGCTGCAAGCCTTCCAAACAACGGAAAAACGGGTGGCGCAGGAGGGAGTACTTAACCCGGCTTAGTACTTTGCCGACCCATGAAATCACAACCCGTGTGGGAGCGAGCCTGCTCGCGATAGCGTCCTTGCAGCCAGGGCTGTCATCGCGAGCAGGGCCGCCCCCCCAAAAAAGTAAACCCACACGCAGTGCCTTGAATGGTCGGTATCGACTCTGGGGCTCGTCGTTTTTTTGGAGAGCGCCAGATTGACCCATTCATTCCACCCTTCGGTGTTCGATGACCCGACCCTCAACGTCATCCATCTGCTCAATACCCTCTCCAGCGAAAACCCGGAGGCCATTTCCCTGGCCTCCGGCCGCCCCGACGACGAGTACTGCGACCCGTCGCTGATCCATAAGGGGCTGGCGCGCTTTACCCAATACCTGGCCGACACGGACCAATCCCTGGCGACCACGCTGTGCCAGTACGGCAAAACCGGCGGGATCATCAACCCCATCCTGGCCCGCTACTTGTACAAGGATGAGGACATCAGCGTTGAAAATGCCGACAACATTGTGGTGTGCCTGGGGTTTCAGGAAGCGGCGACGCTGACCCTGTTGTCGGTATTCGATGACGGTGGCGTGTTACTGGTGCCCGACCCGGTGTTTTGCGGCATTACCGGCATCGCCAAGTTGCTGGGCATCAGGGTCGTACCGGTGGCCATGGACATCTTCCTAGACCCGACAGCATTGCGCCTGCTGGCCCGGGCGATCGAGTCGGCGGGAGACAAGATAAAGGCTTTGTATGTGATCCCCGACTTCAGCAACCCCACCTCCGATTGCCTGGGGCTGGCAGAGCGAAAGGAGCTGCTGGCGCTGGCCGAGGAGCTGGATTTTTTCATCCTCGAAGACAATGCCTATAGCTACTTCAGGTATGAGGGCAGCAAGGTCCCCGCACTCAAGGCCCTTGAGAGCCGCCGCGTGTTCTACCTGGGCTCTTTTGCCAAGTCGATTTTCCCAGGGTTACGCATGGGCTATGTGGTCGCGCCCGAGGGGGAGGGCGTGAAGCCGTTCAGCACCCAGCTCTGCAAGGCCAAGAGCCTGGTCACGGTCAACACGCCGGCGCTGTGCCAAGCAGTGGTGGCGGGGCTGTTGATTGAACATCAGTATTCCTTGAAGGCCTTGAACCAGCCTCGGGTGTTGGCCTACCAGCAAAAAAGAAACACCATGATCGATTGCCTGGAACATGAGTTTCCCTACAGCCTGGGTGTTGAACAACGCGTGACCTGGAACCGCCCGGCGGGCGGTTTTTTCATCAACGTGCAATTACCGTTCGCCTTTGGCTACCTGCAAATGTGCGAGTGTGCCAACCAGTTCAAGGTCATCGTGTTTCCCACGTCGCTGTTCTCGCTGATGAACGGGGCGAGCACCCAGGTGCGCCTGTCATTCAGCAATGCTTCTTTGGAGCAGATTGAGCGGGCGGTCAGCCGCTTGCGCGCCTATGTGGACTTCAAGCAGGGCAACCGCCGCGGGTGATCTAGGCGGCTGCGGTGGCCAGCATCACGCCCGTCACCACTTGATAGGCGCCCAGGGCGGTGATGGTCGAGCCAGACAGGTAGTTAATCAACTTGAGCCGCGAGGCCTGGATGCGGCTCTTGAACACCGACGAGAAACCGCTCAGGCCCAGCCACCATGCCGCGGAGCCGAGGAAGATGCCCGTCACCATCGATGCCACCGAGTGCTGGCTGTTGACCATGCCATCACTCATCGCCGCGAAAATGGCAATGAACGAAAGGATGGTCATGGGGTTGGAGAGGGTCAGGAACAACGTGCTCGAATACGCCTTGAACATATTGGCGCGCTCGCCCGGCAGCACGGTGGCGGCGGTTTTGGAACGGATGATCTGGTAACCGATATAGGCCAGGAACAACCCGCCGAAAATGCACAGCCAAGGCTTCCAACTGATAAGCGTGGCGATGATGGCGGTGATGCCCAAGGCGCCGATGAAGCCGTAGATCGAGTCGGCGGTTGCCGCACCCAGCCCCGTGGCGAAACCGGCGCGCCAGCCCTGGCTCAGGCTGCGCTGGATGCATAGCAGGCCAATGGGGCCGACCGGAGCTGCGATGCAAAGCCCGATGACCATGGATTTGAAGAAGATGAGCATGAAAATACCTCCCGGATTGATAGCTAAAGGTTAGGCGGGGAGGCATGGGGGCTGAATTGTGTTTTTAATGTTTATTGGTTTGCTATGGATAAATTTCCATTAATTAGGTCCAAATAACCTTCATTAATAATGTGAATGCAGTAATCGACTTTAATCGGTGCTTTTTGGCCGGCGACCTTGTTGTTTTTCTTCCGCCCTCAGGGCTGCTTTGAGGAAGCAATCGAGACCGATTGGCCTGCTTGCCGGCGTTTGCACAGGCGTGGGGCGAACCTGGCTGGCGTCAGGTTCGCGACTTCATGGGGTCAGAAGCGTTCGTCGAGCATCGCGGGCAAGGTCAGCTCCCGCACGAAACTGGCCGAGGACAGGCTCAAGACCATGCGCACCACCTGCACCACGTCATGCACCGGGATCAGCTGGCCATCACCGCGCTGCTCGGCCACAGCACGCGGTGTGCTCAACGGGTCTTGGGTATTGAGGTAGCCCAGGTTCAGGCACGTCACGCCAAGGCGTTGCTCCCGGTAGCCTTCGCGCAAGGCGTCGGCCATGCCGCGCAGGGCGAACTTGGACGCGGTGAAAGTGACCTCCGGGCGCCCGCTCTGGGGCAGGCCAGAGGTGGAGCCAGTGAAGATCACCCGTGGGTTGGGGCTTTTGAGCAGGCTCGGCAGCAAGCGTTTGATAAGCAGGATGGGCGCGGTGATGTTGCAACCGACAATGGCCTCCAGTTGCTCGTCGCGGTCTTGCAGAAAGTCGTAGGCCTCATCAAAGGCCTGGTCTTCCCAAATTCCCAGGTTGTAGATCAGCGTATCCAGGCCTTCCTCGGCCACCGCGTGTTCGATGGCCCGCACCGCGTGCGCCGGCTCAGCCAAATCCGCTTCGATCCAGCGCAACTGCACACCCGTTTTACTCGCCAGGTCTTGCGGGCGCGTACGTGAGACACCGATCAGCGTGTCTCCCGCCTCACCAAGCCCCTCTACCAGAGCCCTGCCCAATCCTTTGCTCGCGCCTACTACCAAGGTTTTCATCGATTGATTCCTGAACCGACAGATTTTTGAAGCGGCGGATGCAAGCAGATGAGGGGAGTGATGGCAATTGGCTTGATGTTTCTGGATGTTGTATCGACCACCCGAACACGGCGAGGCGCGCCTGCGGCTCAGCGCCCAGCAGCTGTGTATTAAAGGCCTGTCACAGGATGTCGTTGAGGTAACCCTTGAGTTCCATCAGCGGCGCATTGAGCGCTTCCAGGGTCTGTGCGCTATGAACTTCGGCGCGTAGCCTTTGCAGCTCACGCCCCATGACACCGCCCAACGCGCCGCACGCCAAGCCCAGGCACTCGCCCAATTTGAATTGAATGGCCTCAACGTCCGCTTGACGCACCAACAAGCCGAACACCTCGCGCTGATAGCGATCCATGGCCGGGTCGTCCCGCAGGATTGGACTGGAGCCTTCCACCTCATACGCCAACTTGAGTGAATAAAGCGCTACGGTCTCCAGCGTCGCTTCCATGGTGCAATCCGCATGCCTGCGTGGCCCTTAACGGCCACTTTTTTACAGGCAAAAAAAAGACCTTGAATTTCAAGGTCTTTTTAATGTTTGGTGCCCGAGGGAGACTGTAGCGCTCCAGTAAACTCAAGGCCTCCAGCGAGGTTTGCTTTCTAGGGATACATCTAGGGATACATGCTCGCCATTGCTGGGGGCAGTATGAAGAGTTTCAGTGATTCCATGCAATCCATTCAGTCACTCCTCCACTGAGAGGCCTGGTATGTGCGGCTCGTTCAGCATTGGTAACGATCCTTTATCACTCTGTCGAAATAGCCCCCTTTTGACGGTGCGTTGATCAGCCCTTGATACACGTTCAATGGTACGCGGCAAAAGTCGTACGTTTTTCCTTGCTTGAAGGTGATCTTCATTCGGTTGGTCGCCGGGTCGTAACCTACAGCTGTCATCGCACGTGAGTTCACGCGAACCATTTCCATTGGGACGTCCTTTCGTGGGAGGAGTTAACCGATATGTCAGCAGCACTGAACATCGTAGCTCACGAAATGCATTCGGCCTGGTAGCCCGGATCGTCTGACCTGTCCTTGGAACCCTGCAACATTGGCTTCGCAGGGGGCAAACCTTTCTGAGGTACAACACGGGATACGGCACCGTCAGGAATAGCGTTTCGTGAAGCTATTAATTGCCTGCTTGCACATTTTTCTCTATGACACGTCCTTGTCGAACGAGCGAAAAGTTAATCATGCGTCCCTTCCTCTCCGCTGCCATACGGGTAAACCCTTCCTGATTGGTAACCCGTTCCCCATCCATTGCAATGATCATGTCGCCTGGGAGGATATCCGCCTTGTAAGCCGGGCTGTCATTGACGATTGTCATTACCACCACACCTTGATTCGTCTGTAGTAACTGCCGCTCGAGGTCATTTAGGTTGCGGACGAATGCGCCTATTCGAAAACGACCTTTCACAAAGTAAATCGCGCCGTAATCAGAACGGTTAACTGTAATGGGAACGTACGTCGTGTTGCTCCCGTATGTCGTTGTTGTCGCGTTACCGTAAGCCGAGACAGGGCCGCCTGGTCCATATGCGGTGGCATTAGCTGTGGTGTAGGAAGTATTCGTCGTCGGTGTTGTGATCGGCACGCTGGAGGTCACTGATCCGGTGTATTGCGGCAGAAATACTAGAACCAAATCTGCTCCTACCGCTTGACCTTGTTTCAGAGCGTCGTCATCCGAAACGCGTTTGCCGGTGTTAAAGCTGGACTCACCGATTACCAAGAATCCTCGTTTTCCATACTCAGCCAGGAGCGCGTCTGTATTGCCAAACGGTGCACGCTCTATAGCAGGTAATGGCGGCGGCGCTGACGCCCGAGTGGCCGAGATAGCTTCAGGGGTCGCACCTGCTGCGGGGGTGTAAAACTCTCTGTATCCATTAGCGCAGCCGGCGGCGCTCAGCAACGCGCCGACTCCCAGCAACGTAAACATCAATTTCATCTTCATTCGATCCCTCCCCAGCTAGAAACGATGCCTGCCTACAGTCGAGTATGGCGTAACGCCGCTACAAGACCTAGATCCATAATCCGCTATGCACATACGACAAACGGTGAAGGGCAACGAACTACCATCGAAAGTCTGAACGGACTAGAAGTCGCTGGGGGACCCTGGGAGTTTCTCTACTACACGGGGTCGGAAACCCGCAGGACTGCGTTAGTGGAAGGATTTCAAAGTTACTGAAATTTCAGGCGTTGAAATTGAAAGAATTCTGCTGAAAAAAGGCCATCGTTACCGCAGCGGTAACGATGGCATTTCGTGTTGATGATTATGGACACCTTGGGCCGTCAACCGAGTCAACCTGTCAACCAATGTAGAAAAATCAGCCACTACCAAGATCGCGCGGGTTTTGTGCCCCGTGTCATTCAGAAATGCTCAGGGTCCCTGGCCACCTCCCATCATCTTGTGCAATTGCACTGGTGAACTGTGTGTTCACCCGGTTCACCTGTTCACTAAGCTGGGCACCTGTCCGCTAACGAAGTCCGGCGGGTTTCCGACCCCGTGTCCGGTGGAAACCCTATGGACCCCGGCGCCTATTGAAGGCTGCTCCTTTTCTTCGCTGGAGGAGATAATGCTTCCGGGGAGCTGGGGAATGACTCTTATAAAAACGCGTGTTACGTAGGTTACCGGTGTAACGGGAATCGCTAAAGCATTGTATTTATTGAGTATTTCTACTGTAACACGGATCTTTTAAGTCGCTAGGGACATGTGTTACTGGCTCATTTGGTGTAACAAGCAGCTCCCTTGGAGCCCATCAATTTCATGGCAGGCTTACACAATTCGCCTAACGTCTAATTTATATCCGTTACAACATAACTAAATGATTGTCTGCCGTGCCGGTTGCCGCCTGTGGCCATCTTCGTTGAATTAACAAAAAACAGGTTGAAATGCGAAATCTCGGGCGGTTATTGTCCCGCTAGGAAACTGGATTCGACAATATAACTAGGTATTGGGAAGTGATGCAGAGGGTCACCCATCCGATCTAGTGTTTGGGGGGGGGAAGAAGACTCAATCGTCGAAGCCTTCAGGTGACGCGGTTGGTAAGTAGAATTATAAACGCAGGAGCGGAAATTTATGTCTCGAAAGCTTAAGTTCTCTAATTCGGGTCGGTCGCCTCAGGTCCATCGATTAATTTCAAGTGTCGGATCTCTGAAAAAAAGAAATCTCGTGCGCGGCTATATTTCTCAGGAATTGAAAAGTCGAGCTGAGATTGATGCTGTACGTAAAGCTAACACTGCCAACGATATGATGGTTATTGGGGCTCTTCTTAAGGGTAGGGACGGTCTTTTAGGTGACAATGGAAAAAAAACGAGCGCGGATCTCTTTAGATTTACAAGATTTTCTGCAGTGGACTGGAAAGACGAAATAAGGTACACCGCCGGGTATGTAAATGCGATGGTGTTAGAGTCATTGGAGGCATTGAAGCTAATGCTTCCACTAGGGCGGGTAGAACTTCTTGATACGGACGAAGCGCTAGAAATTATCCATCAGCTAAGTATTGCTCATGGCGCTTCTAACTATTTATCTTATAAGCTGGCTTACCTGAGAAGTACTAGAAAGTTCTCTCCTCCTCAATTAGCAAAAATAAGTGTAATTGAAGAGGAGATCGGTCATCGCGAGAAGCCAGGATTTCATTTTAGCGCCCTCGAGAATTTAAGTCCGAGAATATCTTTGTTCTTGATTGCCCAGAGAAGAGTGAGCGGGCTTGTAGGGAAAGTTGATGGGGATATCAGAAAGTCCTATTCGTTAAGTAATTTTATCCCCACACCGTTGAATAGCAACGACTTGTCGGGTTTTTTGCTGCGAGCTACAGAATCATCATTAATTGACACGCTTCTCGCTATTATGATTTTGTTGAATCTTGAAAGTGAGTTCTTGCCGCAAGTAACTGAATTAAGGAAGCGGTTGCTACCCGAGGTGTTGGGCGGTATCAATATATTAATCGCAGATGCTTGTAGCGGTGATGATGATTTGCTTGTCACCTCGCATTACGCGCTGAAGCATGAAGGAGGTTCAGAAAGTACCTTAGATTTATACAGAGTTTCGGCTGCTTTCTTAGAGCGTACTCATTTGACAAGGTTTAGAAATAAGCTGGATCGTGTTATTAGTGCTAGATTGTTAAGTGAGATTGTAAGTAGTAGCGAAGACGCTTTAGATGGTTCGGATTTTGATAAAAGCATTTTGCTTCAATCAGATGGTGCCTTTATAAGTTCGGTTCCTAATGTCAGGATGGATTCGTTTTACCGTACTTTTCTTTTTATGAATTTCATAGCTCAACGAGTTAATTTGTTGGCGTTAAATGAATATGATATAAAATACATTTTTGAGAACACTTCCGGCTTGGAAAGTCTTTTGACTGAGTCGGAAATGCGTTCTATATATGGTATTGCTCCAGAGGGAAGCCAAAATATTATTGCAGTGTTGTCCTTGGCACTCTTTCGCAAGAAATCTATTGATCCTGATGTCGATTTTGAGTTTCGCACGGATTTTATATCCTATGTAAAGTCATATTATAACGGATCAATAATAAATTTTATTGATGATTTGCTGAGCGACTCTCCACAGATAGCAAGTTATATTGTTGAGTCTCTGGATGAGGTAACTCTTGAGAAAATGTATGAGGTAGTAACAAATGCCTCCCAGGCAGCTGAAATTAGGCGTGACATTTTAACTCTTCTTGGGAAAAAGCTTAATAGAATTGAATACCTGATCGAAGCGGATGCTATTGAGACCAGGTCTAAACTATCAACGTTGCAGAAGTATTTTGATAACAGTCGAATGTATGTTGATAGTGTGGCTATGAGTAAGTGGCTTGATGGAAATCCCTCAGTATCCACGGAGCAGTTCCGTACATTGTATCCGAGTATCCAAGCTACGGTGAGGACTGTTGAGTATGAGGAAGGGGAAAGCAAGGATGTATATTTCATAACTTTGAATGATCAAAGTGAGCATCTTATTTCTCAGATAGCCAAGGATGCGTTTGAACAATTTTGTTTGAATACAGAGTTTGGCATTGAGTCCTATCTCGGTCGGCGCATTAGACATAACACACTGGACGGAGTTACAACGGAAACAGTGGATGCGGTATTAAATAAACAGGAATACCGAATGCTGATGACTAGTCCTGGAATGAAGAGGACTGTTAATGCATGGATTGCGCAATATAAAGAAATTGTAGACAAGTTAAGGCGAGAGCATCTTCAGTTTAAGTCGCCTACGTCATTGTTTAATGCGAATATGAATCTGGAGGATTCGGCAACGAGAGAAAATATAAGGATACTCTCTAGCAGCTTACGCGCTACAGGAAGCCAATTGCTGAATGATCTCGTAGTTTCTTTTTGTTGGAAACAAATTTCGCCTCAGCTTGAAAATGCTGCAAGATTTATAAAAACAGAACTGCTCCAGGAGGCTACTAGCAGCATTGGTAAACAGTTTTCCGGAACGTTTGGCAGTATGGAAGAGCAATTTAAAATAGAGCTGCACGAGGCGGTAAGTGGTGTGTTCAAAAAAGTAGCGGATTGGTTCAGGGTTCCTCAAACTGGATTTATCTCCGCTTCTGTTCGTGAGCTGTGTGGGGTTATTCTTTTTGATCTAAATCGGCAAAAGGTTGTGGAATATTCAGGTGATGGTTTAGAGAATAAGTATACGGGGATAAGTGTGCACAGGCTGTATGACTGCATAGCCGTTCTCTTGCAGAACGCGGTTATTCATGGAGAGGATGGTGCTCCTGTTGTAGTTAATGTTTCGGCCACGAAGGCTGATAGTAATGATATTTTGGATATAGTTTCAGTTGATATCGCCTCAACGGTTGATCCAAGTGAATACCAAATATCAAAAGATCGTATAAATAAAGCTATTCGCTCCGAAGAAAACGGAATTGATATGGTCACCGAAGGATATACAGGGATTAAGAAAGTAAAATTTATAACGCGAAAAAGCGAGTCGAAACATACAGTGAGATGCGTTGAGAATGATCAGCGTAGAGAGTTGAAGTTAGGCTTTACATTGCATTCTGAAACCGTAAGTGATGATTCTGCTGTCGGGGTGGTGTAATGAATATATTACTGGTGGAGGATGAGGTTCATAAACGGGATGAAATAAATGGATGCGTTAACGAAGTTTTCGGTTTTTTACCGGATATAGTTGATAGCGTGAATAGCGCTGTTCTTAAAGTAAAGGCCGTGGATTATGATTTGATAATATTGGACATGGCACTGTCAACATTTGGCGAGAGCTCAGGTGATAATAAAAAAGGGCATGACCAAGCGCAGGGCGGGGTTGAAGTGTTGCGTGCTTTGAAAGCGTATAAGAAGACGGCTGATATTTTAATTGTTACTCAGTATCCTGATTTCTTTATCGCTGGTGTGAAGGTCAAGTTAAAGAATTCAATGGAAGTTATTAAGAGCAAGTATAGTCAAAATGTAATAGGTGCGATTCTTTATACCTATAAGTCTAAGCCTACTTTGCAGAAAATTACGTCAATTTTGAGGTTGAAGAAATGAAGGTTCTGATTATTGAAGATGATGACGCAAAGTATAATAATATTGAAGGTCATTTGCTGGAAAAGGGTGTTTCTGTAAGTGATGTTGTTCGAGCGAAGAATATGAGCGACTTCGCTGGAAGCCTGAGTTCTGAAGAGGTTGGGTTGTTTATAATAGATTTTAAAGTTCCAAGTTTCGATGATGGTACTGCAATTGCAAATGGTAAGGCTATTCTCGAGGCCATTGTTAAAGCTGGAAAAGATGATGCCTTGCTTTTAGCTATTAGTTCTTATCCAGATGATTTTTCGGAGTTGCGAGCTGAGTTTGAAGCTCGAGGATGTATTTTAGCTGACTATAAAAATGTGGCTGGATGGAAGTCTACACTCAATCATTTGCTTGTTCAGCTTAAGAAGAATATTCGAATGGATTTTCTGATTTTCTGTGCTCTGCATGCTGAGAGAAAGCCGTATATAGTATTGGTTGACGGAAAACCGGTAAACAGAGGTGGCGTAAGTTGCTGGGATTTTGAAATTGAAGGTAAGAAGGGGTCTATTATTCTACTCCCGCAAATGGGATTGGTTAATGCTGCAATACTGGCAGCTACATGTATAGATCGATACAAACCTAAATTGGTCGGCATGAGTGGTATATGTGGAGGGTTCAGTAAACACGCTGAATTGGGACAGCTCCTCGTTTCGAGAATGGCTTATGAGTACCAAAGTGGTAAGTGGTCAACTGATGGTTTTCAGAATGAGCCATATCAGGTGCAAACTGAACCGAGTTTTGTGACGCTTATACAGCAAATTCTTGATGACGAAAATCTGATAGTGGAGCTTGAGAGCGGGCATCGAGGTAGTAGACCTATGAAACCATCCAATCCAAAACTGGGTTTCTTTACAAGTGGGTCGGCGGTGATTGCTGATAAGACATATTTGGATCAGATTGAGAAAACTCACAGAAAAGTTAGTGGGCTTGATATGGAAGTTTTTGCCGTGCAAAGAGCGGCTGAATTATCGGTAAGTAAGCCGGTATGCTTGTGTGCGAAGGCGGTTGTAGATTTATGTGATGACGATAAGAATGATGATATTCATGATTATGGATCATATGTTTCCGCGAAGTTTTTGTTGAAAGCAATTCAAAGCTATTTTAAGAGTGAATATGAAACTTGTTAATCGTTGAGCGTTTATGTTCGTGCCTGTCAATTTGTATTTTTTAGAAGGGTAGCATAGTTGTATATCGTTAGTATTGGTTTTGCCTGACCCATTAGATTCTATTCATTGAACAAAAGGCCTCTATGAGGCCCTTTGTTAATTTTCACCGGTTTAGCCAGCTCTCGACAACGTTGGCACCGTGTTGGTTTTTCCACTCTTTCAGCGTCTTGTGATTACCACCTTTGGTTTCAACCACCTCGCCGGTGTGCGGGTTCTTGTAGACCTTCAGCTCGCGAGGCTTGCGCTTGCCAGGTGCTGCCGCTGGCGTTGATGCTCGCTTCGTGCTCTGTGGATCCAGCAGGTTGATGATGTGCTTGAGGCTGAAACCGTACTGATTCAGCAGCTCTCGCAGCTTGGTCTCGAACTCGATCTCTTTTTTCAGTGCGCCGTCGCTCTTCATCGTCTCCAGTGCTTGGAGCTGCTCGGCGAGGTGTTTTTCCAGCTGGCGGTATTCGGCAAGTTTGGACATGCTTGTTTCCTATGTTTGTTTAATGACAGTTTGAATGTTCGTGCGGCTCAAAAGTTCAGCACTATTCTGGCAGCTTCAGATACTCCTTAATGCTAATAATCTCTGCCTTGATCAATTTTACCGTGAGAATCTCGACTTTCGTTTTTATGGGAGGTTTGTCCACGAACTCCAGCATTTCCGTTAAGGAGACTATTCGTGCTTTCAGTAGGTCTTTCCAGTTGGGGGTGTTTCTAAGGTCAAATTGAATGATCATTTTTTAGCCTGTTGAGGTTAAACAGCCTACCTGCGCAGGCTGTTTCGGTGGCTCAATGCCCTACAGCGAAAGGATGTCTTGCACGCTGTACTTGCCGGATCGATCCAACAGCTCGCGCCAGGTCCAGCTGTGGAAGTCTTCGCCTTCTTGTGGAAGTACCAGCTTCATCAGGCTGAGGTGTTCCCCTCCCAACATGCCTTGTACATTCCACAGCTTGCCGCCCAACTCCATCAGCGCTTGCGCTTGTTCGTTCCATTGTTCCTCCAGCACTGTGCGGGCCAGGAACATCGCTGTTTTTTGGATCGAACCGTATTCCCTTTGCGCCTCAGCAATGTGCTGGTCGACGATGGCCAGCTCCTGTTCCAGTGCAGTGATGATCAGGTGTTGACGCCGATTGTGTTCGGTCGCCGTCGCGAGGTTTTTCGCGGCCTTTTGTGCGTCGGCATTGGCGTTCTTTTCGCCTTCGGTATCGCCCCAGGCCACGGCCTGCGCGTAGGCGGTGGCGGCATCGGTTTCGGCTTGCCGGGCCTTGGTCATGTCCTCTTCGGCTTGCTGCTGGATCTGCGCCAAGCGGGTGCTGAGGCTGTCGCGTTTTTCGTTGAGTTCTTGTTCGTCGGCTTTCCAGTTCGCCATCGACCCGGTGTAACCCGCCATCAGGGTTTCATGATTGAGCAGCTTCTCGCGGCGAGTGATCTTCGCATCGAGCAGCCAGGCACGGTGCTTACTGGCGTCGTAAGGAACTTTCAGGCTGCTGTGCTCGTTGCGGATTTCGGTCAGCCGTTCCTCCTCGATGACTTCGTCGCCTTCCAATAGCGCCTCCAGCGGCGCCATCTTCACGTGGTGCTGTTCAGCGTCGTTCAGGTGTTTGTCGCGTTGGGCGGTCAATTGGTTGATCTCATCGATCAACCGTTGCTTCTTGTCGCAATGACCGGTCGCGGCAGTGCTGTCCGAAACCGGCTGTGCTAGCCCGGCGGTCTGTCGGCTGGCCAGCAGTTCGTGTTGTTCGGTAGAAGCTTGGAGTTCGTTCATCAGTCTTGTTCCTTCAAAAAATGGGTTTGGGTTCAATGAGCGGCTGGCGAGGCCGGGAATAAGCCGGCGCTACCTCGATCAGCGGACGTGCCTTCAGGCAGCCCGAGCCTCGCTCTCGTCCGTTCCCGGAATCCTCTTCACGATGTAGCAGCGCTGGGGCCCAAGGCCGGGCAGGCGGACTAGACTCGATGCCTTGCCATCACTGGCCGGCTCCAGCACGCCGCGCTGCAACAGCTCCTTGTTCACGGCGTTGATGTTCATGCCCCGGAAAATCTCGGAGCGCCACGCCTCGGGCAGCACGTAATAGGTGTTGGTGGTGTGCATGGTGTCGCCCATGCCGTGCTCCAACGTTTTGCGGAAGCCGAGGCGGTCAATGGTGCGCGGGCCGTGTTCGTCGATCTTGGCCGCCGCCGACTCCCAGCGGGTGAAGCGGCTTTCGCCGAAGCGCTCGATGACCTGGCGCAGCCGTGCCAAAATCGCATCGCCCTCGAAGTTACCGGCGCCCCCGCGCTCGTGGAGCCATGCGTTCAAGCACACCCGAGCGGCGGTGGTGGCCGTCCCGTCCGGCCAGCCGGTGATGCCCATCGCGGTGGCCAGCTCGCCGGCGGCCGCTGCAAGGCCGAAGCGAGCGGCGGCACGGTGTGCTTGCCCGCTGGCAGAGGCGGGGAGCGCTTGGGCAATAAAGCCTTCCAGCGTACGTCGCAGAATGACTGCCCATCCTTGGCGCTTGCCGGGTTCGCACAGCGCGGTCAGAAAGGCGGTGAGTGGGGTGCCGTAGTAGTTCGCCACGCGGGCTTTGAGTGCGTCGGACAGGGCTGCCGCATCTTCGAAACCGTTGAGCGTGTCGAACATGCCAAGGCCCTTGCTGGCATCGGCTGGGACGGCGAGCATCCGCACCTCCATACCCGCTTTCAGCTCTTTGTTCGCCTCTGCCATGTGCTGCGCCAAGGTCTTCTCGCCGGTGGAGAGGAACAGCAAGCGCCACTCTTGCACCTGTCGGCCCGCTTGGCCTCGATCATTGGCGCGGGCCTTGCCGGTGCCGTTGCCGAGCATGTACACCGTCTCGCCGATGATGCGGGCATCACACATGCCGATTTCATCGAGCACCAGAAGCCCGTCGGAATGCGCGGCAGCGATCGACTCTAGCGCGTTGTCGGTCGAGCGCCACGAGCGCACCAGACGCGGCCCGCCGTAGATCGAGGCGGCAACTTGCAGGTGCGTAGTCTTGCCGCCGGAGCTGTCGCCGTACAGGTGAAAGCCGCCCGATTCGTGGCCGAGCATGTGTAGCAGGGGGCCGGCGAAGGCCACGCCGACGACAAACGCCAAACGGTGGTTGCCGATGCACAGCGCACCGATCTGCTGTTGCCATTGTTCCAACGTGCCCGCTTCGCTGATCGGCGGAAGCTGCGCGCCGGCCTCGTAGAAATGCAGGTGTTCCGCGTGCATGCCGACCTGCTGCTCGGGCAACAAAAAGGCGTTGTCATGCCAACCCAAACGAGTGACCAAGCGCGCACGTTGCGCACTGTCGAAGCCGCCCAGGTAACTCTGCAAATCGTTGCGTGCGTTCCGCCCCGAGCGACTGCCGGCCAGACGCAAACCCATGTCCACCAGAGGGCCGAGCACGTCCTTACCGAAGTCGCCGGTCATGGTGCGCGCCGGAATGTTCCAACGCTTCTTGGTGCCGTCGGGGTCGTCGAACTCAACTAGCAAGCCCCAGTTGTGGCCCTTCTCGTCACGGGTACGCGCAAGGATTGCCAGCGGCGAACATACCGGGCGTGCTTCACCGTCATCGCCGGCATAAAACACACCTTCGGGCGTCAGGCGAAAGCCACCGGGCATCAGGTCGTTTTTCGATTTTGCCGGACGCTTGGCTGCTGCTTTGGGTTTCGGTTCCGGCTCTGGTGCCAACTCGGGTTTCACCTGGGCAACGATCGGCTTTTCCTCGATCACACCGAACAGCTCACCGCCGCTTTCCAGCGCGGTGAAGTGGCCGGCGGTCCAGCCTTTGGCGAGCGCGTCGGCGGCATCGTCGCCGTCATCCCATTGACCACCTTTTGCGAACGCGGCGCGGTCGTTCTTCAGCGTCGGCTTGCGTTTGAACACCTCCAGCGCGATGACTCGGACCGAAGCGGCACCGATTTCGCGCAGCTTTTCAGCGACGGTGGCCATGCAGGCTTTACCGCTGTCGTCGTTGTCCGGCCACAACACCACGTCGCGTCCCTTCAGTGGCATCAGGTTGACCTTATGCCAGGAGTTGGAGCCGTTCGGCCAGCAGGTGGCCACGTAGTCCGGCAGCAACTCGGCGGCGGCATCCACAGCTTTCTCGCCTTCGCACAGAACCACTGGTGCGTCAGCGCGCTGGGCCAGTTCATCAAGGCGTAGCAGCGGACGCGGATCCGGTAGACCCTGCCAGCGCCATTGTTTGGTTTGGCTATCGGCGCGCTGACACCACGTCAGGGACGCAAAGACCTTGTTCGGCTTGCCGTCCTCATCCGGGCCGAGGTCGAAGCGATACAACGCCATGAGGGGCTGACCCTGCGGGTCGCGGTAGATCCAGACCTTGGACGGTACGCCGTGATCGCGATGCTTGGTCGGACACTTCTTCATGGCCTCGGCCGGGATCGGCTGAATGGCGTTCCATGTCGGCGCCTTGGGTTTGCTTGGTGCCGCTTTCATCTGGGCAGCGCCGGGCGAAACGTTCAGCCAGTCCGCCAGTTTGTGGCAGGCTTCAACATCGGTGCCGCCGTCCAGATAACGCACCAGATCGATCAGGTCGCCGCCTTTGTCGCCGGTGGCAAAGTCTGCCCAGGTGCCCTTGTTCAAATTGACCTTGAGCGAACCGGCGCGCTTGTCGCTGCGGGTAGGATTCGGGGCTGTGTATTCCTTGCCGCCGTCCACATGCTTGCCGTTGGGCAGCCAATGCGACAAGACACGATCAATGTCTTTCAGCGCGGCGGCTTTCACGTCGGCGAAGCTTGGACGTTTCGCGGTGCTGTTCGGGCGCTGGCTCATGTGTCAGCCCTCGGCAGAAACAGCGCGTCGTTGATGTCATCGATCAACGCTTTGGCCATCTCGCCCAGGTACAGAGCGGGCCAACTGAAACGCTCGCCGTTGTCACTCATGGCTGCGTCGAAATTGAGTTGATTCGCGTGATGCTGAAGCAGCGACACCATCTCCAGTGCGTCTTCGACTGGCACGCCGGCATTGACGCGAAACAGCTTGAGGTCGGTGGCGTTGACGCGAGAAAAAGTGGCGTGGCCCGGTGTGGTGGAAGTGCTCATAGCGCACCGCCTTTTTGCACAGCAGGTGTGGAGGTGTTATCGCCGTGCATGGCCAACGTTTTGATCAGGCCGAGAGTGCCGCGCACGTCCCAAAGGACGGCAGCGATGACGTGATTGGCAAGGCGCGAGGATTCGTTTTCGAAGTGATCTTCAAGCAAGGTCAACACTGAGTCGGCACGATCGATGGCGCAGGTGATGGCGTCGATGGGCACACCGGCTTCTGCTTTTGGATTCACGCAAAGCAGGTCTTCAGGCAGCGAAAAACTCAGGGCGTTGTTCATTGGGCACCGCCTGCGGTTTCGAGTGCGCGGGCTTTGGCCATGTGAGCGTTGTAACGTGAGATACGTGTAGCGAGGCTGGAGTTGGCGTGTAAAGCGGCGAGAGCCATTGCACGGTGTGCAGCGGCGCGAATTTTGGACGGATTGAGTGCAGGCATGGGTGACGCTCCAAGTTTGAGGATGGAGCTGCCACTGATCGTCGCCAAACGATTTAAGGTGGCAGCTGTGCGCAGGTTGGCGAACCGGGAACTTGGAACCCGGCAGACCCGAAGGTCTCCCACGCACAGCTGCCATAACACGAAACGGCGGGCACAAAAAAAGCGCCTGCTGTCGGTTGGGGCGCCTGTGCGCCAAGTATCTCGGGTCGCCAAACCCGGTCGCTGAATTTGCAGCGACGGTCAGAGAGTAACGTCCGTTTTTCCAAAGTGCAACTGCGCTGATGGCTTGCGGTTTTTTCAGGTGCGGCATAAATTGTTCGTGCATGTAGATTGACCTCAACGCCTCCGGATCGCTCCCGGAGGCGTTTTCGTTTCAGGCATGGGCTTCCCAGCGCAGGGAGAGAAGGGGCAAAAATCCGCCGCTGAGCATGGAGCGGGCGTCTTCGTAAGCGTCGACCTGCTGGCCTTCGTCGACGACAACGGCCCCGGTCTTTTCGCAGTGGAGGGAGAGGGCGCACCAAGTGCCGTCGGCCCAGCTGAGCACGCTGACAACGCGACCTTGCCTTGCCTGCTGGCTGCGGTAGCGTTCAAGACGCTGCATGACGCGAGATGAGAAACCGATTCGACGCAACACGGAAAAGGGGTGCATCAAAGCGTTGCTTTCAGTCTTGTGGCTCATGCAGCCACCTGATCACGCGCCTCGATGCGGCTGCGCGCCCACGCTTGAACTTCGGAAAGGACCCATGCGACAGGGGCGCCGCGTGCGTTGCTGTTGCTCAGTTTGACGGGCTGCGGAAAGCCGCAGTCGGTGCGCTGCATCAGTTTGTAGATGGTCGAACGCTTCATCCCCACGATGCCTTCCACTTCTCGCATGCGGATTAAAGTTGAAGCGGCATCAAAAAGTGAGGCGGCGTTGGCGGGAGTCTTGCGGGGAAAATCGGTGACAGAGGTGTTCATAGGTATTGCTCTCGATTGATTTGGACAACGAGAGCAATGGTCTAGAAATTGGTCGGCGGTGAGCAGTTCACTTCCATTTGAAAGGACATTGAAATATCGGTCACACCACAAAATTGCGCTTGAGGATTCCCTCCACGCTTTTGCGGGTTAGCGCTTTTTCGGTTTCCATTGTCACCCACTCAGCGCGCTGTTTGAGTGGTTTGGACACCTCCCGTTCCAGCCAGGCGTGAACCGCCGTGGTCACGTTTCGCCGTGACATTCCGCTAGCCACGTAGTGTCGACCTTGCCTAATGATTGCTGTATCCCGTGCGCCGATTTCTTCGTTCCGTTCCGTTCCGCTGATGATGCCGCCCTTAGTGCGGATAGCGTGCTCGATTGCCCTGTAAGCGATTGGGGTCAGTTCGTCACTGATCAAGCAGGGTAAGGATGTTATGGGCTCCAAAAACAGCACGTACTGGTCCAGTGCCTCAACACGTTCGTTAGGATCGACCTGCCTTTCCACAACCTGACAATAAAGATCCCACGGCCAATCCGTCGGAGGCTCGGCGACATGCGACCAAGCCTCTTGTTCGGTGGAGCGCATCCAGTCAGCTAAGGCGCTAAGCGCTTTTACTGCGCAGGCCATGACGTAGGCGGCATATGTCTCGCGTTCCGATGCGGAATGACATTTGCTGTATTGGCGAACCCAATGCGCGAGACGGTTTTTTTTGTCGGTTGAGGCGTACTGAAAAATAGCCTCCTCATGCATCGTTGTCTGGATGCACATGCTGCTCATGTCGCTGCTGATGTCGCCGGTCTGGATGCGAATGCAGCACTGATTGATCAGCTCGCACACGTCAGTGATCTGTTCATTGCAGAATTCGTATAGCGGCTGCTCTGAGAGATATTGAATCAAGCCAGCGGTTAACGCCGAGTGCAAGATTGGGTGCGTATCAATCATGCCCATGGTTCTCTCCGTGTAACGCTATATCCCTCGCCCTGAGAGTTGGATGCGTATCCAGCGATATTTGCGCTCTCGCCCAGCTTGAGGAGCTTTGGCCCGCAGCATGCGAGTGGCTTATTCTGACGTTACACAAACGGCGTGCGTTACATCGCATGTTCGGAAGGTTGTGCAAGAGTGTAACGGGATTGAAAGCCAATGAATCCGGGTGTTTGGCCGGCATCGTTACATGAGTAACACTTGTTACACGGATTTTGAAGGTGGTATGGATAAGTGCATTCATACCGCTTTTCCAAATTGTCCCTTGATCACCTTTTCGCTTGCCAACGCATCAAGGTGATCTGCATACCACTGCATCATCTTCACCCGGTGCTCAAGGTATTGAGCCTTGTTGTATACCCCGGATATTCCCTCTTCTTTGTGAGCAAGCTGCGCTTCGACATGCTCTTTTGGCCAGCCATGTTCCCTGAGCAGAGTGCTGGCGGTGTGACGAGTACCATGACCAACCAAGCGACCTTTGTAACCAACCGTCGCGAAGACCTTGTTGATGGTGTTCTCGCTAATCGTTGGATTCTTAGCGCCCACCCCAGGGAACAGCCAGCGACTGCGACCTGTGAGGCAGTGAAGTTCTTCGAGAGCGGAAAGCGCTTGCTTAGGGAGTGGACACACAAAGTCTCTGCGCATCTTCATCTTGGCGGCAGGCGTCGTCCATAACGCTTTATCAAGGTCGAACTCTTTCCATTCAGCTAACCGAACCATGCCCGGTCTAGATGCGGTCCAGATACAGAGCCATGCTGCGGTCCGGGCCGTCAGCCTGCTGGGAGTGTTTTTGAGTGCTTGGAGGAACTCTGACAACTCAGGCTCAAGTAAATGGGGATGTTGCTGAGTCTTCGGAGCTTGGGCTGCAATATCTCGTAGTCGACTGCCCGGATCGTTTTCCGTGAGGCCCAAACCGATGGCTCGCCCGAATATCTGATTGATCCAAGTGCGACACTTTTCCGCCACGTTGTGTGCGTCCCGGGCTTCGATGGATGCTTGGAGCTCCGCGCAGTCGGTACGGGTGATTTCGTCTAGAGGCTTTTCTCCCAGTGCCGGGAGTATGTCTTTGTCGAGGTAGGTGCGGATTTTGTTGAGGGTGGAAGGCGCGAGACCCTTTTCCTCTTTTGCCTTCAGCCAGGCATCAGCGGCAGCTCGAAAGGTTCGGGTCTTGGCGGCATCGATAGCAGCTTTCGCGGATCGCTTTTGTTCAAGGGGATCGGCACCGCTACTCACTACTTTGCGTAGATCGGCAGCTTTGTCCCTTGCCAGCGCGCCACTAACTTCCGGGTAACCCCCGAGCCCCATCCAAGCCCAATTGCCCGCCGGACGTTTGTAGCGGAGCTGCCAAGATTTACCACCATCAGGTTTAACCCTGAAGTAGAGGCCGTTTCCGTCCAGCTCCCTGTATTCCTTTGATTCCGGCTCCAATCCCGCAAGTGTCGTGTCAGCGAGAGGGCGGCGCTTGATGTCTGCGCGCTTCATCCTTGTATCCCAAAGTTCGGTATTTTTCTCAGGATACAAGCAGGGATACAGGGATACAACGGATAAGGGGAGACAGGGGGAGACAGACAGGCACAAAAAAACCGGCCAAGTGGCCGGTTTCTCTGGGTCTGAGAGGCTGGTAGAGACTCTCAGATACTGCTATGTGGTGCCCCGAGGGAGACTCGAACTCCCACTCCTTTCGAAAACGGATTTTGAATCCGCCGCGTCTACCAATTCCGCCATCAGGGCTCAATGGCGGCGAAGTATAGAGAGGTGAATACCGTTGGTCAATCAGGTTTCGTGGTCTATTTTCGCTATTTCCGCTAGACTTCCCGGCCCTGCTAGACGAACCCCATCATGCGCGTTGCTGACTTTACTTTCGAACTCCCTGATTCGCTGATTGCCCGCCACCCTTTGGCTGAGCGTCATGCCAGTCGCCTGTTGACCCTGGATGGGGTCAGCGGCGCCCTTGCACACCGTCAATTCACTGATTTGCTTGAGCATTTGCGCCCGGGCGATTTGATGGTGTTCAACAATACCCGGGTGATTCCGGCGCGGTTGTTTGGCCAGAAAGCGTCCGGCGGCAAGTTGGAAATTCTGGTGGAGCGGGTGCTGGACAGCCATCGCGTGCTGGCCCATGTGCGGTCGAGCAAGTCGCCTAAGCCGGGGTCGCAGATTCTCATCGATGGCGGTGGCGAGGCGCAGATGCTGGCGCGTCACGATGCGCTGTTCGAGTTGGAGTTTGCCGAAGAAGTGCTGCCGTTGCTCGACCGCGTCGGGCACATGCCCTTGCCTCCTTATATAGACCGCCCGGACGAGGACGCTGACCGCGAGCGTTATCAGACGGTGTATTCCGAGCGCCTGGGGGCGGTGGCAGCGCCGACGGCGGGGCTGCATTTCGATCAGGCGCTGCTGGCGGCGATTGCGGCCAAGGGCGTAGAGACTGCGTTCGTGACCCTGCACGTGGGGGCGGGGACTTTTCAGCCGGTGCGTGTCGAGCGCCTTGAAGACCACCACATGCACAGTGAGTGGCTGGAAGTCGGCCAGGACGTAGTGGATGCAGTGGCGGCGTGCCGCGCCCGTGGTGGCCGGGTGGTGGCGGTGGGTACCACCAGCGTGCGTTCCCTGGAGAGCGCGGCCCGTGACGGTGTGCTCAAGCCGTTCAGTGGCGACACCGATATCTTCATCTTCCCTGGGCGGCCGTTCCATGTGGTCGATGCCCTGGTGACCAATTTCCATTTGCCCGAATCCACGCTCTTGATGCTGGTTTCGGCGTTCGCCGGTTACCCCGAGACCATGGCTGCCTATGCGGCGGCGGTCGAGCAGGGGTACCGCTTTTTCAGCTACGGTGATGCGATGTTCATCACCCGTAATCCGGCGCCGCGCGGCCCAGAGGAAACCGTATGAGTCGTATGTCATTTGAACTGTTGGCCACCGACGGCAAGGCCCGTCGCGGTCGCCTGACCTTCCCGCGTGGCACTGTCGAGACCCCGGCGTTCATGCCGGTGGGCACCTATGGCACGGTCAAGGGCATGCTGCCGCGGGACATCGTCGCCACGGGCGCCGAGATCATCCTGGGCAACACCTTCCACCTGTGGCTGCGCCCGGGCACGGAAGTCATCAAGAAGCACGGTGACCTGCACGATTTCATGAAGTGGCAAGGCCCGATCCTCACCGATTCCGGTGGTTTCCAGGTGTTCAGCCTGGGCGCCATGCGCAAGATCAAGGAGGAGGGCGTGACCTTCGCTTCACCGGTGGACGGCGCCAAGGTGTTCATGGGGCCTGAAGAGTCGATGCAGGTCCAGCGTGACCTGGGCTCAGACATCGTGATGATTTTCGACGAATGCACGCCGTACCCGGCCGATGAAGACGTGGCGCGGATCTCCATGGAACTGTCGCTGCGCTGGGCGCAGCGCTCGAAGAATGCCCATGGCGACAACACGGCGGCGCTGTTCGGTATCGTCCAGGGCGGCATGCACGAAAGCTTGCGCAAGCGCTCGCTTGAGGGCCTGGACAAGATCGGCTTTGACGGCCTGGCCATTGGCGGGCTGTCGGTGGGCGAGCCCAAGCACGAGATGATAAAGGTGCTGGACTACCTGCCGGGGCTGATGCCAGCTGACAAACCTCGTTACCTTATGGGTGTTGGCAAGCCGGAAGATCTGGTTGAGGGTGTGCGCCGCGGTGTGGACATGTTCGATTGCGTGATGCCAACCCGCAATGCCCGCAATGGGCATCTGTTTATCGATACCGGCGTGCTGAAGATCCGTAACGCGTTCCATCGCCATGATGATTCGCCACTGGATCCGACCTGCGATTGCTATACCTGCCAGAACTTCTCCCGTGCCTATCTGCATCATCTGGACAAGTGCGGCGAAATGCTGGGCAGCATGTTGAATACGATCCACAATTTGCGCCATTACCAAGTGCTTATGGCTGGTTTGCGCGAGGCTATTCAACAGGGTACATTGGCCGCCTTTGTCGATGCCTTCTATGCCAAACGCGGGCTTCCCGTGCCGCCGCTGGACTGAGTTTCCAACCTTTCAAGACACTAATTTTGCAACTGGAGTGCTAAATGAGCTTTTTTATCTCTAATGCCATGGCTGACGCCGCTGCACCGGCTGCCGCCCCTATGGGTGGTGGCTTTGAATGGATCTTCCTGGTCGGTTTCCTGGTCATCTTCTACCTGATGATCTGGCGTCCACAGGCCAAGCGCGCCAAAGAGCAGAAGAACCTGCTGAGCAGCTTGCAGAAGGGTGATGAAGTTGTGACCACTGGCGGTATCGCCGGCAAGATCACCAAAGTTGCGGATGACTTCGTAGTACTGGAAGTTTCCGATACCGTGGAAATGAAGTTCCAGAAAGGCGCTATTGCCGCCACGCTGCCTAAAGGCACGCTCAAAGCGATCTAAGTTTCAACTTCTACTCAATCGACGGGGCGCGCAAGGCGCCCCGCTTCATAAGCGGGCGGCGTGATGCTGAACAAATACCCTCTGTGGAAATACATACTGATCCTGGCGGTGCTGGCGATCGGTATTATTTATTCCGCTCCCAATTTATATCCTGACGATCCGGCCATTCAGGTCAGCGGTGCGAGCACTGCGCTGAAGGTCAACCAGGCTGATCTGGATCGCGCGAGCAAGGCCCTGGCCGATGCCGGGATCACGGTCAAGGCTTCTTCGCTGGCCGAAAGCGGCAAGGGCGGGCTGATCCGCCTGACCAAGCAAGAGGATCAACTTCCGGCCAAGGATGTGGTGCGCAAGGCGTTGGGCGATGACTACGTAGTCGCGCTGAACCTGGCCCAAACCACGCCCCAGTGGCTGCGCAACCTCGGTGCGCACCCGATGAAGCTGGGCCTGGACTTGTCCGGTGGCGTGCACTTCCTGCTGGAAGTGGACATGGACAAAGCCCTGGATGCTCGTCTGAAAGTCTACGAAGGCGACGTCAAGAGCCTGCTGCGCAAAGAGCGCCTGCGTTATCGCAGCCTGCCGCAACTCGATGGCGCCATCCAGCTGGGCTTCGCTGACGAAGCGACCCGCGAACAGGCCCGTGCCCTGATCCGTAAGAGCTTCACCGATTTCGACATCGTTCCGGCCGACCTCAACGGTCAGGCGGTGCTGCGTCTGGCGATGACCCCGGCCAAGCTGGCGGAAATCCGCGAATACTCCATCAAACAGAACTTGACCACGGTACGTAACCGCGTCAATGAGCTGGGTGTTGCCGAACCTATCGTTCAGCGCCAGGGCGCCAACCGTATCGTGGTTGAGCTGCCGGGTGTGCAGGACACCGCTGAAGCCAAGCGTATCCTGGGCAAGACGGCCAACCTTGAGTTCCGCCTGGCCGCCGAGCCGGGTGCGTCGAAGGCTACTTCCGAGTCCTTTGAATTCCGCGAGGGCAATCGTCCTCCAGCGTTGATCGAGCGCGGCCTCATCATCACTGGCGATCAGGTGACTGACGCCAAGGCGGGTTTCGGTGAGCAGGGCACGCCGGAAGTGAATATCCGCCTCGATGGCCATGGCGGTGAACTGATGAGCCGCGCCACGCGCAGCAACGTCGGGCGCAGCATGGCGGTGATCTTCATCGAACAGCGTCCGGTCACCACTTACACCAAGCAAATGGTCAACGGCGTCGAGAAAGACGTGCCGGTGCAGACCTTCAAGGAAGAGAAACGCATCATCAGCCTGGCGACCATCCAGTCGCCGCTGGGCGCGCAGTTCCGCATTACCGGCCTCAACGGCCAGGGCGAATCCTCCGAGCTCGCGCTGTTGTTGCGTGCTGGTGGTCTGGCGGCGCCGATGTACTTCGCTGAAGAGCGCACCATCGGCCCGAGCCTGGGTGCTGACAACATCACCAAGGGTATCGACGCCTCGCTGTGGGGCATGTTGTTCGTGTCGCTGTTCATCATTGCCATCTACCGCTTCTTCGGCATCATTGCCACGGTCGCGCTGGCGGTGAACATGGTGCTGCTGCTGGCCCTGATGTCGCTGCTGGGGGCAACCCTGACCCTGCCGGGTATCGCCGGTATCGTGCTGACCATGGGTATGGCGGTGGACGCCAACGTTCTGATCTTCTCGCGGATCCGTGAGGAAATCGCGGCCGGGATGACGGTGCAGCGGGCAATCAACGAAGGCTTCGGCCGGGCATTCACTGCGATCCTGGACTCCAACCTGACTACCTTGTTGGTCGGCGGGATCCTCTTTGCCATGGGCACCGGCCCGGTCAAAGGCTTTGCGGTGACCATGTCCCTCGGGATCTTTACCTCGATGTTCACGGCCATCATGGTGACCCGCGCGATGGTCAACCTGATCTTCGGCGGTCGTGACTTCAAGAAGTTGTGGATTTAAGGGGCTGCCATGTTACGTACTATCAACTTCATGGGCGTTCGCAACGTTGCGTTCGGCGTCACTGTGGTCCTTACCGTTCTGGCGTTGTTCAGCTGGTTCCATAAGGGCTTGAACTATGGCTTGGACTTTACCGGCGGCACGCTGATCGAGCTGACCTACGAGCGTCCGGCGGACGTGATGAAGGTTCGCTCCCAATTGGTTGCCGCAGGTTACGAAGATGCGGTGGTGCAGAGCTTTGGCGCCACCACCGACCTGCTGGTGCGCATGCCGGGCGAAGACCCGCAACTGGGTCACCAGGTGGCCGAGGCGCTGCAGAAAGTGGGCGGTGACAACCCGGCCCAGGTCAAGCGCGTCGAGTTCGTCGGCCCGCAGGTTGGTGAAGAGCTGCGCGATCAGGGCGGCCTCGGCATGCTGATGGCATTGGGCGGCATCCTGATCTACCTGGCGTTCCGCTTTCAGTGGAAATTCGCGGTCGGCGCCATTGTGTCGTTGATCCACGACGTCATTGTGACCGTGGGGATCCTGGCGTTCTTCCAGATCACCTTCGACCTGACGGTGCTGGCGGCGGTGTTGGCGATTATCGGCTACTCGCTCAACGACACCATCGTGGTATTCGACCGGGTGCGGGAGAACTTCCGGGTGCTGCGCAAGGCGAGCCTGATCGAGAACATCAACATCTCGACCACGCAAACCCTGCTGCGCACCATGGCCACCTCCATCTCCACCTTGCTGGCGATCGTTGCCTTGCTGGTGTTTGGTGGCGATAACCTGTGGGGCTTCTCCATCGCCTTGTTCGTGGGTGTGTTGGCGGGTACCTACTCGTCGATCTACATCGCCAACGTGGTGCTGATCTGGCTGAACCTGAGCACCGAAGACTTGATCCCCGCAGTCAATACCGAGAAGGAAGTGGACGAGCGCCCGTAGGCATCGTCTTTCCTGGTTGTACGCAAAAGGCGCGAGTGTTGAACTCGCGCCTTTTTTTATGCTCCAAGGCTGGGAGAAGCGCGGGCATGTCCCGTTTGTGATAGTCAGGAGGTTCATGTGAACAAGTCGTTGCTGGTTGGTGCGGTATTGGGTGCTGTCGGTGTGACTGCCGGGGGTGCTGTTGCCACCTACAGCCTGGTAAATAGCGGCCCTGAGTATGCGCAAGTACTGGCGGTGGAGCCGGTCAAGACCCAAATCAAGACCCCTCGTGAGGTCTGCAAGGATGTCACGGTCACTCGTCAGGCGCCGGTCAAGGATCAACACCAGATCGCCGGCACGGTGCTGGGTGCGGTTGCTGGTGGTTTGCTGGGTAATCAGATCGGTGGCGGTAATGGCAAGAAGATAGCCACGGTTGCAGGTGCGGTCGGCGGCGGCTATGCCGGCAACAAGGTTCAGGAAGGTATGCAGAACCGTGATACCTACACCACCACCCAGACGCGCTGCAACACGGTCAACGACATCAGCGACAAGGTCGTGGGCTACGATGTGCGCTATTCCTTGGATGGCAAGGAAGGCAAGGTGCGGATGGATCGCGATCCGGGCAACCAGATTCCGGTCAATAAGGAAGGCCAGTTGATCCTGGGGCAGAACGAGCAGTAAAGGCTGCCAGCCTTAAAAAGGTCAAAAAAAAGCACCCCGAAAGGTGCTTTTTTTATGCCCGCTCGCTTAGCGCTTGAGCGATGGCGGCAGGTGCGGCTGGATGGCCGTCAGGACTGCTTTGAAGCATTTGGTGTTGCCGGCGACGACGTGGCCTTTTTCAAGGAAGTCGTGGCCGCCAGTGAAGTCGCTCACCAAGCCGCCCGCTTCCTGGATCAGCAGGGCACCGGCAGCCATGTCCCACTCGGACAGGCCCGACTCCCAGAAGGCGTCGTAGCGGCCAGCAGCGACGTAGGCCAGGTCCAGGCTTGCGGCGCCAGCGCGGCGGATGCCGGCGGTCTGGCCGACCAGGCTGCGGAACATACCCAGGTAGTTGTCGAGGTTGTCCATCTGGTCATCGCGGAACGGGAAGCCCGTGCCCAGCAGGGCACCGTCCAGGCTGGTACGGCCGCTGACACGCAGGCGACGACCGTTGAGCTGGGCGCCACGGCCACGGCTGGCGGTGAATTCTTCCTGGCGTACCGGGTCCAGGACCACTGCGTGTTCCAGGCGACCGCGGTATTTGCAGGCGATGCTCACGGCGAAATGGGGAACGCCGCGCAGGAAATTGGTGGTGCCGTCCAGTGGGTCGATGATCCACAGGTAGTCTTCACCTTCGCCGCTGCCGGCGTGCATGCCGGTTTCTTCGCCGAGGATGGCGTGGGTTGGATAAGCCTTGCGCAACGCGTCGATGATCTTCTGCTCGGCAGCGCGATCAACTTCGGACACATAGTCCTTGGCGTCTTTTTCGTCGACCTTGATGGTATCCAGGCGCTCGATAGAGCGGAAAATCAATTCACTGGCGCTGCGGGCGGCGCGCAGCGCGATATTCAGCATGGGCTGCATGGATGTGTCACCTAAGGTTGTTAAAGAAAGCCG
>RCMZ01000036.1_pt1 | contig 82137 bp, 76 predicted proteins | sample 2041141 | NCBI WGS metagenome assembly RCMZ01 (sample SAMN09708263, study PRJNA481090) | Wastewater metagenome, whole genome shotgun sequencing project. | biome: sewage; isolation source: Davis station wastewater (DW) | place: Antarctica: Davis Station | collected 2010-03-01 | reverse complement strand
GTATGGCTGTTCGCCATTTAAAGTGGTACGTGAGCTGGGTTTAAAACGTCGTGAGACAGTTTGGTCCCTATCTGCCGTGGGCGCTGGAAGTTTGAAGGGACCTGCTCCTAGTACGAGAGGACCGGAGTGGACGGATCTCTGGTGGACCGGTTGTCACGCCAGTGGCATAGCCGGGTAGCTAAATCCGGAAGAGATAAACGCTGAAAGCATCTAAGCGTGAAACTCGCCTTGAGATGAGACTTCCCTGGGGGTTTAACCCCCCTAAAGAGTCGTTCGAGACCAGGACGTTGATAGGTCGGATGTGGAAGTGCAGTAATGCATTAAGCTGACCGATACTAATTGCTCGTGAGGCTTGATCCTATAACCTTGAAACTTGAATGAAGATTCAGGACAAGGTGTTCTAAAGCAGCAATCAATGCGATACCATTAACTTTACTTCTTCCAATTTGTTAAAGCTGAACCCCGCTGGTAATTCAGGTAGCGTTCAGAGCACAGCATATCGGCTGATGAGAATCCGCATCAGCACACCGGTTATGCTTGGCGGCCATAGCGATTTGGACCCACCCCATCCCGAACAGGGCCGTGAAACGAATCTGCGCCAATGATAGTTTGCTTCTCGCATGCGAAAGTAGGTCACCGCCAAGCTTATTATTCTGAACCTGATTATTTTTCAGGTTCTAACAAAAGCCCTCGATATGAGGGCTTTTGTGTTTGTGGCAGTTACCAATACCAATTCATTGAGTTGGTTGATATAATGTTGTTTTGATGGGCGTTGAGCCCATTTTTTGTTTCTGCGATTTGTTTGAGGATAATTTGATGCAGGATTTGCATGCATTATTGGAGCGTTCACTGACTCAACTGGGTTACGAACTGGTGGATCTTGAAATATCCAATCGCGGCAAATTATTGCGATTATTTATTGATAAGCCGGAGGGCATTACGATTGATGATTGCGTATTGGTGAGCAATCAGATAGGTAACCTACTGGCCGTTGAACGTGATATTGATTATGACAGGCTTGAGGTTTCCTCGCCTGGTATGGATAGAGTGCTGAAAAAGCATAGTGATTTTGAGCGTTTTGCCGGGGAGCGTGCGCAAGTGAAGCTGCGGGTTCCGGTAGACAATAGAAAGAATTTTTTAGGCATATTGCGAGGCTTGGAGTCGGAAAACTTGCTAATAGAGTGTGATGGGGTGGTGCATCAAATTGCGCTTGGTAATATTGACAAGGCCAGATTGGCTCCAGAGTTTTAACTTGCAGGATTTTAAGCGGAGATTGAAATGAGTCGCGAAATTTTATTATTGGTAGATGCCTTGGCACATGAAAAGAATGTGGCCAAAGAAGTCATCTTTACTGCGCTTGAGCTGGCACTTGCATCAGCAAGCAAGAAGCGATTCAGTGAAGAGACTGACGTTCGCGTTGCTATCGACCGTGAAAATGGTGAATATCAGTCGTTCCGTCGCTGGCAGGTTGTGGCAGATGATGTTCTTGAAAATCCCGCAGCTCAAGTTGCGCTTTCCGATGAGCGTGCCAAAGGTCTGGCTGAGGCTGAGTACATAGAAGAGCCTCTCGAGTCTATTGAGTTTGGCCGTATTGGCGCACAGGCAGCAAAACAGGTCATCCTGCAAAAAGTACGTGAGGCCGAGCGTGAGCAGATTCTGGATGATTTCCTGGCACGTAAGGAGCATCTGGTCACTGGCGTTATCAAGCGTATGGAAAAAGGCAATGCCATTATTGAGGTTGGCCGTATTGAATCCTTGTTGCCACGTGAGCAGATGATTCCGAAAGAGAATCTGCGTGTTGGTGACCGGGTGCGAGCCTATTTGTCACGTATTGAGCGTGGTGGCCGTGGGCCACAGCTGATTTTGTCGCGCATCGCACCAGAATTCTTGGTCAAGTTGTTCGAGCTGGAAGTACCTGAGATTGAAGAGGGTCTGCTGGAAATCAGAGCGGCGGCACGCGACCCGGGTTTACGATCCAAAATAGCAGTAAAAACCAATGACCAGCGCCTGGATCCCGTCGGCACCTGTGTCGGTATGCGTGGTTCTCGTGTACAGGCAGTGACTGGTGAACTGGCTGGTGAGCGCGTCGATATTATTCTGTGGTCGATGGAGCCTGCACAGTTTGTCATCAATGCTATGGCGCCCGCTGAAGTCACAAGTATCGTGGTGGATGAAGATACTCATAGTATGGATGTGGTTGTGGCAGAAGATCAGCTTGCACAAGCCATTGGACGCAGTGGACAGAATGTGCGCCTGGCTTCCGAGTTAACCGGTTGGACGTTGAACATTCTGACTGAAGAAGAGGCTGCCAAGAAGCACGAGGAAGAACATTCCAGTATCCGTGAATTGTTCATGGAAAAACTCGATGTGGATGAAGAAGTCGCAGACATTCTGGTCGAAGAAGGCTTTAGCACGCTGGAAGAAATCGCTTATGTTCCGCTTTCTGAAATGAGCGAAATAGAGGCGTTTGACGAAGATACCATCAATGAGTTGCGCAAGCGTGCCCGCGCAGCTTTGTTGAAGGAGGCGATTGCCAGAGAAGAGAAGGTTGAGGAGGCCAGCGAAGATCTGCTGACCATGGAAGGCATGGATGACACAACTGCACATCAGCTTGCGTCTCAAGGTGTCTCAACCATGGAAGACCTGGCTGATCTTGCGGTAGACGATCTCGTCGAGATGACGGGTATGGATGCCGAGCGTGCCAAGACGCTCATCATGACTGCACGTGCGCCCTGGTTTGCCTGAGGTGATCACAACGACTGATGAAATCATGTATTTGTAATGCGTATGTAAGCGCAAAAGAAGCAACTGGAGAGGTAGCAGTATGGGAAAATCAAGCGTAGCACAATTTGCCAGTGAGTTAAATTTGCCAGCAGAGTTGCTTCTGGAGCAACTAAAAGGTGCTGGCGTCAATAAGGCCGCGCAGGATGACGAGCTGACTGAGCAAGACAAAACCTCTCTGTTAGAGTACTTGCGCAAGGAGCATGGTGCACAGGAGCCGAAGAATAAAATCACACTGACGCGCAAGCAGAGTACTGAGATCAAGAAAACAGATAGCAGCGGCAAGGCGCGCACGATTCAGGTAGAAGTGCGCAAGAAGCGCGTATTGGTGCGCCGTGATATCTCGGACCTGGAACCGGCAGAAGATGCAGGGCTCATTGCAGACGTCACGGAAACGCCATCGCAACCAGTAGAAGCGGTTGCTCCCGCACCTGTAGCGGAAGAGTTGGCGGCTCCAGAAGTTGTTGCGGAGCCAGTGATTGAAGCGCCTGTGGCAGAGGTTGTGGAAGCCCCGCAACCTGTAGCTGAAGCTGTTACTCCTCCCCCTCTAGCGGAAACAAGAACTCTGAAAAAGACCGTTCTGACACCTGAGCAGATCGCGATTCGTGAGCAGGAGGCCAAACGTCAAGCGAAACTGATGGCTTTGCAGACGGAAGAGCTGCAGAAAAAGCAGGCTCTGATCCAGAAGAGACTGGAAGATGAAGCCAGGAAAGCAGCCGAAGCGGTAGCTGCGGCTGAAAAGGTTACCAAGCTCTCAGAGGGTACCTTGCACAAGCCTGTAGTCAAGGAAGGTGCAAAGACTGAAGAGAAAGGCGCAAAAAAGGCCAGCAAAAACAAGGATTGGGCCGATGCGCAAAACAAGAAGCGCGGTATTAAAACCCGTGGTGATACTGCTCAGGTGCAAGGTTGGCGTGGGCACAAAGGTAAATCCAAGACGCATAAAGACGGTGATGAAGGGCCGCATTCATTCAATGCCCCTACTGAGCCGGTCATTCATGAAGTCATGGTGCCTGAAACCATTTCTGTAGCGGATCTCGCACACAAGATGGCCGTCAAGGCGAGTGAAGTCATCAAGACACTCATGAAGATGGGCATGATGGTAACCATTAATCAGGTACTGGACCAGGAAACTGCCATAATTGTCGTCGAAGAGATGGGCCACACTGCCCAGGCAGCGGCAGCCAACGATCCCGAGGCTTTTCTTGATTCCACTGAGCATGCGGAAGCTATTCTGGAGTCGCGTCCTCCAGTGGTGACTGTCATGGGTCACGTTGACCATGGTAAAACTTCCTTGTTGGACTACATTCGTCGTACTCGTGTAGCTTCAGGCGAGGCAGGCGGCATTACGCAGCATATCGGTGCCTACCATGTGAAAACGCCACGCGGTATGGTGACCTTTCTCGATACGCCTGGCCATGAGGCGTTTACAGCGATGCGCGCACGTGGCGCCAAGGCGACAGACGTGGTGATTCTGGTGGTGGCGGCCGATGACGGCGTCATGCCGCAAACCATTGAAGCTGTTCACCATGCCAAGGCGGGTGGAGTGCCTTTGGTGGTGGCGATTAACAAGATTGACGTGCAGGGTGCAAACCCGGAACGTGTCAAACAGGAGTTGGTTGCACAGGAAGTGATTCCTGAAGAATACGGTGGCGATACCATATTTGTAGAGGTATCAGCCAAGCTTGGCCAGGGCATTGATAGTCTGCTTGAAGCAGTCCTCTTGCAGGCCGAGGTGCTTGAGCTTAAAGCAGCAAAGAATATTCCAGCCAAAGGCCTGGTGATTGAAGGGCGTCTGGACAAAGGTCGTGGCCCGGTCACTACCGTCCTGGTTCAGGCCGGTACGCTGAAACGTGGCGATATGCTTCTCGCAGGCAGTGCATTTGGTCGTGTGCGTGCCATGCTCAATGAAAGTGGTCAGGAGATTCAGGAAGCTGGCCCGTCCATTCCGGTTGAAATTCTTGGTTTGTCGGATGTGCCGAATGCTGGCGAGGAAGTGATCGTGCTGAATGATGAGCGCAAGGCGCGTGAAATCGCCATGTTCCGTCAGGGTAAATTCCGTGATGTGAAGCTGGCACGTCAACAGGCTTCCAAGCTCGAAAGCATATTTGATCAGATGGCAGAAGGCGAAGTGAAGACCTTGCCGATGATCATCAAGTCGGACGTTCAAGGTTCTTACGAAGCGTTGGCAACATCGCTACAGAAGCTCTCTACAGATGAAGTCAAGGTCAACATTATTCATACAGGCGTCGGTGCCATCAGCGAATCGGACGTCAATCTGGCATCTGCATCGAAGGGTGTCTTGATCGGCTTTAACGTACGTGCCGATGCCGGGGCACGCAAGCTGATCGAAACGCTGGGAGTGGATGTCCGCTACTACAACATCATCTATCAGGCAGTGGATGAAGTGAAAGCGGCACTGAGTGGCATGTTGGCGCCAGAGCAGAAAGAAAATATTATCGGACTGGTCGAGATTCGCGAAGTTTATCGCATCTCCAAGGTGGGTGCAGTCGCCGGTTGTTACGTATTGGACGGTATGATCAAGCGTGGTTCAAGGGTGCGTGTGCTGCGCGATGATGTAGTCATCCATGAAGGCGAGCTTGATTCGCTCAAGCGCTTCAAGGACGATGTGCGAGAGGTTAAAGCCAACTTCGAATGTGGTCTGTCATTGAAGAACTTCAATGAGATCGAAGTCGGTGACAAACTGGAAGTGTTTGAGGTCGTCGAAGTGGCGCGTACGCTCTAATGGCTAAAGAGTTTTCCAGAAGCGATCGGGTTGCAGAGCAGATTCAGCGAGAGCTCGCTGACCTGCTGCAATTCGAAGTTAAAGATCCTCGCATCGGTATGGTGACGCTTACCGAAGTTGAGGTGAGTGGTGATATGGCGCATGCCAAGATTTACTATAGCGCAAAGGCGGGTACGCCCGAGCTGCAGAAGGGCCTGGAAAAATCCGCAGGTTTTCTGCGCACTCAGCTGGGTAAGCGTATGTTGTTACGTACCGTACCACAGTTGCATTTTATCTATGATGCATCAATTGACCGCGGCATGCGCCTTTCCCAACTGATTGATGCAGCGCTGGCACCAGACCAGCTGGTATCCGATGCAGCCGTATCAGATTCAAAAGACAAGCCATCGAAATAAGCGTTACAACGGCAGCCCCTGACATGCAATTCAGACGCATCAAGCGCCCGATTGACGGTGTGCTATTACTCGACAAGTCTTTGGGTTTGTCCTCCAATCAGGCCCTGCAGCAAGTCAAACGACTCTACCAGGCAGCGAAGGCTGGTCATACTGGCAGTCTGGATCCCTTGGCAACCGGGTTGTTACCGATCTGCCTCGGTGAGGCTACCAAGTTCTCCCACTTTCTGCTGGATGCCGATAAGCGTTATCGGGCACTGGTTCAGTTGGGCAGTACGACTACAACGGGCGATGTCGAGGGCGAGGTGCTGAGCCGTAGCGAATCAAATGTGTCGCCTGCGCAATTGCCGGCCGTGCTGAAATCTTTTATCGGTGAAATCAAACAGGTGCCACCGATGTATTCGGCCCTGAAGCATCAGGGTAAGGCGCTGTATGAATACGCGCGGAATGGAGTGGAGATCGAGCGTCCTGCCCGCCAGGTCAGTATTTTTTCCATTGAGTTGACCGGTTTTAATCAGACCCTGCAGCAATTCGAGATTAACGTAAGCTGCAGCAAAGGTACCTATATTCGCACGCTGGCAGAGGATATAGGGCAAGTACTTGGTTGCGGGGCTCACCTTGCTGGTCTGCGTCGGTTAAGTACAGCCCATTTCAGGCTGGAAGATAGCTATACCTTGGAGCAACTGGAAAGGATGTCAGCCGATGAACGAGACAGCATTCTTTTGCCAGCAGATGCTTCCATCGTGGACCTGCCTCGGGTGGAGTTGAACGCTGATAGTGCCTATTACTTGTTACGGGGGCAAAGCGTATGGAAGTCGGGAATGAATATTGACGGATTTTTCCGCATATATCATGAGAATGGCCAGTTTCTCGGTTTGGGTGAACTGGACAGCGATGGAAAGATTGCGCCAAGAAGGCTGCTCATCGTGCGTTCTTAAAACGGCGTTCAGTAAATGTTTAATAATTGAGTCATTAATGACTTGATAAGGCAGCGCTTTTGAGGTTAAAATGCGCGGTTACTGAAGGTAAAGAATTTCCAGGAGAAAACATGTCAATTACGACAGCAGAAAAAGCCAAGATTGTAGGTGAATACCAACAAGCCGCGAATGATACCGGATCACCGGAAGTGCAAGTGGCTTTGCTTACCAGCCGCATTACTACATTGACTGAGCATTTCAAAGTAAATGCCAAAGATCATCATTCACGTCGTGGTTTGCTTGCCATGGTAAGTTTGCGCCGCAAGCTGCTTGACTACCTCAAGCGCAAGAATGTTGATCGTTATCGTAGTTTGATTGAGCGTTTAGGTTTGCGTAAATAATTCAATTTCACAAGTTAGTTACTATTTTTGTGAATTGATATATTGCCGAAAGCATCGCATCAACATTGAGTTGAGCGGTGCTTTCGGCATTTTGTTGGGCGGTATTTTTAAAATACTTGATTGCTGAGAACACTCTAGAACAGTAAGAGTGAATTGTGTAGATAGAAGAGAAGAGGAAAGAAAATGTTTAATAAAGTGAAAAAGACCATACAGTACGGTGCGCATGAGCTCACTCTGGAAACCGGCGAGATTGCTCGCCAGGCCGATGGCGCTGTGATGGTCAGCTATGGTGACACTGTTGTATTAGTGGCCGTGACCAGTAGAAGAGAAGTTAAAGCCGGTCAGGATTTCTTTCCGTTGACCGTTGATTATCAAGAAAAAACCTATGCGGCAGGTAAAATCCCTGGTGGATTCTTCAAACGTGAAGGTCGTCCGTCTGAGAAAGAAATTCTGACTTCTCGTCTGATTGACCGCCCATTGCGCCCATTATTCCCGGAAGCGTTCTATAACGAAGTGCAGATCGTTGCGACGGTACTGTCTTCCGATAGCGAAATCGATTCTGACATTCCTGCCATTATTGGCGCTTCTGCAGCAATGGCTATTTCTGGCATCCCATTCTATGGCCCGCTGGGTGCCGCCCGTGTCGGTTATCTGAATGGTGAATACGTGTTGAATCCGACGGCCAGCCAGATGAAGGATTCAGAACTGGATCTGGTCATTGCGGCAACAGACAAGGCAGTCATGATGGTGGAATCTGAAGCCAAAGAATTGCCGGAAGATGTGATGCTGGGTTCCGTGGTGTTTGGCCATGAGCAAATGCAAGCGGTGATCAATGCCATCAACGAACTGGCTGCTGAAGTCGGTAAAGAGCCATGGGATTGGGTGCCTCCAGCGCAGGATACGGTGCTGATTGAAAAAATGACGGCGATGGCTGCCGCTGATATCAATGAAGCTTTCAAAATCAAGGCTAAAAGTGAGCGTTCAGCCAAGCTGGAAGAAATCAAGGCGCGTGTTTTCGCCGAGTTGATTACTGAAGAAACTTCGACCGAAGAAGCCAATAAAATCAAAACCGAGTTGTTTAATCTGGAGGCCAAGACAGTTCGCAGTCAGATCCTGAACGGTGAGCCGCGGATTGACGGTCGCGATACACGCACTGTGCGCCCCATCAACATTCGTACCGGTGTTCTGCCACGCACACATGGATCCGCCTTGTTTACACGCGGCGAAACGCAGGCGCTGGTGGTTGCAACGCTGGGTACTGGCCGCGATGAACAGATCATCGACGCTTTGCAAGGGGAATACAAAGACCGCTTCATGTTGCATTACAATTTCCCGCCATATTGCACTGGTGAGACTGGCCGCGTCGGCACGCCCAAGCGCCGTGAAATCGGTCATGGCCGTCTGGCCAAGCGTGCGCTGGTTGCAGTGCTGCCAAGCCAGGAAGAGTTCGGTTATACCTTCCGTCTGGTATCGGAAATCACGGAGTCTAACGGCTCCAGCTCCATGGCCTCTGTCTGCGGCGGTACCTTGGCATTGATCGATGCCGGTGTGCCAATCAAGGCGCCGGTAGCAGGTGTGGCAATGGGTCTGATCAAGGAAGGCAATCGCGTTGCCGTGCTGACCGATATTCTGGGCGATGAAGATCATCTCGGCGATATGGACTTCAAGGTAGCCGGTACCGAAGAGGGTGTGACTGCCCTGCAGATGGATATCAAGATCACCGGCATCACCAAGGAGATCATGCAGGTAGCACTGGCACAGGCCAAGGAAGGCCGTATGCACATCCTGGGCTTGATGAAGGAAGCCGTCGGTGATGGCGGCAAGGAACTGTCCGCTTTCGCTCCACGCATCATTACCATGAAGATCAATCCGGAAAAAATCCGTGATGTGATTGGTAAGGGTGGTGCTGTGATTCGTGCGCTGACCGAAGAAACCGGTGCGACTATCGACATTGAAGATGACGGCACCATCAAGATCGGATGCGTTAGTGCAGAAGCCGGTGAAGAGGCAAAGAAACGCATCGAAGCGATTACTGCTGAAGTTGAGATCGGCCAGAGCTATGAAGGTACGGTCATCAAGCTGCTGGACTTTGGCGCGATTGTTTCATTGCTGCCAGGCAAGGATGGTCTGCTGCATATCTCGCAGATTGCTCACCAGCGCGTGAACGCTGTTTCTGACTTCCTCAAGGAGGGGCAGGTAGTGAAGGTCAAGGTCGTTGAGGCTGATGAAAAAGGCCGTGTACGACTGAGTATGAAGGCATTGATTGACCCACCTGCTACCGAAGAAAAAACTGGAGCAGAGCAGCCGGCAGAGTAAGAAGGCTGGATAAAATGAAAAAGCCCGCATCAGCGGGCTTTTTCATTGGTGATACAAATGTGCGTCTAAACTGAATTTAGCTGTAACCGGGTCGGAAATCACTTGGCTACTTGCTTTTTTCTCGAGCGTAACGCGCTAGGTGCATTAACTTACGTTAAAAGCAGCGCCACTATTTAGCGACCTGTTTTTCTCTTATTTCATCCAGGGTTTTACAGTCGATGCACTGGGTAGCCGTTGGGCGTGCTTCGAGTCGTTTAAGGCCGATTTCCACGCCACAGCTGGTGCAGTAGCCATATTCACCTTCGCTGATTTTGCTCAGCGTTTCGTCGATCTTCTTGATCAGTTTGCGTTCGCGATCACGATTGCGCAGTTCAAGTGCCATGTCGGATTCCTGACTGGCACGATCGTTGGGGTCGGCGAACATGGTGACTTCATCCTGCATCGTATGCACGGTGCGGTCGATATCCTGGCTCAGCTCAGATTTCCAGTCGTTAAGAATCTGACGGAAGTGGTTGAGTTGCTTTTCGTTCATATACTCCTCACCAGCAGCCGGTTGGTAAGGAACAAATTGTCTAGTGATTACTTCAGCCATTGTGGTCTCGCGAGGGGCTAAGCCCCATTTTCGAAAAATCAGCGTTAACAGAAAAATAAAGCAGGCGCAAGTTTACTACGATTGGAAATAATGTCCAGCGTGTATTTGCAAGGGCTTGATTTTCCTAAGATGTTGATGTTTCTCGTAAACTCTGGGCCAGCAGGGTATTTTCCATCAATGTAGCCACCGTCATCGGCCCAACGCCACCAGGGACGGGGGTAATCCAGCCAGCACGTTCCTTGGCAACTGCAAAGTCAACATCGCCGCAGAGGCTGCCATCCGCAAGGCGGTTGATGCCGATATCGACGACAATGGCACCGGGCTTGATCCACTCACCTTTAATCAGGCCAGGCTTGCCGGCTGCGGCAACCACAAGGTCTGCGCGAGCGACATTGGCAGCCAGGTCTTTGGTGTGACGATGACAACCGGTTACTGTGCAGCCGGCAAGCAGGAGTTCCAGTAGCATGGGTCGGCCAACATGGTTGGATACGCCGATAACAACTGCGTCCATGCCTAATATTTTAAGCCCCGCGCTCTCCAGTAGCTTGATGACCCCAAAAGGCGTACAGGAGCGTAACGTAGGCTGCCTTACAGCCAGCCTGCCGATGTTATAAGGGTGAAATCCATCTACATCCTTATCGGCGCTGATGGCTTCGATGATGCGCTTCTCGTCCATCTGTGGCGGCAGCGGTGCTTGTACCAGAATGCCATCTACGGAATTGTCTGCATTCAGCTCATCAATCAGCGCGAATAATTCGGCTTCGGTAGTGGTGACAGGCAGGTCGTAAGAGATGGAGCGTATGCCAGTCTTTTCACAGGCAAGCCGTTTGTTGCGCACGTAAATTGCAGAGGCCGGGTCAGCGCCGACCAGTATTACGGCAAGTGATGGTACGCGCTTGCCCTGAGAGATGCGCTTCTCGACCTGCGACTTCAAGCGGGCGAGCACTTGTTCAGCGATGGACTTGCCGTTGATGATTTGAGCTGACATATATTTAGCGTGTGCAAAAGCCGTTATTTTAACAGGGTATGTAAATTAAACCGACCATCTTGAAGATTCGATTTGACCTGAGGGCCGGTTTGAGATATATTTCTCGCCCTCGGGGTGTAGCGTAGTCTGGTAGCGCGCCTGCTTTGGGAGCAGGATGTCGGGAGTTCGAATCTCTCCACCCCGACCAGATTTTTTGAAGTAAGTCTAGATTGCCCGACAATCTGCCCGTAGCTCAATCGGATAGAGCACCAGCCTTCTAAGCTGGGGGTTACAGGTTCGATTCCTGTCGGGCAGGCCAAGTTTCTGGTGTTCATCAGTCTCAATGGTGGCTGTAGCTCAGTTGGTAGAGCCCTGGATTGTGATTCCAGTTGTCGTGGGTTCGAGCCCCATCAGCCACCCCATCTTTTTGTAGCTCACATCAATTTTTTGATTTCGAAATGTATCCGTAAATTTCTGCGGAAAACGTCAATGTGTCTGGCAAACTGATTGCAATGCGCTAAGATAAAGAGACATCTTAGCGGCGGTCATAAAATCATGAGTCAGCATCACCTCAAGTCTCTTTTCGCGCCTAAATCAGTGGCCGTGTTTGGTGCCAGTGACCGGATGGATTCGGTCGGGCAGGTTGTGTTTCAGAATATGCTGCAAAGTGGCTATCAGGGTGCACTTTACCCCATCAATCCGGTGCATGCCGAGGTGCAGGGTCGTAAAGCTTATGCTTCCATTGCCCAAATTTCTGAGCCGGTTGAACTGGCAGTGATTGCCACGCCAGCGCAGACCGTGCCAGACATCATTGAAGAATGTGGAAAACATCAGGTCAAGGCAGCGGTCATTATTACTGCCGGTTTTGGTGAGACCGGCAAAGTGGGCAAGGCGCTTGAACATGCGGTGCTCGAGAGTGCGCAGCGTTATGGCGTGCGTCTGATTGGTCCGAATTGTCTGGGGGTGATGCGACCGGATATCGGCCTCAATGCGACTTTTAACAAGGGTAGTGCCAACTTAGGCAATCTTGCTTTTGTTTCACAATCGGGTGCCTTATGCACGGCTATCCTGGATTGGGCGCAAACGAATGATGTCGGGTTTTCCAGCTTGATATCACTCGGCTCATCACTGGATGTCGATTTTGGCGAGATTCTCGATTACCTGATCTCTGATGTAAAAACACAAAGTATTCTGCTTTACATAGAAGGTATACGCGATGCGCGCAGTTTTATGAGCGGCATACGCGCGGCGGCGCGCATCAAGCCGGTAATTCTGGTCAAGGTTGGGCGCCATGCTGTCTCCTCCAAAGCTGCCATGTCGCATACGGCTTCTCTGGTGGGTTCGGACGATGCTTTTGATGCCGCGGCGCGGCGAGCGGGTGTCGTACGTGTGCAGACTATCACTCAGCTATTTTCTGCCGCCAAGGCACTTTCCTGCGGTTTTCATCCTAGCGGTAACCGCCTGGCTATCGTTACCAATGGTGGCGGGCCCGGTGTCATGGCGACCGATTGTGCGGCAGACCTGGGGCTGGTGATGGCGACACTGTCTGATAAGACCATGGAGCAGCTCAATGCGGTCTTGCCTGCTACCTGGTCGCACGGTAATCCGGTGGACATTATCGGCGACGCGCAATCCGATCGATATCGTCATGCCGTGCAAGCCTGTCTGGAAGATCCGGGTGTCGATGGCGTACTAACCATATTGACGCCACAGGCGATGACCAAGCCGTTGGAATCGGCCAATGCGGTCATCGAGCTTTCCAAACAGTACAGCAAGCCTTTGCTGGCCTGCTGGATGGGTGGGGTGCAGGTGAACGAGTCGCGCGCTGCATTCAGTCGTGCCAGAAAGCCCTGCTTTCGTACGCCGGAACCGGCAGTGGAAGTATTTTCCTATCTGACCGCTTATTACCAGAACCAGAAACTGCTGATGCAGGTACCAGGACCGCTGTCCCATCGTCTGGAACCGGACGTGGAAGGTGCGCGTATGGTGATCGAGGGAGCGCTGCAGGAAAGACGCAAGGTGTTGAGTGAAATGGAATCGAAGGCAATACTCTCAGCCTTTCATATTCCGGTAGCGCAGACGCTGGTGGCAGATTCGCCAAACGAGGCCTTGCTGATTGCGCAGCAAATGGGCTTCCCGGTGGCGATGAAAGTGAATTCCCCCGATATCACGCACAAGACCGATGCTGGCGGCGTGATGCTCAACCTGGCCAATGCACAGGCAGTGCGTGCCGCCTTTTACGAAATCATCGAAAGTGTTAAGCGCTATAGGCCGGAGGCTCGCGTGGAAGGCATCTCCATCGAGCCCATGATAGTGAAACCTAATGGCCGTGAACTGATGGTGGGCGTAACCAACGATCCGGTTTTTGGGCCGTTGATTACATTCGGCGCCGGCGGCACAACCGTGGAGGTCATGGGTGACCGGTCGGTCACCTTGCCGCCGCTAAATTCATTTCTGGTAAAAGACCTGATTCAAGGCACTCGTGTGGCCAAGATGCTGGGCGCTTTCCGTCATATGCCACCTGCCAATATGGAGGCGCTTGAAAGCGTGCTGTTACGGGTATCTGAAATGGTGTGCGAGCTGCCCATGCTGATGGAAATGGATATCAACCCGCTCATTCTGGATGAGAACGGTGTTCTGGCGGCAGATGCGCGCGTGGTGGTGGAGTTCCACCAACCCAGCACAGACCGGTATGCACACATGGCGATCTATCCTTATCCTGCACATCTGGTCAGCAATTGGCAGATGGCTGACGGTATGGATGTAATCATTCGGCCGATACGCCCGGAAGACGCCAAGATAGAGCAGGAGTTTGTACGCAATTTGTCTGAAGAATCGCGTTATTTCCGTTTTATGAATAGTGTGCAGGAACTGAGTGAATCCATGCTGGTGCGCTTCACGCAGATTGATTACAGCCGAGAGATGGCTTTGCTTGCGGTGGCGGAAGAGCAGGGGCAGGAAATTGAGCTGGGTGTGGCGCGCTATGCCATCAACCCCGACGGTAAGAGCTGCGATTTTGCACTGGTTATTGCCGACAACATGCGTGGCAAGGGTCTGGGAAACCGGCTGATGATGGCGTTGATGGATGCCGCACGCGCCAAAGGACTGAAGATCATGGAAGGTGAAGTGCTTAAAAACAACGCGAGTATGCTGAAGCTGATGAAGCGCTTGAATTTCAGTATAAAAGCCAATCCGGAAGACGATACTGTCAAAAAAGTAAGTAAGGCACTGTAAGGGTTATGAGTACGGCCTACATCACCCATGCGGTTTGCCTCAGGCACGACATGGGGCCGATTTTCCCTGAGAGTTCAGAGCGTATACATGCCATTCGCGACCAGCTGATTGCTTCCGGCTTGCTGGACTTGCTCAGCCACTATGAGGCTCCGGCAGCAAGCAGGGATCAACTGGCACTGGTGCATACACCCGAGTATATCGAGTGGGTGTTCAGACAATCACCGGAGGCAGGCCTGGTGGAACTGGATGGTGACACGCTGATGAACCCGCACAGCCTCAATGCCGCCTTGCATGCGGCTGGAGCCGTCATCCTGGGTGTGGATCTGGTCATGACTGGCCAGGCGCAGAACGTCTTTTGCAGTGTGCGACCGCCGGGGCACCACGCTGGACGTGCCAGCGCATCGGGTTTCTGTTTGTTCAATAATGTCGCGATTGGGGCTGCTCATGCGCTGCAACATCACGGTTTGGGGCGTATAGCGATTGCCGATTTTGATGTGCATCATGGTAATGGCACGGAAGAGATTTTTCATGATGATCCGCGTGTGATGCTGTGCTCGACCTTCAGGCATCCCTATTATCCGAACAGCGGTGCGGAAAGCAGCAATGAACACATCATCAATGTGCCGCTGGCTGCTGGCAGTTCAGGGGTGGAGTTCCGCGCGGCAGTGTCGGAGCATTGGATACCTGCACTAGAGCGGTTTCAGCCGCAACTCATTCTTATCTCTGCCGGGTTTGATGCGCACTGGGAGGATGATATGGGCGGGCTGACCTTGCAGGAAGCGGATTATTTCTGGGTGACGGAAGTACTCAAGGATATTGCCAGACGCCATGCCAGCGGGCGCATCGTGTCAGTGCTCGAAGGCGGTTATGCCTTGCATGCATTGGGCCGCAGTGTGATGGCACACATTAAAAGTCTGAGTGAGCTGTGAACAGACGACAAGTATCTGCTTAATTGGTAGTCATTTCCTTGCGTACAGCCAGCTGTCACAACTGGCAAAAAGCCTTATCTGATTGATACCGCAAGGCTTTGCGGTTATATTAGAGTCGTTAATTGCTTACTTTCTGTCTAAAATAATTTAATAATTGCCGCGGGAAGACCCTTTGATGGCCGAACAAAACCCTTCACTGATTATCATTGATGATGACCCCCTGATTACCGATACCCTGCATTACGTGCTGAGCAAGCATTTTGACGTATATGTCGCGGAATCCAGAGTTCAGGCAAAGAGCCTGCTCAGACAACTGGAAGTGCCTCCTTCCTTGGCTCTGGTTGATTTGGGCCTGCCACCTGTGCCGCACAAGCCGGATGAGGGCTTTAAAGTGATAGGTGAACTGCTGGCGCATTCGCCGACCATGAAAATCCATGTGCTTTCCGGTCAGAATGAAGAAGTCAATGTTAAGCATGCGATGGCGCTGGGCGCTGTTGACTTTATTCCCAAGCCCTGCGATGTCGATCGGCTCAAGGAAATTTTGCAGAATGCACTTAAGCTGCATGATGCCGAACGTACAGAACGAAGCGAGGGTAGTAAGGAGCCGGAAAGCTGCGGCCTGCTGGGCGAGAGTCTGCCGATGCAAACACTGCGTACCCAGATCACGCAATTCGCCGATGCGCCATTTCCGGTACTGATAGAAGGCGAATCCGGCAGCGGCAAGGAGCTGGTGGCAAATTGTCTGCATCGTTTGAGCAGTCGTGCGCGCCAGCCCTATCTTTCCGTCAATTGCGCGGCGATTTCGCCGACGCTGGCAGAATCCATTCTATTCGGTCATGGCAAGGGTGCTTTCACCGGTGCGCAAACCTCGCATACCGGCTACTTTGAGGATGCGGGCGAGGGCACGCTGTTTCTTGATGAGATTGGCGAGTTGCCGCTGGAAATGCAGTCCAAACTATTGCGTGTGCTGGAAAACGGTGAATATCAGCGTATCGGCGAAACGCAAACGCGTAAAAGCAAGGCGCGCATTATCGCAGCGACTAATCGTGACTTGCGTGAAGAAGTGCGTGCTTCCAACTTCCGTATCGATCTTTATCACCGCTTGAGCGTGTTCACGGTACGTGTTCCGCCACTGCGTGAATTGGGGGAAGACAGATACGAACTGCTGAATTACTACAGCGATTTTTATGCACGGGAAACCAGCAGAAAGCCTTTCAAATTCGACAGCAGAGCCAGTCAGCGCTGGCTGGATTACCACTTCCCCGGCAATGTGCGCGAGTTGCGCAATATCATTATCCGGCTGACGGCCAAATACGCAGGGCAGTCGGTCAGTGATGTACAGTTGGCGGCGGAACTCGATCTGATGCAGATGGCGCCTTCCAGCGATGTGCCTTTACTCAACGATGAAGCAGCGCTTTCAAATCACGCGATGCGACACTTGCAAACCCAAGCTAACGTCAACCTGGATCAGGTGCTGAGAACCTGGGAAAAAGCCTATGTCGATGCCGCCTTGAAAATTACACATGGCAACCTCAGCCAGGCTGCCAAGTTGCTGGGTATCAATCGAACCACCCTCTATAGCCGTATGCAGATGCAAGAGCAATAATGTATTACGCCCATTTCGGCCTGAAAGAGCCCCCATACAAGATCACGCCGAATACGGAATTCTTTTTCTCCGGCGGCAATCGCGGCGCCATTCTAGATGCGTTGACCTACGCCATTACCAGCGGTGAGGGCATCATCAAGGTAGTGGGTGAGGTTGGTAGCGGCAAGACCATGCTGTGCCGCATGCTGCAAACCCTGTTGCCGGAAAAGGTAGAGAGCGTGTATCTGGCCAACCCCAGCGTGGCGCCGGAAGATGTGCTGCATGCCATCGCATTCGAATTGCAACTGGATTTGCCGCCCGATGCCGACCGCTTGCGCGTCATGCAGGTGCTGCATGCCTATCTGCTCGAGCGCTATGCCGAAGGGCGGCAGGTGGTGATTTTCGTCGAGGAAGCTCAGGGCATGCCGCTGGCGACCCTTGAAGAGATTCGTCTGCTGTCCAATCTTGAAACCCGGCACGACAAGTTGCTGCAGATCGTACTTTTCGGTCAGCCCGAGCTGGACGAGAACCTGAATGAAACGCAGATCCGCCAGCTGCGAGAACGTATCACCCACAGCTTCAACCTTGGTCCGCTGGTTGAGCAGGACGTGGCCGATTACCTGATTTTTCGTTTGCGCGCGGCCGGCTATTTCGGTCCGCACCTGTTCTCCAAATCCGCCATTCGCATGATCGCAAAATCGTCCGAAGGTCTGGTCAGGCGCATTAATATTCTGGCTGACAAGGCTTTGCTGGCGGCGTTTTCCGATAATGTCTATCAGGTTGTGCCCAAGCATGTGAAAGCCGCCATCCGTGATAGCGAGTTCGGCGCGGAACAATTGAAAAAAGGCAATACGCGCAGATTGTATCTGGCAGCTATTGCGATCCTGTTGCTGGGTCTGGTGCTGGGTTACCTTGTTAATCTTTGGCAAAACCAGGGCCTGGGCCAGAGCCAGGGGCAGGAACCAGCTCCAGTGGCTGCTGCTGCCGTTGAGTCGACAGAGCTTGCAGCTCCGCCGGCCGCGGAAGCAGTCGTGTCCGAGCCCGCAGCCGAACCTGAAGAGGTGACTGCGCAAGTCGCGCAGGAGGACGCGGCTGCAACGGAAGTCCAATCCAATGTCGTGATGCCGCCGGAAGTCGTGGCAGAGACGGAGACAGCGACAGCGACGATCGCAGGCAATCCGCAAACCGCAAGCAGCAACGATATCCTCGAACGTCGGCTGGCGGTGACACAGCAATGGCTGAGCCAGCAACCGGCGGCGACCGTCAGCATTCAGCTCATGGGCGGCTTCAATGATGTCCAGTTGCGAAAACAGCTGGATGTACTTGCCGGTCAGCTGGAACTGGACAACCTCTATGTGTACCGCACGCAGGTCAATGGCGCACCTTTCGTAACAGTGCTTTACGGTGGCTATCCGGACCGGTTGGCGGCGCAGGAGGTGATGCGGCAGTTGCCGGCAAGTTTGCGCGCCTATCGTCCGCAACTGCGAACGGTCGGTGGCATACTGCAGGAAACAAAGCAGTTTCAATAGCTTGCTGTTGCCTATTAAAGCGGTTAATGGGTTAAACTAGAACGATGCAATCAAGATAGACGGTGCCTGTGCGTATGAAAAGAACATGGTTAACATGGTTTGTAATCTCAGTGTCCCTGACTTTGTTCGGATGTGCGCACCAGAGCAAGGTTGTACCGTCGAGCGGTCATATCGATGGCGGGGCAACGCCACAGACCCAGCAGGGCACACAGGCCGTTGGCGGCGACATTCCCAAGCCGGTCAGAAGTGCCACTTACCTGCCACCTCCCACCCCTAAAGCCAAGGAGCAGACCTACAGCGTCGTGGTCAACGAAGTGCCGGTCAAGGAAATCCTTTTTGCACTGGCGCGTGAAAGCAACCTCAATATCGATATCCATCCCGCTATTCAGGGCCGCGTCACGCTCAATGCAGTTGATCAGACGCTACCGGCGATTCTGGGGCGTCTCGCCAAGCAGGTCGATCTCACATACAAGGTTGAGAACAATGTGCTGAGTATCACACCGGATCATCCGGTGTTGCGCACTTACAAGATTGATTACGTGAATATGTCACGTGACACCAAGGGATTTATCGGGGCAGCAGCAGAGATATCCAGTACTGGCCAAAGTGCGACGACAGGCGCGGGCGGTGCCAGTGTCACAACCAGTTCATCCGGCGGAGCTAACAACAGCTCCCGCACCTCGGTCACCAGTGAGTCGCAGAACCGCTTCTGGGAAAACCTGGAAAAGAACATCAAGGAGCTGCTGGCGGAGACAGACAAAGAGGTCATCATAACGCGTGAAGGCAGTCCACAGACTGCCCAGGCCGGCACGGATAGCCTGACCAGCGCGTTGACTGCGGCAATCACGCCAACCAATACCACCAGCAGCACTACCCAAGATCGGGAGCAGGCACGCGCTGAATATAAAACATTGTTCGCTGCAACAGTAATTTCCAATCGGGAATCAGGTGTAATTACGGTACGCGGCACTAACAAGCAGCATGAAAAAGTGCGGGAATTCATCGACCAGGTCATGAGCAGCGTCAAGCGGCAGGTGCTGATTGAGGCAACTATTGTTGAAGTGCAGTTGAACGACGGTTATCAGGCTGGGATAGATTGGAGCCGCTTGGGCAATGCAGGCGCCAGTAGCGGATTTACCATAAGTGAAAGATTGCAGCTGCCGGAAGGTTTTTCGGGAGGCGGTTTACAGACGCGTGCTACCGGCACTGGCCTGGTCGCCGGCTATTTCAATCCTGCCAGTTCTCTGGGGAATATCGCTGCATCCATCCGGCTGCTCAAGGAGTTCGGGGAAACCAAGGTGCTTTCCAGCCCCAAACTGATGGTGCTGAATAATCAGACGGCGGTACTGAAGGTGGTGGATAACCTGGTTTATTTCACTGTGCAATCACAGATTTCGCAATCGGCATCGGGTGTGTCCGGCACGAACCTGCAGTCGGTAACGACTACTCCCAATACCGTGCCAGTCGGTATTGTCATGAGCGTAACGCCGCAGATCAATGACACTGGCAATGTGAATATCAATGTCCGTCCTACCATTTCCAGCCTGATCCGCTATGTTCCGGATCCGAACCCGCAACTGGATCTGGCTAGTGTCGATTATCAGGGGATTCCCGAAATTCAGGTGCGGGAGATGGAGTCACTATTACAGATCAGCAGTGGTAATACCGCTGTGCTGGGTGGGCTCATGCAGGACGTTATCAAGAGCAATACCGATAAGGTGCCGGGGCTATCCAATATCCCAGGGATTGGGCGCATTTTTACCGGTAAAAATGATTCGAACAAGAAAACCGAACTGGTCATCTTCCTGCGGCCTACCGTCATCACCAATGCCAGCCTGGAAAGCGATGAGCTGCAAAGCTACAAGCAATATTTACCAACCCAACAATTGCAGCAAAGTCTCGATGAGTCTGCTAATTAAGGCACTGCATAAGGCAGAACAGGAAAAGGCGTCTGAGGAAAAAGCGGCAACCTCGGTGGGTGTTTCGTCTTTGGAGTTGACGCCTTTAGAGTCAGGCCGTGGAGAGGAGCCGGCCAAGCCGACGGCCGTAACAGAGACCAAGACTGATAATCGCAAGGCCGCAGGTGTGGTCTTTGCGGCAAAATCCAGAACGGAAAATTCTTCCACTAAAACTTTGTTGCTAACAGGAGTGTTTCTGCTGCTCCTGATTGCCGGTGCTTTTTACTACTACCTTGAATCCTTGCAACAGCCGGAAGTGGTAATGCCTGCCCGTGTGGTAGAAGTGGTACCAAGTCCTGAAGTTGTAGAGGCTCCGTCCGCGGTTGACAAAACTTTGCCTGGCACTGAAGAACCGCTTACAGAAGAAGTCATTACTGATCCCGTATCGACAGAAATTCCCGTTATTGAGCAAGCGCAGGAACAGCTACCGATCAACAAAGGCTACGCACTTGCCGACCCTGTTAAGCCAAGTTCCCCGCCTGAGCCTGCCAAAGCCCAAGAGGCTGGAGTCAAGGTGACGCGGAACAATCCGCCGCCCGCGATCAACCCGAATTTGATGGCCGCCTATGAAGCATTTAACGCAGGAGATGACACCACTGCGCAGGCAGCTTATCGCAAGGTGTTGCAGGCCGATATCCGCAGTACTGATGCCTTGCTGGGTATGGCGGCGATTGCACTGAGGCAGGGCCGCAACAACGACGCCTATGGCTGGTATGGCAAGGTGCTGGAGACCGACCCTAGAAACAGCTTTGCTCAGTCTGCAATGGCGAGCTTGCTGGGGCAGGTTGATCCTGTAAGCAGTGAGTCGCGCATTAAAAATCTGATTGCCCTGCAACCGGAAGCTGCACATTTACACGCAGCACTCGGCAGTCTGTATGCAGATCATCAGCAATGGCCTCAAGCGCAGCAGGCCTACTTTGAGGCACATAGGCTGGATGCTGCCAATCCCGAGCATGTATTCAATCTGGCAGTGAGTCTTGATCAACTCGGTAAGTCTGCGTTGGCCTTGCAGTATTACAGGCAGGCATTGAGTCTGTTGGGGAGTAATACCGTAGCGGCAATAAACCGCTCGGCACTGGAGTCACGTATTGCGCAGCTTCAGTAAAAATTAATAAAAAGGTATTTAAGAGGATGGTTGGATAAACATGGCCGAGCAGCGACGCAAGTTACGCTTAGGCGAACTGATGGTGCAACAGGGGCTGATCAGTCAGGATCAGTTGCGCATTGCACTGATGGAGCAGGAGCAGAACAATATTCCTCTGGGTCGTCAGCTGGTGCGCCTGGGGTTTGTCACCGAAGCCATGGTGCGCGACCTGGTTGCGCATACCATCGGGCAGGAGAGTATTGATCTGGCGACGGTGATTGCCGACGCGGATGCGTTGAAGATGGTGCCGGAAGCATTTGCGCGGCGTTATCACCTGCTGCCGATTGCTTATGAAGACAATATTAAATCGCTGACGGTGGCGATGGCCGACATGTTTAATGTGGTGGCGCTGGATCAATTGCGCGCCATGCTTGGTGGTCAGGTTCAACTGAAGCCGGCGCTGGCAGCAGAAGCCCAACTGGAAGAATATATCGACCAGTTTTATGGGTATGAGCTTTCGGTTGACGGCATTTTACGCGAGATAGAAACCGGCGAGATTGATTACCAGAGCCTGGTTGCCGAGGGCGATCAATATACTCAGCCGGTGGTGCGTCTGGTCGGCGCCTTGTTGATGGACGCGGTCAAACGCGGTGCGTCCGATATTCACTTTGAGCCGGAATATGCATTCTTGCGTATTCGTTATCGTATCGATGGCGTTTTGCAGCAGATCCGCAGCCTGCACAAAACCTACTGGCCGGGTATTGCAGTGCGTCTCAAGGTCATCAGTGGTATGGATATCGCCGAAACGCGTTCACCGCAGGATGGCCGCCTCAACATTAACCTCGGTGGTCGTCCCATCGACTTTCGGGTGGCAAGCCACCCAACCATACACGGTGAAAATATAGTATTACGTGTGCTGGATCGTGAAAAATCTATTATCCCGATGGATAGAATGGGCTTGCGGGGCGATACGCTTGATGAATTAAAACTGATGATGACGAGGCCGGAAGGCATCATGATTGTCACCGGGCCGACCGGGAGCGGCAAAACGACAACGCTTTATTCCCTGCTATCGTATCTGAACAATGAAAGCGTCAATATCATGACGCTGGAAGACCCGGTGGAATACCCGGTCACCATGATGCGTCAGACCTCGGTAGCGGAGGTCAACAAAGTGGATTTCGCCAATGGCATCCGCTCTATCATGCGGCAGGACCCGGACATTATCCTGGTAGGTGAAATTCGTGATGAAGACACTGCCACCATGGCCTTCCGTGCAGCCATGACCGGCCATCAGGTGTTCAGTACCCTGCATACCAATTCGGCACTAGGCACATTCCCGCGCCTGCTCGATATCGGCATTTCGCCAGACATCATGGCCGGTAATATCATTGGCGTGGTGGCGCAGCGTCTGGTGCGAGTGCTCTGCCCGCACTGCAAAGAAGGCTATTCGCCGGATGACGATGAGCGGAAATTACTCGGTCTGGCACCACGTGCCGAGGCACAGATTTACCGTCATATCGGCTGCAAGCGTTGCAATTACACAGGCTATCATGGCCGTATGGCAATTATCGAATTGCTGCGTATCGACAATGAAATTGATGCGCTGGTGGCAAGACGTTCGCCACTGGACGAGATTCGTGCGGCGGCGCTGGCAAAAGGTTTTGTGACATTGGCGGAAGACGGCGCCCGCCGGATACTTGAGGGGTATACCAGCATATCCGAGGTCACGCGCGTCATTGATTTAACCAGCTTGGTCAGGCATTAGGCTTTGCCAACCTATAACTATAAAGCGGTGGACCAGACCGGCCGTTCTGCACAAGGCGAGATTGATGCGTTGAACGAGATCGACCTGGAGTTGCGTCTGGAACGGATCGGGCTGGACCTGATCACTTTTCGACAGATCAAGAAATCCGCAGCGCTATTCAGTCGAAAGAAAGTCAGCCACAAAGATCTGATGATGTTCTGCTTTCAACTTGAGCAGCTGACCAGCGCCGGTGTGCCCTTGCTCGATGGTCTGACTGATTTGCGAGATAGTACGACCAATCCGAATTTCCAGAAAGTCATCGGCAGCCTGGTTTCCGAGATCGAGGGTGGCAAGATGCTGTCGCAGGCCATGGCCGAATATCCCAGTGTATTCAGTCATGTCTTTGTCAGCCTGGTGCAGGCAGGGGAGCAGACCGGCAGGTTGCCCGAGGTGTTCGATAACCTGGCCTCAACGCTCAAATGGCAGGATGAACTGGTTTCGCAAACCCGGCGCTTGTTGGCTTACCCGTCTTTTGTGCTGGTTGTGGTGCTGGGGGCTGTGGTTTTTTTGATGACTTATCTGGTTCCGCAAATGGTGTCGTTTCTGCAGAATATGGGGCAGGATCTACCTCTGGAAACCAGGGTGCTGATTTTTATATCGAATAATTTCGTCAGTTACTGGTGGCTGATCATTTCTGTCCCTGTGTTAGCAGTGATCCTGACTGCCATTATGGTGCGGCGAAGTGCTGAGGCACGCTATAAATTTGACTATGTAAAACTGCATATTCCGGTACTGGGCGATATCCTGCAAAAGATCATACTTGCGAGATTTGCACGCTATTTTGCCCTGATGTACCAGACCGGTATCCCGATACTGGATGCAATCAAGACCTGTGAAGAAATCGTGGGGAATCGAGTGGTGGCCGATGCTTTGGTACGTGCACAACATCAGATCAATGCCGGCGACAGCATGAGTGAGAGTTTCCGCAACGCGGGTTTGTTTCCACCTTTGGTGGTGCGCATGATTCGTGTGGGCGAAGGTACCGGCGGTCTGGATAAATCGCTGCTCAAGATCAGTTATTTTTATGACAGAGACGTCAATGAGTCGATCGAGAAAATGATGAAAATGATTGAGCCGACCCTGACTGTGATACTGGGTGGCATTCTGGCGTTTATCATGTTCTCGGTACTGGGACCGGTGTACGATTCATTCGGCAAGCTGAATATTTAGGCCATGATCACGCTAAATTCACGTATGTGTTGTTTCAGGAAAGCGATGGATGCAAGGCGCGGAGTACGGTCAATGGTTATTCCATTGACAAGCTTCGCAACGCTGCAGATGCGCCTTCCTGAAACAACCCTTTGGGTCGGGGGCGGTTTGGGCGCTCTCCTTTGTCGCAAGCTGCTTGAAGCGGCCTGCAATACTGCGCGTCTTGCTTCGTGGATGGCATCCCAAACAGCTCCCGACGCAAGCGCGAATTTAGCGTGAACACGCCCTAGGGTCACCATGTTCTCGAAAATTGTCCTCTGTGCAACGAACAACAGGCTGCTCGCCGGTAAATGGCAGTTCGGCAAACTGTTGTCGCATCAGGTGTTCAGAAACGACCCACAAGGGCATGAGAATTTCGGCCGCTATCTGCAAAAGCACGAAGGTACCAAGATTTACCTGCTGGTGGATGTGGTGGAGGAAGACTATCGTCTCGAGACTCTGCCGCACACGATGGGCAACGCCCGTCGTGAGTTGATCAATCGCAAGTTGAATCAGATTTACCGCGGTACACCATACCGAGCTGCGCATTTCATCAACCGCGAGCCGTTGAAGCGCAAGGATGACCGTTTTCTGTTCACTGCGCTGACTTACGGCGAACTGCTACAGCCCTGGATCGAAGGCCTGCAGGCGCATCAGATGCCGCTGGTCGGCATTTATCTGCTGTCCATGGTCAGCCAGCATTTTGTACGTCGCCTGAAGATAGGCGACCCGCATCTGCTATTGACCGAGCGGCTATCCTGCGGCTTGCGCCAAACCTATCTGCATAACGGTCGTTTGCGTATCAGCCGGTTGGTGTCCTATACCGCAGAGGCAGGGAATTCGTTCAGCTATTTCAATGTGACAGAAACAGAGAAGGCCAGGCTTTACCTGATCAGTCAGCGCTACATCGGCCGTGATACGCCGCTCACCGTGCTTGTCCCATCCTATCAGGAAAACAGCCAGACCTTGTGCCGCGATATTGAGCATGAACATGGGTTGATCTGTAAAACCATAGACCTGGAAAAACTGGCACAAAGCTATAAGCTGGATCCAGTGTTGCTGCGCGACAATCCAGAATTGCTGCATATGCAGCTGGTTGCCAGCGGTACCGTGCCGGACAATCTGGCGCCCGGCGCACTGGGTAAGCATCACCGGCTCAATGTCATCCGCCAGTCGATCAATGCGGCATCGGCCATCGTCCTGTTGCTTGGTTTGGCGGCATCGGCGGTTTTCTTCAAGCATGGTTACGATAACCGGACGCATACCGAGCAGGCGGCACTCGCAACCGTGCATCAACAGCAATTGTATGAAGAAGTTGCCAAGGACTTTCCGGTTACACCGATCCCTGCCAGCGATTTACAGACCGTGGTGGTGCTGGAAACGGCCATCATGCAGAATGCCAGCCTACCGGGGCGGGCAATGCAGGTAATCAGCAAGGCCGTGAACGCCTCACCGGAGATCGATATCAATCGACTTGCCTGGATGCTAAGCAATGACGCCGACCCCAGGGACGGTGATAAAGCTGGCGGGCCGGCGGTGACCAATGCGGCCAATTCGGTGCCCATTAGTTTCGTTCCGGATGCAAACTATCTTTACGAAGTCGCCTTTGTCGACGGTGAAATCCGCCGCTTTACCGGCGATTATCGTGCCGCGCTGGACAGTGTCAATCGCCTGATGGAACGGCTGAAAGCGGATCCGTCGGTGGCGCAGGTCGACGTGCTGCAGGCGCCGGTCAATGTCAGCTCCTATTCCAATTTGCAGGGCAGCACCACCGATGAGCGAACGGCGCAGGAGACGCAGGCGCTGTTCAAGCTGCGGGTGATCTTCAAGCGCGAGGAGCCGGTCACATGAAACTGACACCGCAAGAATGGCGCATCCTGCAGATCCCGCTTGTCGCATTGGTGTTGGTCGTCCTTTGCATGGCGGCGCTGGTATATGTTGCCCACCAGCAGAAAACCGAAACCGCCGCCGCGCTACAGGCGCAGGAGATGCAGCTCAGTCAGGCCCGGCAACGTTATCAGTCCTCCGGGCAAGAGAAGGAAACCATCGTGCGCTATCTGCCGGTCTATCGGCGCCTGATCAGCGAAGGCTTCATCGGCGAGGAAAGGCGCATCGAGTGGGTCGATAACCTGCGTACCATTCATCAAGAAAACAAGCTGTTCGGCATTAACTACAGTATCGGCGTGCAGGAGGCCTACAAGCCTGCATTCAATCTGAATCCGGGGCCGATGACGCTGCACCGTTCGGTCATGAAGCTGGAGCTGGCCATGCTGCACGAAGGCGACCTGCTCTTGCTGCTGGATGAGCTACGGGCACGTAAAATCACGCCATTTCTCGTGCGCCGCTGCGAGATCAACAAACGGGCAGTCACTGCTTTTGACAAATTTGCCCCGAACTTGCAAGCCGATTGCGAACTGGATTGGTTGACCGTGCGCGAGCCGGCCATCCTGGGGGCGCAGCCATGAAGCTGAAACTCATTATTCTGCTGGCTACTATTGTGCAGTTGCTCAGTATCAATAGCGCCAGTGCTGCTTCGCTTGAGGGCCGCCTGTTCACCACACCGGCAGAACGCGCACGTCTCGACCAGTTAAGGCTCACCAGCAAGCCGCCGAGTAAGCAGGAGCTCCAAGGCGATCAAACTGAAGAGGTCGCTGCCCCGGTCGCCCCGCCCAGTGTTTCGGTACAGGGCTATATCACCCGCAGCGATGGCAAAAAAGGCACGGTCTGGATCAACAACACGCCCGTGCAGGAAAACGATGAAGCCGGTGATGTACGTGTCAGAAAATTGCCGCAGAATGGCAACCAGGTACAGATCAGCATCCCCTCCCTCGGCCGCGATCTCAAACTCAAGGCCGGGCAGGTCTATGAGCCGGAGACGGATAGTATTTCCGAAGACAAGGCGCGGACGAGTGAGAATCCACAGACGGCAAATTCGATGCCAGAAAACCCATAATTCTGAAGCCCATGAAGTTGGATTGCCACCAAGCACAAACCCAAAGAGGCATGATGTTGATTATGCTGTTGTTTGTGATTGGTATAGTGTCAACCCTTCTGGTGCTGCATTCCCTAAATTCCAATTCGATACGTATCGAACGCGATAAGAAAACAGCTGCGGTGATGGCGGAAGCAAAGGCTGCTTTAATCGGATGGTCTGTGGCTCGTGGTGAGGTAGGTTCGCAACGCCCTGGAGAGTTACCGTGTCCAGATAATGATGCGCCAGGTACAGCCGGATATGGGTTTGAAGATGGTGCATGCGTGGCTGGAAAAGTTGGCAGGCTACCTTGGAAGACCTTGGGAATTCAAGAGCCTTTGGACGGTGATGGGGAAGTTTTGTGGTATGCAGTTGATGGTGCTTTCAGGATTCGATGGGGGGTGGTAGCGGCAACGAATCAACCAATCAATAGTGATACAAAAGCCACAATTCAAGTTTTTGACACTGGGGGAGCGCGTTTAACAAATCCTGATAATGGAGCGGCAGCAGTTATTTTTTCAGCTGGAGCGCCACTAGAGGGACAGAGTCGCGGACAGGACATTGCCGCTTGTGCTGTAACTGGAACCAATATCCAGCAAAATGAATGCCCTTCAAATTATCTTGAAGCATTTGGTGGATTAAATAATGCAGTTAATCAAGGGCCATACATTGCAGCAGCTAGATCAAATCAGTTTAATGACAAGTTAATATTTATTGCTGGATCAGATCTGTTAAGTCTTGTTGAGTCAAGAGTTGCTAAAGAGATACAAAAAAGACTCAGGGACTATAAATTAGTAAATGATTTTTACCCATACCCAACAAAGTTTGATGATCCTGATTGTTTGGATGTTGGTCGTGATGGTGAATTAACAACATGCCAGAGTGATAATACTGTGTGTCAGGGAAGGTTCCCCACAAGTGCTTATGTTGAATACGCAACACCCGAATGGTCTGGATTAAATCAATTTCCTGAATGGTTCCGGTTCAATTTGTGGGGACAGGTGATTACATATGCAGTAGATAAAGATGCATTATTTACGGTGCCCGGAGTTTCCTGTTCGGCAGCACTTACCGTTGATGGGGCACTTGTAGATGCGTTAATTGTTATGCCCGGCCAGCCATTGGGAGCTATCAATAGAAATCTACCTATGCAGAGCACGAATTTAAATGATTATTTAGAGGATGTTGAGAATCAGGATGCATGGGGTGTTGTGTCAGAAACACCAGAATTCATTACTCCAAGTAATCCTGCAAACGATAAGATGATTCTTTTCCCATAATTGGTAGCGCATGTGAACATCCGAGACATTAAAAAAGTTAGTTCAGGTGGATTCACCTTGGTCGAAATGGCCGTTGTGTTGGTCATCCTCGGTCTGATGTTGGGTGGATTGATGATCCCTATTTCAGCTCAAATTGAACAGCGAAATTTAAGTGAAACCAGAGTGAGCCTTGAACAGATTCGTGAAGCCTTGATTGGTTTTGCCATTATTCATGGCCGCTTTCCATGCCCAACCACACAAACCAACCCTTTAGCAGCAGAATATGGCGAAGAAGCCGCAGCTTGTCCTTTAGCAGCAGCTAATGAAGGTTATCTACCTTGGAAAACTCTCGGTTTGAGAGAGATTGATAGTTGGGGCACGGTTAGATCTGAAAATACGGATCCTTGGAATGGTTATTGGCGGTATCGAGTGCATCCAAATTTTAGTGTCCCTTTTTCTCTTGTCACAGATTCTGGAGGGGCTAATTTTGTTATACGGAATAGCGACGGTAACAACTTAACTGGTAACACAGAGCCACCGATTGCGATTGTGTACTCGACAGGAAAGAACTTGGCTCCAGACGGGGAAAATGCTGTGTTTGATTTGATTTACCAAGGAGGTGCGCCAAGCTCCTCCTTTGATGACATCACAGCTTGGATCGGTCGTCCTGTAGTGTTTAATCGTATGGTTACAGCCGGTAAACTTCCTTAAATGAACGACAACCAACTCCTGCGCTACAGCAGGCATATTCTTCTCCCGCAGATCGGTTATGAAGGCCAGGATAAACTGGTCAACAGTCATGCGCTCATCGTCGGTGCCGGCGGGCTTGGTTCGCCGGTAGCGCTCTATCTGGCGGCTGGCGGCGTGGGAAAGCTGACGATCTGCGATTTCGATGTGGTGGACCTGACCAATCTGCAGCGGCAGATCATCCATACCACGCAGTCGGTCGGTGTTAACAAGGCGCTTTCTGCGCAGCAGACCATCAGCGCGATTAATCCGGAAGTCAGGGTGAACGCGGTGCGTGCGAAGCTGGCTGAAGCGAGCTTGTTGTCTCTGGTGGCGGATGCTGATGTGGTGCTGGATTGCACAGATAATTTTGCCATTCGCTATGCGCTGAATAGTGTGTGTGTGCAATTGCGCAAGCCGCTGGTTTCCGGTGCGGCGATCAATTTTGAAGGACAGGTGACGGTGTTTGATATGCGTTCGGATAGCAGCCCTTGCTATCACTGCCTGTTTCCCGAGATTGGTAACGAAGAAGGGTTGCGCTGTGCCGATAGCGGCGTGTTTGCCCCCCTAGTGGGCATGATAGGCACCACACAAGCGGCTGAAGCCATGAAGCTGCTATTGGACCTGGGCGAAAGTTTGCAGGGGCGTTTGCTGCTGCTGGATATACTGAATATGGAATGGCGCAGCATCAGGCTGGTGCGGGATGCGGCATGCAAGGTATGCGGCCACCGGACGGTTGCCGCATAGGCTATGCATTAATTTTTGCCGCCCGGTCCGGCCAGAAACCAGACGATGAGGCCAACTACCGGGAATAACAATACACCCAATATCCACAGTACTTTGGCCAGTGTCGAAGCGCTGCTTTCGACGATTTTGACAATGGCGTAAACGTCCGCAATAAAAATCAGCAAACCGATGAGCGATGTTGAGTTGGTCATGTTCATTTAGAGTCCCTTCATTTTTGTTTAGAAGTTATTTACCACTGCCAACCAAGGTTTTTACTGCACTGACAACATCGCCAGGCATGACGATGATTTTGCTATTTTCCGATGTCGACATCTTTTGCAAGGTCTGAATATAACGGTCACCCAGCAGAAACATGGCCGAGCTGTTATTTTCCTTAACGGCTTCTGAAATCAGACGGATAGATTCAGCAGAAGCTTTAGCGGCAACCTCTTGTGCTTCTGCATCGCGTCTGGCGGACTCCAGTCTAGCCTCGGCATTGAGAATAAGGGATTGTTTGTCGCCCTCCGCCTGTGTGACCACTGCAACACGCTCGCGTTCAGCGGCGGCTTGTCGCTCCATTGCCTGTTGCATGTTTTGCGAAGGTTTGATGTCCTGAATCTCGACCGATTTTACGGTCAGTCCCCAGTCTGCGGCTTCGTCTGCAACTGCAATTTTGAGTTCAGCCTTGATGCGGTCACGGGAGGAGAGCGCATGATTCAGATCCATACCGCCGATGATCGAGCGCAGGCTGGTCTGCACCATGTTGCGCATGGCTTCGGCAAAGTTGTCGATGCCGTAAACCGCGCGCTCGATATTAGTGACTTTGATGAAGGCGACAGCGTTCGCCAGAATCACGGCGTTGTCTTTGGTGATGACTTCCTGCTCGGGAATGTCGAGAATAATGTCTTTGGTGGTGACTTTGTAAGTCACTTTGCTGAAGATGGGGTTAATCACTGTGAGGCCGGGTCTCAGTACGGCATTGAATTTGCCCAGACGCTCAACCACCCATTCCTCGCCCTGCGGCACGATGCGTATGCCTTTCCAGATCAGGATAAAGGCAGGGATGATGAGGATAAACATGAATTCGGTCATGGTGAGAGGCTTTCTTTAATGATGGATGGTTAATGATTTGAAGCGTGCCGTTTTACCGTCAGGGCGTTACCGACTATCGCTGTGACCTCTGCTTCGGTTCCGACTTCCAGCTGTTCCTCCGAGATGGCGGTCCATTCCTTGCTGCCCATGACACCCTGGGCGAACTGAATACGGCCATTCTGCTTGCGATTCACCGATTCAACAATGGTGCCGACGCGACCCACTTCATCGCCTTGCGATTGGCCTATTTTCAGATCGATATCAGGCGATTTTTTGTAATAGGTCTTCCAGATGGTGAGAGAACCGAGCGATTGCACGGCAAAGATCAGGAACTGGATTCCGGCATGCATCTGTGGAAAAAAGTACAGGCAAAGGCTGACGGTCAGGGCGGCGATACCGAGCCACAGAATATAGAACGTTTCCGTTGCCATCTCCATTGCCAGCAGAATCAGCCCCAGTATTCCCCAAAGCCAGATTGGTTCAATCATGCGAGTTCCTCGTTATTTACTACCTTAATTACACACCGTTCTATGCTAGCAGAAAAAATATCATACTTGATGACGCAATCTTGTCATCCATCGTATGCTTAATATGAATTATATGAATTTTCTTCGAGGGTTCATGTATTGATGAAATTGGTGTATACCAACTCGGGAGAAATCATAACAGGCATCTGTAGTGACAAAATGTGTCAGCCCGGATAACTCAATCCCGTCATCAGCCAGGGTGAGCGGCAGTAGAATGGCATTAAGTATTGTAAGCTGGCGGTTCGGCTGCTTTGGTGAAAATTGAGCCGTCGTTATCGAGGTTGCACAGTACAAAAAATAACAAGAAATTTGGTTCGCTACAGGCAGGTCAGGCAAGTCTCTGACGCAAAGCAAAAAAGCCTGGGCTTTATGGTGCAGACACGTACTGTTGGAGGATGGCTGAATAATCATGTCCAAGCCGCGTAAGTTATCGATACCACAAGACCGTCAGGAACGCCTTCACTACATGCGACGCATGTTTCCGCAAAATGCAGGCCCCGACCTGTCAGATGAATGGGGCGGTGGTCGCTCGGCCGCACTAAAAAGGTTGAATGCCATTGATGTGGCAACCTATCAGAAGAACCGGAGCTTTCTGAACGGGGCGGTCACCAGGCTCTCGCCCTATCTGCGTCATGGCTGCATTTCACTGGCTGAAGTGCTGGAACAGGCTAAGAGCAAGCAAGGGGAAGCGTCCGAAAAACTGATACAGCAATTAGCCTGGCGCGATTACTGGCGGCAGGTGTGGTATTTGAAGGGCGATGAGATTTTTTCCGACATGGAAATCCCCAAGGTCGCCATCGGCCGCCAGCCACTGCCTGATGATATCCGTCGCGGTAAAACAGGCTTGCCCTGCATGGATGGTTTTATCAAGGATTTACTGGCTGATGGTTATGTGCACCATCATGCCCGCCTGTGGTTTGCCGCTTATGTCCTGCACTGGCGCAAGGTGGACTGGCGTCAGGCAGCAGACTGGTATGAAGCCAATCTGCTTGATGGCGACAAGGCCTCGAACCACCTTTCCTGGCAATGGGTGGCCTCTCTCTTCAGCTCAAAGCCTTATTATTTCAACAAAGAGAATCTGGCGCGCCATACTGGCGAGAAATACTGCGCCAGTTGCAAGGCGGCTTGTCCGTTCGATGACAGCCTTGAGAATCTGTACGGCCAACTGTTCGACGACACGATTTCGATACAGCCTTTGCACTACTCGCCCAGACGTACATCTGTGTTGCCTAATTCCGAACTGACCGCGTTTGCCATGCTGGTGCATGATGCAATGCTGTCGCCAGCACATCCATTGATGCGGCAGCCGTTTACCAAGCTATTTGTTTTTGATGACAATCTGCATAAGGATTGGGCACTGCACAGGCTGCAGTTCATGGCGGATTGCCTGAGCGAAATGCCGGGCGTGGAAGTTTGGGTCGGCGACACGCGTGAGGTGCTGATGCAGCGCAATGTGGGTCGTGTGGAAACACTGGATACGCCGAATCGTGAACTGAAAAACATGCTGATGGGTTTCTCGCCCAAGTGGCATCCGGAACCCAGGTTCGTGGATGTCGAAGTCAGCCACAAGCGCCTTAAGCGCTATTCAAGGTACTGGGACAAGGTCGGTCCCTGCTTGTTGGCAGCGGCTGAATCCGTAGAGCCCTGAAAAGCGATGCAAAGCATTGCATAAACAGGATGCAAGCAAGTAGACTTTTTGAAAAAGGGGAGGTTTATGGGTATCGTTTTCTTGATCGTGCTGGTAATCGTCGGTTTTTATTTCATCATGGTTTACAACAGCCTGGTGAATATCAAAAACAATGTTGCAAAAGCCTGGGCGAACATCGATGTGCTGCTGAAACAGCGGCATGACGAGCTACCCAAGCTGGTGGACACCTGCAAGCAATACATGAAGCATGAACAGGACACACTGGAAAAAGTCATAGAGGCACGCTCGCGGGTCTCTGCGGCACGTCAGGCGCATGATGTCACGGCTTTGGGTGTGGCCGAGGGTGCGCTCAGGATGGGGTTGGGTAATCTGTTTGCGTTGGCCGAAGCTTACCCCGATCTCAAGGCCAATGAACATTTTCTGCATCTGCAGGCCCGTATCAGCAGCCTGGAAAATGCCATCGCCGACCGTCGCGAGTTTTATAACGACAGCGTCAACATCAACAATGTGCGTATCGCCCAATTCCCGGATTTGATCGTTGCCCGCCTGTTTACCTTTGAGGCTTTCGACTTGTTGCGTTTTGCCAGTGCTGAGTTGAAAGACGTCGATATCAGCAAACGATTCGCCAGCTAGTCCAGATGTTGCGGGGCTTTAAAAGCCGCTATGCCGAACTGGTCACCTCGGCCAGTCATCTGGCATTGCTGGTGATTGCACTTCAATTCGGCAATCAGCCGGTAACGGCTGTTTTTGTCGCACTCATCGGCCTGATCAGTTTTTTTGCCTGGGCCTCAAGTTACCACCGCATGCGGCTGATTGCCGACACCCCCACATCCCGTATTGGCTCGGCTGCGCAAGGTTATGTCGAACTGCATGGCCGGGCCGTACTGGATGCTGACAATTTGATAAGAAGTCCGATCAGCGGCATGCGTTGTGTCTGGTATCGCTTCCGGGTCTATTCGCGTCAGGAAAACAACAAGTGGGTGCAAATCAGTCAGGGCGTAAGCAACAGCATATTTGAGATTACTGATGGCACGGGAAGCTGTTTCATTGATCCTGATCATGCTGAAGTCATCGGTGCGGAACGGCGCGTGACCCGGCAGGGTGAACTCAAGAATGTGGAAGAGTTGCTCTACGCCCATTCCGTCTATGCGCTGGGCGAGTTTGGTACATTGGGTGGCGCAGGCACGCCATTGAACCTGAACGAAGATGTCGCCTTGTTGCTGGCGGAATGGAAGCGTGAAAAAAAGACATTGCACGAGCGCTTCGATCTGGATGGCAATGCGGAAATCGGTATACAGGAGTGGGAATTGGCGCGCAGGGCTGCGATACGCGAAGTGGGCAAGCAGCATCGAGAGATCCGAATGCAGCGCGGTACGCATGTCATTCGCGCGCCGCAAGCTGGTCGCTTGTTCATTCTTTCCAATTATTCGCCACACAAGCTGCGGAACAAATACTTGTGCTGGAGCATGCTGCATATGTCGATTGTGGTGGCGTCGGTTGTCGCTACCATCTGGTTGCTGAGCTAGATTCCGCGATACTTTATCTTGAGCGGTTTGTGCCGGCTTTCCCATATGCCCGCATGCGCATCGCTCAGTCACGTGGGCGCTGTGGTAAAATCGCGCGCTTATGACTACTGAAAACATCACCGAAAAAACGCCGGCTCCGGAGTTGGCAAAATCGTTCGATCCCAGGGATATTGAAAGTCGCTGGTACCAGTTCTGGGAGAGCCGCGGCTACTACGCTGCCGGCACCGACGCCAGCAAGCAGGACAATTTCTGTATCCTGCTGCCGCCGCCCAACGTCACCGGCACGCTGCACATGGGTCACGGTTTCAATCAGACCATCATGGATAGCCTGACGCGCTATCACCGCATGCGCGGCGACAACACCTTGTGGCAACCGGGCACCGACCACGCCGGTATCGCCACACAGATCGTCGTCGAACGCCAGCTTGATGCACAAGGCGTCAGTCGTCACGACCTCGGCCGCGAGAAATTCCTGGAAAAAGTCTGGGAATGGAAGGAGTACTCCGGCAACAGCATTACGCGCCAGATGCGTCGTCTCGGCACTTCACCCGATTGGAGCCGCGAGCGCTTTACGATGGACGACGGCCTGTCCAAGACCGTCACCGAGACTTTTGTCCGCCTTTATAACGAAGGCCTGATTTATCGCGGCAAGCGTCTGGTCAACTGGGACGTCAAACTCGGCACCGCCGTCTCCGACCTTGAAGTGGTGCAGGAGGAAGAAGACGGCCATCTGTGGCATATCAACTATCCACTGACTGATGGTTCCGGCCATCTGACCGTTGCCACTACACGTCCGGAAACCATGCTGGGTGACGTCGCCGTCATGGTGCACCCGGAAGACGAGCGTTACAGCAGGCTCATCGACCAAACCGTCAAGCTGCCGCTGTGCAACCGTGAGATTCCCATCATCGCCGATGACTATGTCGACCGTGAGTTTGGCACCGGCGTGGTCAAGGTGACGCCGGCGCATGACTTCAACGACTATGCCGTTGGTCAACGACACCAGCTGGACAAGATCGTCGTCATCAATCTCGACGGTAATATCCCGGCCAATGCCGAAGTGATCGCAGCGGATGGTGCCGGCAAGGCGTCCATTACCATGCCAGCCAATCTGGCCGGCCTCGAGCGCTTCACCGCGCGCAAGCAGGTGGTTGCCGACCTCGAAGCGCAGGGCTATCTGGAAAAGGTCGAGAAGCACAAGCTCAAGGTGCCGCGCGGTGACCGTACCCATGTCGTCATTGAGCCCATGCTCACCGATCAGTGGTTCGTCGCCATGAGCAAGCCGACCGCCGATGGCAAGAGCATCACGCAGAAAGCGCTGGATGTCGCCGCCAGCGGCGAGATCAGGTTTGTGCCGGAAAACTGGGTCAACACCTACAACCAGTGGCTCAATAATATTCAGGACTGGTGTATCTCCCGCCAGTTGTGGTGGGGTCACCAGATTCCGGCCTGGTATGCTGACGACGGCCGTATCTACGTCGCCCACAACGAGGCGGAAGCCAAGGTAGTGGCTGCAAAAGATGGCTACACCGGTAATCTCGAGCGCGACGAAGATGTGCTCGATACCTGGTATTCCTCCGCACTATGGCCGTTCTCCACGCTGGGCTGGAGCGGCGACCCGGAAAAAGATGTGCAAAACCAGATGTTGCAGCAATACCTGCCGTCCTCGGTGCTGGTGACCGGTTTCGATATCATCTTCTTCTGGGTGGCGCGCATGGTCATGATGACCAAACACATCACCGGCAAGATCCCGTTCAAGCATGTTTATGTGCACGGTCTGATTCGCGATGCCGAAGGCCAGAAGATGTCCAAATCCAAGGGTAACGTGCTGGACCCGATCGATTTGATCGACGGCATCGACCTCGAGGATCTGGTGAAAAAGCGTACCACGGGGCTGATGAACCCGAAAGATGCGGAAAAAATCGAGAGACGCACGCGCAAGGAGTTCCCGCAAGGCATCCCGGCTTTCGGCACCGATGCCCTGCGTTTCACCTTCGCCTCGCTCGCCAGCCCGGGTCGGGATATCAAGTTCGACCTCAGCCGCTGCGAAGGTTACCGCAACTTCTGTAACAAGCTGTGGAATGCCACGCGCTTCGTGCTGATGAATTGTGAGGGGCAGGACTGTGGTCTGGAGCCTTGCCAGCATGATTGCGGGCCAGAGGGTTATCTGGACTTCTCGCAGGCCGACCGCTGGATCGTCAGCCAACTGCAACGCACCGAAGCCGATGTCGAGCGTGCCTTTGGCGAATACCGCTTTGACCTTGCCGCCAAGGCCATCTATGAATTCGTCTGGGACGAATACTGCGACTGGTATCTGGAACTTGCAAAGGTGCAACTGCAGAATGGTACCGATGCGCAGCAGCGTGCCAGCCGCCGTACGCTGTTGCGCGTGCTGGAAACCATCCTGCGACTGGCGCATCCGATTATTCCGTTCATCACTGAAGAGCTATGGCAGACCGTCGGCCCGATGTCCGGACGCACTGGCCCCAGCATCATGCTGGAAGCCTATCCGCAGAGCCAGCCGCAGAAGATCGACGAACAGGCCGAGGCCTGGGTAGTGACGCTGAAGCAAGCGGTCGATGCCTGCCGTAGCCTGCGCGGTGAGATGGGGGTTTCGCCGGCCCAGCGCGTGCCGCTGGCGGCAGCTGGCGATCAGGCGCAATTACAGGTCTTTACACCCTACCTGAAGGCGCTGGCCAAGCTGGCCGAAGTCGAGATCGTCGACGAACTGCCGGAAGCCGATGCACCGGTAGCGCTGGCTGGTGATTTCAAATTGATGCTTAAGATTGAGATTGACGTTGCCGCCGAAAAGGAACGTTTGGGTAAAGAAATTGCCCGGGTTGAAGGTGAAGTGGCCAAAGCACAGGCCAAGCTTGGAAACGAAGGCTTTGTTGCCAGAGCGCCAGCCGCAGTGGTCGAGCAGGAAAAAGCACGATTGGCGGACTTTAGTGCGACACTGGAAAAGCTGCAAGCGCAGCTGGCCAAGCTAAAGTAAGCGCTTTGATAAAGCCAGTGTTTGTGTTGTCTGTAATAGATACACGAACAAGTAGTTATAGCGTTGAATAAAACAAAGGCCTTATTACAAGTACAAGGCCTTTGTTTTTATAGCTAACTGTATATTGGTTTGAAAATTGGTTTACAAACCCAACTCACTGAGGTTGGGGTAATCATCAGGCCGTCTGCCCAGCGGCCAGTCAAATTTACGATCCAATTCCTGAATCGGCAGATCATTGATGGAGGCATGGCGAAGCTCCATTAATCCTTCCGCATTGAATTGCCAGTTTTCATTACCGTAAGCGCGATACCAATTACCGGCATCATCATGCCATTCGTAGGCGAAGCGAACTGCTATCCGGTTATCGGTGTATGCCCAGACTTCTTTGATTAACCGATAGTCAAGCTCTCGCACCCATTTACGCGATAAAAATTGCATAATTTCTTCGCGTCCGATAACAAATTCTGCACGATTTCTCCAGCGGCTGTCCACGGTGTAACCAAGTGCAACGCGCGCTGGATCACGGCTGTTCCAGGCATCTTCAGCCAGACGGACCTTTTGGGCAGCTGTTTCTGCGTTAAATGGCGGTAATGGCGGACGCTGTATATTTGGCTGAGACATACGGGGCTCTTTTCAGATAATCAGATGAACAGATTGACGTCCGATTCGCCGGCAAATTCGAAGAAGGTTGCCGCACCGCCGAACTCGATGCCTTCGATGAAATCATCCGGCTTGAAGTCGAACAGGTCTACTGTCATCTGACAAGCGATCAGCTTGACGCCGGACTCCAGGCAAGCGCTACGCAGGTCCTCGATGGAAGCCACGCCCTTGTTGGCGATTTTCTGCTTCATCATGATGGTCGCCATCGACTCCATGCCGGGAATCATCTGTACCAGATTGGGCATGGGCACTGGCATCGGCATACCGGGGTTACCCAGCGGCGATACCTTGAGGTCGCTCACATCTTTTTTAAGCAGGGACAGGCCATAAAAAGTGAAAAAAATCTGCACTTCATAATCCAGCGCGGCAGCGGTTGAAGCCAGGATGAATGGTGGGTAGGCCCAGTCCAGCGTTCCCTTGGAAGCGATTAGTGCGAGTTTTTTGGCCATAATGAGCTATCCAGTCTGGTTCAGGCAGGGCGTTTCTTGATGTGAAATACGGTTTCGCTTTCCAGCTGGTCCAGCGACAGCAGCTCGTGACCGGTCTGCTTGCAGAAAGCCTGAAAATCCTTGACCGCACCCGGGTCGGTCGTCATGACCTTCAATACCTGACCGCTCTCGATCTCGGCCAGGCTTTTCTTGCAGCGCAGGATGGGCAGGGGGCAGTTGAGGCCGCGCGCATCTAGTTCTTTATCGAAATCCATGGGTATGCTCGTAAATGAATGAATAGCTTAAATTTTAGCAGTAAATGAAATGACAGGCTTACTTTTGGCCGAACGGCAGACCGGCCTTGCCCCAGGCTATCACGCCGCCACGCAGGTTATAAACATTATTGCGGCCCTTGTTGACGATGAAGGCGGCTGCCTGCGCCGAACGCATGCCGCTGTGGCAGTAAAACACCAGCGCATCGTCGCCGTTCAGCGATTCGTACTGCAACGGCAACAGCGCCAACGGGATGTGTACCGCACCGGGGATGATGCCGCGCGCGACCTCGTCGTCGTTGCGCACGTCCACCAGCAATACCTTGCTGGTAGCCAGCATGCTTTCTAAATCGCCGGCTTCGATTTCCTTGTAACCGATCATGCGGAATACCTTATGAGTGAGAATCAAGAATAAGTGATTTTATCTGATTGTGCAGCCGAGTAAGCGACAGGAATGGATGTTGACAGGTCTTTTTGATGGCTGCGCATTCGTGGCCATACGCCGAACAGGCGGGGAAAATGAAAACGGCCACCGCAAAGGTAGCCGTCGTATGTCTGGTGGTGTAGTTTAACAGAAAACCAAACCCACATATCAGCAGTCTCTCAGCCCCGGTCGGAAGCCTTGAGACCCTCGCGCGATTCCGGGGAAGGATTTCGCGCAACCGCACATGCCCATGATTGTAAGTTCAGAGAGGCAGATTGGCACTCGCAGTTACCGCAACTGCCAGGGAATCTGGGGGCGCTTGCTAAACAAGATCCACCATTAAGCCTCCCCGGATTCTATGTTTGAATACTTTAACCACAGAGGCTTCATTTCGGCACTCAATCGTGACAGCCCAAACTACTGCAAAGCCACCTACGCAGAGGCTAATAGCGACTAGACAGTTAGCACAATCTTTCCAATTTGCTGATTGGATTCCATATAGCGGTGTGCTTCGACAATCTGCGCTAGCGGAAAGGTTTTGGCAACCAGCGGTTTCAGCTTGCCTTCAGTCAACCCTTGCAAAATGAAGGCTTTGGCGCGTGCCATGCGTTCAGGATGAGTGCTGATTTCAAATAGGGTATACCCGCGTATGGTTAATTGCTTTGCAAGCACGGGGAACAGCGGCAATGGCGTAGACTCGGTACTGAGTGCGCCATACTGAAAAATAATGCCGCTTTGCGCTGTGGCTTCTGCCAGCTTGGCGATGGTAGGCCCGCCCACTGGATCAAACACAACCCTAGCGCCCTTGTTATTGGTAATGCGGTTGACTTCTGCCACTAAGTCCTGCTCTCCTGTCGCAATCACGTGTTTGGCACCAGCCTTGAGTAAAGCCTCGCGCTTACTGCTGGTACGCGTCAAAGCAATAGGAACGGCTCCCAGCAGATTGGCAGTCTCGATCGCTGCCACGCCCACGCTGCTTGATGCCGCCGGTATCAACACAAATTCGCCAACTTTGGTATCGGCAAACTCCACCAGTGCGCCGTAGGCAGTCATATATTGCATCCAGATGGCAGAAGCTTCTGGCCAGGAAAGTGATGGTGGATGTTTGACCACGGCAAATGCAGGCACATTCGCCAACTCACCATACACACCATACTGATTTTGCGAGAACGCTGGGATTGTGCTGACCGCATCACCTATTTTGAACTCAGTCACGTCCTCGCCCGCCGCGTTGACTATGCCTGCCGCTTCATAGCCCAGCCTCGCTGGCAGTTGCGGTGCTTCCAGATACTGGCCATTGCGAAACATAACTTCCGCACGATTGAGTCCGATGGCATGTACTTTGATCTGCACTTCACCCTTGCCTGGTGCGGCGACTTGTTCATCTGCTATCTGTAATACTTCTGGCCCACCGGTTTGGTGGAATCTGACGACAAGTGACATTTTTATCTCCTGATAATGTAAAAATAGTATGGAAATCAAGCCCAGCCGCTCAACACGATTTTGCCTATAGTGCCACCTGCTTCGAGCTGAGCGTGCGCCTGACGCAGGTTCGCAGCATTGATGGGTGATAGGCTTTCATTGAGCGTGGTCTTCAGCACACCCTCATCCACCAGCTTGCCTATGCGATCCAGGATATGGTGCTGTTCTGTCATGTCGGCGGTCTGAAACATGGAGCGTGTAAACATCAGCTCCCATGCGAACGTCGCGCTTTTATTCTTGAGCAGATTGAGGTCCACCGGCTGTGCGGTTTCGACAATCGAGCAAATCTTGCCTTGCGGCTTGATGAGTTCGGCCATGACAGCAAAATAGCGATCGGTATCGTTGCAGCAGAAAATATAGTCTGGTTGGGGAATGCCGATTTCGCGCATTTGCGTCACCAGATCATGCTTATGATTGATAACGTGCTGTGCGCCCAATTCCTGCACCCACTGCACGGTCTCAGGCCGTGATGCCGTGGCTACCACGGTCAATCCGGCCAGTTTGTTCGCGAGTTGGATGGCAATCGAACCCACGCCGCCCGCACCACCTATGATGAGCAGGCTCTTATTGCGGTTCTGCGCTATATCAAGCGCAATGCCTAGCCGGTCGAATAGTGCCTCCCAGGCAGTCACCGCAGTCAGTGGCAAAGCTGCTGCTTGCTCGTAATTCAAACTCTGTGGCATGTGGCCGACGATGCGCTCATCCATGAGCTGGTATTCGGCATTGCAGCCCGAGCGCGTGATGTCACCCGCATAAAACACTTTGTCGCCAGGCTTGAACAGCGTGCAATCTGGCCCGGCTTCGACGACTTCACCAGCGGCATCCCAGCCCAGTATTTTGGGCGTAGCTTCTACTTTATCCTTGGGCTTGCGCACCTTGGTATCGACCGGGTTAACGGCGATGGCATGTACACGCACCAGCAGGTCGCGACCGGTAGCGACGGGGCTGGGCAATTCGACATCTATCAGCGATTCAGGATCGCTAATAGGTAAATACCTGGTTAATGCAACAGCTTTCATGGTGGCTCCTATTTTTTAGCGCAGGCGGGGTTGCCTGCGCTACAACTTCATATAAATTCCGGTAAAACAAATTCAGCCAACTCCTGCAACACCTCACCGGCCGGACGTTTGCCGTATTTGACATTGAATATCAGGTGATCCACGCCGATACGCTTGCTCGCGCGCAGATGCACCAGCAGCGCATTCCTGCCGAGTCGGTGACCCAGATGAATAGGCGTTGGCGCTTCGTTCGGGTTATCGGCAAGATCAATAAAATAAGACTGCGTGAATGGTTTGTACTGCCCCGGCAATTCGGCTTCTACCGTATCGCGCCAGCGCTGGACGATCTGCTCTTGGGCCTCTATGCTGCGCGGGTAGCTCATCCAGCCGTCGGCGTTGCGCGCGATCCAGCCCAAATCCTGCTGGCTATGGCCGGTGACGAGCAAGGGCACATGCGAAGCTAGCGGCTTAGGGATGACATCGGCACCCTGCAGATGGCCGAAGCCGCTACTGACTTGCGGGAAGTGCTCTGACCAATAAATTTTAAGCAGCTCGACCTCTTCGCGAAACATGGCACCGCGCGACTCAAAATCCACATTGAAAGCAGGGAACTCCACCAATCTATCGCCCGTAGCAATGCCCAGCAGCAAGCGGCCATTGGACAACTGGTCTATGCTGGCGGCGGCCTTGGCGATATGAATTGGGTGGCGCAATGGCAGGATGATGGATGCCGTCAGCAGAGCGATTTCTGTGGTCTGCGCGGCCATATAACCGAGATAAGCCCACGGGTCGAACACTTGACCGACATCGCCAAAATTCGGGTCGCGCAGCGGCACATCGCGAAAGCCCAAGCTGGCAAAACCGGCTTTTTCGGCAAACTGTGCCAGCGCTACCTGGTTGTGCATGGTCGGTTGGTCGCGCTCGAAGGCCTCGATCGGGAACATGATGCCCAGCGTGAGTTTGCCACGTTGGAATGCACGCTGCCAGCCACGGTTGCCTGTCGGCGATTGATTTGGATTAGGGTTATACATTCTGCTCTATAAGAAAAAACTGGCACATCCACAAAAGGGAGAAAATGATGTGCCAGTATAGGCCCGAAATAGCTAGGGGGAGGAGCTATCTACTTAGCCAAAAACTGATTTAAGCCTGGCCTTTGACTGCCAGTAAATCCACGGTTTCGATCACCGGCATCTCAGCCAGCAAGTCTGTGGCATTTGCCATTAGTGCCTCAGCGATTTTCCCGGTCAAATGTGCTTGTCGACCATGTTCATCCATAAAGGTGTCAAAAATGCCAAAGGTTGCAGGCCCGAATTTGAGTGCGTACCAGGTAGCGGTTTCCGGCTCGTTTTCCACTAGTGGCAGTGCGGATTTAAGAAATGCTTCTAGTGCTGCTTCCTTGCCTGACTTGGCGTGCAGACGTACATACAGGGCTAACTTCTTGCTCATGATTGCTCCTAAAAAAATAAAACACGAAGATGGTGGATACGCGCTATCACGCTTATCCACCCTACTAAAAATCTAAATACTCGCTTCCAGCACTTCCCTACTCTTATCCAGCGTCACATCCTTGTGTTCACCCAACTCGACCATGCCATGACTTTCAAGCTGCGCCAGCAGGGCAGGAATGGCATCTGCGCTAATGTTGTAGGCGGATAAGCGCGTCGGCACGCTGAGGCTTTCGAAAAAAGCGCGGGTATTTTGGATGGCCGCTTCGATGCGAGCATCCTCTGTACCTTCACTGATATGCCAGACGCGCTCGGCGTATTGCAGCAGCTTGGCGCGCTTGGATTCGCGACGAACACTCAACATGGTCGGCAGGATGATAGCCAGCGTTTGCGCGTGATCCAATCCATGGAGCGCGGTAATTTCGTGGCCTATCATGTGCGTCGCCCAATCGCTCGGTACACCGGAGCCGATCAAACCATTCAAGGCCAGCGTGGCAACCCACATGAAATTGGCTTGCAAATCATAATCCTGCGGGTTTTGCAGAATTTTAGGGCCGATTTCAATCAGCGTTTGCAGTAGGCCTTCGGCAAAGCGGTCCTGCACGCGCGCTTCCACCGGGTAGGTCAGGTATTGCTCCATGATGTGCGTGTAGGCATCCACCACGCCGTTAGCCAACTGGCGCGGCGGCAAGGTATAGGTCTTGGTCGGATCGAGTACGGAGAACTGTGGAAACACATGCTCACTGGTGAAATAGAGCTTGTCGTGTAAGCCGGATGCGGTTTCGGTGCGTGAAATCACCGAGCCGTCGTTCATCTCCGAGCCTGTTGCAGGCAAGGTCAGCACCGTGCCATAAGGCATGGCTTGTTTCACATTGGCACCGCGTTTGAGCAAAATCTCCCACGGGTCTTCTTCGGCATAAACCGCCGCCGCGACAAACTTGGTGCCATCAATTACCGAGCCGCCACCAACTGCCAACAGATAATCCAGCCTGTTAGCCTTGATTTGGGCGACAGCTTTTATGAGCGTTTCATAAGTCGGATTAGGCTCGACGCCGCTGAACTCCTCGACATAACGTCCGCCCAGAGCGGTTTTGACTTCATCCAGCGTGCCGTTCTTCTTGGCGCTAGTGCCGCCGTAGACAATCAATACACGAGCCTCAGTAGGCACTAGTTTGTCGATTTCGGCGACCTTGCCCTTACCGAAAGCGATACGCGTGGGATTATAAAAATCAAAATTCAGCATTAAAACTCCTTAAAAATTAAAATTATTAGACCAGTCGGCTAAAATTGCGCCAAATAAAAATGAATCTGCTTAGGCTTGCCTAGTTAAGGCCAAGTCTTGCTTTTGTAGCACTCATGGCGCATTCCAGCGCTGTACGCGTGCGACTGACCTTGGTCAACAGCGTAGCGCCTACCCACATATAATAGATTTCTGCCGTAACAGTGTTTGCATCCAAATCGGAAGGAAGCTCGCCCTTACGGATACCTTCTTGCAAGCAGTCGGTAAGACATGCGATGACGCGATCAGTACCATTTTTCAACGTAATTCGCATGGCTTCGGAGAGATCAGTCACTTCTGCGCTCAATTTAACAATTAAGCATTTATCTGTTGTTGCGTCGCTAGATTGGGTATCCAGCCATGTTTGAAAAAACTTAAGTAGCCGGCTGGAATTCGTAGTGCCGTCATCTTTTAGGACGTGCGCTAGCATTTGCAAATAATCGTCGAAATAATTTTCCAGCAATGCGTCGCCAAACTGCTCTTTGGATTTGAAATAGTGATAGAACGAACCCTTGGGCACGCCAGCAGTAGTAAGTATCTCGTTGAGGCCGACTGCAGCAAAGCCTTTGCCGAGGATAATATTCTTGGCCGTATCGAGGATTCGCTGACGTGTGTCGCTAGTTTTTGTGATGGATAGTGTGTTACTCATGGGCGCATTATTGCATTAATTAGACCGGTCGTCTAGTGCTAACGTAATAAAAAGAAATATAGTGATGTAGATATTGAGAGTAGCAACAATAGAGGCAGCATTAAACAATGGCAGAATAAAACGGGCGACACGCGGATTTTCATAATTCAGTAGGCAATATGAAAAGACAGCTTTTACACGATCCTTTCGTATTGGAGGCCCATGGGAGTCGAACCGAGCACCAACAGATTATGAGTACGCCTTTCTCGGCAAAATTCGGTATACCGGGAAAGGTGCTTTGGAAAAGAAAACGGCCACCCCGTGAGGTAGCCGTCATGTGTCTGGTGGCCAGGGGCGGAATCGAACCGTCGACACGCGGATTTTCAATCCGCTGCTCTACCAACTGAGCTACCTGGCCATCATTACGAGCCTTTGAGCTCTCGCAAGAGGGCGCATTATAGCAAAATAATTAGATTCGTGTCATATGCCGATAAAAGAAGTTCGCTTTGGTCGAAGTAGTTCAAAAAAAGCCAACGCTCGCGTATGCTCGCATGTCTTTATCAGGTTTTTCAGACATGAACTTCAATATCACGGTTCCGGACAGCAGTTTGATCCACGCCTTGCAGGCAAAGATAGATCAGAAGACCAAGCCTTTGGGTGCCTTGGGACGGCTGGAGTCCTTGGCGCTGCAGATCGGCTTGGTGCAGGATAGTCTGACGCCGCAATTGCACAGGCCGGTGGTCCTGGTGTTTGCGGGTGATCACGGCATTGTCGAGGCAGGTGTTAGCCCATACCCGCAGGCGGTGACGCAGCAGATGGTGATGAACTTTCTGGCTGGCGGTGCCGGCGTCAACGTGTTTGCCCGGCAGCAAGGCATGCAGGTACGGGTGGTCGATGCCGGTGTGAACCATGTTTTTGCATCGCATCCGCAGTTGATTGATGCCAAGGTGGCAATGGGGACGCGCAATTTTGCCCGGCAGGCTGCCATGACGGCAGAGCAGTGCAAGCAGGCACTGGAATCCGGTGCGCGGCTGGTGGAGCAGGAGGTGGCGGCCGGCAGTAATGTGCTGGTATTCGGCGAGATGGGCATCGGCAACACTTCCTCGGCCGCCGCCCTGATGGCGGTGCTATGCGATTTGCCGGTGCGTGACTGCGTCGGGCGTGGTACCGGGCTGGATGACGCCGGTTTGCAGCACAAGGCGGTCGTTATCGAGAAAGCCATCAAGTTGCACCGAGATCTCGATATACCTTTGAAAGTATTGGCCACATTCGGTGGTTTCGAAATCGCCATGATGTCCGGCGCGATGCTGGCAGCCGCACAGCACCGATGCCTGATTCTGATCGATGGTTTCATTACGACGGCGGCTTTGCTGGTGGCTAGCAGATTGGAGCCGGCGATCATGCATTATTGCGTGTTCGGCCATTGTTCCGACGAGGCCGGCCACGCGGCCCTGTTGCAGCACCTCAAGGCCAAGCCCTTGCTGCAGCTCGGCATGCGTCTCGGTGAAGGCACCGGCGCCGTGCTGGCTTATCCGCTGTTGCAGGCTGCGGTCAATTTCCTCAGCGAGATGGCGTCGTTCGAATCGGCGCATGTTTCAGGCAGGGCGGATTAAACATGCAGTGCTTGATTCGGCAGTGGCGTTTGCTCAAGACTGCGCTGGTGTTTTTCACCCGTGTGCCGTTGACGCTCCCTGATTATGATGAGGTCGATCTGGCGCGGTCGACGCGTTATTTTCCGCTGGTCGGCTTGCTGGTCGGCGCTTTCGGAGCGCTGGTGTTCTGGCTCGGCGATTTCCTGCTGCCGCTGGAACTGGCCGTGCTGTTGAGTATGGTCGCGACCTTGCTCCTGACCGGCGCATTTCATGAAGACGGCCTGTCGGATGCGGTTGATGGCTTGGGCGGCGGTTGGGAGAAGGAGCAGGTGCTTACTATCATGACCGATTCGCGGGTCGGCAGCTATGGTGCCATCGCCATCGTGCTGGCGCTGCTGATCAAGTTTCAGGCGCTCAGTCATTTGCCGGCGGCGATGATTCTGCTGGCTCTGGTTGCGGGCCACGCGCTCAGCCGCTTTTGCGCCACGCTGGTCATCGCCACCCAGTCTTACGTCAAGCCCGAGGGCAAAGCCAAGCCGCTGGCGACGCAGATCACGCCAGGCGAGTTGCTGGTCGCCGCTGTGTTCGGGCTGTTGCCGCTGGTCTTGCTGGATATCCGGTTGTTATCCGCACTGGTGCCGGTTACGCTGGTATGGTTCTGGTTCAGTGCCAAGATCCGGTCGCGCATCGGCGGTTATACCGGCGATTGTCTCGGCGCCATGCAGCAGTTGACGGAGGTCGCGTTCTATCTCGGGCTGCTGGCCAGCATCGCCCTGACATTCTAGCCTGCAAGTCATGAGAATCACGTTGATCCGCCATACCACGCTGAACGTCGCGCCGCACATCTGTTACGGTCAGAGCGATGTCGAGGTCTCGTCGAGCTTCGAGGCGGAGGCGCAGGCGTTGCTGCAGAAGTTGCGCGGTAATGAGTTCGATGCGGTCTATGCCAGCCCTTTGCGCCGCTGTCATCAGCTGGCGCAGGTCTTGTGCGCGGCGGATGGCCTGCAGGTGGCATCAGGCGGAATCCGGCTGGATGAGCGGCTGAAGGAGTTGCATTTCGGCGACTGGGAGATGCTGCCGTGGGATGATATCCCGCGCGAGCCGTTCGACCGTTGGGCCAATGATTACGCCAATCTGGCGCCGCCCAATGGCGAGACCTTCACCCAGTTGCATGCACGCGCCAAGAGCTTTGTTGAGGATGTGAGCAGTCACTTCCATGGCAAGAACCTGCTGGTGGTGACGCACGGCGGCCTGATTCGCGCCCTCATCGCTGAAACCCTGAACCTGCCCCTGAAACGGTTGTTCCGCATCGCGGTCGATCACGGCAGCGTGACGCAGCTGGAGTTCAAGGGCGAGGTGCCGAGAGTGCTTCGCATCAATGCCTAGCTCTCAAAAACATCTACTAGCCACAGAGATCACAGAGGGAGAATGTCTGTAGGAATTCTGATGGTTTGAGGTGAGATTTATCCGTTTTATTGGCGGTTAAAGCAAAGGTTTTGTAGTTGGTTTTCTCTGAGTTCTCTGTGAGCTCTGCGGCAAATCAAGTTTGAAGCGCATCGCGCAATCGATTCCAGCTATCTGCCGGCGGCAGGCCGAACCTCAATGCCGCTACATCCGTGAACAGTCGCACCCAGATGCCTTGTTTTGCCAAGTGCTGATGCCATTCTGCGGCGTCCGGCGTAAGCACGAACTGAAACAGCGCGGTGCCGCCCGCCGGTGGCAGGCCGTGTTGCGTGAGCAGGTTGGCGAGTCGTTGGCTGTCGGCAAGTAGCTGTTGTCTGCTGCGATGCTGCCAAGCCTGATCTTCAAGTGCCATTTTGGCTGCATGGCGGCTCGGGCCGGTGACGGACCACGGGCCGATGATCTCCTGCGTCGCTTGCAGCATCGCTTCTGCCGCCAGCAGAAAACCGACCCGCGCACCGGCCAGTCCGAAGAACTTGCCGAGAGAACGAAGCACGAACAAGTCGTCGAGATGGGCGTGCCGCGCGATGCTGTGTTCCGGTGTGGCATCCATGAAGGCTTCGTCGACGATGAGCCAGCCGTCGCGCTGTGCCAGTTCGGCATGCCAGCCCAGCAGTTGTTCTGCTGTAAATCGGGTTCCGGTCGGGTTGTTGGGATTGCACAGTAGCAGTACGTCAGCCTGGCTCAGCACATCCTGATCCGGATGGGTATCGAAGCGCAGCACTTCATGTCCGTGTCGCTGCCAGGCTTTGGCATGCTCCTGATACATCAGCTGCGGCATGGCGACTCTGGCCGGTGCCTTGAACTGAGGACCATTGCGCAGTTGCGGCAGCACCTGCAGCGCGGCCTGCGAGCCGGCGGTCGGTAGGGCGTAGCGGCAGCCGTAACAGGTGCAGGCGGCTTCGGCCAGACCGTCATCCTCCAGCGGTAATCGTTGCCACGCCGCTGGCGGCATGGCCGGAACCGGATAGCCGTGCGGATTGATGCCGGTGGACAGATCAAGCCAGTCGTCCAGCGCAATGCCGTATTGCTGCGCTGCTGCCGTCAGATTGCCGCCGTGTTCAAGCATGGGCGATACCGGCTATCAATAAAGACAGCAACAGAGACAGCAGCAGCCACAGGTAGACGCCGTGCCTGACCAGCATCAGTGCGCGACCGATGTCGGCGGCAATCGGCTGTTTGTCGGAGCCCAGTTGCGGACGCTCATGCCATTCGCCTTGATAGCGGGCGGCGCCGCCCAGTTTGATATCCAGCGCACCGGCACCTGCAGCCATGACGGGGCCGGCGTTGGGGCTTTCCCACGCCGGTGCTTGGCTGGCCCAGCAGCGTAATGCGGTGCGGGTCTTGCCGAGCAGGGCATAGGTGATCGCGGTCAGCCGGGCCGGGATGTAGTTCAGTACGTCATCGAGCCGCGCGGCCGCCCAGCCGAAATAGTAATGACGCGGCGTTTTGTAGCCCCACATGGCATCCAGCGTGTTGACCAGCCTGAACAGCAAGGCGCCGGCGCCGCCCAGTACGAAGAACCAGAACAGTGCGCCGAAGACGCCATCGTTGCCGTTCTCCAGCACGGATTCGATGGTGGCCGGCACCGGTTCGATGGCGGCGGAGTCGCGGCTCACCATCCATGATGCGGCGGTTCTGGCTTGCCCCTCGTCATGGTTTTCCAGCGCCTGCGTGACGGCATGGGCATGCTGGTGCAGGCTTTGGTGGCCGAGGGCGAAGTAAAGCAGCAGGGTGTTGACGACGATGCCGAACGGCTGCAGATTGCACAGCCACCAGGCCAGCAGAGCAAAAGGGCTGAGCAGCAACAATAGGGCCAGACTGCCGGTCAGGCGTTGTGTCGGCCGGTGCTGACGGCTGGCCTGATTCAGCCATGTATCGAGCCTGTTCGCCAGCCGGCCGAAACCGACCAGCGGATGATAGCGGCGCGCTTCGCCCAGCACGTAATCCAGCGCCACGGCGATGAGGGCCGTGGCGGGCACTATGAGATAATCCGGATATGAAAACATTGATGGTTCAGGGCACGACTTCGGACGCGGGCAAGAGTACGCTCGTTGCTGGAATATGCCGGGTATTGTACCGCAGGGGGGTCGCTGTCGCCCCCTTCAAGCCGCAGAACATGGCCCTGAATTCGGCCGTCACCGTCGACGGCGGCGAGATCGGTCGGGCGCAGGCAGTGCAGGCACAGGCCTGCGGGCTGGTGCCGCACACCGACATGAATCCGGTGTTGCTCAAGCCCAATTCCGATACCGGTTGCCAGGTCATCATTCAGGGCAAGGTGGTCTGCAATCTGGAGGCGACCGGCTACCATGCCTACAAGCCGACAGCGATGCGCGCCGTGCTCGAATCCTACCGGCGGCTGGGCGCGCGATACGAGTGCATCGTGGTGGAAGGGGCCGGCAGCCCGGCCGAGATCAATCTGCGGCAGAGCGACATCGCCAACATGGGCTTTGCCGAGGCGGTGGATTGTCCGGTCATCCTAGTGGCGGACATCGATCGCGGCGGCGTCTTTGCGCACATCGTCGGCACGCTGGCCTTGCTGTCGGAGAGTGAGCGCAAGCGCGTGATCGGCTTTGTCATCAACCGCTTCCGCGGCGATATCGCGCTGCTGCAATCCGGCCTCGACTGGTTGGAGCAAACGACCGGCAAGCCGATACTCGGCGTTTTGCCCTATCTGCACGACTTGCATATCGAAGCGGAAGATGCCGTGCCGCTGCCACCTTCCCCCTGCCAGGGGGAAGGTGGGGATGGGGGTGAACTGTTGGATTGCCATACTACTAACCCCCACCCTCCCCCCGGCAGGGGGAGGGGGCATGCCGTGTTGCGCGTCATTGCGCCGGTATTTCCGCACATTTCCAACCATACCGACCTCGATGCCTTGCGCCTGCATCCGCAGGTGGATTTTCAGTTTGTCCGCATGGGCGAGGCGATTCCGCCGGCTGATCTCATCATCCTGCCGGGCAGCAAGAACGTGCGTGGCGACTTGGCGCAGATGCGCGCCAGCGGCTGGCCGCAGGCCATCGCGCGCCACCTGCGCTATGGCGGCAAGCTGCTCGGCATCTGCGGCGGATTCCAGATGCTGGGCCGCGAGATTCATGACCCGCAGGCGCTGGAAGGCGACGCCGGCAGCAGTGAGGCTTTGGGCTGGCTCGACCTGGAAACCACGCTGATGCCGGAAAAGCGGCTGGCGCAGGTACGGGCCAGACTGGCATTCGCCGATGCCGCCGTCAGCGGCTATGAGATTCACATGGGGGTCAGCAGCGGCGTTGCCTTGAGCCGGCCGGCGCTGCTGGTTGACGGCGCGCCGGAGGGCGCGCTTTCTGAAGATAATCAAATTGCCGGCACCTATCTGCATGGCTTGTTCGACCATGCAGAATCGTGTGCGGCCTGGCTGCAATGGGCCGGGCTCGCGTCCGGTGATCCTGAGTTCGATTACGAGCAGTTGCGTGAAGAAGGACTGGACCGGCTGGCGGACAGCGTCGAAAAGTACCTCGATTGGGACAGGATCAAGGCTTATCTGCCCTGATTGCCGACGGTTCTATTTGAGCTTGAGCGGCAAGCCGGCGGCGACAAACAAGACCTGATCGCAAGCGGCGGCGACGGCCTGATTCAGTCGCCCCTGTTCATCCTGAAAACGGCGGTTGATTTCGCCCAGCGGTACGATGCCCATGCCGACTTCGTTGCTGACCAGGATGATTTGTCCCGGCAGACTCGGCAGCAAGGCAAGTAGCGCCGTGCGCTCGGCCAGCCAACTGGATTCGACAGGCGGTTTGCAGTCATTGCAGATCCACTGCGCCAGCCAAAGAGTCAGGCAGTCGACGATCAGGCAACGCTGTTCAGCAGCGTGGGTTTGCAGGGCCTGCGCCAGATAATGCGCTTCCTCGGTCAATGCCCAATCTGCCGGGCGCCGGTCTTTGTGGTGCTGGATGCGTGTAGCAAATTCTTCGTCATAGACCTGTGCCGTAGCGATGTAGGTGACGGCCAGGCCACTGTCCTCCGCCAGCTTTTCGGCGAACACGCTCTTGCCGGAGCGGGCACCGCCCAGAATCAGTGTCGTATTCATTGGCCTTCTTTCTCTAATCCCAGTGTTTTCTGAAAGTCTGTGCCACATCCCAGCGCTGGATGATGCGCTGTAACTGCGGCAAGCCTGCCGTGATCAGTGACGGGCCGGGCTGCAGGATGTCGGCGGATTTGATCTCCTGCACGAAGCCATTTTGTACCGCCTTGATGGCAGCCCAGCCCGGACGCTGCATCATCTGTTCCGGCTGGAATTTCTTGCCGCACCAGGAGCCGATGATGATATCCGGATTGCGCCGGATGACTTCGCCCGGGTCGGCGATTACGCGGCTTTTTGCGTCCTTGTGCTGTGCCAGTTCGGCGAAGCAGTCGCTGCCGCCGGCAATCTCGATCAGCTCGCTGACCCAGCGGATGCCGCTGATCAGCGGGTCGTTCCACTCCTCGAAATAGACGACGGGTCTGGCCGTAAATTCGCTGGCGATGTCGCGCGCCCGTTCGATTTTTTTCTCCAGATCGGCGACCAGCGCGGTCGCCTTGTCCGTGGCGCCTACCAGACTGCTGACGGTCATGACCATGTTAAGCATCTGCGCGATTGAGCGCTGGTTGAAGATATGCACCTCGACGCCGGCGCGTACAAGTTCGGCCGCGATATCAGCCTGCAGGTTGGAGAACCCGAGCACGAGGTCGGGATCCAGCGCCAGTATCTTGTCGATGTTGGCGCTAGTAAACGCGGCGACCTTGGGTTTCTCCTTGCGCGCGATGGCGGGGCGCGTCGTGAAGCCGGAAATGCCGGCGATACGATGTTGTTCGCCTAGCAGATAGAGCACTTCGGTCGGCTCGGTGGTTAGGCAGACGATGCGCTGTGGATAACTCATTTTTTACTGTCCCAGCCGTTCTCCAGCACCATGTCCTGCAACGGCCTTGCAGTCTTCCAGCCGGTTTCGACCAGCATCGGCTCCTTGTAAAAGCTGTTGACGTGACCGAGACAGAGGATGGCAACAGGTTTGGCGTCATCAGGGATGCCCAGCAGTTGCGCCAGTTCTGCCGGCTCGAAAATTGATACCCAACCCATACCCAGCCCTTCCGCTCGTGCGGCCAGCCACATGTTCTGAATGGCGCAGCTGACCGAGGCGAGATCCATTTCCGGCAGGGTTCTGCGGCCAAAGATATGCTGTTCGCGCTTGCTGCACAGCGTTGCTACCAGAAGTTCGCCGCAATCGAGGATGCCTTCGACCTTGAGTCGCATGAATTCGGCCATGCGTGCCGTGTTCTCATATTCGCCGATGGCGTGCGCGGTGCGGATGCGTTCGGCATCGACCAAACGGTGAATGCTCTGGCGCAGAAAATGGTCAGTGATGCGGATGAAACGCCAGGGCTGCATAAGGCCGACGCTGGGCGCATGGTGTGCCGCTGCCAGGATTCTGCCGAGTATTTCCGGTGCTACGGGAGTCGGCAGAAAATGCCGCATGTCGCGTCGTTCTTCAATGACACGGTAGATCGCAGCGATTTCAGCATCGGAATAGCGGTGCGTGCTCATGTTTTGTGCGAATCTGGCAGAAACAGGCTGGCGGCTGCCTGCGGATTGGAAGCGAAATAGAAATGCAGGAAACTCGCCTGCAGACTGCCGTGGCGGTATACATGCTCGGACTTGCCGAAGCGGCTCGGCATGGTGGCGACCGGCGTCAGGCCGGTCTCGAAACTGCCGTAGTGGAACACATGCGCGCCTAGCTTGCCAGCAGGCAGTTCCATCTGCATGACGCCCAAACCTTGCAGGCGGTCGTGCATGCGGCAGGTCCCCGGCAACAGGCCGAAAGCCGGTTGCTCATCAATGCCCTCCGTCAGCGCCATCATGCCGCCGCATTCCGCCAGTATCGGTTTGCCTTGTTGCCATGCGCGGCGGAGCGCATCGCGCATGGCCGTGTTGCCGGCGAGCGCTTCAAGGTGCAGTTCCGGATAGCCGCCGGGTAGCCAGCAGGCGTTGGCATCCGGCAGAGTCTGGTCGTGCAGGGGTGAAAAGAATTCGATTTTTGCGCCCATCTCGCGCAGCCAGTCGAGGTTGGCCGGGTAAATGAAACAGAACGCTGCATCGCGGGCAACGGCAATGGTCTTGCCGGCCAGCAATGGCGCTTGGCCCTCGTCGGCCGGGAGTTCGAAGCTGACGGCTGGCGGCAGGGGCAGCTCGCCGGAATCGGCCAGTGCGCGAGCAGCTGCTTCGATACGAGCTTCCAGATCATCGATCTCATCGGCGCGGAACAGGCCGAGATGACGTTCCGGCAGCGCAAAATCTGCATCCCGGGACAGGGCGCCGAACCAGCTCAAATGCGGCGGCAGACTGTCACGCAGTAGTTTGGCATGGCCGGTGCTGCCGACCTTGTTGGCCAGTACGCCGGCCGGCTTCAGCTCGGGATTGTACGCCAGGAGGCCGGAGGCGAGTGCGCCGAAGGTCTGCGCCATGCCGCCAGCATCGATGGCGAGCAGCACCGGTAGGCCGAAGCGGGCGGCGATGTCGGCGCTGGAGGGTTCGCCGTCATAGAGGCCCATGACCCCTTCGACGATGATGACATCGGCCTCCTGCGCGGTGGCGTGCAGGCGCTTGTGGCCGTCTTCCTCACTGCACATACCGAAGTCCAGATTGTAGACTGGCTGGCCGGTGGCTTTTTGTAAAATCATCGGGTCAAGGAAGTCGGGTCCACACTTGAAGGCGCGCACCTTGAGGCCGCGGTTTCTCCACGCGCGTGCCAGCGCCGCGCTCGCCAGTGTTTTACCCTGGCCGGAAGCGGGAGCGGAAACGAGGACGGCAGGGCAGCTGACTTTGCTCACAATTCATGACCATTCAGTACATTAAAATTCGATGCCGGGCATGGCCTGTACGCCGTTCTGGAAGGCATGTTTGACCAGATGGATTTCACTTACGGTGTCGGCAAGCTCAATCAACGCATCCGGTGCGCTGCGGCCGGTGATGATGATATGCTGCATAGGCGGGCGCTGGTGGAGCGCTTCGGTGACTTCTTCAATCGTCAGCCAGCCGTATTTCAGCGCGTAGGTGAATTCATCCAGAATCAATAAATTGATGGTTTTGTCCTGCAGATAGCCACAGACCAGTTCCCAGGCTTTGCGCGCGGAGGCGCGGTCGCGTTCCGCATCCTGGGTTTCCCAACTGAAGCCGTCGCCCATGACATGCCAGCTGAGATTGGGGGCGCTACGAAAGAAAGCTTCTTCGCCGGTATCCGAACGGCCCTTGATGAACTGCACCACGGCCGCCTTCATGCCATGTCCCAGTGCACGGGCCAGTGTGCCGAAAGCGGCGGTGGATTTGCCTTTGCCGGTGCCGGTATGAATCACCAGCAGGCTTTTGGCGATGCAGGCGGATGCTATCTTGGCGTCCACCACCGCCTTTTTGCGTTGCATACGCGCCTGGTGGCGATTGGTATTACTAGCTGCCAAATCAGACTTTGGCGCGGTCTGCGCGAGTAGTCAGGGCGAACGCAACATGCGCCACCAGTGCGATACCGAGCCAGAAAGCAAGATTCTCCAGTTGATACGGGAAGTACTTGACCAGCCGAGTGCCGAATTCGGCCAGCGTTGGGTCGGCAAAGCGGCCGCCGAAGAAGTAGAAACCGCCACTGGAAAACAGCTCGCTGACAGCCGCCGCCACTGTGACAAGACCGACGCTGCGCAGCAGTGTGCCGAGCGTGAAACTGTAGTGCTTCGCCAGCCAGCGGCCAGCCAACCACATGACGCCGTAGGCCGGCAGCAGGAAGCCGTAGGCCGGAGTCGCGCAGAAGTTGCTGACGCCGGCGTAGGTGACTGCATGAAAGTCCAGCGCGGCACACAGGCCGAGCAGTGCGGGCAATACCCAGAGTGGGCGCAGGTAGAGGCCGATCAGGAAGAATGCCGCCAGCGAGATGCCGGGCAAGTGCACGATGGAGGCAAAATGATGGCCACGGGTAGCGATGACAAGCAGCGCGATGATAAGGCCGACGAGGATCTGGTGGGTTTTTGAAAGGGTTAACATGATGGGTTAGCCTTCTATTTGGTTGATTAAAAAATATTGCTGCAATTCTAACTCAAAACGTGCGGGGAGCCGGTCGCTCAATTAGCGCTTCATCTGGTAGCGCAAGCTGACGAACAGGTTGGAGCCCGGGGTTGCATAAACGAAACCGTCCGCATCAGGGTCGCCGTTGTAAGCCAGTGCGTAGTCCTTATCAAACAGGTTGTTCAGACGCGCCTTGAGTTGCCATTCCTGGTTGATGGCGTAGTCAGTAGTCAGGTTGAAGATGCTGTAACCTGCGAGACGTTGGGTATTGGCTGCGTCATTGTAGCGTGCGGACGAAGCGCTGGCTTCCGCGCCAAAACGCCAATCGCCCCAAGTATAGTTCGTGTAGAGACTTGCGTGACGATTCGCCCGGCGCACGAGCAAATTGTCTGTTTCCCGGTCTCTGGGCGACAAGACATCCACGCTGCCGCCAAGTTGCCAGTTGTTCCAGACGTGTGATCCAGCCAGCGTCATACCCTGAATGCGCGCCTCGTTGACGTTTTCCGGTACGAAATTGGCATCCAGTGTAATCAGGTTGCGAATCTTGTTTTCATACAGCGTAAGCGAAGCATTGCTGTGGTCATCCGCGTAACGCAGGCTGGCTTCAATGTTGCGCGCTTTTTCAGGTTTCAAGTCCGGATTGCTGGATGGAGAGCCGAAATAATCCGGGTAAAACAGATCATTGAAGGTCGGCGCCTTGAATGCTGTTCCATAACTTGCGGTGATGCGCCAGTTATGGCTGAAACGGTATCCGTAGCCCAAGCCTTCAGTGTCGTTGGTGCCGAATCGGGAGTTGTGATCGCTACGATAGTTCAGTTGTACGGTATGCGGTCCATGATTCACCAGATAGCCCATAAAGTAGCCATCATTGTTGCGACTGGATTGCTTGAAATTGGTGGTGGATTTGATCCGTTCTTCCAGTTTGTCATACAGCAGTGTCAAAGTGCCCAGCGGCAGGTTGATATCATTTTGCCATGAGTACTGGCGTTGCTTGGTCTTGTACAAGCTGCGGCTTTCTGTGGTGAATGGACCAAGGGCAGCATAAGTGACCGATTCGTCAGCGCCTTCACCTGCGCGCAAGGTAGACAGCCAGTGGCTTGTGATCTGATTTTTGCTGGTCACCGCATAGCTGTGCTGGGTCATTTCTGCATTATCGGAGAAAGCCGGGTTGAATGCTGGGAAGAAGGGGTCTATGTTGAAACGGTTATCGAATCGCACATGGCCTTCGCTGTGCAGCAGTTGCAGACCAAGCTCGTGGCCTTCAACGATCTTGTGCGAAATCGAACCAGTGAAAGAGAGGTTGCGATATCCATCATCATCATCCAGGTTGGGGTTATTGGTTTTGAGCGCGGAGAAGGCGTCCGTGTCGTAACTTGAAACGCCGAGGGCAAAACGGGTGTCGCCGATTGTGCCATGTGCACCAGCCTCCGCAGTTTTGGTGTCATAAGTGCCATAGCCCACACCGGCATAAAAACTGGGCTCACCACTATCCTTCCTGGTAAAAATATGAATTACGCCGCCAATCGCATCCTGACCGTACAGCGCGGTTGCCGGACCACGCAGAATTTCGACTTTTTCAATTAGCGCCACTGGTAGATTCTCGAAGGTGGTGGTGCCGGCGGTTGCAGAGTTCAGACGAATACCGTCAACTAGCACAATGACATGGCTCGTATTGGTGCCACGGATGAAAATACCGGAGGTTTTGCCTGGGCCGCCATTATTGTTGATCTCGATGCCAGGCTGCCGTTGTAGCAGTTCGACCAGGCTAGACTGACCGGCACGCTCGATTTCCTCACGCGTGATGACACTGACATCTGCGAGCACATTCTGGCGGGATTCTTCAATGCGGCTGGCAGTGACGACGAGCTGGTCGAGTTGGATGTTTTCTGCGGCTGAAACTGGAGTAGCGACTGAAGTCGCAAATAGCAGGCCTGTCAGACCTGCGATGGTGGTTCTGTTCATTGTTTTCCCTTAATCACATGCGACCCCGCATGTGTCAGATCATTAAGAGAAATACCCTGGGGCTTGCAGAAAGCGGGAGAGGAAGATTGCTCGTGAGCGAACCGGCCTGCAACGCGTTTTATACCATCACCCCGAGGTATTTCCATGCTTGGTTGCAGGCCGGTCTCCGGGCTTACGAGCTGGTGGTGACACCAAATTTGCCGCCTTCCCATGACGAACATCATCACAGTGGCTGTTTGGCAAATTTTTTCTCGTTTACCGTTGCGGGGGCAGCACAGGAATTGTTTTGCAAAAAACGAAACGCACCTGTTTCCCAGTTTCACCCGAGCTTCAGAAAAGAAAATCGGGCACCTGACAACTTGCAGCGATTATAAGTTATTCACCTCATGCTCGGCAAAAAATTATTTTGGTAGATGTCTAATTACTTTCATAAATCTCTCTTAGCTGTTGACCATACAGGGTTTTTCAAATTATAGTGCCAGCATGGATGTTGACCTTAAAAGCCTTGAAGCCAAACTGACCAAGCTCATTGAGTTGAGTCGGGGTTTGCAGGCGGAGAACACCGCCTTGCGTCAGGAACTGGTACAGGCGCAAAGCGAGAGTAAAAAGCTGAAAGAGAATGTGGAAGTGGTGAGTAGCCGGTTGGAAGCCATCATCGAACGACTGCCCGAGGATCCGGTATGAGCGAAGTGCGCGGTGTCGATGTCAGCATCCTGGGACGCGATTTCACCGTCTCTTGTACGGAAGAAGAACGCGCCGGCTTGATGCATGCCGTCAATTACCTCGACAAGAAAATGAAGGATATTCAGGCCACCGGCAAGATCGTCGGCGTCGAGCGTATCGCCATCATGGCAGCACTGAATATCACGCACGAACTGCTGAGCGCCAAAAGCGGCAATTTTGACATCGGCGATTACAAGCGTAGAATCGATCTCATGCAGGAACAGATTGATGAAGTGCTTGATGCAACAAGCAGTAAACAGGTCTGAACCGGGTTTATCGATCATATAGCTGGCTGGTCGCAAAGTAGTTAGCCAGCCTGTCAGTTTGCTCCCTGCGGTATTGTTCAGGTTATATATTCCTTGAACTAGTCTTTAGCATCGGTTGCGGTCTATCAAGTTGTGGTGTGCGCGCTCCAAATCTGCGGGTGAGCCTGAAGCGCTTGAGACTGTTACCCCTTGAACCTTTGGTTCAGGATGCTGGCCTGGGCAGTTACCGTGGGGACATTTATTCAAGCCGCGAAATCTCGCGGCTTTGTTTTGTCTTTTTATCTCAGCACGTCATCTTAGCGCGTGATATTTGAGATCGGCCAGGCTGACGATCTCCAACGATTTCTCATGAGTGGCCTCAAGAATCACCGGAGGTGCGACCCCGGCCTCTGCTGCCTCCATCCAGCGCGAAGCGCACAAGCACCAGCGGTCACCGGGTTTGAGTCCGGTAAAGTCGTATTCCGGGCGGGGCGTACTCAGGTCATTGCCCTGCATCTTGGAAAAAGCCAGAAACTCTTCTGTCACCTGCGTGCAGACAGTATGGCTACCAAGATCCTCCGGACCGGTTTCGCAGCAGCCATTGCGGGTAAAGCCGGTGAGCGGGTCCAGACTGCAGGTTTGTAATGAGGTGCCTAGAACATTGCGTGCCATGTGTATCGTCTCGCTTAAGTATCGGTTGGATGAATACGTTATGATACGGACAACTGCGGCAGTTTGAGAATATTCCAAGTATGTTCACATTCATTTTGTACCGCGACGGGGACGATTTGTGCCCCCTTCTTTATGGCAAGCCGCTTGTTGTAAACATGCCCTAGATAATCAGAGGTTTTTTGTATGCGCTACTGGCTGATGAAATCCGAACCTTCGGATGTGTCAATCGATGATCTTGCTTCTTTTCCCGACCAGACCATCGACTGGTATGGTATCCGCAACTATCAGGCACGCAATTTCATGCGCGACCAGATGAAATTGGGCGACCAGGCTTTCTTTTATCACTCCAATTGTGATGAGCCGGGTATCGTTGGCATCATTGAAGTCAGCAAACTAGCCTATCCGGACCGTTTGCAGTTCATCGAGGGGCACAAGTATTACGACCCCAAATCAACACCGGAAAACCCGCGCTGGGTCAATGTCGACGTCAAGCTGGTGCGCAAGACCCGGCTGTTGAGTTTGAGGGAATTGCGTACTTACCCGGAACTGGCAACCATGCGTATCCTGCAACGCGGCAACCGGCTCTCTATCACGCCGGTAGACCCGCGCGAATGGGGGTTCATCTTGGGGTTATTGAAATAAACCGACTTGATATACGGTTTAATCAATTTGATCAGGGTTTTTCTGAGCATAGATACATTAAGAATTTTGCCGAGCTTCACTTATCGGCAGTTCTTGCTGGCAACAGGACAACAAAAAGCCCGCATCAAGCGGGCTTTGTTGTTGAGTATTTTAGTAAATGCTTACTCCGGTGCATCCAGGCTGCCGACCGATTTCGGATAGGCGATGATGCCCCAGGGTAACTGCTTGTCCTCGATGCGCTGGGTCACTTGCAGGCTGGCGGTGTCGATGACCAGCACCTCATTGGAGCGGCCGCAGGCGAGTAGGATTTCCTTGTCGTCCGGGGTGAAGGTGAAGTGCCAGCAGCGTTCGCCGGTAGCCACTTCCTTGACCTTCTCGTAGGATTTTGCGTCATAGACTTCCAGCGTTTTGGCCTTCCCTGCAGCGACATAGATCAGGCTGCCGTCACGGTTGTAGGCGATACCATATGGCGCTTCACCAGTTCCCACTGTACGCACAATATTGAATTCGCTGTCCAGTACGACAAAATTGTTGCCGAACTCCAGTGTGGCCAGATAGGCAGAGCCATCCGGTGCAGCCTTGATGCCGCGAGGGCGTTTGCCTATTTCTTCAGTACTGACGGTCTTGACCAGTTCGCCGGTCTTGATGTCATGCACGGTCACGGTGTCGTCTTCTTCGTTGGTGATGATCAGCTTGCTGCCGTCATGGGAGAATTCGATACCTTCTGTTTCCGGGCCGCCGACAATTTCCATCAGTTTTTTGCCCTGCTGGATATCGACGATGGCGATACGTGCCGGTTCTTCTGGCTCGTCGTCATCTTCTTCAGCTTCAACAACTTCACCTGGTTTTGGAGGTGGACCGCCCTTGGAGCTGGGCTCAAAGGAAACGTAGGCGGTCTGTCCGACGACGCGGACGAATTCAGGATTGGTACCGATGTCGACAAACTGGATCAACTCACCGGTTTCAGCATTGATAATGGAGATGTTGCCTTCGTCCTTGTTGGCAACGATCAGGGTCTTGCCATCGGGTGTGATGCCGATGCCGCGCGGTGTGCCGCCTTTGCTGTCGATCTTGCGGACAGTTTGCATGGTGTTGAGGTCGATGACGGTGATGCCGCCTTCCTGATTGGAAACATAGGCGATGCCGCGATCTGTGCTGAGGGCAGAATCCGCAGTGCTTTCAATAGTCGGTTCTTCCGCCTTTTCCCCACATGCGGTGAGTGCTCCTGCAAATGCGAGCAAAAGAAAACTGTTGCGTACCCTCGTACTGAGGCGAGTGGATTTCATCCTGACTTTCTCCTTATAGCTTATTGAATTTTAGATTAAATTCAGATTAACTTTTTAATTGTGCGAATCTTTTGGTCAATACTGTATTGCATAGGTTCAAAAAATTTAGCTGTGCTTCAATTTCATCACTTGAATCGCCTGGTTCAAATCATTGCGGCTGCAATGACGCGAGTTATGAATCAAGCAATATCCGTTCTTGCCACGTACTTTCTCATTAGAAACATGCGCTTAACTGAAAATTTCAGATGAAAGGCAGGTGAAAATTGGCTGTATACAGCCAGATTGGTGGCTACATACAACCAAGAGCACTTGAGCTTAACCTAAAAACAGACGGTAGGCTGGATTGTTGGTTTCTTCCGAATATGGATAGCCCAGTGCCTTGAGAAACGCATCGAATTCCGGTTTTTCTTCCGGCGGCACCTGAATGCCGGCCAGGATGCGACCGGAATCGGAGCCGTGATTGCGATAATGGAACAGGCTGATGTTCCATTCGAGGCTCATGGTATCGAGAAACTGCATCAGCGCACCGGGTTTCTCCGGAAATTCGAAGCGGTAGACCTGCTCATTTTTAACCTGCGGTGCATGACCGCCGACCAGATATCGCACATGCAGCTTGGCTACTTCGTTGTCAGTCAGGTCCAAAGCCGGCAAGCCGTGCGCCTGGAGGTTTTCAACCAGTCTTGTCGCTTCTTCGCGGTTATGGATAGCGATGCCAACGAAGATGTGCGCCACTTTTGCATCAGAGTAGCGGTAATTGAATTCCGTAATGTTACGGTTGCCGAGTAGCCGGCAGAAAGCCTTGAACGCACCCGGTTTTTCCGGAATAGTCACGGCAAGGACGGCCTCGCGTTTTTCACCAATCTCCGCACGCTCGGCGACGAAGCGCAGGCGATCGAAGTTCATGTTGGCACCGGAGGCGATGCCTATCAACGTCTTGCCGGTCAACTGGTTGCGCTTAATATATTCCTTGATGCCGGCAGTTGACAGTGCGCCAGCCGGTTCCAGAATGGAGCGTGTGTCCTCGAACACATCCTTGATGGCAGCGCAAATGGCATCGTTGTCGACCACAATCATTTCGTCGACGTATTCCTGACACAGCTTGAACGTATGAACCCCGACCTGTTTGACCGCTGCGCCATCGGCGAACAGGCCGACCTGATCCAGCGTGACGCGCTTGCCGGCTTTGAGGGATTGGGACATGGCGTCCGCATCAATCGCTTCTACCCCAATCACTTTGATCTCGGGGCGTATGGCTTTCACGTAGGCGGCAATGCCGGCAATCAGGCCGCCGCCACCGACGCAACAGAAGATGGCATCTATCGGTTCGGGATGCTGATCGAGAATCTCCATGGCAATGGTGCCCTGGCCGGCGATGACTTCGGGGTCGTCATAAGGATGTACGAAAGTCAGGTGCTCGGATTTTTCCAGTTTCAGCGCATGTACATAGGCATCCGAGTAGGAGTCGCCGAACAATACGACTTCCGCGCCACGGTTTTGTACGGCGTCGACCTTAATCTGCGGGGTAGTGGTTGGCATGACGATGACAGCACGGCAGCCCAGTTTTTTGGCGGCAAGCGCGACGCCTTGCGCATGATTGCCAGCCGATGCGGCGATGACGCCCTTGACCAGAGCCTCTTTGGGCAGGTGTGCCATCATGTTGTAGGCGCCACGCAGCTTGAAGGAGAACACTGGCTGGGTGTCTTCGCGCTTAAGCAGGATGCGATTATTCAGCCGGGCTGACAGATTGGGCTGGTATTCAAGCGGAGTTTTTTCAGCAACGTCGTAAACGCGTGCAGTTTTTATTTTTTCGAGATATTCGTTTTTCATTGGCGGGAGCAGTTGTTTTTCAATATGCAAGCTGCAGTGTATTATTCAAGGTTGGTTTAAGAACTGAATTATAAAGAAAACAGAAGGATAAAAGTAAATGGCAACACAGGACGAATTAAAGCAGCAGGTAGCCAAGGCGGCAGTTGAATACGTGAAAGATGGCATTATCGGTGTGGGGACTGGATCAACAGCGAATTTCTTCATTGATGAATTGGCCAGGGTGAAGTACAAGATTGATGGCACAGTGGCAAGCTCGGAAGCAACGGCCAAGCGCTTGCGTGCACACGGCATTGAAGTCTTCGATCTCAACAGCGTTGATGGCGTGGAGATTTATGTCGATGGTGCTGATGAGATTACTGAAAACATGCATATGCTGAAAGGCGGAGGCGGTGCACTGACACGCGAAAAGATCGTGGCAGCCTGTGCCAAGCGTTTTATCTGTATTTGTGACGAAAGCAAGCTGGTGCCGGTACTAGGCAAGTTCCCCTTGCCGGTGGAAGTGCTGCCAATGGCGCGCAGCCATGTGGCACGTGAACTGGTCAAGCTCGGCGGGCAACCGGTGTTGCGCGACTTCACGACGGACAATGGCAATGTAATTCTGGATGTGCACGGTTTGACCATCATGGATCCGGTCGAGATGGAAGCCAAGATCAATCAGATCGTTGGTGTCGTGACCAATGGCTTGTTTGCTGCCCGATCAGCCAATGTTCTATTGCTGGCCACTGCAGATGGCGTCAAGACCTACAAGAAATAAGTTGCTGTATCAAGCTTCTGCCTGATACAGCAATGAAGAAATGACATAAAATTGTCATGAATGAACGTTAGGCTACGATGTTTCGGCTATATGACCTAACCTTAAAGGACTTCTCCCATGCAATCTGAACACACCTACAAGCAGTATGATGCTGAGCTGGAAGCGGTTCGTGCCAAGGTTCTCGAAATGGGAGGCCTGGTTGAGCAACAGATCGTCAATGCGCTCGAGTCTCTGGTGACAGCCAATCCGACTCTGGCTGAAAGTGTGATCAAGAACGATCATCGCGTCAATGCGCTGGAAGTTCAGGTTGACGAGGACTGCAGTCATATCATCGCCCGTCGTCAGCCTGCTGCCGGCGATCTGCGCATGATCATGATGGTCGTCAAAACCATTACCGACCTTGAGCGTATCGGTGATGAAGCCACCAAGATCGCCCGCGTGGCCGAGAAGATTTATGAATCGGATCGCATGTTCACCCCGCGCTTTGCCGAGATCAAGACCATGGTCAGTCTGGTGCGTGACATGCTGCGTACCTCCCTTGATGCATTTGCCCGTCTGGATGTCAGCAAAACCGTGGAAGTGGCACGTCAGGATGAGCAAGTGGATGAGCAGTTTCGTGTGGCCATGCGCCAGCTCATCACGTTCATGCTGGAAGATCCACGCACTATCTCCATGTCACTAGAGGTTCTGTTTGTCGCCAAGGCTATTGAACGTATCGGTGATCATGCAAAAAATATTGCCGAGTATGTGGTTTACATGGTCAAGGGCAAGGATGTACGCCATATCTCTGTCGAGGAGATGGAGCGCGAAACGCTCTAATATGCAGCTTCAGAAACTACACCTCGGGCAAGGCGGCAATTGCTAACAAAAAGCCCGCCTTATTCTGAAATAGCAGCTGTAGATTTGGGCTCCAACAGCTTCAGGTTGCAACTGGCGCGCGTCGTGGACGGGCGCCTGATCTTTCATGACTCCTTGCGCGAAGTCGTGCGTCTGGGTGCGGGCCTGGACCAGAACAACTATCTGGATCCCGCTGCACAGCAACGTGCAATCGATTGTCTTAAGCGTTTTGGTGAGCGGCTGCGCGGATTGCCGCTGGAAGCGATACGCGCGGTGGCGACCAATACTTTCCGCGTCGCAAAAAACTCCACAGAACTGATGGTCCAGGCCCAGACCGCACTTGGTTGCCCGATCGAGATCATTGCTGGACGTGAAGAGGCGCGCATGATCTTTGTCGGCGTCAGCCACAGCCTGCCGGCAGCGGACTATCAGCGTCTGGTCATCGATATCGGCGGCGGTTCTACCGAGTTCATCATCGGTCAGGGGCTGGAACCGATCGAGATGGAAAGCCTGTACATGGGCTGCGTCAGTTATAGCCGGCGTTTCTTCACGGATGGCAAGATCAGTGAAGATGCCTTGCGTCGCGCACAACTCGCCGCTGCCAGCGAAATCCAGGATATCCGCTCACGTTATCAGAAGCTGGGCTGGGCCGAGGCTGTGGGCTCTTCTGGCACGGCGCGATCACTGAGCGAGATCATGCTGCTTAACCGCTGGAGTGACGGCCATATCACGCGCGAAGGATTGCATGCGGTGCGCACCGCGCTACTGAAAGCGAAGGACACCAGGAAGCTGCAAATTGAAGGGCTCAGCAGTGATAGAGCTGCTGTGATTCCCGGAGGGCTGTGTATCATGCTGGCCGCTTTCGAAGAACTCAACATTGAGCGTATGGCGGCGGTCAGCACGGCCCTGCGCGAGGGTGTGTTGTATGAGATGCTGGGGCGCATGCAGCATCATGATATCCGTGCAGCGACGGTACAGAGTTTCATGCGGCGTTACCAAGTCGATCATGCCCAGGCGCACCGTGTCGAGGTGCTGGGGCTGCAAATGGTGGCACAGGTTGGCGAAAGGCTGCAGATGAGTCTGGAGGCGGCTGAACAATACCTGGGCTGGGCGGCCAGGCTGCACGAAATCGGTATTTCCATTGCCCATAGCGGTTACCACAAGCATTCGGCCTATATCGTTGAAAATGCTGACATGCCCGGATTCTCCAAGATGGAGCAGCAGACGCTTGGTTTGCTGGTCAGAGGGCAGCGTCGTGGACTGAGCAAGATCGACCTGCCGGATTTTGGAGATGACCGTTGTTTGCTGCTGCTGATACTCAGATTGAGTATCCTTTTTAATCGTAACAGACTGGATGGCGATGTGCCGCAGATCAGTCTGGCCAGGAGCAAAAGCGAATTCAGGTTGGAGGTGCCGGCTAGCTGGCTGGTACATAATCCCTTGAGCGAATCAGCCTTGCAAAGCGAGCTTGCCTACTGGCAAGAGGTGGGTATCAAGCTGACGCTCATTTGGCCAGGAGCCTGAGCAGGTTTTATTCGGAAGAGAAGTTTTGTCCCAGCTCGACCATCAGCTGCTGCTGCGCCGAGAATTCATAACCGCGACGCGTGGGCCGCCGACGGTAGCTTGCATCCGGCAACATTTCCCAGCTATTCAGATTGTCTTTCAGATATGGCTCCAGACCTTCCTTGATCACGCGTTTCTTGACTCGGTTGTCCAGTAGTGGAAAGCAGACTTCAATGCGGCGGAAGAAATTGCGATACATCCAGTCAGCACTGGCCAGATAGACGTTTTCTTCGCCGTTGTTATAGAAGTAGAAGATACGAGAATGTTCGAGAAAACGCCCGACGATGGAGCGCACTGTAATATTGTCCGAGATGCCGGGCATGCCGGGCCTGAGTGCGCAGACGCCACGTACGACCAGATCGATTTTAACGCCGGCAACGGATGCGTCATAAAGCGCGCGGATGACATCGGCATCCAGCAGGGCGTTCATTTTCGCTATGATGCGCGCCTTCTTGCCGGCTTTCGCCATTTCGGCTTCATGGTGAATCGCCTTGATCAGCTTGCTGTGCAGAGTGAAGGGTGATTGCCACAGATGTTTAAGTTTGGTGGCTTTACCGAGACCGGTGAGCTGGGCAAATACATCGTTCACATCTTCACAGATTTCTTCCTGGCAGGTGAACAGGCCGAAGTCGGTGTAAAGCCGGGCTGTGCGCTGATGATAGTTACCTGTCGCCAGATGCACATAGCGCTTCAGTTTAGCGCCCTCCCGGCGCACTACCATGGCCATTTTGGCATGCGTCTTGTGACCGACCACACCGTAAACGACATGGGCACCAGCGTTTTCCAGCTTGGCAGCCCAGTTGATATTGGCTTCTTCATCAAAACGCGCCATCAATTCCACCACCACGGTGACTTCCTTGCCGCGTCTGGCGGCTTCGATCAGAGACTGCATCAACGTTGAGTCGGCACTGGTGCGGTAGAAAGTTTGCTTGATTGCCAGCACATGCGGGTCTTCCGCTGCCTGCTTGATGAACTCAATGACAGGGTTGAATGACTGATAGGGGTGGTGCAGCAACAGGTCTGCTTTGGAAATCGCCGTGAAAATATCAGGCTCTATGCTCAGTTCCCTTGGGATGCTGGGTGTATGGCGTGTGAACTTGAGGTCAGGCCTGTCGACCGAGTCAGGAATCTGCATCAGGCGCACCAGATTGACCAGACCGTTGACCTTGTATAAATCCTCCTTGCCAAGCCCGAACTGACCCAGCAGAAAGGACGACATCTCATCCGGGCAGTTGTCTGCCACTTCCAGACGTACCGCTTCACCATACTGGCGATGCGTTAGTTCGCCCTGCAGGGCAACGCGCAAATCCTTTATCTCTTCATCGTCGACGGTCAGGTCGCTGTCCCGCGTAACGCGGAACTGATAGCAGCCTTTTACCTGCATGCCGCTAAACAGTTCGTTGACATGCGCGTGCAGAGTGGAGGACAGGAAGATGAAGCCGTTTTCACAGCCGGAGACTTCTGCAGGCAAGCGGATCACGCGCGGTAGTGCACGCGGTGCCTGCACTACCGCCACGCCGGAGTTGCGGCCAAAGGCATCTTTGCCTTCCAGTTCGACGGCAAAGTTCAGACTTTTGTTGAGCACGCGCGGGAAAGGGTGTGCCGGATCCAGGCCGATGGGGGTGAGGATGGGCATCAGCTCGCGGAAAAAATACTGACGTATCCATTCTGCCTGGGTTTCGTTCCATTGCGTGCGCCGGAGAAATTTGATGTCCTGCTCTGCAAGGCGGGGCAGCACGGCCTCATTCAGAATTCTGTACTGGAGCTCCACCAGCGCATGTGCCTCGGTGCTGACGCAGGCAAATATCTGCCTCGGGCGCAAGCCATCAGGTCCGGTTGAGGCTGCGGCGCCATTGAAGCGGATCTGTTCTTTGAGGCCGGCAACACGTACCTCAAAGAACTCATCCATGTTGCTGCTGAATATGCAGAGAAACTTGAGGCGCTCGAGCAGAGGTACGCGCTCATCTTCAGCTTGGGCAAGAACGCGGCGGTTGAAGGCCAGTATGCCCAACTCGCGGTTTACGAAATATTCCGGATTCAATTTGACTGAACGCAAGTTAAAACCTCAATGTAGAGCGCGAGTGTGACAGTTGCATGACAACTGTGACAGTTTTATGAGCGGGTTAGTTTTTCTCCGGCACATAGCCGCTGGCGGTATCTGCACCGGAACCGAAGAAATAGGCTTCAGTCTGCTGCGATAGATATTTGCGGGCCTGTGGGTCAGCCAGACTCAAGCGGTTTTCATTGACCAGCATGGTTTGGTGCTTGAGCCAGGCGGCCCATGCCTCTTTCGAGACGCTCTCAAAGATGCGCTTGCCAAGTTCACCAGGGTAAGGAGGAAAATCCAGCCCTTCTGCTTCGTGACCCAGTTTAATGCATTGAACAGTACGTGCCATTTTTAGACTCTAGAAAAGTTAACTTAGAAGCTGTCTATCATAGCTTATGAACGACCGGACTGCATCCGCCAGAAATGGTTATCGGCGTTTGCATTTATCCGGCCTGACCATCGGGCCTTGGTTTGACCAGCATTGGAAAATAGATAAAAACGAATGCGGCAAAGGCCAGCACCCAGCAAAGATAGGAGGCCGTTATCCACCAGAGGTAATGGCCCATATCCAGTAAGGGCAAGCCTACGCGGAAAATTACACTTAGCACCAGAATTGCCAGTGCATAGCCCAACAGCGGCGATGGTTGCCGGATGTTTCTGCCGGTATGACCCAAGGCCACGCGCGCCATCATCGATATGGTCATCAGGCCAATACCGCCTATGGTGAACAGGTGCACTGTCAGGGTGCTGGAAATTTCCAGCCAGTATTGCAGCGCCATCAGCAAAAAGCCTGCATTGATGAGCCAGGAAGAAACATATAAGCCCCAGAGCAGAGGTGCCTTCCAGATACCGGATGTATGCCAGTTGCTGAGTCTGAAGCCATTGAGAAGAAATAGCAGGCCTGCCGTCAGCATGGTGAATTCCACCCGGCCAATAAACAGTTCATTAATAAAGAAAAGGACAAAGAACAGCAGGATGCTGATATCCAGCCAGCGGTATTGGCGCAGCTTTACTTTTTCTTCAACGCCGCGCTCAATAAAGAAAGGGATGACGCGTCTGCCTACGACCAGAATCAAACTGATGATGATGTAAAGACCGCCGTAGAGCGAAAGCTGGATACCGTTCTCGGCATAACCCAATGCGCCCAGATAAAAAAGACTGTTGCCGGCTACGATGATGATCACTTTGGAGAGTATGGCTAGTTGCTGCCATTGCCGCACCTTGATGATGGGGTAGGCAATGGCGACCATCAGCAGCAGGCCGAACAGCAGGTCGGCCAGCGCAGCCGCTACCATATAGGAAGTGCCGGTCAGCAATAGCAGTCTGGCAATTACCCAGACCGAGAAAAGTCCAAGCAGTGCCTTGCCATGCAGGGTTTGTATGCCCGTCCAGTTCTTCACTGCCGTCAGCAGAAAACCGGCTATCACGGCCAGCGCATAACCATAGAGCATCTCATGTGCATGCCATTGCGTGGCGGTGATGGATTCTATGTGCAAAGGCAGGGCTAGCCTGTAACTGGCTATCCATACGCTCATGGAGAGCAGGGCGAATACGCCGGCGCCCAGAAAAAATGGCCGGAAACCTAGATTGAACAAGGCAAAGCCGTCTGTTTTCTTGCTGGATATCTTAATAGGCTGAATCAGCATGGGTTAATTCCTCAATACACTTTTGATAGCTTAAATCATATTGGCGCGTATCTCTAGCTGAAGCTGCTGATTCAGCCCGGGCAGACTAAAATTCGCCGCGTAAACCGACCAGCAGGGAACGCCCGCGCTGGGGTGCAATATCCTTGAGGAAGGAGGTGTGGTCGCGAATTTCATCATCCAGCAGGTTGTAGGCCTTGGCAAAGGCTTCCAGCCGCATGGTGGTAGGCAGCAGCCAAGTTGCCGTGGCGTTGACCGAGGTATAGCTGTCGGTTGGCAATTCGTTCTCCGCCACTTTGGTCTGCTTGAAACCATGCAGCACATCAAGGCTGGTACCGAAACGGTTGAAGCTGTAGTTCAGGCCCCAGCCCAGACGTAATGGTGAAATCCTCGGCAGATATTCACCTGTATCAAGGTTTCTGGCACGTACGTAATCGCCGCGCATGGTCAGGTCCAGAGTGCCGCGACCTTCGTAGATGCGGAATTTGCCGTCCGCTTCGAGACCGGTGAATGTTGCCTTCACTTGTTCGAAATCAGCGCCTGCGAGTTCGCCGGCAGGATCAACTATGCCTTCTTCATCGAACATCAGGCCATTGCTGAACAGACCGATAAAGTTGCTGAAGCGCGTGTGGTAGGCACCGACGTTAAAAGCATGTTTGCCGGACTTCCAGCGGATTTGTGTCTCTATGCCTCTGGAGTGCTCAATATCGAAATCGACATTGCCTACTTCATACTGGCCGGTGGCAACGTGTGGCCCGTTGGCGTACAGCTCGAAATAGCTGGGCGCGCGCTGGTTGCTGGACAGGTTGGCGGCCAGCGACCATTGTTCGTCGATCTTGAACAGTGCGCCGGCAGCGATGCTCTTGGGCGTGAAGTCACGCGACACGGCAGCACCGAAGCGGCCGCCGCCGTCAGAGTCGACGTCGACGCGGTCGACGCGGCCTCCGAGGCTCAGCTTGAGGTCATCAGTGTTGGCCAGACTGACCGGTAGTTCTTCGTAAACATAGACGCCGCGGCTCTCTGTCTGGTTTTTTGGCACGAAGGCTTCCTCGCCGATGGCGGCAAACTTGCTGTCCTGGAACTGAAAGCCGATGGCGCCGGAGAGATTGCCGATATTACCGTGACCGATTTCCAGCGAACCTTCGTTACCGCGGTTGCTGAACCGGGTCTCCGGGCTGCCGCCGGCGATCTCCACGTGTTTGTAATCGGTGTTGGCAAAGCGGAACTTGACGCGGTTGATGATGTTGCCGAGATCCTTGAACTCAGTCGCCAGATCCCAACGGTCGCTGCTCTGGTCGATGATGACGTCTTCCTCGGCGACTACGCCGTATTTGTTATCGTGGCCGGCGTAGGAAAGACCAACATAGCCGTTATCGAAAGTCAGTGATGCGCCAAGTGCGCCGCCATCGGCTCGCGAGGCGCTGTTGACAAGGCGTCCGCGATGCTCGCGCGGCGTACCGTCTTCGCGACTCTTGCGGCTGGAGACGGCATAGCCCGGGATATCCATATCATTGGTTTTGCGTTCATAGACATCGGCATGGATGGCGAACAGGCCGTTGCCGGCATCCAGCACGATGGCGCCGCTTTTCTGGTCTTCGGCACCGCCAAACCGTACTTCGCCGCGGCCGGTGATGCCGTCCAGCTGCTCTTTCGGGATGCGATGGTCGATTGCATTGACTGCACCGCCTACTGCGCTACCCCCGTATAGCAAGGCGGCCGGACCGCGTACCACGTCGATTTGTTCGATGATGAGCGGGTCGATGGCCACAGCATGATCGAAACTCAGGCTGGACGCATCAAGGATGCCCACACCGTTTTGCATGATACGCACGCGTTCGCCATCCAGGCCGCGAATCACCGGCCGTGAGGCATTGGGGCCGAAGGAGGTTGCGCTGACCCCGGGGATGTTTTTCAGGGTTTCGCCCAGTGTGCTCTCGCGACCAAGGGATAACTCACGGCCGCTGAGCACGGAGACCGGTACTACCAGTTCGTCAGAGACTGCGCCTAGCGGGTTGGCCGTGACTGGAACGGGTGCGAGTTCTATCGCTTCACTGTTTGTCTGGGTGTCGCTTTCGGCCCAGGCCTGGCTGGCAAAAAGCAGTGGATGGCTGACGGCAAAAGCAGCCGCCAGAAAAAGTGTTTTACCTGCGGACAGGCGCATTCTGGTACTGATGAAATACATATGAACCTCATTGTGTAAACAAGCAGAAATGGATTCAGCCGTCTAAAAGCTGATTTATAGGCTTGCTAAATGAGGAAGGGTGGTGCGCGTGCGGCGTAGAGTTGTGAAAATGCAGGGGTGTGCTGCCAGTGGGCTGATGTTGCCTGTGCTTCATTCGACTGCAAGGTGAAATCGAAGTGGAAACTGCTGGTGATGGTGCCGGCAAAATGGCTGACGCTCAGACAGTGCTCGCAATTAGCTGCATGTTGCGCAGTCTGATCCTGCTGTTGCGATAGCGGGTCGAGGTCGGCAAGGTGAGAAATTTCATGCAGCAACGCACTCTGCTGGCCGAAGCCAAGCAGGAAAGTAAGTGCGAAAATGAGAGCTAGTCTATGCAACACGATTGCATTTTAACAGAGCTTTGCCAATCTGCCAAAAGGGCTGGATGTCGTGAACGAGGCTGTACCGCAACACCCGTTTTGACGCTGGCAGAGGTCACGGGTAGAATGCGAGCACTCATTGGGGAGTAGCCTCCTTTGCTGTCAGCAAAGGGCTTACGTCAACATACTTGGCTTCGGCCATGGCGTAAGCATTTCATGCCGCTAGTGCATGACTTGGCGAGACCATAGACTGCGCTGCTTCCTGGCTGGAGTTCGGCGCGGTCTTTGGTTAACTCCGGCCGGAGCTCATTCATGGAAGCATTTCTCATATCAAGCGGCGTTGTTGCTCTTGCTGAAATCGGCGACAAGACCCAACTGCTGGCATTGCTGCTGGCAGTGCGTTTTAAAAAACCTTACACCATTATCCTGGCTATTCTACTGGCGACCATCGCCAATCATGCGCTTGCCGGATTGCTGGGAACCTGGCTGACAACACTGTTGCCGCTGGATACTCTGCGCTGGGTGCTGGGTATCTCGTTTATTCTGATGGCCGGCTGGTTGTTGATTCCTGACAAGCTGGATGCTTCTGATGCGCGCGCTGGCCGCCATCTCGGTGTCTTCGGTACGACCCTGCTGATGTTCTTTCTGGCTGAAATGGGTGATAAAACGCAGATTGCTACCGTGATGCTGGCAGCGCAATATCAGACTTTTATCCCGGTTGTACTTGGAACGACGCTAGGCATGATGATAGCCAATGTGCCGGTAGTTTTTGCCGGTGAGCAGCTGGCTCAGCGTATTCCTGTCAGGCTGGTGCATATTATTGCGGCTGTAATTTTTTGGGTCCTGGGTCTGTTGACGCTGCTGGGTGAAGTAGAAAGCATGGGTTTGTAGCGGGCAAAATAAAAGGGAGCAAGGCTCCCTTTGCAGATTGAAGGACGGTAATCAGGCCAGCTTTCTTCGGAACAACTCCAGCGCCAGTTGATAGCCGGTCATTGCCAGCTGCGGATCGTAGCGCTCGCCCTCATCGCGCATAAAGGCGTGCTGGGCGTTGAACTCGTGCCAGGTAAAGCTCAAATTGGCCGCTGTCAGTTTTTCATAAACTGCGGCGCGACCTGCGGCAGGAATATGATTGTCCTGCTTGCCCCAGATCATCATCAGCTCACCCTTGATGTCAGCCAGACGCTCCATACTGTGCCTGCCCGGCTGGTTAGGGATGACATCGGTATGCAGGTCGGTAGCATAGAAACAAGCGGTGGCTTCGACTTCTGGTTGCAGTGCGGCACGGAAGGCCAGATGGCCGCCGATGCAGAAGCCCATGGCACCAACTTTGCCATTGCACCAGGGCTGTTGTTTTACCCAGGCAATCATGGCGGCATTGTCGCTGTCATAACCTTGTGCGTCCTTGGCTGATTTGTCGGCGTTACCTTTTTCGCGACCGGCGTCGTCATAAGCCAGCACGGTGCCGATCGGGTTAAGTTCGTGGAACACTTCAGGCACCAGCACTGCAAAGCCATGGCCTGCCATGATTTTTGCCGCACGTTCAATCGGACCGGTTTGCTGAAAAATTTCCGAATAAAGCAAAATGACTGGAAAGCTGCCTGTGGCAACAGGTCGATGAATGTAGGTGCGCATGGCACCGGTTGGCGTGGGCAGGTCGACGAAGTGGCTTTGTATGTTCATGGTGCATCCAATATGGTTTGGGAGGGGCTGCTAAGGCAGTAATTTTACAATGCTTTTGGCCCCAAACAAAAGGCCGCAAGCGCGGCCTTAAGCGGATTAATGCGATACCAAAGAAAATCAATCAGGCCTTGTAATTGGCTTCAACGAAATCCCAGTTAACGATGCTCCAGAACTCTTCGACGTATTTCGCACGTGCATTGCGGTAATCAACATAATAGGCATGTTCCCAGACGTCGATAGTCAGCAATGGCGTCTGTCCGCTGGTCAGCGGCGTAGCCGCATTACTGGTACTTTCCAGGCTCAGTGAGCCATCCTTGTTCTTGACCAGCCAGGCCCAGCCTGAACCGAATGTGGTGATGGCTTTCTGACTGAACTGCTTCTTGAATTCTTCAAATGAGCCAAAGGCCTTGTCAATCTCAGCTGCCAATTCGCCTTTTGGGGCGCCGCCACCGTTTGGCTTGAAGCCGTTCCAGTAGAAGGTGTGGTTCCAGACTTGGGCGGCATTGTTGAAAATGCCACCTGTAGACTTCGTGACAATTTCTTCCAGAGTAGCATTCTCAAACTCTGTGCCTTTAATCAGATTGTTCAGATTGGTGACATAGGCTTGATGATGTTTACCGTAATGATAGTCGATGGTTTCGGCTGAAATAACCGGTGCAAGCGCATCTTTAGCATAAGGTAGCGGAGGTAGTTGATGTTCCATTTGTGGTTTCCTCGAAGTTTAGTGACATTGCAAACAAGCAAGTTTGATACCTTTATTTTGCCATAGTTTCATGACAGATTTAAGTAAAGCGGTTTAATTGCAAAAGGACTAGCGTTTTTTGTGTGTGCAGGCTAATACAGGTGCACCCGCGTGATGTCGGAGCCAAAATCCGGAACGATGGTTATTTTTTCTTGGCTCGCGGGTGTGCAGCGTCATAGACTTTGGCGAGATGCTGAAAATCCAGGTGCGTATATACCTGTGTCGTGCTGATATTGGCGTGTCCCAGCATCTCTTGTACAGCTCGCAGATCACCGCTGGATTGCAGTACGTGGCTGGCAAAACTGTGGCGCAGCATGTGCGGATGTACATCGCTGTTGATCCCTTGCTTGATCGCCCACTCCTTGATGCGGTATTGCACAGCACGCGAGCTGATGCGCTTGCCCCGGTGATTGACGAACAGGGCGGTTTCTTCTGCTGAAGTCATGCTGTTGCGGGCGGCGAGCCAGCTCCCGATGGCTTGCGAAGCATGACTGCCGACAGGTACGATGCGGGTCTTGCTACCCTTGCCGGTGACGGTGACGGTGCCTTCGGCAAGGTTCAGGGCATCGATATTCATGCTCACCAGTTCTGCCAGACGCAGGCCTGAGGAATAAAACAGTTCCAGTATGGCGCGGTCGCGCAGCGTCAGCGGTTTGTTGCCTTCAATTGTGACCAGCTGAATGGCCTGGTCGGAGGACAGGGCCTGTGGTAATGACTTTGGACTTTTTGGCGCGCGCATCCCTGTGCAGGGATTGCTGCTGAAGTCATGTCGTTGCGTTAGATAGTCGAAGAATCCGCGCCATGCAGACAATTGGCGGGCAATGCTTTTGCCGCCTATGCCTCGACCATGCACCGTGCCAATAAAGCGGCGAATGTGGCTGCTGGTCAGCTCATTCAGTGGTGTTTTATCTGCCAGAGTGAGCAGCAGACGGATATCGCGGGCGTAGTTTTCGCGTGTCAGCGGGCTTAGTCCGCGCTCAAATGCCAGATGTTGCAGATAGTCGGCGAGATATTCCATCTGCAGCCGGTTTATTGCTCCGTGTAATGCAGGAGTGCGGCGCTGACCAGTTCGCCGATACGGGTCAGATATTGAGTGCCCATTTCCGGGTGGAAGCGTTGCTCATCTTCCGAAGCGATGGCCAGTAATCCACAAACCTTGTCGCTACGTAAGGCAATCAGGGCGAAGGACTTCGGTGCGGCATTTTCACCAAACCAGCTGTCCAGATCCAGGCCGGGACGATGGCCGCAGTAGGGTTCTGCCAGGCCTTGTGCCCAGCTGCGCAATTCACCATCAATCGGCTTGAAAACTTCATTGCCAGCATCGTTGCTGTCCTTTGGTTTGATCCAGAGGCGCAGGCCTGTGTAAGGCACGGAAAAGCTGGTGCGCAGATCCTGCATCAGCAGTTGCAGCATGACTTCAAGGTTGGGAGCGGCCAGCAAGCCTAGGCTCAGGCGATGCACCTTTTCACCAATCTGGTCATTTTCGCGACCATACTGCAGAAATTCGGCGATTTTGGCTTCCAGAACACGGATTCTGTCGCGCTGGGTCAGTTGCTGGCGCTCGGCCAGTGAAACTGTGCCGCCACCATGTGGACTGGGCAGGTAGAGTTCGGTCAGCAGCGCGGCGTTGTGCTCGAAAAACTGCGGGTTTTTGCGCAAGTAGGCGGCAACTTGTTCTGCGCTGGGCAATGCTTCTTCGGGTAGTTGCATCATGGCTCCTGTTATGATTTTTTGAGTTTAAGCTTCAACTGTCAGTGCACCAACATCAATCTCGCCCTCGAACACAGTGCTGGCCGGACCTGTCATCCAGACCGGCGTATTGCCGCCATCCCAGGATATGTTGAGTTCACCACCGTGCATGCTGACGCGAACTGGTGATTGCAATATGCCCAGCCTGATACCACTGACCGCCGCCGCACAAGCGCCGGAGCCGCAGGCCAGGGTTTCACCGCTGCCGCGTTCAAACACGCGCAGTCGTATGTGGTGTGGGTCGTCGATTTGCATGAAGCCGGCGTTGACGCGTTGCGGGAAGCGCGGGTGCGACTCGATTAGCGGTCCCTGTGTTTCGACCGTAGCGCGATCGACATCCTCAATGATCTGGACTGCATGCGGGTTGCCCATGGATACGGCGCAAACGTCAATGAGTTCTGTACCGAGGTCGAGGGCATAATACTCGGCCGTTGTTTCTGCGACGAAGGGGATGTTGGCAGGCTGAAAATCAGGCGGCCCCATGTTAACCGTGACCTGTCCATCGTCCTGTAATTGCAGCGTAATGACGCCGCGTGCGGTTTCCACGTCGATACTGCGTTTGTCGGTCAGCCGCTTTTCATGCACGAACTTGACGAAACACCTGGCGCCGTTGCCGCACTGCTCCACTTCGCCGCCATCGGCATTGAAGATGCGATAGCGGAAATCAACACCGCCAAATTTTCCGGAAGGCTGCTGCACCAGCAATAGCTGGTCGCAGCCAACACCGAAATGTCGGTCGGCAATCCGGCTGATCTGTGCGGCACTGAGCGAGACGTGCTGGGAGATGGCATCGATTACGACAAAGTCGTTGCCGATACCGTGCATTTTGGTGAATCTGAGCGTCATGGATATTCGATGTTGTAAATGGCAGGCTTTATTGTAGGCCAAGTCATGGGCGCTTGAAACGACCATAACTCCAAAGATATTGTGTGGGGCACTGGCGCACGATACGTTCTATGCCATCATTGACATTTTGCGGTGTAGGTACGGAGGCCGTATTTCCCGACAGATCCAGCGGTTCGATATGAATGACGTAGCCACGACCGAGCGGCAGGCGCTCACCGAAAGCCAGCAGCACTGTGGCGCCGGTGGATTCAGCCAGTTTACCGACCAGGGACATGGTGTAAGCCGGTCTGCCAAAAAAATTGGCCCATTCGCCTTCGTTTTCTTCCGGCACCTGGTCCGGCAGAATGCCAACGGCATCGCCACGTTTGAGAGTTTTCAGCAGGGTGCGAATACCGCTCATATTGGTCGGTGCCAGTGTGATCTGGCTGCGATTGCGACCATCTTCAACCAGCGCGGCAAGCTTGGGGTTGCGGGGTGGCTTGAAAAGGACACTGATCGGGTAATGAGAGGCGTAATAAATGGCGGTGATCTCATAGCAGCCGAGGTGCGGCGTCAGAAAAATGATACCTTTGCCCCTGGACCGTGCAGTCTCGACATGCTCCCAGCCCTTGCAATTGCGCACCAGCTTCAGGACGGATGCTTGCGGCCGAAACCAGATGGCGAAAATTTCCAGTATGCCCTTGCCAGTCTCGCGGATACTGGCATGCAGCAGGCGCCGGTAATCTCTGTGCGATAGTGAATCCCTGACCCATCTGAGGTTTCTGCGTGCACGGCGCAATCGTCTTCTGAACAGCAGAAAATAGAGGTAACCGAACATCACCCCCAGCCCGTGTATCAACGGAAGTGGCAGGCTGGCGAAGATGCGAAGTAAGGTTTTGAGCATGAAATGCTTTTTGAACGTTGCCGAATTTGGTATTCTAACAACCTTTTGCCAACCTTTAACGAGCAGCTAATGAGCGAATATCTTTTTACTTCCGAGTCCGTTTCAGAGGGCCACCCGGACAAACTGGCCGATCAGGTATCCGATAGCATTCTTGATGCCATCCTCGAACAGGATCCGACCGCACGCGTCGCCGCTGAAACGCTGGCAAACACTGGTTTGGTTGTGCTCGCCGGTGAAATTACTACTACGGCCAATGTTGATTACATCAAGGTTGCACGCGAGACAATCAAGCGTATCGGCTATGACAATACCGACTACGGCATTGATTACAAGGGTTGTGCCGTGCTGGTGGCCTATGACAAGCAGTCTCCCGATATTGCGCAGGGCGTGGACAAGGCAGAAGACGATCCGCTGGACCAGGGCGCCGGCGACCAGGGCCTGATGTTTGGTTATGCCTGTGAAGAAACACCGCAGCTGATGCCATTGCCGATCTGGTTGTCCCATCGACTGGTCGAGCGTCAGTCGCAACTGCGCAAGGATGGACGTCTGTCCTGGTTGCGTCCGGATGCCAAGAGTCAGGTCACCGTGAAATATGTGGATGGCAAGCCTGATTCCATCGACACGGTTGTGCTTTCTACCCAGCACGCACCGGAAATGACACTGGCACAGATTCGTGAAGCAGTGGTTGAGGAAATCATCAAACCGATTTTGCCGAAAGAACTGATCAAGGGCGACATCAAGTATCTGGTCAATCCGACCGGCCGTTTCGTTATCGGTGGTCCGCAAGGCGATTGCGGCCTGACCGGCCGCAAGATTATTGTTGACACCTATGGTGGCGCTGCTCCGCACGGCGGCGGTGCCTTCTCAGGCAAGGACCCTTCCAAGGTCGACCGTTCCGCCGCCTATGCCGCACGTTATGTCGCCAAGAATATCGTCGCCGCCGGCCTTGCTTCCCGCTGCCTGGTGCAGGTTTCCTACGCCATCGGCGTTGCACAGCCAACGAGTGTCATGGTTGAAACTTATGGTACCGGCAAGGTGTCAGATGAGGTGCTGATTGGTCTGATTCGTGAACATTTCGATCTGCGCCCGAAGGGCATTGTCAAGATGCTTGACCTGCTACGCCCGGTCTATGCCAAGACCGCCACTTATGGTCATTTTGGTCGTGATGAGCCGGAATTTACCTGGGAAGCGACGGATAGGGCTGCCTTGCTAAAGGCATCCATTTAGCCGGATTTTTGGCCAAACCTCTGATTTGGCCTTATAATTATCGAATTAACCGAGGAACGCTGCGAGACATTTTCATGTCCCAGGCTCGGTTTGCAGAACGGGAGTCATCCCGGCTGTAACGGCGTTCACCTGATTAACTCGTGCCGGACACGGGAGATGGGTGAACAAAATGCCTCAGGCACCACAACCCCTTCCCTCCGGTCACACATTCAAGGAACTGAAAGATGAATTCTGTGACTGATTTCAAAGATTATGTAATTGCCGATATAAGCCTCTCCAGCTGGGGCCGCAAGGAAATCGCCATTGCGGAGACTGAAATGCCCGGTCTGATGGCGATTCGTGAAGAGTACGCACTGACCAAGCCGCTGAAAGGTGCCCGCATCACGGGCTCCCTGCACATGACGATTCAGACCGCCGTGCTGATCGAAACCCTGGAAGACCTGGGTGCCGAAGTGCGCTGGGCATCCTGCAATATTTTTTCCACTCAGGATCACGCCGCCGCAGCTATTGCAGCGCGCGGCACGGCCGTGTTTGCGGTCAAGGGTGAAACACTGGAAGAATACTGGGATTACACCCACCGTATCTTTGAGTGGCCGGATGGCGGCTATTCCAACATGATTCTGGATGATGGTGGCGATGCTACGCTGTTGCTGCACCTGGGTTCCAAGGCCGAAAAGGATGAGACTGTTCTGCACAATCCGGGCAGCGAAGAAGAGGTCTTCCTGTTTAATGCCATCAAGGCCAAGCTGGTGACCGACCCTACCTGGTATTCCACACGTTTGAGCAAGATCAAGGGCGTGACGGAAGAGACCACTACCGGTGTCAACCGCCTCTATCAGATGCACAAGGAAGGCAAGCTTGCCTTCCCTGCCATCAACGTCAATGACTCCGTCACCAAATCCAAGTTCGATAATCTCTATGGCTGCCGCGAGTCTCTGGTAGACGGTATCAAGCGCGCGACCGATGTCATGATTGCCGGCAAGGTGGCAGTAGTAGCCGGTTACGGTGACGTAGGTAAGGGTTCGGCTCAGGCACTGCGTGCCTTGTCAGCGCAGGTCTGGGTAACCGAGATTGATCCGATCTGTGCTCTGCAGGCTGCGATGGAAGGTTACCGCGTAGTCACCATGGACTATGCCTGTGAACATGGGGATATCTTCGTGACCGCCACTGGCAACTATCATGTCATCGGTCATGAGCATATGGCGAAAATGAAAGACCAGGCCATCGTCTGCAACATCGGACACTTCGATAATGAGATTGACGTGGCCTCACTGGAAAAATATCAGTGGGAAGAAATCAAGCCGCAGGTCACGTGATCTTCCCTGATGGCAAGCGCATCATCCTGCTGGCCAAGGGTCGCCTGGTCAACCTGGGTTGCGGCACCGGTCACCCAAGCTATGTAATGAGTTCCTCGTTCGCTAACCAGACCATCGCGCAGATCGAGTTGTTCAGCCATAGCGAGAAATATCCGGTCGGCGTCTATACACTGCCCAAGCATCTGGATGAAAAGGTAGCTATTCTGCAGCTGAAGAAACTCAATGCACAGTTGACCAGGTTGACCGATCAGCAAGCGGCCTATATCGGTGTTTCTGCTGAGGGTCCTTACAAGCCGGACCATTACCGCTATTAAACTGCACAAAAGGGAGAGACTGC